>Ga0207711_10001544_pt1 | contig 21341 bp, 20 predicted proteins | sample KBSS34metaG_FD_184401 | JGI IMG/M metagenome (GOLD analysis project Ga0207711, IMG submission 184401) | Switchgrass rhizosphere microbial communities from Kellogg Biological Station, Michigan, USA - KBS S3-4 metaG (SPAdes) (version 2) | ecosystem: Host-associated > Plants > Roots > Rhizosphere...
CGGCAATGCCGCCATCACCAGCGACTTGATTTCGTTGTTCTGCCTGACCGGACCCGCGATCACCAGCATCGGCTTGCCATCCACCCGTGCCACCGCGACCTGGGTCGCGCCGCTTTGCAATGCAGTCTCCAGCACCGCAATGCGGCCATAACCAAACTTGCCCGGATCGGCAAATGCTTCATCGAGATCAGGCGCAATGAATTGCAGGTGGCGTGCATCCGCCCATAGCGCCGTGAATGCCATCGAGGCTGCGCCATGATCGCCCCCGCTGATCGCCGAGACCACGGTGGGCGCATTTCGGGCATTGTCGAATTTGGCCATGACATTCGTCAGGGCGCTTTTTTCCTCTTCCTGCAGCCGCACGCCCTCGGCCGCCACGGTCGCGGCAGCGCGGCTGGCCGCGCCCTGGTGCCAGGCGTCCCAGGCGAGCACCGGCGCCAGCAGAAGCAACAACACGGCGATGAGCTTTCCTGGCGCAGCCTTGATGGCGCCGATCTTGTTGCGTCCGACCTGCTCGTCCACCCGCTTCCCCCTGAGATGGTCTGCGCTGATTCGCCCGTGTCGCTCAGCGCACGCCAGTATGGCCGAAACCGCCGGTACCGCGCGCGCTGTCCACAAACTCCGGCACCACCCGCAAGGCGACCCGCGCGACCGGCAGGAACACCAGTTGCGCTATTCGGTCTCCCGGGGCGATGGTAAAGGCTACGCTGCCGCGATTCCATCCGCTGACCATCAGCGGTCCCTGGTAATCCGCATCGATCAGCCCGACCAAGTTGCCGAGCACGAAGCCGTGTTTGTGACCCAGCCCGGAACGCGGCAGGATGACCGCGCACAGGCCCGGATCGCCCACATGGATTGCGATACCGGTGGAAATCAGCGACGTCGCGCCGGGTGCGAGCGTGAGTTCGGCATCGATCATCGCGCGCAGGTCCATCCCGGCCGAACCCGCGGTCGCGTAATCGGGTAGCGGGAAATCGCGACCGAGGCGCGGATCGAGCACGCGCATCTCCACGTCGCTGATCATGCGGAAGACCTCATGCCAGCTTCGCCGGGATGCGCGCAAGCAGCAACGCGAGCAGTTCGCGCGCCAGTGCGGTTTTCGGCGCGGGGCCGAGTTCCGCCTCGCCGATGCTGCCGTCGCGATTGTCCCAGTACACGCTGAGCGCATTGCTGTCGCAATCGAAACCGCAACCGGGCACGCCGACGCGATTGGCGGCGATCGCATCCACGCGCTTGCGTTGCAATTTGTCGCGCGCGGATTCGGCGAGCGCGCGGGTTTCGGCAGCGAAGCCGACCACCAGCCGCGGCCGCTGCGGATGGGCGGCGATCTCGGCGAGGATGTCGGGCGTGCGCACGAGTTCGAGTGTCAGCCCGGTATCGCGGGAATCCGTGTCTGTCGGCTTCTTGATCTTCTCGCTCACCGTCTGCGCAGGCATGTAATCGGCCACCGCCGCCGCGCCGATGTAGATGTCCTGCGGCAAAGTGGACAGTGCGGCATCGCGCATTTCGATCGCGCGGCGCACATCGATGCGCCGCACGCCAGCGGGCGTGTCCAGCGCGACCGGACCGGCGACCAGGGTCACGTCGGCACCGAGTTCGGCTGCCGCCGCCGCGATCGCGAACCCCATTTTTCCCGAACTGCGGTTGCCGATGTAGCGCACCGGGTCGAGGTCCTCGTAGGTCGGGCCCGCGCTGACCAGCACGCGCTGCCCGGCCAGCGGGCCGTTGCCCGAGGGCGCACGCGCCGCGATCAGCGCACGCACGATCGCCTCGGGTTCGGCAAGCCGGCCCGGCCCGAACTCGCCGCAGGCCTGGGCGCCATCGTCGGGTCCGATCAGCTGCGCGCCGCGCTCGCGCAATAGCGCGACATTGGCCCGGGTCGCCGGATGCAGCCACATGCGGTTGTTCATGGCGGGCGCGATCGCGATCGGTGCGATCGTCGCCAGGCACATCGTGCTCAGCAGGTCGTTCGCGTGGCCGTGCGCGAGTTTTGCGATCACGTCCGCGCTGGCCGGTGCGATGACCACGCGGGTCGCCCAGCGCGCGAGTTCGATATGGCCCATGGCTGCTTCAGCCGCCGGATCCCACAGCGAGCTGCGCACCGGATTGCCGGACAAGGCCTGGAACGTCGCCGCGCCGACGAAATGCGCTGCGGCCTCGGTCAGCACCACGCGCACCTCGGCCTCCGCGTCGCGCAGGCGCCGCACGAGTTCGGCCGCCTTGTACGCGGCGATGCCGCCGCTCACGCCGAGCAGGATGCGTTCACCCGCCAGGTTTCGGCTCTCATCGAACAAGCTCACGTCGGAAGATTCCTACGCTGACACGAGCCGCTAGCTTACCCGTGATCAGACGATGGATGACAGACGACACCAGGCACTTCCGGCAATCTGCACATGCCCTCTCGTTCTTGTGCTTCGCATCTTCCGAGCCCCAGCCCTGGCCCCGCCTCCAATGAAAATCTGCGATTGGCCCGCCGACGAACGACCCCGCGAACGCCTGCTCGCGCATGGACCGCAGCGGCTGTCCGATGCCGAACTGCTCGCGGTGTTCCTCGGTTCGGGCCTGCGCGGCATGGATGCGGTCGGCTCGGCTCGCGTCCTGCTGGCGCGCTTCGGATCCTTGCGCGCATTGCTGGAGACGCCGACTTCCGACCTGCTCAAGGAAGCCGGTCTTGGTCCGGCCCGCGTGTGTGCGCTCAAGGCCGCGCTGGAGCTCGGCAGCAGGAACATGGCCGCGGGCCTTGAGCGTGGCGAGGCGCTGACCGATCCGGCGCGCGCGGGCGAGTATTTCGCTCGGAGGTTGCGTGGCCTGCCGCACGAAGTCTTCGCCGGCTTGTTCCTCGACAACCGGCATCGCGCGATCGCGTTCGAGGAATTGTTCCGCGGCACCCTGGATGGCGCCGAGGTGTATCCGCGCGAGGTGCTCAAGCGCTGCCTCGCGCACAACGCGGCCGCGCTGATCGTCGGCCACAACCATCCCAGTGGCAGCAGCGAACCGAGCGCCGCCGACCGCGCTGTCACCTTGCGCCTGCGCGATGCGCTGGCGATGGTCGAGATCCGCCTGCTCGATCATTTCGTGGTCGGCGACGGCGCGCCGTGCTCGCTGGCCGCGCGTGGCTGGGTCTAGCAAACAACCGGGCCACTAGCGGGATGCGCCTCTTGCGCGCATATACTGCGGCCGCGGCATCCGGCCGCGTGCGGATCGATTGCGACCCCAGCCGTGATCCTTGGATATTCCAAGATGTTCCCGCCGGACGCCAGCGAGCTGGCCCTGCCCGATGCAGCGCGCGCGCGCGCCCTCGTTTCCGAGCGCCGGCCGGACATCCTTGAGTGGATGCAGCATCGCCGGCGGCGCCTGCTTGAACAATTCGGCGACGAGGTCGCTCCGACGCTCGACCGTGCCGCAGATGCCTTCCTGCTGGGCCTCGCGCGACTCGGCCTGCGCCACGGCAGCTTCGGAAACGACTTGCATGTCTATCACAACGAAAATCACGTGCTGGAGATCGCCGACCGCCGCCTGCGTGCGTGCGAACGCGCGCTCGGCTATCCCGCGCTGCCGCTGGCCAGCTGGCTGAAACTCGCGCTGTTCGCGGCCTGCCACGACCTGCGCCAGCGCGAAGCGGTCGACGTGCCGGGCCCGATCGGCGGCAACGAGGCGTCCAGCATCGCCGAGACGCTGCGCATCCTCGACACCTGCGGCTACAGTCGCGAGCACGACCGCGACCTGTACATCGCGATGGAAATCATGATCGCCGGCAGCACGTTCGGACTGTTCGCGAGGCCGCTGGCCAATTCGGCCGAGGCGGCAGTCGGCGGCGGCGCGCTCGCGCAGTACCTGCCCGGCTGGCTGGACCAGGCGGTGCCGGACTGGCGGCGCGACCCGATGATCGAGTCGGCGCTGATCCTCGCCCGCCTCGCGGCCGACCTCGACACGGCCAACGCGGCCGAATCGTTCGCCGAACTCGCCGACAGCGCGCTGCGGCTGTGCCGCGAACGCGAGATGCGCGACGGCCGGTCGCTGGATGCGCCCGAATCAGGGCAGCCCTGCCTGAGCTTCCTGACCAATGGCCAGGAACGCTTCTTCTTCGAGCTGCACCAGTTCTCGTCGCGCGAAGGCGAGCGCGTGTTCGGCCCGGGCAAGCTCGCCAACGCGCCGCGCGTGCGGGCGGTGAGCGCGGCATTGCGCGCGCGCTTCGCGACCGAGCCGCCGGCCAATGGCAACGCGGTGATCGACGCGTACACGCAGTTATCCGGAAACTGAGCGGCGGATGCAGGCTGGCGCAGCTGTCTGCGCCGCGAGCCGCTAAACTATGCCGCCGGACACCTGCTGGATTTCCACGTGAAAGATGCACTGCGCGCGCTGCTGACCACCGCGATCGACACCCTGCGCGCAAGCGGCAAGTTGCCGGCCGACCTCGCGTTGCCAACGATCGCGGTCGAACGCACCAAGACACGCGAGCACGGGGACTTCGCGAGTAATCTTGCGATGGCACTGGCCAAACCCGCGAAATCGAATCCGCGCGCGCTCGCGCAACTCATCGTCGATGCACTGCCGGCGAATGCCGATGTCGCGAAAGTCGAAATCGCCGGCCCGGGTTTCATCAACATCTTCCTGACCGATGCCGCATGGCAGCGCGAAGTCGGCGAAGTCCTGCGCCGCGGGAGCGACTACGGGCGCAGTACCACTGGCAACGGCGTGCGCGCCGGCGTCGAATACGTGTCGGCGAATCCGACCGGCCCATTGCATGTCGGCCACGGCCGCGCGGCGGCGATCGGCGACACGCTCGCGCGCCTGCTTGCGGCGACCGGCTGGCAAGTCATGCGTGAGTACTACTACAACGACGCGGGCGCGCAGATCGACAACCTCGCGCTGTCGGTGCAGGCGCGTTGCAAGGGCATTTTCCCGGGCGACGAAGGCTGGCCGGAAAACGGTTACCGCGGCGACTACATCCTCGATGTCGCACGCGATTATCTTCTCGGCAAGCCCGTGAAGTTCGAGGGCGGCACCGTCGCCGCGATGCGCGACCCGAACAACCTCGATGCGATCCGCCGTTACGCGGTCGCCGCGCTGCGTGCCGAACAGAACAGCGATCTCGAAGCTTTCGGCGTGGGTTTCGACGTGGTCTTCCTCGAATCCTCGCTGTACGCGGACGGGCAAGTCGAAGCGACCGTGAAGGCGCTCGAAGCCGCCGGGCATGTTTACGAACAGGATGGCGCGCTGTGGCTGCGCAGCACCGACTTCGGCGACGACAAGGACCGGGTGATGCGCAAGTCCGACGGCAGCTACACCTATTTCGTGCCGGACGTCGCCTACCATTTCAGCAAGTGGCAGCGCGGCTATGCGCGTGCGATCACCGAGCTCGGCGCCGACCACCACGGCACCCTGATGCGCGTGCGCGCGGGACTGCAGGCGCTCGAGCGCGGCATCCCGAAGAACTGGCCCGAATACGTGCTGCACCAGATGGTCACGGTGATGCGCGGCGGCGAGGAAGTGAAACTGTCCAAGCGCGCGGGCAGTTACCTCACCCTGCGCGACCTCATCGATGAAGCCGGCCGCGACGCGACGCGCTGGTTCCTGGTCGCACGCAAGTCCGATTCGCAGCTCACCTTCGACATCGACCTCGCGCGCGCGCAGAGCAACGACAACCCGGTGTTCTACGTGCAGTACGCGCACGCGCGCGTGTGCAGCCTCCTGCGCCAGGCCGGCGAAAAAGGATTCGCGTACGACCAGGCGAACGGCATCGCGAACCTGTCGCGGCTGACCGATGCTCACGAGCAGGCCTTGATGGTCGAGCTCTCGCGCTACCCGGAAACCGTCGAGGACGCCGCCGCGCAGCTCGAACCGCACGCACTCGCGCAATACCTGCGCGATCTCGCCTATGCTTTCCACACGTTCTACAACGCGCTGCCGATCCTCGTCGCCGACGATGCGGCGCTGCGCGATGCGCGGCTCGCGCTTGCGGTCGCAACGCGGCAGGTGCTCGCGAACGGATTGGATTTGTTGGGCGTCAGCGCCCCCGAGGTGATGTGAAATGGCGGTAAAGCGCGGCAGGAAACAGGCACGGCGCAGCGGTGAATCGTCGATTCCCGGCTGGATGTGGCTGCTGCTCGGATTGCTGATTGGCGGCGCGCTGGCAGTGACGCTGTACGTGCGGATGCCGCACGCGATGGACAACCTGTTGCCGCATCCGAACCCCGCCGCGCATCCGACCGCCTCGGGCGATGCCGGCGTTGCGCCCGAGGGCAATCCTGCGGCCGCATCCTCCGTGCCGAAGAAGCCACGCTACGATTTCTACACCCTGCTACCGGAGAAGGAAGTCGTCATTCCGGACGAGGAACTCAGCGCGCGGGTCAAGGCCGAGGCCGATGCGAAACTCGCTTCGCAACAGCAGGCCGCGCTGCCCGTCGCGTCCGGCGCAACACCGAACGCGTTGCCGACTACCGCGACCGCGGTCATGCCGACGGCGGCACCGAATGCCGCGTCGACGCAGGCACCGGGCACGAACGCATCGCCAACAACGGACACGACATCCGCATCGACGACATCGACGGCAGCAACGACTTCGACCGCGCCGCAAAGCGGGCAGTACCTGCTGCAAGCCGGCGCGTTCCGCAACGGCGAACAGGCCGACGACCTCAAGGCACGCATCGCGATGCTCGGCCTCATCGGCCGCGTCGAAGTCGTGCAGACGCCCGCCGGCCCGATGCACCGCGTCCGCCTCGGTCCCTACGCGACTGCGAGCGAGCTCGAACAGGCCAAGCAGAAACTCAGCGGCGGTGGGTTGCCAGCGGTGGCGATCCGGGTGAAGTGATCTTGGGTCAGTTATGAGATAGCCTAGAACAAAGGTACGCGGAAGCTGTATCAGCGCGTGTTCCACGGCTCCACTTCCAAAATCGGGAACCCAGAAGTTGAGTTCGCCCATGGACAAGAAGCCCTTACATCTCGGCTTGCACAGTGGGCTTCCTCCCTACACCTCGGAGGAAGCGGTCCGCGCCCAGTGGGCGCAAGCCCCGAAGATATTGGGGCCGTCACTCGCGGAGCGGATAGTGGCGCGGTCGAACAAGGCGACGCCAGCCGAGAAGCCCTCAGAGAGCAATCCGCAAGGAAGTAGCCCGGATGCGGTGAAACGGAACCCGCGATAACCAGGACCAACCCCGGATTCCGACGCTACGCGCCTACATCCAGGCTACTCGTTCACTGATCGCCTAAAACCTATCCAGATCCTTAGCGACAACGACATCACCATCGAACCCCGCATCGCGGATCGACTCCAGCAATTCGTCGTTGTCCTCGACCTGCCGCACGATATGGTGCAGTACCAACAGCTTCGGCTGCGCTTCCGCGGCGAGCATGCCGAGTTCGACGTCGGACGTGTGGAATTCGCGCATGTAGCTCGGCCATCTCTTGCCGCCAATGCGGATTTCCGGTGCGACCTGCGATGACGGATAGACCTCGTGCACGAGCACGTCGACGCCGCGCGCGGCTTCGAGGATCGAGTTGGTCGGCACGGTGTCGCCGGAGATGACGATCGAGCGATCCGGCGTGTCGATGCGGAATCCGTAGGCCTGTTTCCAGCAACCGTGGATCACCGGGATCGCGGTGATGCGCACGCCGTCCTTTTCGTAGACGACGCCTCCGCTTGCATCGGACACATCGATCTCGTGCACCGCGACCTTGTAGCCGGTCTTGGTCTGGTGCTCGAGTCCTTCGATGCGCACGTGGATGTCCTCGTCCCACGCGGCGAGGATGTGTTTCGTCATCTTCTTCAACCCGACCGGCCCGTACGCCTGTAGCGCTGTACGCCGGCCCATGACCCATGTCGTCAGGATCAGGTCCGGGTAGCCGAGCGTGTGGTCGCTGTGCAGGTGGGTAATGAACACCGCCTCCGGCCCGCGGATCGAAAGGCCCGCGGCATTCATCCGCCGCATGACCCCGGCGCCCGCATCGAACAGGAACACGCGGCCGTCGCATACCACCGCCGTCGCGGGGCCAAGACACTGCGGATCGGGACGCGGCATGCCGGTACCGAGCATGACCACCGATGTGCCCGAAGGCTTGCGGCGTTTCGCACGCGCAAGCGCAGCCTTGCGCGCAATGGCGATCGGACTGGGCGGCGTGCGTGGAGGCTTGGGCATTTGCGGCTCTGCGTGCGCGAATGCGAGCACGATGCACCAACTCGCCGCGCAAGTCATCGCTGCCGGGCATCGGCGGCCCGGTCCGTGATCGGATCGCCGCGCACGTTTACACTTGCACTGCAACGCATACCTTCGGAACAGCAATGACGAAAACCGCATGGATCACCGGCGCGACTTCCGGCTTCGGACGCGCCGCCGCGAAACGTTTCGTGGAAGGCGGCTGGCAGGTGATCGCCAGCGGCCGTCGCGCCGAACGGCTCGAAACGTTGCGCGACGAACTTGGCGCCGTGCACGTGCACATCGCCGCGTTCGACATCCGCGACGGGGACGCGATGAACGCCGCGGTCGCCGCATTGCCGGAAGGTTTCCGCGCCATCGACCTGCTCGTCAACAGCGCCGGACTCGCGCTCGGCACCGGACCCGCGCAGAACGCGAGCCTCGATGACTGGCGCACGATGATCGATACCAACATCACCGCGCTGGTCACGCTCACGCGCGCCTTGCTGCCAACGTTGATCGCGCAACACGGCGCCATCGTGAACGTGAGTTCGACCGCCGCGCTGTATCCGTACATGGGCGGCAACGTGTACGGCGCGAGCAAGGCCTTCGTCAGCCAGTTCTCGCTGAACCTGCGCGCCGACCTGCACGGCACCGGCGTGCGCGTGACCACGCTGGAACCGGGCATGGCCGAAACCGAATTCACCCTCGTGCGCACCCACGGCGACCGGGCGGCTTCGGACAAGCTCTACCAGGGTGCGAATCCGATGACTTCGCAGGACATCGCCGAAACCATCTGGTGGATCGCGACGTTGCCGCCGCACCTCAATATCAACCGGCTGGAGATGATGCCGACCAGCCAGTCGTTCGCGGGATTCCAGATCCACCGCCAATAGTCCCTCTCCCTTGATGGGAGAGGGGTTGGGGAGAGGGTGACGAAAAGTCTCCAGCGCTAGCTGCGAGTGCCCCTCTCCCGGTGCGCTTTGCGCGCCGACCTCTCCCGCGAGGGGAGCGGTTGACAGAGCATTCAGCCCTGCGACTCGTCCGCAAGGTACGTGTAACCCGTCAGCCCCTTCTCCAGCGCCGCCTGCATCAATTGCGCTTCATCAGCCGGCAGCTTCGCCGCATCGATCTTGTGCAGGTACGCCGCGCGCAATTTCGCGAGGTCGTAGCCGACGTAATCGAGCATCACGTCCGAGGTATCGCCGCGACGCGAACGCTCGAACGTGTAACCGTCTTCGGTGAGCCGCACGTTGACCGCGTCGGTGTCGCCGAACAGGTTGTGGATGTCGCCGAGCGTGTCCTGGTACGCGCCGACCAGGAAGAAACCGAGCCGATAACTCTCGCCGTTGCGCAACGGATGCAGCGGCAACGAGCTGTCGAGCGCGCCGTCGTCGACATAGGTGTCGATGCGGCCGTCGGAATCGCAGGTGAGATCCGCAATGACGCCTCGCCGCGTCGGCTCCTCATGCAATCGCGCGATCGGCGCAATCGGGAACACCTGGTCGATCGCCCACACGTCCGGCACCGATTCGAACACGCTGAAGTTGACGAAATATTTGTCGACCAATCGCTCGTCGAGTTCGTCGAGCACCGCGCGATGGGTTTTCTCGTCGAAGGTCAGGCGCGAGCGCACGCCGTGCGCGATCGCATAGAACAGGTCGTCGATGCGCGCGCGTTCGGTCAGGTCGATCTGGCCGAGCGCATACAGCGTCGTGCCTTCGGCGTGGTGGTGCTGCGCCTCGTGGAACAGTTCGAGCGCGGGACGCTCGCCGAGTTCGGCGTGCAGCTCGCGCAGGTGGCGGATCACGTTCGGCTCGTCGTCGTTGTCCGGCGGCACCGAGCCTTCGGGCGCGGCTTCGACTTCCGACACGTTCGCAACCAGCACTGCGTGGTGCGCAGTGAGCGCACGGCCGGATTCGGTGAGCACCATCGGCGGCGTCAACCCATGCTCGGCGCAGGCTTCGGCGAGCGGCTGCACGATGTTCGCCGCGTACTGGTCGAGCCCGTAGTTGATCGAACAGAAACTGCGCGAGCGCGTGCCTTCGTAATCCACGCCGAGGCCGCCGCCCACGTCCATGTAGCGAATCGGGCAACCGAGCTTGCTGACTTCGACGAGGTAACGCGTCGCCTCGCGCATGCCGTTGGCGATGTCGCGCACGTTGGAAATCTGCGAGCCCATGTGGAAGTGCAACAGCTCGAGGCTGCGCTCGAGACCGGCCGCGCGCAGTTGTTCGATCAGGTCGGCTAACTGCCGTGGCGACAATCCGAACTTCGCCTTGTCGCCACCGGAGTTCTGCCACTTGCCCGCACCAAGCGACGCGAGCCGCATGCGCACGCCGAGGCCCGGCACGACATCGAGCGCTTTCGACTCGGCGATCACGTGCGCGAGTTCGGACGGCTTCTCGATCACGATGAAGGTCTGCAATCCAAGCCGGCGCCCGATCAGCGCGAGGCGGATGTATTCGCGATCCTTGTAGCCGTTGCACACGACCACGCTGCCGGGTTTGGCGAGCGCGAGCACCGCCATCAGTTCCGGCTTCGAACCCGCTTCGAGCCCGAAGCCTTCGCCGCCCTGGCGCGCGAGTTCGCCGGCGACGCCGTAGTGTTGGTTGACCTTGATCGGATAGATCGCGGTGTAGCCGCCGGCGTAATCGAATTCGCCCATCGCGCGCGCGAACGCGCCCTGCAATCTACGCAGGCGATCGCCGAGGATGTCGGAGAAACGCAGCAGCAACGGCAGCTGCATGCCGCCCGCGAGCGCGCGATCCACAGCTTCGGGCAGCGCGATGCTTGGGCCTTGCGCGCCATGCGGGTGCACGACGATGCGACCGCCCGCGTCGACGTCGAAATAACCCTCGCCCCAGTGCGGGATGGAATAGGTGCGGCGGGCGCGGTCGATGCTCCAGTTGGACATGCGTGGTTCCTCGAGCGAGGCGCGCATTGTAGCGCCCTCGGTCTTTGGAGCGATGTTGCTCGTGATGAAGTGTCACAAGCCATGAAGCGGCATCCATTACAATGGCGGCCTTGTCTGTCAGCGAACTTGGAATATCAATGCAATCATCCCCATCAACTTGGTTCCGAGAGGACTTCTCGCATACCGGCTCGTCGATCGGCTTTCGCATCGTGCGCAAGCTCGACGAGGTGCAGTCGCCGTTCCAGAAGATCGAGATCTTCGAGACCACCGACTGGGGCAACCTGATGGTGATCGACGGCGCGACGATGGTGACCACGCGCGATAATTTCTTCTACCACGAGATGATGGCGCACGCGCCGCTGTTCACCCATCCGGATCCGAAGGACGTGGTGATCATCGGCGGCGGCGACTGCGGCACGCTGCGCGAGGTGCTCAAGCATCCGGGCGTGCGCACGGCGGTGCAGTGCGACATCGACGAACAGGTCACCCGCATGGCCGAGAAATATTTCCCGGAGCTGTGCGAATCGAATGGCGATCCGCGCGCGACGGTGATGTTCGACGATGGCATCGCGTTCATGGCCAATGCCCGGCCTGCGAGCATCGACCTGATCGTCGTCGATTCGACCGATCCGGTCGGTCCCGCCGAGGGCCTGTTCAACCGCGCGTTCTATGCGAACTGCCTGGAGGCATTGCGGCCGGACGGTCTGCTCGTGCAGCAGAGCGAAAGCCCGCTCGCGCTGATGCACCTGATCCTCGACATGCGCGCGGCGATGCGCGACGCCGGCTTCCACGATTTCCTCGTGCTGCCGTTCCCGCAGCCCTGCTATCCGACTGGCTGGTGGAGCTGCATGATCGCTTCGAAACAGCCGCGCGATCTTTCATCGTTCCGCAAGGCCGATGCCGCAGCGAAACCGTTCGCGACGAAGTACTACAGCGCCGACGTGCACCAGGGCGCGCTGGCGACGCCGCCGTTCGTCGCGGAAGCATTGCGCGATTGAGCCGGAACCAACACAAGCCGGACTAGCGGCACGCCGCCGCCTGCTTGTGCACGCGCACGATCGCTTCCTGGTCCGGAGGCTGCGCGCTGCGATCGCGCACGAGTTGTTGCCATAGCGCATCGCTTGCGAGGCGGTGACGGCAGATTTCGGCGGGATCGGCCAGCACGTCGGCGAGATCGCCCTCCACGTTCGCGACATCGCGCCGCAGCGCGGCGGCGTTCGGATTCTGCGCCAGCAAGGCTTGCCGCAGCGCCAGCGATTCGCGGTACGCGGCGATCGAAGCCTCGTTGTCGCCCTTGTCCTTCTGCGTGAAGCCGATGTCGTACCAGGTGTTCGCGAGTTCGCCGCGTGCGGTCGCATCGCTCGGATCGTGCGCGACGATCGCCTGTTCCGCATCGCGCGCCTTCGTGTAGCTCGCCAGCGCATCGTCGTAGCGGTGCATCGCGTAATACGCATCGCCGACGCGCTGGTCGGCGACGGCGAGCTGGCCGCGCGCGAGCACATCCGCCGGATCGCGCGCCGACATCTGCGCGATGATCGCGCGCGCGTTGTTGTAGGCATCGAGCATCGGCTGCTTGTCGGGCAGGTCCTCCATGTTCTCGCCGAGCTCCATCCATGCGGCCGCGAGCAGGTGGAACGCCGATTGATCACCCGGATGCGCCTGCATCCATTTCTGCAGGCGCGCGATGCTTCCCCGCAGCAGGTCGCGTGCGCGCTCCGGATGCCCGTTCCAGCCTTCGGCAAAGCCGCGTTGCTTCTCGAGCTGCGCGACGAACAGTTCGTAGCCGCGCACGTCCTTGCCGGGACCGGCGCGTTCGAGAGTCGCCTGCGCGAGTTCGTACCAATGGATCGCCGCGGCAGCGTTGTTGGTCCAGTACATCACGTCGCCAAGGCCATCCTGCGCCTCAGCGACGCTGCTCGCGTCCTGCGGATCGCCTAGCGCCGCGATCGCGGTCGATTCGACGAGCGCTCGCCGGTACACGCGCTCCGCATCGGCCAGCACATTGGCCTGGTACATCACCCCGGCCTGGTGCAGCAGGATCTGCACGTGCAACCGCTGCGCCTTGATGTCGTCCGGCGTCGCCTTGAGCACCGCCTCGATCTGGCTACGCGCCTGCGCGTAACTGTTCAATGCGCCCTTGAGGTCGCCGAGATTGGTACCGCCGCCGCCCTGCACGTCGCCGATGCGCAGCCACGCGGCGGCGAGTTCGCTGCGGAGCGGCAACGAGGTGTCGTTTTCGGCGCCGAGCTTGCGCAGGTAGGTCAACGCATCCTGCACGATCATTGCGCGCGCCTTGGTGGTGCCGGGCACCTTCGTCAGTTCATCGTGCAGGTCGAACAACATCGCGTGGGCGAGGCTGCGCACGTCCTCGAAACGCTGCTCGGCGTGCGCGCGTTCGCGTTCGGCGATGCGTGCCTGCCAGAGACTGGCGACGAGGCCGCCGATCAATGCGATCGTCACCGCGACCGTCGCGGCGGCGGCGATCGCGTTGCGGCGCAGGAACTTCCGGGTGCGATACCAGAAGGCATCCGGCCGCGCGTGGATCGGCTCGTTCGCGAGATAACGGCGCAGGTCGTCGGCAAATGTGTCGATGCCGACGTAGCGGCGCTCGGGCGTCTTCTGCAACGCCTTCGACAGCACCGTGTCGAGATCGCCGCTGAGCTCGCGCGAACGCTTGCGGCGTTCGGCGGTCTGCGTCGTCGCGTTGGCCAGCACCGCACGACTCGGCGGCGCGAACGACTCCTCGGTCAACCCATGCAAGAGCGCAGCGGTATCGCCGGTGTTGAATCGGTACGGCGACACGCCGGTCAGCAGCCGGTACAGCAGCACGCCCATTGAGTACACGTCGCTGGCCACGCCGATCGGACGGCCGAACACCTGTTCCGGGCTCGCGTAATCCGGCGTGTACGCGCGCTCGACGGTCAGCGACTCCTCGCTGCCTTCGGTCGACTGCAGCAGCTTGGCGACGCCGAAATCCAGCAGCTTCGCGTTGCCGTCGCGATCGACGAGGATGTTGTTCGGCTTGATGTCACGGTGCAGCACAAGCTGCCGGTGCGCGTAGGCGAGCGCGTCGCAGACCTGCAGGAAGACGTGCAGGACGACCTCGATCGGCTGGCCCGCGAGCGCTGCGTCGAGCGGCTTGCCGTCGACGAATTCCATGACCAGGTACGGCCAGCCGACCGCGCTTTCGCCGGCATCGATCAACCGCGCGATGTGCGGGTGTTCGAGCCGCGCAAGCGCCTGCTTCTCGGCCTCGAAGCGCCCGCGCGCAGCCGGCGTGAGCATGCCCTGCACGACCTTGAGCGCGACCTTCTTGTCGAAGCTCGCATCGGCGCGCTCGGCCAGATACACCTCGCCCATGCCGCCGCGTCCGATCACCCGCAGCACGCGCCACGCGCCCACGCGCGAACCAGGAACCAGCGCTTCGCCCGGCGCAGGCTGCGATCCCAGGTCCTGGGTTGCCTCGTTCATCGCGTCTTCGACCGGATTGGCATCATGAAGACCCTGCTTTGCTGAAGCGCGCCGCTAGGTTTTGCGAACCGCCGCGATCGTCGCGTCGACGCGCGACACGAACATGCCCTTGTTCATCATCTTCTTCAGCACCGGCCATGCGCGCTGGAAGTCGGGTGTGACGCACATCGCGCGCCGGTAGGAGCCGTCAGCGAAAGGCTCATCGGGATTTTCGTTCGAGGTGTTGTGATAGAACGCGGTCGCCGTGCAGTTCGTCAGCAGGTACGCGAATTCCTCCGGCGTCACGCCCGCCTCGGCCAGTTCCGCCTGGTCGATGCCATGGAACCGCAACGCGCTCGGCACCTTGCCCAGGCTGCCTTCGACGCCGACGATGCTGGTCAGGTTCGACAGCCGCGCCACCCGCGTCAGCTCGCGATTCTGCCGGAACGTCCACACGCTGGAGGCGATCGATACCAACAAGGCGACGATCGCGATGAGGATTTCCATCTATGCTCCTCGAATGCAAATTGACTGGGCCAGTCGGTCCGCAAAGGACTCGCGAGAGCGTTTCATTGTCCTAGTAGTCAACTCCGTAGACTGGGCTGACAAGCCCAGCTTCATTGATCAATACAGATACTGGGTTTACAACCCAACATGCGCGCTCTACGAAACGTGGGGCGTTTCAGACTCGTTTCCCTTGGACGAATCGATTTTCTTTCGGAGTAAATGGTACAAGAGCCCACCAATCAGGATGACCCCCACAGCTATCCGGGACCAAAGGTGGTCCCTATGGTGGATATAAGCCTCGTTAGGCGCCATGGTGGTGTTGAGCGTCGGATCCAAGGGGTCGTAATTCACCGAAAACGTGTACCCCGGCTTGACTTGGTTGCAAGGCGTCTCAAGCCAATATGTACTTCCAGTGTACTTCCTTCCATTCACATCAAATTCGTACTTAACTTCGCCATGATTCCAGCATACGGTGGAGATAGTTCTGGCCGTCGTAGTCGCGTGACGGGTGACAAGCTGCTTATATCCGCCCACGCGGTTATCGCCAATCGTTGCGAGAGCCACAAGAAACAATAGCGCCATTACCGGTTGTAACGTTCTCTCCTGCGCTGGTCGCTCGAACTTCAACACTTGAGTAGACCCGGATACAGGAAACATACGGAGAATGGTCAATTGCGAGGCAGCGTCTGTCAATTGCGCGGTTCGGCATGCGACCAACGAACAGCAGCATTCGTCAGGCTGCAAATATCCTCAAGCGTGTTACAACGCATCCCCATCCAGCTCCCCCGTGCGAATGCGCACGACGCGGTCGAGGTCGTAAACGAAGATCTTCCCGTCGCCGATCTTGCCGGTGCCGGCGGCGTGCATGATCGCCTCGACGACGCGCTCGGCCTGGTCGTCGGCGACCGCAACCTCGAGCTTGATCTTGGGCAGGAAATCGACGACGTATTCGGCGCCGCGATACAGCTCGGTGTGGCCTTTCTGGCGGCCGAAACCCTTGACCTCGGTCGCGGTGATGCCGTTGACGCCGGCCTCGGACAGCGCCTCGCGCACGTCGTCGAGCTTGAACGGCTTGATGATGGCCATGACCATTTTCATGCGATGCGCTCCGCTGCGCGGCGATCCTGGATTCGACACTCATGCTACTTGAGTGCCGACTCTGTAAGGTAGGAGAATTCCTACATGCCGTCGCGGAGTTTGCCGACGGCGCGGACGCCATGCCCGCGCGAGACTGGCGTCCGACAACCAACGAGGAACCACCATGATCGACCTGAAATCCATCGACGATCTCGCCCGCCGCCTGAACGACCTGGTGCCGCCCGGCGCGCGCGAAGCCGCGGGCGACCTGCACCAGCATTTCCGTTCGACGCTGCAGGTCGGGCTCGGCAAGCTCGACCTGGTCACCCGCGAGGAGTTCGACGTGCAGCGCGCGGTGCTGCTACGCACGCGCGAGAAACTCGAACTCGTCGAGAACATGCTGACCCTGGTCGAGGCGCGGCTGGATGCGCTGACCGGCCCCAATCACTAATTGGTCGCACAGCGACTCCGGCGTCCCTCGCCCTGCGGGGTGAGCGGGTTTTTCGCGAGATGCGTTGAATCGCATGTCGCACCCGCGAACGCCTTGGCCAGGGATGGTCAAGGCAGGGTCTCTTGGTGAGGCAGGATGCCGAACCTAGAGAGGGGATGGACCGCCGGCGGAGCCGGTGGTGCAGAGGGCGGCATCGCCCCGCCCACGATGGGTGCACGCGGCAATAGAAGGAACCAAGACGATGAGCCTGGCGCTGGTCCACAGCCGCGCCCGTGAAGGCGTGCGCGCGCCCGCGGTGCGGGTCGAGGTGCATCTGTCGGGCGGGCTGCCGATCATGACCATCGTCGGCCTGCCGGAAGCCGCGGTGCGCGAAAGCAAGGACCGCGTGCGCGCGGCGATCCAGAACGCGCAGTTCGAATTCCCGCAGCGACGGATCACGGTCAACCTCGCGCCCGCGGATTTGCCGAAGGATGGCGGCCGTTTCGACCTGCCGATCGCGCTCGGCATCCTCGCCGCTTCCGGACAGATTCCACTCGAGCAACTCGCGCGTTGCGAATTCCTCGGCGAACTCGCCTTGACCGGCGAACTGCGCGCGGTCGATGGCGTGTTGCCCGCCGCGATCGCCGCTACTCTTGAAGGCCGCACGTTGTTCCTGCCGCGAGCCAATGGCGCCGAAGCCGCGCTGGTGTCGGGCGTCGATGCGCGCACCGCCCGCACCTTGCTGGAAATCTGCGCGCACCTGCAGGGCGTGAAGGTATTGCCCGAGGCGATCGCCGAACCCGTCATCGAGGTCCACGACGGCCCCGACCTCGCGGATGTGCGCGGCCAGGCGCATGCGCGGCGCGCGCTCGAAATCGCAGCGGCCGGTAGCCACCATTTGTTGCTGATCGGTCCGCCCGGTTGCGGCAAGACCCTGCTCGCGACGCGCCTGCCCGGCATCCTGCCGCCGATGCTCGAGGCCGAGGCGCTGGAGACCGCCGCGATCGGTTCGGTCAGCGGCCGCGGCGTCGATCTCGCGCGCTGGAAGCAGCGGCCGTACCGCGCGCCGCACCACACCGCGAGCGCGGTCGCGCTGGTCGGTGGCGGAACAGAACCGCGTCCCGGCGAAATCTCGCTTGCCCATCACGGCGTCTTGTTCCTCGATGAGTTGGCGGAATGGGATCGCCACACGCTGGACGTCCTGCGCGAACCGATGGAATCCGGCCGCGTGAGCATCTCGCGCGCCGCGCGGCAGGCCGAGTTTCCGGCGCGCTTCCAGCTCGTCGCGGCGATGAATCCCTGTCCTTGCGGCTGGGCCGGCGATGCGTCGGGACGCTGTCGCTGCAGCGGCGAGCAGGTCGCGCGCTATCGCGCCAAACTGTCGGGACCGTTGCTCGATCGCATCGACCTGCACGTGAGCGTGCCGCGGCTTTCTCACGGCGAATTGCGTCCCGATGCGCCGCAGGGCGAAGCCTCATCGATCGTGCGCGAACGCGTGATCCGTGCGCACGAAATCCAATTGCATCGCAGCGGAAAGTCCAACGCGCGGCTCGGCCAACGCGAGACCGAACGCATCTGCAAGCTCACGCCATCCGACCAAACCCTGCTCGAACGCGCGATAGATGCCTTGCAGCTGTCCGCACGCGGCACCCACCGCATCCTGCGCATGGCGCGCACGATCGCCGACCTTGCGGGCAGCGAAACGATTGCGACCGCGCACCTGTCCGAGGCAATCGGCTACCGGCAAATGGATCGACGCAGCACGCCGGTTGCGGCGTGAGCCCATCTGGACGCGGCAGGAAGCTCGTCGCAAAGTAAAGGCGACAATTCGGGAGACTGCGATGGACACCATCGAAGGCGGCTGCCTCTGCGGCGACGTGCGCTTCAGCGCGAAGCTGCCCAGCAAGTGGGTCGCACATTGCCATTGCACGCTGTGCCGCCGCGCGCATGGCGCGGCATTCGTGACCTGGGTCGGGATGGATGCGACGCGCTGCACGATCGATGACGCATGGTCGCGACTGCAATGGTACGTGTCGTCGCCTGGGGCGGAACGTGGCTTTTGTTCGAATTGCGGATCGATGCTGTTCTTCCGCTCCGATCGCTGGGCCGGCGAATTGCACATCGCGCGTGCGCAAATCGTCGGCGCCGTGGACCGTGCGCCACAGGCGCACGTGTACTGGGATACGCACGTGGACTGGGTGAAGCTCGACGAACACGATGGCCTGCCGCGCAAGCCGGATCCGAATGCAGCGCCTGCGTGACCGCTGCGCCATCCGCGATATCACCTGGTCGCCACGACCACTTTCCTGCCAAAGCCGAAATACCGTTTGGTGGGTTCAAGGATGAAGGCTTGGTCGAAGCCTGCCGATCGAAGCCTGTCGCAAATATCCAGGCCGTAGTCGCGAAAGACCAGGACCTTGCCCTCGCCGCGCAACCGGTCTCCATGGTAGGCCGGCGGCAGCAGGTGCCTGGTTTCGCCATCGACCATCGATGCCCTTTCGACGGTCAGCGGACTCTCGCTCAGGGGAACCGTGAAGACAAAGCTGCCGCCTTTTTTCAGGACGCGATGGACTTCCTTGAAGCCCGCGAGGTCGTCAGGGACGTGCTCGAACACTTCCGTCGAGGTGCAGAGCTCGAATTGTTCGTCGGCAAAACTCAGTCGCTGCACATCCTCGCAACGAATGCCGTCGCGACTCGACCCGGGCTCGACACCGTCCAGGTATTCGCTGGTCACGACGCGCGGAATTTTTTTACGGAGATAATTCAGCAGCGCGCCACGCGAAGACATCTCGTAAGCGTCCTCAATGCCGCGCTTCGCAAGAAGCGAACGGACCGCATCGATCACGGCAAGATGCACAGGCGTCGCCCTGCATCGCAGGCAACGCACGCCGGTCTCGTCATCGAACAACTTCACGAACGCGGAAATGCCGCAGGCCGGGCACTTGCGCAGACCCAGGCGGACGCTACCCAGGCGCGTCCTTCCAACCAGCGCTTTGAGATCCGGCATGAATCGCAAGCAACCCTATGCGACGAACGATAGTCCCGTTCGGCCAATGGTAGCCGCTTTATCCATCCGGCCATCGCCGTCGACGATCGTGCAGAGGGACAGATGCCGCCTGCACGACCGTGGATTTCCCCATCACGCAACCTGCGCTTCCTGCGCGTGTTCGTGGAACTGCTCTTCTTCGGTCGAACCCTTCAGCGCGACCGTCGATGAGGCCGCGCCCTGGATCGTCTGCGTCACCGAGTCGAAATAGCCGGTGCCGACTTCGCGCTGGTGCTTGACCGCGGTGAAGCCGCGATCGGCGGCCGCGAATTCGGCTTCCTGCAATTCGACGAAGGCGCTCATCTGGTTGCGGACGTAGCCATGCGCGAGGTTGAACATCGAGTAGTTCAGCGCGTGGAAGCCCGCGAGCGTGATGAACTGGAACTTGTAGCCCATCGCCGCGAGCTGCTGCTGGAACGATGCGATCGTCGCGTCGTCGAGGTTCTTCTTCCAGTTGAAACTCGGCGAGCAGTTGTAAGCGAGCAGCTTGCCCGGATATTTCGCGTGGATCGCTTCGGCGAACTTCTTCGCATAGGCGAGATCGGGCTTGCCGGTTTCGCACCACACGAGGTCCGCGTACGGCGCGTAGGCGAGGCCGCGCGAGATGGCCTGGTCGATGCCGGGCTTGGTCTTGTAAAAACCTTCGACCGTGCGCTCGCCGGTGATGAACGGCGCGTCGTTCGCATCGACATCGGAAGTGAGCAAGTCGGCGGCTTCGGCATCGGTGCGCGCGACGATCAAGGTCGGTACGCCCATCACGTCGGCGGCGAGACGCGCGGCGACGAGTTTGTCCACCGCTTCGCGTGTCGGCACCAGCACCTTGCCGCCCATGTGGCCGCACTTCTTGACCGATGCGAGCTGGTCTTCGAAATGCACGGCGGCAGCGCCCGCTTCGATCATCGCCTTCATGAGTTCGAACGCGTTGAGCACTCCGCCGAATCCGGCTTCCGCGTCGGCCACGATTGGCTGCAGCCAGTCGATGTCGTCCTTGCCTTCTGCATGGTTGAGCTGGTCGGCGCGCAGAAGGGTGTTGTTGATGCGCTTGACGACCTGCGGCACCGAGTTCGCGGGATACAGCGACTGGTCGGGATACATCTCGCCGGCGAGGTTCGCATCGGCAGCTACCTGCCAGCCGCTGAGGTAGATCGCCTTGAGACCGGCGCGCACCTGCTGCATCGCCTGGTTGCCGGTCAGCGCGCCGAGCGCGTTGACGAACGGCTCGCTGTGCAGCGACTTCCAGAATTTTTCCGCACCCAGCTTCGCAAGCGAGTGCTCGATCGCGACGGTGCCGCGCAGGCGCACGACTTCCTCGGCGCTGTACGGACGTGTGACGCCTTTCCAACGCGCGTTGTTGGTCCAGTCGAGCTTGAGTTGTTCGGCGGTCGGAAGGTTTTTCATGGCGTGGTCCTCGGGTTTTGATGGAGCAACTGTTGTGGCGTGGAGTCGGGTGGCGTGGAGTCAGGAAAGACGCAGGTAGGCCGGCACCGTCAGGAATGGAGCCAACGTTTGAGACTCCGTCAGGCAATCGAGCAAGGCGATCGCTTCCTCGATGCGCGTCGCGCCGGGCAACTTGCCTTCGCCGTGAAGCCTGGTCGGCAGCGACAGCAACGCGCGATCGAACAGGGTTTCGTCGAGGACCGTGCCGTCGTCGAGATGCAGCGCGTTCGCGCCTTTCGCGGAGACGTGCAGCCATTGCCACAGCTGCGCTCGCGCGATTTCGGCGGTCGCGGCGTCTTCCATGAGTCCGTGGATCGGCACGCAGCCCTGGCCGTCGAGCCATGC
>Ga0207711_10001545_pt1 | contig 21298 bp, 20 predicted proteins | sample KBSS34metaG_FD_184401 | JGI IMG/M metagenome (GOLD analysis project Ga0207711, IMG submission 184401) | Switchgrass rhizosphere microbial communities from Kellogg Biological Station, Michigan, USA - KBS S3-4 metaG (SPAdes) (version 2) | ecosystem: Host-associated > Plants > Roots > Rhizosphere...
CGGCCTCCATGGAAACCGCCCTGGCCTCCGCGCCCATCGACCTGATCGTGCTCGACGTCATGCTGCCGGGCGAGGACGGCCTGTCGATCTGCCGGCGCCTGTCGGAAGCCGGCGGCCCGGCCATCGTCATGGTCAGCGCCATGGGCGACGAGGTCGACCGCGTCCTGGGCCTGGAGCTCGGCGCCGACGACTACCTGCCCAAGCCCTGCAGCCCGCGCGAGCTGCTGGCCCGGGTCCGCGCGGTGTTCCGCCGGCTCGACGAGGTGCGCGGCGGCGCGCCCCGGCGCGGCAAGACCTATCACTTCCAGGGCTTCGTGGTGGACACGCTGCGCCGCCAGCTGCGCGCGCCCAACGGCACCACCATCCTGCTCACCGGCGGCGAGTTCTCCCTGCTCAGCGTGTTCCTCGAGAACCCCCAGCGGATCTTGTCGCGCGACCAGCTCCTGGAACAGGCGCGCGGCTCGCAGACCGAGGTCTTCGACCGCGCCGTCGACGTGCAGATCAGCCGCCTGCGCCGCAAGCTGCACGCCTCCGTCGAGGGCGAGATCATCAAGACCTATCGCGGCGCCGGCTACCTGTTCGACGCCAAGGTCACCCGGGCATGAGTACGCGTCGGTGAGCCCCCCGCTGTGAGTATCGCGCCGGCAGGCGGGGCGGGCCGGCCAAGACCGCGGGCGCCGATCAGCCTGCAGCTGGTGGCCCTGCTGCTGGCCAGCCTGGTGGTGGCTCAGGTGATCAGCTTCGGGATCATCTTCCTGCTGCCGCCGCCCCGGCCGCCGATCTACCGCGTCGCCGACGTCGCCCAGGCGGTCCGTGGCGGCACACTGAAGACCCGCTTCGGCCGGCCGATGACCCGCACCGTGGTCGCCGTCCTGCCCGCCGACCTCAACACCCAGCACCGCGAGCACGAGCGGACCCTGGCCATGCTCGCCCGCACCCTCGGCGTCCCCGAAACCCAGGTGCGGCTGGAGGAACAGCACGCTTCGCCCATCTGGCGCATCCAGCGCGCGCTGAGCCGCCCCGGCCCGCCGCGCGGTGAGAACGCCGGCGTCCCCGGTCCCGGCGGCGCGCCACCCAGCTTCGGCGATCCGGGCCGGGGCGCACCCGAGGGCGGCTGGCCGCGCGTCGGCGGCTGGCGGCGGTTCGGCGGCGGCGCCGACCTGCCGATCTTCGGCGACTTCGCCGCGGCCCTGCAGCGCCCCGACGGCGCCTGGACCGTGGTCCGCTCGCCCACCGAGCCCTTCCCCACCGAGTGGCAGCTGCAGGCCTCGAGCTGGTTGCTGGGCGGATTCCTGCTGGTGGCCACGGCGGGCTATCTGTTCTCCCGGCGGATCAGCGCGCCGCTCAAGCGCTTCGCCGAGGCCGCCGAGACCCTCGGCCGCGATCCGCACGCCCCGCAGATGACGCTGAAGGGCCCCGCCGAGATCGGCGCCGCGGCCCAGGCCTTCAACGAGATGCAGGCCCGGCTGAAGCGCTACATCCTCGACCGCACCGCCATGGTCGGCGCGATCTCTCACGACCTGCGCACCCCGCTCGCCCGCATCCGCTTCAAGCTCGAACAGGCGCCGGTGGGCGTGCGCGAATCCGTGCTCTCCGACGTCGACCAGATGGAGCAGATGATCGGCGGCGTGCTGGCCTTCATCCGCGACGAAGGCGCGCCCCGGCGGCGCGAACGCCTCGACCTGTTGTCGCTGATCGAATGCGTCGCCGATGACGCCTCGATGGTCGGCGGCCAGGTGGAGATCGTCGACGGCAAGCCGGTCACCGTCGACGGCGACCCGGTGGCGCTCCAGCGCCTGTTCTCCAACCTGGTGGACAACGCGGTGAAATACGGCGGCGACGCGCGGATCGAGGTGCGCCGCGAGGGCGAGCTGGCGGTGGTGGCCATCGCCGACAGCGGCCCGGGCCTCTCGCCCGACGAACTGGACCGCGTCTTCCAGCCCTTCTACCGCACCGACACCTCGCGCAACCTCGACAAGGGCGGCGTGGGCCTGGGCCTGCCCATCGCGCGCTCCACCGCCCGCGCCCACGGCGGCGACATCGAACTGACCTCTCTGAAGTCGGCGGGCGTGACCGCGATCGTGACCCTGCCGGTGGCGGCGTAGCGACCTCCCCCATTGCGGCAGCAATGGCGGGAGGGGGACCGTCGGCCGAGCGCAGCGGAGAGCCGAGGGTGGAGGGGGCAGGCCTCAGGCTCGGCGGGACGATCGCGCTGTCTTGAACTCGGTGGACGAGGCTTGCCCCCTCCACCCCTCGCTCTTCGGCGAGCGGTCCCCCTCCCGCCGCTGCGCGGGGGAGGTAGGGCGCCGGCCTAGGCTCGCCCGGTCACCGGCGTATCCGGATAGGCCAGCTGCTCGCGGGCCCGCCAGTCGGCGGTCACGTAGTTGACGATCAGCGACTTGCGGACCACCGGGATCTCGCGCTGCTCGAACCCGTGCCAGGTGACGTCGGACGGCACGAAGGCCAGCGCGCCGCCCACGTCGAACGGCGCGCGGTGCGACCAGGTGTCGGCGTTCGCATAGACGTCGGTGCCCAGCTCCGGGTGGCCGTCCGGGCCCAGGTAATAGAGCAGGGTGTATTTCTTGACGCCCAGGTCGGTGTGCGGCTGCAGCCAGAAGCCGTCGATGTCCTGAGCGTATTCGATCCGCAGGCAGCAACCGTCCAGGCGCGCGCCGGTGGCGGCTTCGATCGCCGCCACGGTGGCCGGATGCTGGAAGGCCTCGGCCAGGCTGCGGCAGACCGGATAGGCGGCGATGGCCTCGGCGTCGACATAGCGCCGCGTGTTGTTGTGAATCTCGCGCGATCCGGATACCCCGTGCAGCGCCGGGGCCGGGAAGGGCAGGGCGTCCATGGCGGCCGACACCTGGGCCGGCAGCACGTCGCGCATCAGCCAGTGGCGGTACGGCTCGTCGCTGAGGATCGCGCTGGCCAGGCTGGCCGCGATGCTCTCGCGGCAGGCGTCCCGGTCGCGTTCAATCGCTCCAGCAGAAGCAAGATCGAGCAGGGCCAGTGGACTTCTCCGTATTGATCTGGACGCCGGGTCTGCACCAAGTGAGCCTTGGGGAAAGACTTCGGGGGTAAAGCTCGCTCTAGGATGACGCCGCAGACGGACAATCACCTCAGCAGGCTTAGCACAAGGCGCCGCTTGGCCGCAGCGCCGGTTTCCGTGTGCGCCCTGGTTGTGGCCGGAGCGCTCGCGGCGCCGGCTTTTGCGGCGGATACGCCCAGTTTCCGCCTGCCGTCCGAGCCGTTGGCCGCCGCCCTGGTGCGATTCGCCGTCCAGGGCGGGGTTTCCGTGGGCGGACTGCCGGCGCCCGGCTGCGTCGGTAGGTCGCGCCCGGTTTCCGGGGCCATGCCGCCCGCCCGGGCGCTGGCCGAGCTGCTGCCGCCCGGCTGCGGCTTCGAGCAGGTCGACCCGCGAAGCTTCCGGATCGTCAGCCGCCCGCTCGCCGCGGCGGCGAGCCCGCCGCCGGCCCGTCGCCCGGACGCCGACACCGCCCAGCCGGTCCGGCTCGACGAGCTGGTGGTCACCGCCGAGAAGCGCGCCACGCCGATCAGCCGCAGCGCCAGCGCGGTCAGCGCGGTCACCGGCGAGGACATCACCAGCCTGGGCGGGCGCACCTACGAGGAGATCGCCGCCCAGACCGTCAGCGTGGCGGTCACCAACCTGGGCTCCGGCCGCAACAAGATCTTCGTGCGCGGCCTCTCCGACGGCTCGTTCACCGGCAAGACCCAGTCCACCGTCGGCCTCTACCTGAACGACGTGCCGATCACCTACAACGCGCCCGACCCCGATCTGCGGCTGGCCGACGTCGAGCGCGTCGAGGTGCTGCGCGGGCCGCAGGGCACGCTCTACGGCTCCGGATCGATGGGCGGCATCGTGCGCATCGTCACCGCGCGGCCCGATCCCACCGGGTTCGAGGGCGAGGTCTCCGCCGAGGGCATGGCGACCCAGCACGGGAACCCCTCCTCCGGCTTCGAGGCGATGTTCAACGCGCCGTTGGCTGAGGGGCGCGCCGCCGTCCGCGCGGTGGCCTACTCCGACGAGCGCGGCGGCTATATCGACAACCCGGTGCTGGGCCTGCGCGACGTGAACTACAGCCGCCGCTCCGGCGGGCGGATCGCCGCGCTCGCCGAACTTCCCGACGGCTGGGCGCTGGAAGGCGGCCTCGCGCACCAGTCCATCGAGACGGCCGACAGCCAGTACACTCAAGGGATCGACGGACCGCTCACCCGCGACGCCGCCGTGCGCGAGCCGCACGACAACGACTTCTCCGAGGTCAGCGCCGAGGCCACCCATGCCGGCGAGGCCGCCGACCTGAAGATCTCCACCGCCTATATCGATCACGACCTGGAGACCCGCTACGACGCCACCGGGGCGTTCCGCGCGGCCGGCGGTTCGACCACGGGCGGGGCGTTCGACGAGAGCAAGCGCTCGCGGCTGTGGGTCACCGAGGGGCTGCTGTCGTCAAAGGCTCCGGGTCGCCTGCGCTGGCTGGCCGGCGCCTTCGTCTCCACCACCAACGAGACCGACACCGCCCAGCTGGTGGGCGTCAACCCGCCCGAGGCAGCGCGCTCGATCTACCGCCGCCGCGATCTGCTCTCCGAGGCCGCGGCTTACGGCGAGGTGGCCTATGACGTGAACCCGCGCCTGACCGCCACGGTGGGCGGCCGCTGGTTCGTGACCCAGGTCTCCACCCACGCCGGCGCCTTCGGCCTGTCGCAGAGCCCGCTTGCCCCGATCCGCGGCCGGCTCACCGACCAGGGCCTCGCGCCGAAGCTTCGGCTCAGCTACTCGGCCGCGTCCGACCTGGTGATCTACGCCCAGATGCAGGAAGGCTACCGGGCCGGCGGCTTCAACGTTCCCTCCGCGGCGGGCGGCGCGCTGAACCCGGCGGTGGTCGCCGCGCGGTTCCGGCCCGACCATCTGTGGAACTACGAGATCGGCGCCTCGGCGCCGCTGTTCGACCACACGCTCACCCTACGCGGCGCGATCTTCCACGCCGACTGGCGGGGCCTGCTCACCGACCAGCGGCTGGCCTCGGGCCTGCCGATGACCGTCAACATCGGCGACGGCTCCAACACCGGCGTCGAGGCCGAGGCGATCTGGCGGCCGGACGACCATTTCCTGGCGCGCGCCAACCTGCTGCTGGAGCGCCCGCGGATCACCCGCGCCTCCGACGTCTTCCCGGCTCGGCGCGACATCGGACTGCCCGGCGTGCCCTACGACATGGGGGGCGCCTCCGTGCGCTATCGCTGGCGGCTGACGCCCAGCCTGCGCGCCGAGGTCAACGGCCAGATGTCCTATGTGGGACGCTCCTACCTCACCTTCGACGGCGGCTCGGGCAACCGGATGGGCGGCTATGGGTCGGGCCGGGTGGGCGCGGCGCTCAGCGGCGAGGCCTGGCGGCTCACCGCCTACATCGACAACGTCACCGACGAGACCGGCAACACCTTCGCCTACGGAAATCCGTTCAGCCGGGCCCGCGCCACCCAGGCGACGCCGCTCAGGCCGCGCACCGTCGGTCTGGGGATCAGCCGCCGGTTCTAGTGTCCACGCATGACGCTCTCCCAACCGCTGGAGACGGCCGGGAGAGCCATGCACGTGACGTTATGAAATGGCGCAATTGCCGGCCGTGCGGCTTATAGGTTTCAAATATGGCGCCAAGCTGAGCCGCGGGCGCGGCCTCAGACCTTTCCGAGCTTGCGGATCGCGGCCTTCAGCGGCCGTTCGCTCTCGAAATACCTTTCCCAGGCGGCGGACTTGCGCAGCAGAGCCGGCGCGCTGCGCACCGTGTATTTCGCCGGGTCGAGGCTGGCCTTTACCTGCCCCCAGGTGAGCGGCATCGAGACTGGCGCGCCCGGCCGGCCGCGCGGCGACAGCGGCGCCACCGCCGTCGCCATCCTGTCGTTGCGCAAATAGTCGAGGAAGATCCGGCCGCCCCGGTCCTTCTTGGCCATGGTGATCAGGAACCGGTCCGGCGCGTCTCGTGCCATCACCTGGCAGACGTCGCGCGCAAACCCCTTGGCCGTGGGCCAGTCGACCCCTTTGGCGCTGAGCGGCGTCACCACATGCAATCCCTTGCCGCCGGTGGTCTTGCAGAAGCTCACCAGGCCCAGCGCGTCCAGCCGGTCGCGCACCTCCTTGGCCGCGGCGATCACCGCGGAAAACGGTACGTCGGGCGCCGGGTCCAGGTCGAACACCAGTCGCCCCGGCTGCTCCGGCTTGAACGGCTCGCAGTTCCACGGATGCAGCTCCACGGCCGAGATCTGGGCCGCCGCGATCAACGCCTCCACGCGGTCGATCTGCACATAGGCGGCCTTGTCTCCGATCACCTTCACCTCGGTGAACAGCGACGATGACCCCTTCGACGCGTGCCGCTGGAAGAAGGTCTCGCCGCCCGTGCCCTCCGGCATCCGGATCATTGAACAGGGCCGACCCTTGAGGTGCGGCAACATCCAGTCGCCCACCGCCTCGAAGTAGCGGGCGAGGTCGAGCTTGGTCACCGGCGTCCCGTCGCCGGCGTCCGGCCACAACGGCTTGTCGGCGTGCGACAGCGTCACGCCCATCACCGGGACCGATCCGCGCGGCGTCACCGTGCGCACCGCGCTGGGCGTCGGTTTGCTGAGCGCCGTCTTGGCGGCCGGCGCGGGCGCCTCGGCCTCGACCTCGGCGGCGGGCTTGTCGGCGCGCAGGCCCTTGAACGCCGCCTGGCGGATCGCGCCGTCGCCGGTGAAGCCGGCGTATTCGATCTCCGCCACCAGCTCCGGCTTCACCCAGTGAATGCCCGGGCCGCCCCGCGGCGCGCCGTGGCCCTTGAACGGGCTCCCCTTGGTCTCCAGCGCCTTGAGCTTCGGCATCAGGGCCGCCACGGCGTTGCGGCCAAACCCCGTGCCGATGCGGCCCACGTGCGCCAGTTCACCATCGCGATAGACCCCGGCGATCAGCGATCGAAACGCCTCGCCCGTCGTGGTCCAGCCGCCGATCACCACCTCATGGCCCTGTCGGCACTTCGACTTCACCCAGCTCTCTCCCTTGCCCGAGACATAAGGGGCGTCCAGCCGCTTGGAGACGATCCCTTCCAGGTCCATGCGGCAGGCCGAGAGCAGCACCGCGTCGCCCGCCGCCACGAAGTGTTCGACGAACCGCAGGATCGGCGGCGCGCCCGCCACGGCGGCCTTGAGCCGCGCCTTGCGCTCGGTGAGCGGCAGCGCCCGCAGGTCCTCAGCCGCGGCGAACAGCATGTCGAACACGAAGAAGATCAGCTGGTCGGTCTTGCCGTCCGAGATCGCCGCCTGCAGGGCCGCGAAATCCGGCGCGCCGGTGTGATCCAGCGCGCAGACCTCGCCGTCGATGATGCCGTCGGGCAGGGCCGCGCCGGCCTTCACGATCGCCGGGAATTTACCGGACCAGTCGAGGCCCTTGCGGGTCCGCAGGGTCGCCTTTCCGCCCTGCGTCCGCAGCTGCATGCGATAGCCGTCGAACTTGATCTCGTGGCCCCAGCGCGCGCCGCTTGGCGGCTTCTCGACCAGCTTGGCGAGCTGCGGCTCCACGAACGCCGGCAGGCTCGCCACCGGCTTCGCCTTGCCGCCCGACTTCGCCGCCACCTTCGGCGAGGCCGCCGCGGTGGAGTGCGCGTTGCGGTGGCTTTGCCAGACAGCGTCGGCGGCGGTCTTCGACGCGGTCATGAACGGCTTGGCCGCCTTTCCCTCGCCCGCCGCGATCTCAGCCATCGCCCGCCCCGACGCGATGGAGCGGTCCTCGGCGGCCAGCGCCCCGCCCTCGCCCTCCACCGCCGCGGCGTCGCGGTGCTTGATCAGCAGCCAGTTGTGGCGCGCCCCTTGCTTGCTTGATCGGCCCTTGGCGTCGTCGCGCAGCCGCACCAGCACCCACGAGCCGTGCATCCGCCCACCCTCCATGACGAACTTCAGCTCGCCCTTGGCCAACGCCTTGCCGACATCCTCGAAGCCCGTCTCCGGCGCCCAGTAGCCGCGGTCCCAGAGCTGCACCGTGCCCCCGCCGTACTGACCCTTGGGGATCGTCCCCTCGAAGTCGCCGTAGTCCAGCGGGTGGTCTTCCACCTCCACCGCCAGGCGCTTGTCCGCGGGATCGAGCGAGGGCCCCCGCGTCACGGCCCAGGACTTGAAGGTCCCCTCCCATTCCAGCCGCAGGTCAAAGTGCAGCCGGGTCGCGGCGTGTTTCTGGATGACGAAGCGCAGCCGCTCGGACGCGGCGACCTTGCTGGTCTTGCCGGAGGGCTCGGCGGTCTTGTCGAAGTCGCGCATCTGCCGGTAGCGGTCGAGTTTCGCGGCGGCCATCTCAGGTGTCTCCAGCGGCGGTTGCGCCAGCCTCAACGATTGGCTGCGCGCCGCGATCCGCGCCGTCTTGAATCCATTTGCGACCTCAGGCGTTGTCATGGCTGGAGCCCCATCGCCATGACCCAGCCTACCCCCGAGACGCACGCCTACAGAGTCGAACTCCGCGACCAGGGCGCGCACCACGCCCGCACCCTTCATGAGGCGAGCTTCGAGGCCGCCGCCGTCGCCTATGCGGAGGATCTGCACGGCGCGCCGAACTACGGCGCCGGCGACAGCGACGAGGTCAGTCTGATCGTCCGCGACCTGGAGACCGGCCACGAGCACTGCTTCCGGGTCGACCTGGCCAGCGGCGAAACCGCCGCCTGCAGCTAGAACGAAATCGCGCCTCGCCCGTTGACGGGAGTCTCGGCGGATTTGGCGCCGCCTGGAGACGCAACATGGCCGCTCGACCCACCTGGCAGGGACATCTGAAACTGTCGCTGGTGACCTGCCCGGTCGCCCTCTACACCGCCACCAATTCGGCGGGCGACGTCCATTTCAACCTGATCAATCCGAAGACCAACAACCGGATCAAGCTGATCACCACCGATCCCGACACGGGGCCCATCGACCGCGCCGATCTGGTCAAGGGCTACGAGGTCTCCAAGGGCGAATACGTCCTGCTCACCACCGACGAGATCAATTCCGTCAAGCTGGAGAGCACCAAGACCATCGACATCGAACGCTTCGTGGCCGCCGACGAGATCGACCGGCTCTACTGGGACAACCCCTACTACCTGGCCCCCGACGGCAAGATGGCGCAGGAGGCCTTCGGGGTGATCCGCACCGCCATGGAGAGCACTGGTCAGATCGCCATCGGCCGCGTGGTGATCGGCACCCGCGAGCGCATCCTGGCGCTGGAGCCGCGCGACAAGGGCATCCTCGCCTACACGATCCGCACCGACGCGGAGGTCCGCAAGCCCGACGAGATCTTCGACGGCATCAGTGGCGCCAAGCCGCCCGCTGAGATGGTCGCCATCGCCAAGAAGATCATCGAACAGCAGGAGGGCCCCTTCGACCCCAGCCAGTTCGTGGACCGCTACGAAAAAGCGCTGAAGGCGCTGATCGCCGCCAAGCAGAAGGGCAAGAAACCCGCCAAGGTGGCCGAGCCCGAGGACACCAACGTCGTCGATCTGATGGCTGCCCTGCGCTCCAGCCTGGCCGGCAAGGCCGCCGCCAGCAAGGCCAAGCCCGCCAAGGCCGCGCCCAAAGCTGCCCCATCGTCCAAGACTAGGGTCCGAAAGGCCGGCTGATAGGGCCCCCGTCGCGCCCTGAGGCGCCCGGGGGGTGGCAAAGCTGCCTCGCCCGCCTATCTCCAGCGTCCACCCGGGCGCTGAGCGTCCGCATCCGCGCCGAATTCCGCCGAAGGAATTAGCCATGCGACTAAATGCAGACTTCACGCGGCGAGCCTTCGCCCACGCCACCGAGGCCGATTGGGTGGCCTCGCCGATGCCCGGCGTCACGCGGCGGATGCTTGACCGGATCGGCGACGAGGTGGCTCGGGCGACCTCCATCGTCCGCTACGCGCCCGGCAGCAGCTTTTCCCCCCACACCCACGACGGCGGCGAGGAGTTCGTGGTCCTCGAGGGTGTCTTCCAGGACGAGCACGCCGACTATCCGGCCGGCTTCTATGTGCGCAATCCGCCCGCCAGCCGCCACACCCCGGCCTCGGCCGAGGGCTGCACCATCTTCGTGAAACTCCACCAGTTCGATCCGGCCGATCGCAAGACCGTGCACGTCGACGCCTCAGCCTCGAAACCCTGGGCCGTGGCGGGCCGCGAGGGCGTCGCCCAGGTGTCGCTCTACGAGGACGCCCGCGAGCAGGTGCGCATTGAACACTGGGCGCCGGGCCAGGCGGTCGCGCTGGCCGATCATGCCGGCCTGGAAGTCTTCGTGCTGGACGGCGCCTTCGCCGAGGCCGGCGAGGCCTTCGTGCGTCATTCCTGGCTGCGCCTGCCGCCCGAGCAGCCTCTGGCGGCCCAGGCCGGCCCGGACGGCGCGCGGGTGTTCGTCAAGAGCGGCCACCTGGCCCAGGCGATGTCCGGCGCCGACGCCTAGCGCCAGACCCCGGGGTGGATCTCCTGGGGACAGCCGATGATCCAGACGTCGCGGCGCGGACCGGAGACCAGATAGGCCGAGTAGTGCTCGTTCTTGCGCGGGCTGCCGGCCCGGTTGATCTCCGCGACCGGGGTGACGCTGGTGAAACAGCGGCCCACGTCCTCCACCTTCAGGCGCCGCGACAGGTCGACGATCAGGCCGGGGCGGGCGAAGTCGGGCAAGGTCGCGCCGTCCTTCCGGTAGCGGTCGCGGTCGGTCACCTGCAGCAGGGGCGCATGCACCCCGCCCTCGAACTCCAGCTGCGAATAGACGCCGTAGCTCTGCGTCCCCACCCAGGCCGCGCCGGCGGCGATCCGCTCGGCCTCGATGTCGCGGGCGAACCCGGGCCAGCCGCGAAGCTGCAGCATCGGGTCGTATCGGGCGATCTTCCCCGGCGACGGCAGGGCCATGATCGCCAGCACCGCGGCCAGGACCAGGAAGCCGGGCGCCGGCGCCAGCCGCCGCACCCACGCCGCCCAGGGTCTCTCCCCCAGGTGGTCGGCCGCCACCGCCGCGCAGATCGCCAGCGCTCCGAACAGCGGCACGGGCCAATGCCCCTGCACCCGGTCGTGCAGGCTGTGCGCCAGCAGATAGGCCGCGAAGGGCGCCGAGGCCGCGATCGGCAGCCGCAGATTGACTTGGCCACCCTTCCACCCGCGCGCGACGCCCATCCCGGCCAGGACGGCGATCAGCGGGGTCAGCAGCAGGAACTGGGTGGCCAGGAACTCCGCCGCGTGGGCCGGGGAGAACCCTTCCGGCGCCACGCGTCCGAACTGCTTGGCGAAGCTCTCCCAGTGGTTCAGGGCGTTCCAGATCACATTGGGCGCGAACACCGTCATGGCGATGACCGCCGCCAGCCACGGTCCCGGCCGCCGCAGGGTCTTCAGGCCGCCGGGCGTCACGGCCAGCCACAGCAGCACGCCGGGCGCCAGGAACAGCGCCGAATATTTCGACATCACCGCCAGGCCCGCGGCCAGCCCTGCCGCCAGCCACCAGCCGGCGCCCTCGTCCTTCTGGGTGCGCGCCAGGCAGCACAGCGTGATCGTCCAGAACAGGCTGGCCGGCGCGTCGGGGATCGCCAGCATGGCGCCCAGGCAGACGGTGATGGTGGCGTTGTACCAGAGCGCTGCGCGCAACGCCGTGCGCGGGCTGGCCCCCAGGGTCCGCGCCAGATCGCCGATCAGCCAGGTGTTGAGCCCGGCGGCCAGCGCCGGCAGCAGGCGCACCGCCAGCGGGGTGTCGCCGCAGATCAGCGTGCCGACCCGAATCCACCAGGCGATCATCGGCGGGTGGTCGAAATAGCCCAGCTGCAGATGCTGCGCCCACAGGCGGTAATAGGCCTCGTCCTCGGTCAGGTGGATCGAGGCGCCGGCGATCAGCCGGATCACCGTCAGACCCACCGCCAGCAGCAGGATCGCGCGGCGCGAGTCGAAGGCGCTCGCGGCGTCCCGCCGGTCGCTCACCAGACCGCCCGCGAGGTCGTGATGTAGTTCCAGACCGCCGCCACCACCGCGCCGGCGACACCGGCCACCCACCAGGACGGGCCGCGCTCATAGAGCATCGTCGCCACCGCGACATTAGCGGCCAGCGGAATGCTGCAAAGCAGGGCGAACTTGGCGTAGGCGACCAGCAGGTCGAGGCCCTTCTTGCGCCTGTCGCGATAGGTGATCGCGTTGTTCAGCGCGAAGTTCCAGGTCAGGGCCCCCAGCGCGGCGGCGGTCTGAGCGACCGAGAACGCCGCCGTCGCCGACGCGGTCACGCCGACCAGCAGCAGGGCGCGCAGGATGCCTAAGTGCACCAGCACCCCGCTCGCGCCCACCAGGCCGAACATGATGAAGCGCGGCGAGATCAGGTCGCCGCTGAACCGCGCCAGCAGCAGGCCCAGGTATTGCACCACCACGCCGTTATCCAGTTTGGAGTCCCCATGCACTCTGGCCTTGAACTCGTAGGGCAGCTCCACGTAGCGCGGCGGGGTCTTCTGCGAGCTCAGGATGTCGAACAGCACCTTGAAGCCGCTGGTCGCCAGCGCCGGGGCGATCTGCTCGACCATCTCGCGGCGGATCATGAAGAAGCCGCTCATCGGGTCGGTGACGTGGGCGTGCAGCACCTGGTTGCCCAGCCAGTTGGCCAGCCGGCTGCCGGCCTCGCGCGTCGTCCCCAGCGCCGAGGCGTCGGAGCCCTCTTCGCCCAGGTAGCGGCTGCCCACCACCAGGTCGGCCTCGTCGGCCTCCAGGATGGCCAGCATCTTCGGCAGCAGGGTCTCGTCGTGCTGCATGTCGCCGTCGATCACCGCCACGAACGGCGCGGCGCTGGCCATGGCGCCCTCGATCACCGCCCCGGCCAGACCCCGGCGGCCGATGCGGTGCAGGCAGCTCACCCTGGGGTCGGTCCGGGCCACCTGCTTGACGACTGCGGCCGTCCCGTCGGGGGAATCGTCGTCGACGAAGATCGCCTGCCAGACCACGCCCTTCAGCGTCGCCTCCAGCTTGGCCAGCAGCGGCAGGACGTTGGGCGCTTCCTTGAAGGTCGGGATGATCACGCCGAGCTGCAGCGCGCCGCTGGTCTTGTCTCGCAGAACGGGTCTCCTCGGCGCGTCGCCCATCCTGCCTCATAGCCAGCGCCGCGCCCCTAGGAAACCTTATGATCGCCATATGGCAGGGACCTGGAGGGTGGTGCGGTTGTCACGGGCGGCGCAGCGGGGCATTACGCGCCCACGTCAGCGCCGGGAGGCAGATTGGACCAGGACGGCAAATCGGCGCTCATCGCGACCTACCTGGAGCGTCGCGTCGACCTCATCCGGTTCTTCACGCTGCGCCTGCGCTCCCCCTCGGCGGCCGAGGACCTGGTGCAGGAGATCTATGTCCGTCTGGCCGGGGTCGACGCCGCCGGCGACATCCAGAACCCCGCCGCCTACCTCTATCGCCTGGGGTCGAACCTGATGCTGGACCGGCTGCGGGGCGAGCGGCGCACCGCCCACCGCGACGGCGCCTGGCTGGAAACCCAGACCACGCGCATCGGCATTCACGAGGTGGCCCCGGAACCCAGCGCCGAGGCCGCCGTGGCCGCCCGCCAGCGCCTGGCGCAACTCAACGAAGCGCTCACCGAGCTCGGTCCGCAGACACAACGCGTGTTTCGGATGCACAAATTCCAGGGCTTGAGCCACCCGGAGGTCGCCAAAGAACTTGGTATCTCACGCAGCGCGGTGGAGAAACATATGATGCAGGCGCTGAAGCATCTTCTGGCTAGGCTGCCGTGACATCTTTCAGAAACAACTTGGAGGTGCGTTGCGGGCGGCGGCGTCATCTCATCGAAGGCGAAGGTTTCGCCGGGCCAGCGGCAGGGAGCCGATGAGCGAAGACAGCGCAAGTCTGGGCGACGGCCACGCGGCGGAACAGGCCGCCAGCTGGTTCGCGCGCCTGCAGGGCGGCGCGGCCACCGGCGAAGACTGGCTGGCGTTCGAGCGCTGGCTGCAGGCCTCGCCCGACCACGCCGCGGCCTATGAAGGCCTGGAGCGCCTCTGGGTCGATCTCGAAAACGCGCCGATCGTCCGCGACCTGGGCGCCCGCCCGCCTCCGCTCGCCTTGCGCGCCGCCAATTCCAACCGCCGCGCCTGGGTCGGCGCCGGCGCGGCGCTGGCCGCCAGCGTCGCCGTCGCCGCCGTGGGCGTCGGCCTGTGGCCGGGCCCCGCCGTCCAGGCTCAGACCTTCCGCACCGCGCCCGGCCAGACCCGCGAGGTCACCCTGGCCGACGGCACCCATATCCGCCTCAACGCCGCCTCCCAGATCACCGTGCGGCTGGGCAAGGACGCCCGCCGGGTCGAGATGGCCGACGCCGAGGCGACCTTTGATGTCACCCACGATGCGCGGCGCCCGTTCCTGATCGCGGTCGGCGACCGCCAGGTCCGCGTGGTCGGCACCGAGTTCAACCTGCGCCACCGCGAGGGCAAGGTCGCGCTCACCGTCCGCCGCGGGACCGTCGAGGTTCGCCCGGCCGATGCGCCGGGCGCGGCGCCCACCCGCGTCACCGTCGGCCAGCAGCTCGACCACGTGGAAGGCCGGCCGGACCAGACCCTGGCCTCCGCCGAGCCGGAGGTCGCCTTCGCCTGGACCAACGGCCAGCTCATCTACCGCGACCAGCCGCTCTCCGACGTGGCCGGCGACCTGTCGCGCCGCTTCGCCGTTCCGGTGCGCGTCGCCGACCCGCAGACCGCGGCCCTGCGCTTCACCGGCGTGCTGGTCACCGACAAGGAAGCCGACGTCCTGCGCCGCCTGGAAGCCTTCGCCCCGGTCGCCGCCACCCGCGGCCCCGACGGCGTCGTCCTGCGCCGCAAAGGCGGCTAGCCCTTCCGCATCGCCTCGACGAGGCTGCCGGAATAGGCCGCGTGGCCCACGTGGGTCAGCCGGCTCTCCATGTCCGCCCAGATCTCGCCGCCCACGTCGCGCCAGCGCCGGCAGAAGGCGTAGTCCTCGGAAAGGTGCTGGCCGGTCTCGGCCTCGATCAGGGTGTCGAACACCATGGCCGCCCGCGTCAGGCCCGGCTCCCCCTCTTCAGGGTTCGGGTCGCTCAGGTCGGCGACAAGTTCGGGATGCGCCGCGCAGACCCGCTCCAGCGCCGCCCGCGCGATCATCAGGAACCCGGTCCCCACATAGGCCGCCTTGGCGAACCCGTCCTCGACCACCACCGAGCGGTCCGGGGTCGGCAGGAAGCGGATCACATAGCCCACCGACTTGGCCAGGAGGTCGGCCTCGCCGGCCAGGGCCGCGGCGCGGACCTTCTCCCAGTCGATGGTCTTCAGCGGATAGATCCCGCCGGCCACGTCGTGGCCGCAGTCCAGCAGGCGGAACACATTCTCCGGCGCAAAGCCGATGTCGGCGTCCACGAAGAACAGGTGCGTGGCTTCCGGATGCGCCAGGAACCGCGCCGCCAGCCGCGCCCGGGCGCGGCATATCTGATTGTCGTTGCTCAGCAGCTCCACGTGCAGGCCGACGCCGCGCGCCTCGCACGCGCCCTGCAGGGCCAGCACGGCGCGCAGGTAGTAGATATTGACCATCCCGCCGTAGCAGGGCGTCGCCAGATAGAGGAACGGCGCGCTCATTCAGCCCCCAGCCCCGCCTGCCTCAGGAATCCTTCGACCAGATCGTCATAGAGGTCGAGGCGCTTGTAGGCCCGCAGGTCCGGGGTCGCCGCCCGCCAGGCCTTCGCGAAGGCCGCCAGCCGCCCGGGCTCCGCGGCCAGCTGCGTCAGCGGCGCGAGCCACACCCGGATCGTGAACAGCGCCGCCCCGCTCCCGGGCAACCGCCGCAGCGTCTGCCGCTCCACCCGCGTGTGCAGCACCTGCCCGGCCTCGCCCGGCGCGATCTCGCCGATCCGCGCCCGGATGGGCTCGGCGTCGGGCGTGTGCAGGTCGTCGCCGTTCAGCAGGGTCCAGTTGCGCCGCTCCAGCACCAGCTCCGGCCGCAAGCCCTCGAAGATCCGCTGCACGCGGGTCGCGAACCGCTCGGCGAACCCGGTCACCGGCCCGTGCAGCTCCCCGAGGCTCTTGCCGACGGCCTCCTGCGCCGTGAAGAACCCCCCGGCGCTCAGCGACAGCGCCGTCAGCCGCCAGTCGCCCTCGATCTTCTGCATCAGGCACAGGTCGTCCGGCACGGCGCGCGACGCCGCCCAGAGCGGCGGCAGGTCACCAGGCTCGACCCGCGTCCCCAGGGCGCCCTCGACCATCGCCAGCGCCTCGGCCTGCGCCGCGCGCGAGCCAGACGTCTCCGCCCAGACCAAGCCCCGCGCGTCGGCGAACAGCGGGTCCTTGCGCGCCGCCGGATCGGCCTCGCCGCCCTCCAGCCAGTCGTCCACGGCGATCGGCTTCAGCCCGATCTGGAAGTCCTGGCTCTCCTCCCACGGCGCGTGCCGCAGGCCTATTTGCGCTTCGGCCACAGCAGCACGATCGGGAAATAGATCAGGAAGGCCACCGCGATCCCCAGCGAGTCCGCCGCCAGGTCGTGCCAGTCGGCGTCGCGGCCAAAGCCCATGGCCCACTGGGCGATCTCCACGAACGCGCCCAGCCCAAAGGCGTAGGTGGCGATGGCGCGGGGCCGGTTCGGCGACAGGATCAGCCCCGTGGCGGTCAGCACCAGCCAGGCCAGCGCATGCTCTTCCTTGTCCCAAAGGTTGATCTTCGGCAGCGCCTTGCTGGGCGCCAGGCACAGGTACAGCAGGATCGCCGAGGCCACGGCGTAGAGGAAAAGCCGCAGCGGGCGGGGCAGGAGAGAGTGCAGCATCGCCCCTTACTTGCACGAAGGACGGTGCGTCTCTAGACCGCCCAACTAGGTTCCAAGGAGACGGCATGGCGGCCAATTCAGCGATCGACGCGGTGATCTGGGATTTCGGCGGCGTCTTCACCTCCTCGCCGTTCGAGGCCTTCAACCGCCTCGAGGCCGAGAAGGGCCTGCCCGCCGACCTGATCCGCCGGGTCAACTCCACCAACCCGGACAGCAACGCCTGGGCGCTGTTCGAGCGCAACGAGATCGACGCCGCCGGCTTCGACGTGAAGTTCCTCGAGGAGACCACCGCGCTCGGCCATCCGCTGCGCGGCGCCGAGGTCCTGCCCAAGCTCTCCGGCGAGCTGCGCCCGCGCATGGTCGCCGCGCTCCAGGCCTGCAAGCAGCACTTCAAGGTGGGCTGCATCACCAACAACGTGGTCTCCGAGCACAGCCCCGGCCAGGCCGAGACCCAGCGCGCCGCCGGCGCCATGGCTCAGGTCATGCCGCTGTTCGACGCGATCATCGAAAGCTCCAAGGCGGGCGTCCGCAAACCCGACCCGAAAATCTATCAGATGATGTGCGACCTGCTGGCCGTCGACCCGGCCCGCTGCGTCTACCTCGACGACCTGGGCATCAACTGCAAGCCGGCCGCGGGCCTGGGCATGAAGGCCATCAAGGTCGTGGGCGTCGACCAGACGCTGGGCGAACTCGCCGCGCTCACCGGGCTGACGTTCGCATGAGTAGGCCCGCGAAGATCGGCGCCGCCGAGGCGCTCAAGCGCCGGCCCCTGTGGCGCGCCGCCGACGGCGAACGCGACGCCATCACCCGGACCTTCCGGTTCTCCGATTTCACCGCCGCGTTCGGCTTCATGACCCGCGTCGCCCTGATGGCCGAAAAGCTCGACCACCATCCGGAGTGGTTCAACGTCTACAACCGCGTGGACGTCATCCTCACCACCCACGACGCCGACGGCGTCACCGAACTCGACGTCACCCTGGCCGGCCTGATGGACATGGCCGCCAAGAGCGCGGGGATGAAGGAAGACTAGGCGTCTACCCACCTTCCTTTTTGATCGTCATTCCCGGCCTTGTGCCGGGAACCTATAAACACCGCGTTCCGCCGGGCGCGCACGGCGCCGCCGCATCCTTGCACTTGGGCTCGGAGATCATGGATGGCCGGGACAAACCCGGCCATGACGATCGGTGGGGGGGGGTGCGCTGTTGGCCGCCAGGGGCCGAAGCCCTAGTTCGCCACCACCGCGCCCAGCAGCAGCTTCGCGCCCGGCCGGCCCAGCACCAGGTCGGCCTGCCGCTGCAACGCCTGGCCGATGACGTCGGGGTTCGGCGGCGCGCTGCCGGCCATGCCCGCGGCATAGGTCAGCACCACCTGCACGAAGGCGGCCCGAAGCCGGGGCAGCGATTGCTCGGCGAAGGCGCGCAGCTTGGGGTCCGGCACGTCCAGCCCGCAGTCGACGGTCAGCACGCCGCGCCGCCCGCCGCCCCGGTTCATGGTGCCGGTCAGCGTGTTGAACGAGACGAAGCTCTCGCCGCCGGTGTGCTTCTTGGCCTCGCCCCCGGCCTGCGCGCCCGGCGCGAACGCCAGGACCGGCGCGGCGGCCAGCGCGATCAGGCCCAGGATCTGGCGGCGTTTCATGGCCCGGACGCTATCTGGTTTATGGTTAGCGCCTTCTTTACGCGGCGCGTTGCAGAACGGCCTCACCGTAGAACCCGCCGCCACCGGAGCGCGCCTTGGGCCGATTTGCGCCGACCTCTCTCGACCTCGACGGCAAGGTCATCTTCGTCACCGGCGGCACCGGCTCGTTCGGGCGGCGCTTCGTCGAGACGGTGCTCAACACCGCCCAGCCCCGCAAGCTGATCATCTACTCGCGCGACGAGCTCAAGCAGAGCGAGATGCAGATGGACCTGGCCGAGCGCTACGGTCCGGAAACCCGCGCCAAGCTGCGCTTCTTCATCGGCGACGTGCGCGACCGCCAGCGCCTGATCCTGGCCATGCGCGGCGTCGACGTGGTGATCCACGCCGCGGCCCTGAAACAGGTGCCGGCCGCCGAATACAATCCGTCCGAGTGCATCGCCACCAACATCACCGGCGCCGAGAACGTGGTCTGGGCTTGCCTGACCAACCGCGTGAAGCAGGTCATCGCGCTCTCCACTGACAAGGCCTGCAACCCGATCAACCTCTATGGCGCGACCAAGCTCGCCTCGGACAAGACCTTCGTCGCCGCCAACAACCTCTCCGGCGACATCGGCACGCGTTTCTCGGTGGTCCGCTACGGCAATGTGGTGGGCTCGCGCGGCTCCGTCGCGCCCCTGTTCCAGCGCCTGATCGCCAATGGCGCGACCGAGCTGCCGATCACCGACCCGCGCATGACCCGCTTCTGGATCACGCTGAACGAGGGCGTCGAGTTCGTGCTCTCGTCGCTGGGCGTCATGCACGGCGGCGAAATCTTCGTGCCCAAGATCCCGTCCATGAAGATGACCGACCTGGCCCACGCCATGGCCCCAAAGCTGCCGATCAAGGTGGTCGGCATCCGGCCCGGTGAAAAGCTGCACGAGATCATGATCAGCGCCGATGACGCCCGCGCCACCGTCGACCTTGGCGACCGCTACGCCATCGAGCCGGCCTTCGTGGAATATCCCCGCGTCCCGCTGGAGGGCCGATCGATCCCCGAGGAATTCAGCTACGTCAGCGACACCAACGACCAGTGGCTGACCGGCGAGGCCCTGCTGGCGGTGCTGAACGAGTCCATGCCCAAGCGCCGGCGCCGCGCGGACGACTAGGGTGGCCGACAGCATCCTCCCCTATGGCCGCCAGACCATCGAGGACGACGACATCGCCGCGGTGGCCGCCGCCCTGCGCGCCGACTTCCTGACCACGGGCCCCACGGTCGACGCCTTCGAGACCGCCTTCGCCGAGAAGGTCGGCGCCCGTCACGCCGTGGCCTGCGCCAACGGCACCGCGGCCCTGCACCTGGCCATGCTGGCCCTGGACGTGCAGCCCGGCGAGGTGACCATCGTCCCCTCGATCACCTTCCTCGCCACCGCCAACTGCGCCCGCTACGTCGGCGCCGAGGTGGTGTTCGCCGACGTCGATCCGGATAGCGGCCTGATGACCCCGGATACTCTGGCCGACGCGCTGAAGCGGGTCGGCGACCGCAAGCTGCGCGCCGTCCTGCCGGTCCACCTGCGCGGCGACGCCGCCGACCTGCCGGGCCTCGCCGCCCTGGCCGGGGAGGCCGGCGCGGTGATGGTCGAGGACGCGCCGCATGCCCTGGGCACGACCATGACCTACGGCAACGTCGCCGAGCGGGTCGGCGACGCGCGCCACTCGGCCATGGCCACCTTCTCGTTCCATCCGGTGAAGACCATAGCCACCGGCGAAGGCGGCATGGTCACCACCAACGACGCGGACCTCGCGGCGCGCCTCAAGGTCATGCGCAGCCACGGCATGATCCGGCCGGAAGGCGCGGACCCCTGGTGGTACGAGATGCCCGAGCCCGGCTTCAACTACCGCCTGCCCGACATCCTCTGCGCGCTCGGCCTCTCCCAACTCGGCAAGCTCGACCGCTTCATCGCCAGGCGCCGCGCGCTGGCGAAAGCCTACGAGACCGCGCTCGCCCCGCTCGCGCCCCTCGTCCGCATCGCCGCCCGCCCCGCCTGGAGCGACCCGGTCCTGCACCTGATGTGCGTGCTCATCGATTTCGAAGCCGCCGGCCTCACCCGCCGCCAGATGGTCGATGCGCTGCGCGAGCGCGGCGTCGGAACCCAGGTCCACTACATCCCGGTGCACCGCCAGCCCTACTACCGAGAGCGCTACGGCGACCTCGCGCTCCCCGGCGCCGAAGCCTGGTACGCCCGCTGCCTCTCGCTCCCCCTCTACCCCGGCATGGCGGACGACGATGTGGGCCGCGTCGCCGAAGCGCTTAAGGCCGTCCTGGGACTCTGACGCCGTCGCTTTTTCCTTGACATCGGCCGTTTTGTTCCCTATTTGTTCTTTCGTGATCGACGTCGATGAAATGACCGCGCGCCACGCCGACGCCCTCGCCAGGGTGGCCGAGATGGCCGAGCGCCTGGCCCAGAAGCATGCCGATCGGGCGCTGGAGACCGACGATCCCAAGGTCGAAGCCTCGGCCACCGCCGCCTTCCAGAAGGCGACGCGGGTCATGCGCCAGTCCATGGCCCTGGAAGCCAAGCTGATCCGCGACGCCGCTGAGGGCGTCCGTGAAGCCAAACGCCGCGCCGAATGGGCCGACCTCTCCGCTGCGCACGACCGCCGCCGTCAGATCGCCACCACGGTCGAACGCCTGATCCGCAACGACCCCGGCACGAGCGGCGACGCCGAACACCTCTGCGACGAACTGGATGATTTGCTCGATATCGAAGAGCTCACCGAAACCTTCCTCACCGAAGACCTGACCGCCCAGGTCACGAGGCTCTGCAACACCCTCGGCCTCAAAGGCTTCGAGATCCTCGCGGTCCTCCCGAAGGATCCCCTACCTCCCCCATTGCGGCAGCAATGGCGGGAGGGGGACCACTCGCCGTAGATCGAGTGGTGGAGGGGGAAAGCCCCAC
>Ga0207711_10001548_pt1 | contig 21289 bp, 18 predicted proteins | sample KBSS34metaG_FD_184401 | JGI IMG/M metagenome (GOLD analysis project Ga0207711, IMG submission 184401) | Switchgrass rhizosphere microbial communities from Kellogg Biological Station, Michigan, USA - KBS S3-4 metaG (SPAdes) (version 2) | ecosystem: Host-associated > Plants > Roots > Rhizosphere...
CACGGGTTTGGCCAACGTCAATCTGGTCTCAGCGCTGAACGTCGCTTCGCCCCCGGGCGGAACGGGGAACGTGGGCGCAGTCACCATCAACTTCACATCCTCGACGGATCACATGGACCTGTCGAACGGCGCGGCGACCATCAGCACGACCGATGGCACCGGCTTCGGTCAGCTCACCTTCACCCTCCTTGGCGGATGGGGATTCACGCAGGCGGACTTCAGCCTTCTCGGCGCGACCGACGCCATCATGCTGCACTTCATCCTGAGCGATGGCACGACCCAGGATGTCACGATTGCCAAGCCGACGGGCAGCGAGCCGTTCGGCGTTCAGGCCGATGCCGGCACGTACATCACGTCGGTCGCCATCAATACGACCTCCGGAACCTACAATACCTTCAAGCAACTCCGCCTCGGCGGGCTTGCGCTGAACGGCAACCCGGCGGTTCCTGAGCCGGCGAGCTGGGCGCTGATGCTGCTGGGCTTTGGCGGTATTGGCATGGCCATGCGCCGCCGCCGCAGCAAGTCGGCTTTGATGCAGATCGCCTAAGCATTGCTCAAAGCGGATTGATCTGGGGCCCGGCGAAAGCCGGGCCCCATTTTCATGTCGGAACAGATTCGGGTTCAGCAGCCGGGGGCGGCGGCGCCCGCGCGCAGGTCGGCTCTGCCGAGGGCCGATATCTTCTTGCTATCCACAGGCGCAGGGCAATCGCTCGAGGGTCTTGGCTTCTTCGCTGGAGCGGCCGGAGCCTCCCCATCGGCAATCAGCGAGCCCCGGCCGAGATCCGCGGCGATCGGGGAGGACGCTAAGGGACTCGCCCTTTCGACGTCCTTGGGCGGGCCCATCACATTGTCGCTGAGAAGGGCGCCGGCAAGCTCCTGGGTCATCGCCGATTCCGGCAAGACGACCGCACCGCTCGGTGGAAGCACCTCGGGCTCGGTACCGGCATAACGCTGCACGAAGGCCGACTTGTCGCCCAGCGTGCTGCGGAGCCGATAGAAGATGTGCCTGCCGATCTGGACCGTCTTGTCCAGCGAGTCGGCCCAATAAGGGAGCACGTAATCGGCGTGATAGTGTGTCGCGTGGCCGACCGGAGCGAACACCTTTCCCGCGAGCGCGGCCTCGGCGATCTTCCTGGCGCGGTCCCACATCCCGGGCGCCGGCGTGCGGAGCAGGGATCCGTCGCAGGTAAAGGTGAACTGACAGCCGACTCCCCGCTCCGCGCCCTGGTAGACCACGCCGCAGACGCTGGCCGGATAGCCGGGATGCCGCATCCGGTTCAACACGACCTGTGCCACGGCCCGTTCACCATCGGCGCCTTCGCCGGCGGCTTCGTAATAAACGGCCTGGGTGAGGCATATCAGCGCCCGCTCGCGGTCCTCGGCGCCGGCCTTCATGACGAACTCGCCCGCGGGACTGTCCGGCCGCTTCACAAACGGCCGCTCGGCGTTTTGCTTTGTCGCCTCTTCCGGCGACAGTGGCCGCAGCAGGTCCGGGGGCGGCAGGTTCGGCAGCGCTTGGGTTGGCTCGAGCACCGCCCGGCTCTCAGCCGCGTCGCGCGCCGAACGGCTCTTCGACGACCCTTGGTAAAGCACGATCACCGCCAGGAGTGCAGAGACTGCGGCGACACCGGCGAGAGCCCAATATTTGCGCGCACCGCGAAGCGACCAGCGAACGTAGATCGGGACGATCATCGGACCCTCAACCAGATACCGTCGCCAAAACCGGCGGGGGTTAGTGACCAGCCGGTAGGCCCACTCCAGGCTCAGACGCCGCAGCAAGGGGGGCGCCCGCCGTTGGTCGCCCGTCACGAATTCGAGGCCGGCGCCGACACACAGCGCGACTCCGGTAGCACCGGCTAGACGCCTTGCCCCATTCGCGATCATCTCCTGCTGGGGCGAGCCCACAGCGATAAAGGTGAAGCGGGCGTTGGACGACGCCAAGAATTTCGCAGCCTTGCGGCGGGCATCAGCATCGTGCCGCAGCCCCATCGGCGGTGCGTGATGGAGGAATTCGACTTTCGGGTGCCGAGCGCGAAGCCGGTCGAGCAATCCGGTCGTGGCGCCGATGATGGCTACTCGATCGCCCGGTTTTATGACCTCGTCGAACAGGCGGGCGGAGAGATCGCTACCGGCGACGAGCGGAAGGTCGATACCGCTGACGCGCGCCAGCAGCCGAAGGATCCGGCTGTCGCACAAGCACAGGCCAGCTTCCTCGTACAGGCGCTGCAGGTCGGGATCGCGATGAAGGCGAACCACATGATCCACATTGGGGGTGACGACGTAAGTGTAGGCTTGGCCCGGCTTTGCACCGCGGAGCCGATCCTCCACTTGATTGAAGGTCAGCCAGTCGAAGTGAACGTTTAGGAAATTGACGCGATCAGTATGCATCGCGGTCGAACAGAACGGCGCGCACGGTCGCGAAGAGAATCCACAAGTCGAGCCAGAACGACCAGTGATCGACATAATATTTGTCGAGCTCAATCCGGCGCTTCGCCCGTTCGATGGTGCGAACCTCGCCGCGAAGGCCCTTCACCTGGGCGTAGCCGGTGATGCCCGGCTTTACGCGATGACGGCCCGCGTAGCCTCGCACCGCCTCGTGATAAAAGCGATCGCCGACCATCATCTCGGTGCCGTGGGGGCGAGGTCCGACAAGCGACATGCTTCCCTGAAGCACATTGATCAGCTGAGGCAGCTCGTCGATGCTGAATCGACGGAGCACGCGTCCGACCTTTGTGACGCGCGGGTCCTCGCGGGTCGTGGTCTGCTTCGCGCCGACGTCGGACAGATGCGTGTACATCGTGCGGAACTTGAAGACGTTGATCGCTTCATTGTTGAAGCCGACGCGGGGCTGGACGAAGAGCGCCGGCCCCGGCGAGGTCAGCCGGACGAGGAGTCCCGTAAGCACCAGCACGGGCGAGAGAAGGACAAGCGCTATCACGCTAAGGACTAGATCTTCCGCTCGCTTCACGACCTGGTTCATGTCCCGGAAGGGTCGTTGCCAGAGCGTCAGCACGGGCACCGCTCCGAGCAGGTTGACCCGGTAGTTGGGGGCAAGCTCGATTGCTTGCGATGGGATCAGAGAGACATCGACGCACACTTCGCTGAGCCCCTCTACAATCTGCTCGAGACGCGCAGGCGTGAAATGAGCGCCACTGATCAGCACCTGGTCGATCTCACCGCGACGCGCGGCGGCGCACAGCGCCGCGAGGTCGCCGATCATCGGCAATCCCTCGATGTCGATTGCGCGCGCCCGATCGTCGGCGATGCCGACAAATCGCAGGTGCGGGAACTTTAGCGAAGCCAGCAGTTGCCGCGTCAACGAAACCGAGTCCGGATCGGCACCGTAAAAGGCGATCCGCTGCTCGATCTGGCCCCGCTCGGAGAGCGCGGTGATCAAGCGATGCAGGATTGGCCGCGAGACCGACAGGCACAGCACGACCGTCAACAGGAACAGCAAGGTAATGCCGCGCGAATAATGTTCGACTAGACCCGCCTGCCAAATGAGCGCGGAGGCGATGAGACTGCTGATCACCGCGTCGAACGTCGTGTCGCTCGTATCGCTGAGATCGAGCAGGCTTCGGCGGTAGGCCTGGCGGGACGACCTGATCAGCAGGTAGCTCCCGAGCATGAGCACGAAAGCGGTGATGTGAACGGAAACCTCCAGCTTCGATCCGCGGATTAGCGAATAGGCCGCCAGGGTGATCGGCGTGGCAAGCACGAAGCAGATGAGATCGGTGACGAGAAACAGTGAACCGACGACGTTCGAGGTGAAACGCAAGCCGCCGTTCTTCGGAGCCGACGGCCCTGCGGCTACGGACGCCTCTTCGTCCGGCGCTGGCGCCGCGGGAACGAGATCTTCCATTCGCATTAGAGAAATTCCCGGTTGAGCCGGTTGTCGCGTTGGCGCGCGAATTCGGCATCAATCTGCGCCAGCGCCTCTGCGTTACCCTTCTTGGCCGACCTAAGCGCCGCCAGCACATGGCTATTCGCCCGAATGTCGTGGAAGGCTGTCCATAGCGTTCGTTCGGCCCATTCCGAGTTCTTGTTCGCGGCAAAGGCGCGCGCAAGCAGCAGACGGTCGTCCGCGCTGTTCGGAAGGACAGTCACCAGCTTTTGAGCGTCGACGAGCGCCGCGGCGGGGTTCCCCGTCCGCAATTCGAGTTCCGCACGTCCGCGAAGCGCGGTTGCGTTGCCGGGATCGAACGCAAGCACGGCGTCGTACCGGCCTTTTGCAGCGGCCGCCTGGCCGGCTCGCGATAGTGCGTCGCCGGCGATCGCATTAGCCTCCGCGCTATCGGCTTTCACCGGCAGCGTAGCCATTGGCGCAGCGACGCGCATTGCGTCGGCAGGGCTTCCAAATCGGTTGAGGTAGCCCGCATAGAGCAGCCGGCGCTCCGGCCCGGCGGCGGTCGAAGCCAATCGCCTAATCTCAGCGATGCGCTGGGGCGACGGCCAATAGTCGGCCCACAGGTCGATGACCGATGCGATCGTCGTGGGGTCTGCATTCGGCCCAAGCAGCTCGAGGCTCGCCGAGCGTCCAAGTTCTGCGTTTCCGGAACGGAAAGCCGTTTCGATCAGGAGCAGGTCATTTTGTGTGTCTGCGGGCGTGAGGCTGCCCGCTCTCTGCGCTAGTTGGGCGGACTTTGCCCAATCGCTGCGCCGGTAATACATCTTGGCGAGCAATGCTGTGCTTCCGGCGTCTGTGGGCTGCGCTTGAATCTGCTTGTTGAGCAAATCAATCGCTTCGTCATCCCGTTGCAGAGCAGACAAGGCACGCGCCTTGAGCGCCGTTGCCGACGGGTCGAATGGCATTGTCGCAAGCATGGAATCGCTGATCGACAGCGCGTCATCATAACGCAATTCGGCAAAGGCCGACCATCCCCTGACGAGCTTGATCCAGGGATCATTGGGAGAAAGTATCTCCAGGTCGGCGGCGCGGGCTTGTGCCTGGGTCAAATCGCCGGACCGCAGGGCAAGCTCGGTGAGCGCGCGGACCAGTCCGGGATCGCTCCGGTTGAGCTCATAAGCGCGAGTGAAGGCGTAATAGGCATCGCTGTAGCTTCCCATTGCCGCCTGGACCTTGCCGAGCTCGGCCCAATAATCCGAAACGTCGTCCTTGGCGCGGACCAGTTGGAGCAAGGCTTGCCGTGCCGCCGGCAGATTGTTTGCGGCTGTCGCGGCTTGATAGTCCCCGAGTGCGTCCCGGGCCCGGGAGTCAGAAGAACTGCAACCGGTTACGAGGATTGCCCCGGATAGCCAAGCGACGGCGCGCAATATAGGATGCGACGGCATGTGCATCGAAAGGCTACTCCACTGGAGGGATTATCCTTTTCTAAATTTAACAGCGCAATAGACTCGTGCAACCGAATCGCCGGCCGGACGACCGCTTGCCGGGTGATATGTGTCAGAAGGGGACGGCAGGTGATTGAGAAGTTCTTGGCGCGCATTGTGCTAGCCTGCGCGTTGCTCGGCTTTTCCGCGATGGCCGTGGCCCAGCCGCTCTCGGTACCGCCCTCCGCGACGGTCGCGGCAACTCCCTATCGGGTCAATCCAGGTGACGAGCTGGAAGTCCTGGTATGGGGCGATGAGCGCCTTCAGCGAACCGTCCTCGTTCTTCCCGACGGCACGTTTGCCTTCCCGCTGGTCGGCCAGGTCAATGCAGCCGGACGGCTTCCGGCGGAGATCGAGCGCGTCATCACCGCCGGTCTCCAGCCTCAGTACAAGGGCCCGGTTCCGCAGGTGACGGTGTCGGTGAAACGCCCCAGCGGCTATCAATTCTCGGTCATCGGCAAGGTTCGCAGCCCTGGAACCTTCACTCCGGGCCGCTATGTCAACGCGCTCGAGGCGCTGGCCATTGCCGGCGGTCCAGCCGAATTCGCGAATACCGGGGGCGCGCGGCTCATTCGCAAGAATGGGCAGCAACTCATCGTGATCCCGCTTCGGCTCCAGGATGCGGTTCGCGGCGACCTGAGCCGAGTGGGGCCCAACGACATACCGCGCCTCGAGAGCGGTGACACCCTGGTGGTGCCGTAATGGGCGCGCTGCTCATCGTCGCGACGCTGGCCGCGCAGGTCGGCACCACCGGCACCTCAACGCCGTCTCCATCCACCGATGCGACGGCGCCGCAAACGCATGCCGGTCAGACGACCTATGCCGATTTCGAGGTCGGGGCGGGCTATTCGACCAACCCGAACATGACCGTCCTTAACGATGAAGGCGCGGGTTTCGGAAGGATCTCTGTTCACGCAGTCCATTCGCGCGTCAGCGCGCTCGCGACCACCCTGATCTCGGCCTATGCGGAGAACGCCAGCTATACGAACCATCACGGTTCCAACCAGTCGGCGAGCCTCTTCGGTCGGCACGATGTCTCAGTCAGCGAGCATACCCGCCTCTTCGTCGACGGCAGCGCGACCTATCAGGAGAACGGCCAGCTCGATACGCGGGTCCTGGCCATACCGGTCGTTCCGCCGGCGACGCCGGGCGGGCCGGTTACCCCGCCGATCCTCCTTCCGTCGAACAGCGATTTCCTGTCCATCAGGGGGCACCAGTCCAGCTTCACGGGTCACGCCGGGGGTTCCTTTGAGCTGAGTCCGCGTGACAGCTTCTCGCTGAGCTCCGGTGCCGAACACGTGGTTTTCCACAGCGGGCCGTTTAGGACCATCTACACGACTATTCCCGTCTCGATTGCCTATGACCGCCAGCTGAGCGAGCGCACTACCGTCGGCGCGCGAGTTACCGGCGCGCACACCGATTATAACGGGCCCGCAAGTTCGCGCGTGATCACGCCGCAATTCACGGCCCGTACGCGCCTCGCTCCGAACCTATCCTTCGACGGTGCACTGGGCGTGTCCTTCGCGCGCTTCGATGATGGGCTGATTGTCCGCAATTCGACCGGGCTCTCGGCCCAGGCGAACCTTTGCGGCCAGGGTGAAACGAGCGTTTTTTGCGCGCACGCCGGGGTCGATGAGCAGACCGCGACGACCGCCGGACCGACGCGATCGATCAGCGGCGGCATCGATTATTCGACGCGTCTCGATGCCAACCAGTCGATCCAGTTCTCGCTCGGCGTGACCCACTACTCCATGCCGACATCGATTATTCCCGGCCAAAGCTTCTCAGGCTCGACCTATTACCATGTCGCGTCCGCTTATTCGCGCCGGCTGGGCTCGCGGTTCTTCGGCGGCGTCAATCTCGCCGCGCGCAAGCTGACCCAAAATGGGCCGGATCCAAAGACGGACCTTAATGTGTCGCTGTTCGTCAGATATCGCCTCGGCGACATATAATGACGAACACACTCACGGCCGAACGGCCGACCCCATCCCCCGTCTGGATGATCAACTATGTGCCGATCATCCTTTGGCAGCGGCGCTATTATGTGCTGGTCTGCTTTCTACTCATGCTGGCCGTTGGAGTTGTGGCAGCATTCGGCTTGCCGCGGACCTACCGCTCGACGGCAACCCTGCTCGTTCAGTCGCAAGATCTGCCCACCTCGATGGTCGACTCCCCGACGAGCAGCGCGGTCGAACAGCGCGTGGCCCGTATTCGTGAGCAGGTTCTAAGCCGAGGCGACCTGATCCAGCTGATCGAGCAGAACGACCTTTATCCGAAGGAGCGCCGCGAGCAGCCGCTTTCGAAGGTTATCGAGAAGATGCGCCACTCAACGGGGATCGGCGCGCTTTCCAGCGATATCGGGCAGCAGTCCGGAACGCAGAACAAGACGATCGCCATCGCGATGAGCTTTGACTACCCCGACCCGGGCAAGGCGCAGTCGGTTCTGCAGAGCTACGTCTCAAAGTTCCTGACGATGGACAGCCAGGACGTAGAGGACCAGGCGACGCTGACGGTTCGCTTCCTGCAGGACCAGGCGAACAAGTTGCAGAGTCAGATATCGGACCTTGAGGGGCAGCTCACCTCCCTCAAGTCGCGCAACGGCACCGCCCTGGCTACCAGCGGCATGCCACCGATGCTCGACACTGGCAGCATCACTGCGCAGATCGCCGCCTTGCAAAGCGAAAACCGGCAACTGATCGCCCAAAGTCGCCGGCCGGCCGGCCGCAGTGATGCGCTGGCGTCCGCGGAAGCCGCTCTGGCTGCCGCGCAATCGCAATATAGTGACACTCATCCAGACGTGATTGCCCTGCGCGAGCGCGTTCGCGAGCTTCGCCAGATCGCAGCATCGGCTGCGCCCGATACCTCGCTCCAGGAACAGATTGCCGCGAACAATGCGTCAATCCGCCAACTTATGCAGCAGCGCGACGAAACCATGGCGCGCGCGAATGCTGCCGTTGCCGGTTCGGCTCGTGCGCCGGCGATCATGGAAGAGGCGATGCAGCTCGAAAATCGCGCGACCGCGCTCCGCAACCAATATCAGCAGGTCTCCGAGAACCTTCTGAAAGCGCAGAACAGCGCGCGGATGGCGACGGAACAGCGTGCCGAGCGCCTGTCGCTCGTCGAGCCGGCCAGCCTTCCGGACCAGCCTTTCTCGCCAAATCGTCCTTTCCTGATCGCCGCAGCTGCAGCCGCCGGGCTGGCGCTCGGACTGCTTCTTGCGCTCGCCATCGAGCTGGTTAGCCGGCCGCTGCGTAGTCCTCGGCAGCTCGAGCAGCTGGACCTACCCGTGATCGGCCTCGTGCCACTGATCAAAACGAAACAGCAGCCGCGACAAATCGGATTGCGCGGGCTTTTGTCCCGGGAGAAGCGGCTTGCAGCATAGTTCCTTCGACCCGAAGGCCGACGCGGCGAGCGAAGCCAGGGCCGCGAGAATCGGACCTGTCTTTCCGACGCGCGCCCAAACGGACGAGTTCGGCTGGACGTCTCGCGACGCTCGCCGCCGTCTCGTCCACGGCTTCGATAGCCGGAATGCAAGCTCTCGCAGCTTCAACCTAATTCGGTCGAAGCTCGTAGCGCTGAACCGGGAACGGGGCTGGCGCATGCTCGGAATCGTCTCCGCGACCCCCAGTGTGGGCAAGTCTTTCGTCTCCGCCAATGTCGCGGCAGCGATGAGCCGCGATCCTCGATTCCAAACCTATCTAATCGACCTGGATCTGCGTCGTGGCACGATCCGCGATATCTTCGGGATCGAAACCGAGGTGAGCCTGGTCGATTACCTCGAGCAACCCGAGCCGCGCGGTATCCTGCCGGGATTCATGCCCCAAGGGCAGGAGCTGATCGTCATCCCGAGTATTCCGGGCCCGGTGCATTCCGCTGAGCTGCTCGCGAGCGATCGGGCATCTGCTCTATTCCAGGCCATGAATGGTTCCGATCCGCGCAACTACTTCATTTGCGACTTGCCGCCGGTCTTCGCCAATGATGATGCGGCGATCATCATGGAGTCACTCGACGGCTATGTGATCGTGGCCCAGGACGGGAAAACCACCCAACGCGAAGTCACCGCAACCGTGGAGATGCTTGGATACGAGCGCCTCGCCGGCGTCGTGCTCAACAAATATCGCGGCGGAATGGTCAGCGAAGGCTATGGCATCGAAGACCGGTACGCGAGCGAATATTATGCGAGCCAAGACACCGACGAGGACTGATCAGCTCATTTCTTGGCCGACGGCCCATAGCCGGGCTGATAATCCACCTTCGCTTTGGCCTTCAGTTCCTTGATGCGCTGACCGACGATTTGGTTCACTTTCTCTCGCTTCATTTGCGAGAGTGCCAGCTGGCGCTGCTGGTCCGGGCTTAGCGGAGAGGCTTCGCGAGCGGTGATGACACTGGCCACGGCCTTGTCCGTACCGGGGGCTATGAACGGCTCGCCAGGCGCGAGGCCGCTGATCTGTGCGTAGTAATTCGGCGGCAGCATCGCACTGTCGAATTTCTTCGATTGCTTGGTGTACTGGATTCCGGCCGCGGCCAGGATCTGCGCAATCTCGTCCAGCGACTTTGCGGCGGTGATTTTTGCGGTCACGGCGGCGTCCTTCGGCAACGCATAGTTGATCTGATCCAACGTCCAGATCTCGCGCTTGGCGAACATGCCAGGATGCGTCGCTTCGAACTTCGCGATCTCGTCCGCCGAGGGCAATTGCTGCGTATTGGCTTGCCGCGAAATGAGCATGTTGATCAGCAGGTCTTCGTTAGCCCGACGCTGCTGGTTCAAGAATTCGGGCGTCTTGTCGAGGCCATCGGATTTTGCCTGCTGCGCCAGCAGCCTTCGATCGATTAGCCGCTCCAGCGCGCTTGCGCGAGCTTCCTTGCTCGCTTCGCCGGCAGGCAGGTTTGCGTTGCTGAGCTCGGCATTGAGATCGGCCGCTGTAATCTCTTCATTGTTGACGACGGCCACAGTCTGGCCGGCAGGCTTCTTGTCGCAAGCCGACACCACGCACGCGAGAACGATCGCCAAGACAATACGCTGACCCATTGAGAGACCCCGTTGAAAAAAAAGATGCCGCGGCCATAGCATGCGGCATAAACGGGTTCCAGCAGCGCTAAACGTGGGGAGAAAGCATTGGACACGATCTACGACTGGGTGTCGCTGGCTATCTTCGCTGGCCTGATAGTTCTCTTCCTTCAGCGCTCGACTGGCGAGCACTCGGGCAAGGACGCTTCCTTGTTCTATTATCTTGGCGCCGGCGTGGGATGCGCAGTCGCCAACTACCTCGGCAATCACGGTCAGGACGTAATCGCTATCCTGGTACTCGCGGGGACGATCGCATTCATCGCGATCTTCCTGAAGCCGTTCAACTTCACATTTCGGTCCTGAGCAGCCCTGCCTCGAGCGGACTCAGCCGCAGGCTCGATCATGTGATGAAGACTGAGCGCCTGTCGGGCGGGATCGCTGCGATCATTGCCCGCACGAACGAATCCATCGCCGTCTCGGCGGCTCTCATATCGTCGCTAATCATCGAGAGACGAACGAGAATTGCGTCGGGTATGATCCCACGGAGATTTTGCTCAGCGACGGCAATCTTTTGCTGGGGCCACGTGCCGGGTACCCGATCGCCAATGCGCGTCCAAAAGACGACCTGCTCCATGCCCCTTTCGTTGGTCGCATCCATCTTGCAGGCGGTAAGGACCTTCGACCCGAGCTGAATGGGATGGGGTCTCACGGGTGTGATCCGGTAGCCTGCGGCCTGGTAGCAAAAATCCGGCCGATGGACTTGCAGGAAGCCCGTTTGCGTGCCGCTCTGCGCCATCAGCAACATGATCGGCGGGTTCTCGCCGTCGAAATACACTCTGGTCAGTTGCTGGCTGTAGAGCGCGTTGAGAAGCGGATCGTTCGGGGGAATGACGAGGCCGCTGTTGGCTACGAAGTCCCACCGGCCGATCTTCTTCGGCACCAGGTCTTCGAGCTTTTGTCGTCCGAGATGGTCAACCCTTTTCCAGGGCATTCGCCAGGCCGCGATCCCCGCTGCAGAGGCAAAAGCAAGGCCGAGCAGAAACTTGCGGCGATCCGTCTTCGGCTCTGCGAAGCTGTCGAAAACCGGCTTCATGCGGCAGCGGTCCGGCGACTGAGCCGCGCGACGAGGGGCGCAGCGACCCGATCAATTGCGAATATGGCCAATAGCGCCACGGCGAACATGAGCAGCCCGGCAAAATCGTGGATAAAGCCCTGAGCCGCGGATTCACCGAAATAATAGGTGATGAGAACCAGGGCGAGAACCCGAACGAAGTTCGACAGCGCCGCGACAGGGATTGCCGCGACGGCGACCACGACGAAAGCAGCAGGGTTCGAACGATGGGTCAGATAGACGTAGAAGAGGCAAAGTGCGGCCAGCGTCACGATCGAATTCAGGCCGGCGCAGGCAGCGGCAACCAGCAACTCATACTGGCCGATCTGGATAATCACGCCGGAGTTGCCGATCGGATATCCGGCCAGGTGAAGCAGAGAGACAACGCCATGAGAAATGGCGATCTTGAGTGGCTGGGTCACCGCGGCGACCACCGTATCAGGCGGAGGAAGCGCGAACGCCAGGTACACCAGCGGAAACCAGATCGAGCGCATCAGCGCGCCACCGACCAGGAGGTACGCAGCCGAAAGCAGCGTGCAGTACATCGCAAAGGATTCGACCTCGAGCACACCTGTGATACGGGCCAGTAAGAAGACGCTCATTGCCACTGCCAGCAGCGGCACTCCGATCCACGGATTTCCCGGCCGTCGTTCTACCTTATTGTTCCGCAATTCACGCCAGAGCGCCCACAGGCCCGTGGCAAGAACCAGGGGGCCATGTCCGCCCTGTTCGCTCGACCATGTCTCGCGCGCGACCTGTGTCATGGTTGGAATGACCAGCAGCGCACAACCGACCGCCAGAACCAGATTTGGCAGGGTGAGCAGCGTTCGTGGATTGGGGGGCGCGACGCGCAGAAGGGCTTCGGTGCTCTCGAACTGCATCGCGGACTCTCTCTTCGTCGCTAGCCGGGAACGCTAAACTTTCCTTTACAGTGCCGCAAGTTGCGGAGTCCCCTATTGGCACAAGACGGCGATCTTCGGTTGCCCAAGCCTCAAGGCAATTGAGCCGTGTGCCGCGAGCGCTTATTCAATCACGACAATCGGCAAAGGGAACGCACACCTATTCCAAACACCCTCGCCTACGTCGCGCTGTACGCCTGGCCGGCGGTTTGCGTGCTGCTGTTCGTCATGTTGCCTGTGGAAAAAGCGGCAATCTGGTCGCTGCTTGCCGGATACCTGCTGCTGCCCTCGGCAACCAGCATCGATGTCGCGCTTCTGCCGCCGTTAGACAAATACTCCATTCCTGCCTTGAGCACGTTCCTGCTCTGCGCGATGCGGGGCACTCAGGCGCCGCGACCTCGGCGCTCTTTGCTTATCTACGTCTGCGCGCTGGCTTTCGTCGTGTCGCCGCTCTTTACAAGCCTCAATAACAGCTACGAGCTGCACATCGGCGACAAGAGTCTTCCTGGCTTCTATCCGATGGACGGCGTGAAGCTGGCGCTTCAGAACCTGATTACGCTCGCGCCGTTCTTCATCGGTCTTCGGTACCTTGGATCGGACGACGGACGTGCCGTGCTCCTTAAAGCGATCGTCGCCGCCGGCCTCGTCTACAGCCTTCCGATGCTGTTCGAGGTGAGGATGAGCCCGCAGTTGCATAGTTGGGTCTACGGCTTCTTTCCCGGAGGCTTTGGGCAGCATTATAGGGCAGGCGGATTCCGGCCCGTCGTATTTCTTAGCCAAGGGCTCGAGGCCGCCCTGTTTGCGGCTCTTGCCTGTATCGCTGCGCTCATCGCGGTCCGTGCGCGGTGGCAGATACTGCGGGTGCCCGCCAGCGCGGCTTCTGCGTACCTCGGTGTCGTGGTTATCATGTGCAAGACGCTCGGTGCGGCGCTTTACGCGGGACTCGTGGCGCCGCTGGTCTTGTTCACGACGCCGAGGACCTGGGTTCGCGTTTCGTGCGTGATTGCACTGATGTTGGCGATGTATCCGATGTTGCGCAATTACGACCTCGTGCCCGTTCGCCGGGTGTCTGCGGTGGCAAGTTCCATCAGCGCGGACCGCGCCGGCTCTTTCGCAGTGCGGGTGGCAAACGAGGACGTGCTCCTTGCGAAGGCCAACCAGAAGCCGTTCTTCGGGTGGGGCACCTGGGGTCGCAACCGTCTCTTCGACCAGGATTCGGGCAAGAGCGTCACCATAACCGACGGCGCGTGGATCATCCGCTATGGGATGTTCGGCTGGCTGGGTTACCTCTCGCTGTTCGGCCTGTTCGTCATTTCGATCTTCTCGGCCCGACAGGGGGTCAGGGGCCCGGTGACCACCGCTTCGATCGTCCTCGGGGGCCTCACTCTGCTTCTCGGCATCAATCTGCTGGACCTGATCCCCAACGCCAACCTGCTTCCTTTCACTTACCTAGTTGCAGGATCGATTGCCGGGCAGGCACGTGCGAGGGAAAGGGCTCAGCGGCGCCAAGGCGTCGCCGCTGCCCGCGCTCGCGAGACAACCCTAGCCGTGCCCAGCTGAGACCCGTTTGACGCCACGCCGGAGGTCCCGTGGAGGCCTTACGGGCCGGCGCTGGATGGTGTTGGACGCTCAGCGGCAACGACTGGCCGAAAACTCGGGCCGATTAACGGCGAGTTCGCCGCGACTTCTCGACGTGTATCAATGTTTTAACTACCCCGATGGCAGAGACCGAGGAAGAGCTCGGCTGTTGGGGGGTGGAAGCTCGTGTTTTTGGATTTGCGTGCGAGCGGCCGGATCGTGCCTGCCGCCATTCTCTGCCTGCTGAGCGCGTGCAGCAGCGCCGTGGCCGATGAGGCAACGGGCAACTCGTCCGCGCCTGCGGTGACGCCTACCCCTACACCGACGCCCACCCCTACACCGACGCCGACGCCTGCGGCGGTGGTTCCGGCTGGGTCGTATGATGCGTCGGTGGGGATGGCGGTGGATTCGGCGGGTTTTGCCGATCTTCCGCTGCGTTCGGGCGCGCACCGCTTCTTCGTCAATTCGACATCCGGTTCGGACGCCAATGGCTGTTCGAGCGATCCGGCCAGGCCGTTGAGGACGATCACTGCGGCGATTGCCTGCGTCACCGACAAGTCGGGCGACCAGGTGCTCTTGGCCGAGGGCTCGCGCTATGCCGAAGGCATTCCGTGGCTCGCCAACAAGAGCGGCTACAGCGCTCAATATCCGACCGTCATCCAGTCCTATGACCCGGCCGACCCGATGAACGAGGCCAAGTACGGCCGCGGCGACCAGCGCGGTGCGCGCCCGGTCCTCACTGCCTCGAAGGATTCGAGCGGCAACGGCGTCTACGGCTACCTCGCGATCCGCGGGCTCGACCTCAATCCCGGCAACCTTCCCGGCCAGGGCGTGACCTTCGTCGGGCAGGTCGACTACCTGCTGATCGAGAACAATTTGTTCCGCTACAGCAGCCTCAGCATCGACCGGGCCGGCGTCGGCAGCCAGGCGCAACACCATGTGATCCGCGGCAACAGCTTCTACGGCGAGTGGAACACGGCCGGTCGCGCCGGCGGGGTCTATGATGCCGGCGTCGATTATCTGACGCTCGAGGACAATGTCTTCTGGCACAACGGCTGGAAGATCGGCGCCAGCCGCGACGACGATCCCTCGGTCGGCGGCGCGACCGTGTTCAGCCACCCCTTCTACCTGCAGACCGACACGTCGAGCCTGGTCCGCCGCAACTTCACCATGGACGGCGCCGGCGACGGCGCCAACGTCCGCGGCGACACCCTGTTCACCGAGAATGTCGGCATCGACAACCCGATCTGCATCGGGCTCGGCGGCGGCCCGCAGTACAATATCGACCGGCCCAACGGCGTCAGGATCGAAGCCAGCTACAATGCCTGCCTGAGCACCGATGGCGTGAACAGCTCGCACAAGATCGCATGGGGCATCACGACTGCCAACGGGGTCGCCGGGAGCTCAGTCCACCACAACATTCTCGTCAGGTCGAAGGATCCGTCAGCGCCGGATACGCAGGGCTTCAGCAATTATGCGGCGTTCGATCAGCCGAGTTACGCCGACTATCACCATAACCTGATGTGGCGATGGGTCGTGCCGCCGAACATGACTTATTACGCCGGCGGTGGAGCATATCCGGCGCAGGCGCACACGACCTATAATTACAATCAATGGGACGGCGCCGCCGAAGGGACCAACACGAATAGCGGCTCGCTGAGCTTCCCGACGCCATATACCGAAGATCAAATGTGGGTCGCGCTCGGCTGCGCCGACAAACAAACCTGCGCGCTCAAAATGGTCGAAACCCCAGAACTCCGCTGGGGCGCAAAAGCCAAAACCCTCATCTTCGCCGGTTACGGACTGTAAGGGCGAATACGGCCCGCCGTTGGTTCACGCGGATCTCGTTGCATCGCAACAAGCCTTGAAAGGCCAACTCCAGCGCGCCAAGCTTTCGTATGACGAGGGCGCGGTTCCGATGATGATCGAGGTAAAGAGTGAACTGACGCCTCGGGACTTGTCGCGAATGGCGCGCGATCTTTATCCGACAGGTCCGTGGCTCTTCCGAGCGCTGCAGCGATATCGACCCTACATCTGCCCGTTTGAAGAGCTGATTCCGGAAGTTCCCCAAGGCGCAAGCGTCCTCGACATCGGCTGCGGCGGCGGGCTCTTTCTGGGCCTGATCGAGGCGTCCGGGCGCAACCCGCTCGGCCTAGGCTTCGACGTGTCGAAACCGGCGATCGGACTTGCCCGATCGATGGCCGAGCAAGCCGCGAAGCGAGGTGGGTGGCTCGACTTTCGCCTGATCGACGCCGCGGCGCCATGGCCGGATGGCGATTTCGACGTGGTTTCAATGATCGACGTCGCCCATCACGTACCGCCGGCAAGTCAGGAGGAAGCCATCCGCCGTGCCTCTCAAAAGGTCAGACCGGGCGGGCGATTTCTGTACAAGGACATGGTGGCGAGGCCGCGGTGGCGCGCGGCAGCCAATCGATTGCACGACCTTGTCCTCGCGCGACAGTGGATTCACTACCTGCCTGTGGAGCGCGTCGAGGCGTGGGCAACCGATGAGGGTTTGAGGCTCGAGCGTTCAGGCCGATTCAACCGCCTCTGGTATGGACATGAGCTCCGCATCTTTCACCGTCCAGCCGGCTGATCGGCCATCCGAAGCGAATCGAGCGCGGAAAGCGCCGCGAACCCCGCAAGCATGGCAATGAACGGAATGCTCGGGAAATGGTAGCGGTCCTGCGCAAGCGTTACCGCGTGTATCGCAGCAAAATATGCCCAGGCGAGCAGCGCAGGATGAAACAGCCCGCGTAGCTTTTCCCGCCTCAAGACAAGCGCCGCTCCAGCCAGCCCGAGCAGCAACAGGCCATACCAATACAAGCTCGACAGGATCTTCGCGATAAACACACCACGGACACCGATCCGCGGTCCGAGTTCCTCCTGGTTCCAGACCACTCCAATCGTCTCGCGCGAGTGGGTGATCAGCGTCTTGCGAACGAGGAGCTCGGAAAAGCGAAGAGGGTGCTCTGTAATGAACGCCCGAGCGCGCTCGCCGAGGACTCTTGAACGCGTTACTTCATCCATGCCGGCTACGTCAGCCGGTAGGTCGACGAACTCTCCGGTCGCATTGCGATTGTTACCCATCCACATGACCAGAGGCCCGTTGGTCGAAATGATAACGGGGGACCCAAGGGCGCGCATGTTTCGCATCGTCCAAGGGAAGATGCACACGGCCATCGTAACTGCGGCGGCCGTCGCAAAGATCAAAAGATCCCGGACACCGACCCGGCGGTAGACGGCCACCGCTACGGGGATCAGGACGACGAGCGGCAACGCGAGTGGCCGGACATAGGCGGCCGCGGCGACGAGCGCGCCCACTGCCAGGCCGCGTATCAGGTAGGCGCGCCGAGCATCGAAGGCCGCGGACATCGCCGAAAGGACTGCAAGCTGAAAGTACAGCTCCGACGCAAGGACAGTCGTGAACTGGATTTGGCTCGGCCAGAAGGTGTAGAGAGCACCCGCCGCGAGGGCCGCGGGCCGTGTGAACCATTCACTCCCCAACTTTATGATGAGCGCGAGTACGCCGGTGCCCGCGAGGATGTTGAGAAATGCGGCTCCGGCATAATCGTGGCCGAGGAGACGATAAGGCAAGGAATAGATGAAGGCCGTGCCGACGGGCCAGTAGGCGGTGACGTCCCCGTTGTTCCATTCGTAGGCGCCGCGACTCGCGAGGTTCCAGGCAAGCTCATCGTAAGCCGCCGCGTCGGAGACCGGATGGACGGGAATCATCAGCGCCCATCCCAGTCTTAAGGCAAATCCGATCAACAGGATGGCGAAGAAGAGCCGCCGATAACGGTCGTCGCTCAGATTGGTCTCCAGCCGCTTGCCGCCAGGAGGAAAAGTGCAGCCATAATTCCGGCTATGGTCAGACTTTGCCAGTCCTTGGCCGCGAAAAGGACAGGGTCGTCATCGATTTCCCCGCGACCAGCCTTCATCCAAAGTCGCGCCACCCAATAGAGCAACAGTGGCGGAACCAGCCAGATCCATTCCGGAGCGGGATAGGTTTCGGGCACAATTAGGGATTGGGTGTAGAGCGCGAGGATGAGGACGCTGACCAGGCCGCTCGCAGAGCCCAGCGCAAGAACGACGGGAAGGTCGCTTGGCAAATAACCCCGGCCCGACAGCATCTTATCCTGATCGATCGCCTGGCGAAGTTCCGAGTAGCGTTTGGTCATCGCGAGACAAAGGAAGATGAACATCGAAAATGCGAGCAGCCAAAAGCTCGGCTTAATGTCGGTCGCCGCGGATCCGGCGAGGATGCGCATCGTGTAGAGTCCCGCAAGCAGCATGATATCGACGATCACCTGCCGCTTGAGGAAGAATGAATAGATGGTCGTAACGGCCGCGTAGGACAGGAGAGCGACGAAGAAGAGCGGCGGTAGGAGGGCTGCGATTCCGATCGATCCGACGACCAGGATCGGCACGGCAGCCATGCCGGCTGCGACCGGCAGCGCACCGCTGGCAAAGGGCCTGTTGCGCTTGGTCGGATGGAGCCGATCCGATTGCAGGTCGATCATGTCGTTGACCAGGTAGACGGCAGATGCGAGCAGGCAGAACGAAACGAAAGCCATGCCTGCCTGCGCGGCCAGGAGCGGCTCGCGAGCGCGACCGGAGGCAAGCAAGGGCACGAAGATCAAGAGGTTCTTGAGCCACTGATGGACGCGGAGCGCCTTGGCCCAGGTGCGCATCCCGCCTCGAGGCGCATCGACCATTTCTGTCTTCGCATTCTGCGCCAACGTCGCCCCCTGCGCGGCTCCTCGAGGCGCGATGGTAGTAGCAAGGCCTTTCAGCGCAACAGCCGATTGACCCGCAGGGCCATTGTCCACCGCCCTGCGCACAATATAACCGGGGGATGCGCCTTACGATCGTCCAGTATGCCGGTGACTATCGTGAAGCCTGGGAGCGTTTCGAACGCGGCGGCAAGGCGACCTATCAAGCTCAGCGCTATTCGGTAGCCTTTGTTTCCGACCTCGCGAAGCGCATGGAGCAATTGTCAGTCGTCTGCGGCGTCACGGGAGAACCCTATGACGTCGTTCTCCCGAACGGAGTGCGTGCCATCGGCGGGGGGCTGCGCAATGGTTTCGATCCGAACGACCTGCTCCCGCTCGTCGCGGGCACGACTCCCGATCGTCTGGTACTGGTCACGCCCTTGGCGCTGCTTCTTCGATGGGCGTCAGGCCGGAAGCTGCGGACCCTCGCAACGCTGGCCGACTCGTTCGAGACGCGCGGGGTTCGCAACCGGATTCGTAATCGTCTGCTGGCGTACCGACTCAATCGTCAGAACGTCGAATGGGTCGGCAATCATGGCATTTCCGCTTGCCTTTCGCTCGTTCGTATCGGTGTTCGGGCGGGGAAGATCATTCCCTGGGACTGGCCCGCCTCCCATGAGCCGTCGGCTCATGCGCCGCGCAGACTGGAGCCCTCCAAGCAATTGGCGCTGGCCTATGTCGGTTCCGTCGCCGAAGAAAAAGGCGTTGGTGACTTGTTGCGCGCGCTCCACCGACTTCGCGACGAAAAAATCGAGCCCACACTGACGATTATAGGTCGCGACGGAGACGGCAAGTTTGAGGCACTGGCCGGTTCGTTGGGGCTTACCCAACACGTGCACTTTGCGGGTGTGATTCCGAATGAAGACGTGCCGGCGGCCATGCGCGCAGCTGACGTCGTGGTTATCCCCTCCCGACACGAATATCCCGAAGGCCTGCCGCTCACGATCTATGAGGCCCTTGCTTCCCGCACCCCGATCCTGGCCTCGGACCATCCGATGTTTCGTGGCGCACTGAGGCATGAGGAAAGCGCGCTCGTTTTCGCGGCCGGCGATGACCGTGCACTGGCTGCGGCCATACGGCGGATAAGCGCCGACCCCGCCCTTTACGAGGCCTTGTCCGAAAGGAGCGAGGCCGCTTGGGAAGCGCTGCAGCTGCCGGTCAAATGGGGCACGCTGATCGAGAAATGGCTCAGTGATGATCTAAGCGATCATCAGTGGATCGTGGACCACAGTCTGGAAGCTGGACTCTACGACCGGCAGATCGCGGCGCGTTCAGGCTAGATCGAGGCTCGTAGCGCACGTTCGAATTTGTCGACGGCGTCTGTCCAACTCCAGCGAGTTGCCTGATAATGCACTCGATCCGACAGCTGACGCCAGTCTCCGTCACTAAGGTCAACGATCGAAAGCATCGCGCCAGCCATTGCGCGGGGATCGTCGACAGGAACGATCGTGCCGGTTTCCACAAGCAACTCTGGCGCCGCCCCGGCTGGTGTGGAGATTACTGGCGTTCGGCAAGCCATTGCTTCGATGATCGGCAAGCCGAAACCTTCTGACCGACTGGGGAAGAGCCAAGCGTCGCAACTCGCGTAAATGCCGGCGAGGTCTTCGTCGGAGACACCGCGATATGCCCTACAGCCTTCGGGCAGAGCCCCTTCCATTCGATCGTGGCCGACGACCAGCAACCTGCAGTCCGGACGGACTTGGCGAGCGAGTTCGAATGCGGCGAGTGCGATGTCAGCGCCCTTGGACCATAGCCCACGGTACATTAGTCCGAATGTCGGCACCGCCTGTTTTCCGCGTGGGGCAGACGTGAAAACGTCAACATCGACGGCATTCGGAATGAGTGTGATTGCTGCGTCGGGTTGCTCCTGCCGGATCATCCCAACCAGCCACTCCGAGATCGTGATGAAGTTCATGGGCAGGCGCCATGTCTTGCGCAAGATTTCCAAGGGCTGCCCAGGCGCGCCATAATCCTGCATGAAGTAAAACTTCGCACCTTTCGAAGGCGCAAGATCAGCAACAGCAAAAGCCGTGTCGTACCAGGTTGCAATGACCACATCGGCCTCGGGGAGCTGCCTGTCCTTGATTCCCTTCGAAGGCCTAATCCGTCGGATCGGGATCAACTTGTCCTCGAAGTACCAATCCCGGGAATCCCCAATCCGGGCCGTAAAGATGTGCTTGATCCTGCCGCGAATACTCCTTGGTCGAGGCGCCCAGGTCACGAGAAGGACGTCATGGCCTCGCTTAAACAGTTCATGCGCATAGATCGATATGACCCGGGACCCACCGGCGGAATTCAGCCCCGGAACAACGATCGTCACCTTCATCGAAATTGTCCCCGCCTAACAACTGCTCTCTCGAGGCGATAACGCTCGAGAGGGGTGCTGGCCAGCGGCGACCCGAGATGGTCAAGTTGAGGAATTCGGTTCTGCTGCGGGCATGCCGTGATGGCTGTTCCCCCACGATTACAGTCCGTAACCGGCGAAGATGAGGGTTTTGGCTTTTGCGCCCCAGCGGAGTTCTGGGGTTTCGACCATTTTGAGCGCGCAGGTTTGTTTGTCGGCGCAGCCGAGCGCGACCCACATTTG
>Ga0207711_10001552_pt1 | contig 21247 bp, 26 predicted proteins | sample KBSS34metaG_FD_184401 | JGI IMG/M metagenome (GOLD analysis project Ga0207711, IMG submission 184401) | Switchgrass rhizosphere microbial communities from Kellogg Biological Station, Michigan, USA - KBS S3-4 metaG (SPAdes) (version 2) | ecosystem: Host-associated > Plants > Roots > Rhizosphere...
CGGCGTGACGGTAGGCCTTGAGCCCCTCGAACACCTCCTGCGCGTAGTGCAGCACGGCGGCGGCCGGGTCGAGCTCGATGGCACCGTACGGACGCACCCGCGGGCGGTGCCAGCCGCCCTGCTCCGACCAGCAGATGTCGACCATGTGGTCGGTGAAGGTCTTGCCGAAGCCGAGCTCGGGCGAGTTCAGCAGAGCGTCGCGCTCCGCATCCGTCTTCGCGTTCTCGTTGCGGGTGACCTGCCAGAGCAGGCTCTGCGTGGCCATGGGAAGGAGGTTGATCGCCATCTGCTATCCGTCCGTCGTGTGATGTCTAGTGTGCGCCTATTTCGGTGTGCCCAGCTGGGCTCTGATCGCTGCGCCGACCTCGGCGGTCGAGCGCGGTGCCGATCCTCGGGCGGCCAGGTCCGCCGTCACCGCCGCCGTCACCCGTGCCGCCGCGGTCGCGAGCCCGAGATGATCGAGCAGCAGCGCAGTGGACAGGATCGCCGCGGTGGGGTCGGCCTTCTGCTGCCCAGCGATGTCGGGAGCCGAACCGTGCACCGGCTCGAACATGCTGGGATACGTGCCGTCCGGGTTGATGTTGCCCGAGGCCGCCAGTCCGATGCCGCCGCTGATTGCGCCGGCCAAGTCGGTGAGGATGTCGCCGAAGAGGTTGTCCGTGACGATCACGTCGAACCTAGCAGGGTCGGTGACGAGAAAGATCGTCGCGGCATCGACATGCAGGTAGTCCCAGACCACCTGTGGATGATTGGCCGCCTCGGCCTGCACCGTGCGCGACCAGAGCGAGCCGGCGTGGGTCAGCACGTTGGTCTTGTGCACCAGGGTCAGCTTCTTGCGGCGCCTCTCGGCGAGCTCGAAAGCGTACCTGACCACGCGTTGAACGCCATACGCCGTGTTCACGCTCACCTCGTTGGCGATCTCGTGCGGCGTCCCAACACGGATGCTGCCGCCGTTGCCCACGTACGGCCCCTCGGTGCCCTCCCGCACCACGACGAAGTCGACGTCGCCGGGCGCGGACAACGGGCTCACCACCCCGGGCAGCAGCACGGTCGGGCGCAGGTTGACGTAGTGGTCGAAGGCGAAACGGAGCCGCAGCAGCAGCCCGCGCTCGATGATGCCGCCCGCCAGCTTCGGATCGCGCGGATCGCCGCCGACCGCGCCGAGCAGGATCACCTCGTGCTTGGCGAGCGACGCCAAGTCGTCATCGCTCAGGATGTCACCGGTGTCGAGGTAGTGCCGCGCGCTGAACGGGTACTCGGTGACCCGCAGTTCGGCCTCACCCGCGAGGGCCGCGCGCAGTGTCTCGACCGCCTCGGTGATCACCTCGGGGCCGATTCCGTCGCCCGGGATGGTGGCGAGGTCGATGGTGCGAGTCACACGTGCTCCTGGGGATTCGGGGCACCTGTGTGGCGCCCATGGAACTGCCAGCGGGCTCCCAGTCGCGGGCCAGGAGGGCCGCGATTCCGGGGATTCCGGGTGCTGACGAGCCTACCCTCCCGACTCGGCGTGGCCATCTTGTACCCCGAATGGGGGACAGGCGCGGACTAGGGTCTGTCCCATGAGTATCGGTCTAGGAATCTTCCTGTTTGTGGTGGGCGCCATCCTGCGCTTCGCGGTCAACGTGCAGGTGAGCTGGATCAACCTCCAGCTGGTCGGCGACTTCTTGATGGTTGCGGGTGGGGTCGTCGTGATCATCGGCATCGTTCTGTTGCTGCGCAAGCGCAGCAGCGTGACCACGGTGCGCACCGCCGTCGACCCGGCGAGTGGAGAAAGCGTCGCCTCTCGCGAGACGCGCGTCGATCCGCCCGTCGAGTGAGTGACCCGACGGCCGAGACGGCCGTCGGCGCTGGCGTCGCGGCGAAGGCCAGAAATGGCCTTCGCTCCAAGCTCCAGCGCGCTGTCGAAATCCGGTCGCTCCGAGCGTCGGGGTGATGACGCGGGCATCCGCCCGCCGCACCGACGCAAGGAGAGACCGATGACCAAGTACGTCCTGCTCTACCAGGGCGGCGCGATGCCGCTGACGCCCGAAGAGGGCGAGAAGACCATGGCGGCGTGGATGGCGTGGTTCGGCAAGGCCGGAACCGCCGTCCTCGACATGGGCAACGCCTTCGGGCCGGCCACGGCGCTCGGAGCCTCGCTGCCCGATAGCGGCACCAACGGCTACTCGACCGTTGAAGGCGCGAGCGTCGAGGCGGTCAAGGGGCTGCTGAGCGATCACCCGCACCTGGCCGCGGGCGGCCGGATCGAGATCCACGAGACGACCGCGATGTAGTGATCGCCTCCCGCGATCGTCTGGTTCGCCGGGCTCGATCGGGCGTCACGGGCCGTCGAGCTCGGCGATCCGTCTGCCGAAGAAGTCCCGAGTGGGGGCGTGGGGTTCCTCGGCCGCGGCTCGTTGGTATGCGGCCCGCGACTCGACGGTTCTGCCGACGCGGCGCAGCAGGTCGGCGCGCACGGCGACGGCATGCCGACCCACCGCCCCGTGCAGACCCGGTCCCAGCGCGTCGAGTTCCGCCAGCGCCGCAGCCGCGCCGGTCGAGCCGTAGCTGCGGGCGACGATGCGCGCCAGTGCCGCTGCCGGCGACGGCCAGACCTCCAGCAGTCGGTCGTAGAGCACGCCGATCGCGGTCCAGTCGGTCCCGGCCCAGCTCGGCGCCTCGGCATGCAGCCCGGCGATGCCCGCTTGCAGCGCGAATCGCCCGCCGCCCGGCAGCGCGACGACCGCCAGATCGAGGCCCTCCTGGATCCGCGCGACGTCCCAGCGCCGCCGATCGGCGTTCTCGAGCGTCACGAGATCGCCCCCTTCGGTGAGCCGGGTGCTGGCCCTTGCCTCGGTGAGCAGGAGCAGTGAGAGGAGTCCTGCCACCTCGCGGTCGTCGGGCAGCAGTCGCCGCAGCGCGCGGGCCAACTCGATCGCCGTCGCGGTCGCCGAGAATCCGCCGCCGGCTCCTGAGCGGTCGAGTGCGGATCCCGATGGCGCAGCGTGCCCCGTCGTGTAGAGCACGTACACGGTGCTCAGTACGTCGTCGAGACGTTCGGCGCGCTGCCTGGCATCCGGTGTCGAGAACCGGATGCCATCGCTCTCGATGCGCTTCTTGGCACGGGTCAGTCGGGCGCTCATCGCGCGGTGCTCGACGAGCAGGGCGTCGGCGATGGCCTCGGTCGGCACCCCGCAGACGAATCGCAGCGCGAGCGCCAGTCGCGTCTCGGCGTTCAGCTCGGGCGAGCAGACCAGGAACAACAACCCGAGCCGGTCGTCGTCGGCCGGCGCATCGGCGGGCGACGGGCCGTGGGGCGCGAGTGCCTTGTCCTCGGCGAGCAGCGGAAGCCGTCGGCGCAGGGCGGCGTCGCGGCGCACGGCATCGATCGCGATCCGCTTGGCGACGGTCGTCATCCAGGCGGCCGGGTTGATCAGCAGGGCTCGATCACGTGAGGCGACGGCACGGGCGAACGCCTCCTGCACTGAATCCTCTGCCAACTCGACGCTGCCGGTGTAGCGGATCAGGGTGGCGAGGATCCGCGGCCACTCGACCCGGAACGCCTCGGACAGCTCGTCGTAGCCGGGAGCCCCCTGCCCAGCGGTCACCGGCTCATGCCATCGAGCCGGTGTCCATCACCGGGTACAGCTCGATGTGGCCCGAGGTGGGAACCTTCGCGGCGAGCTCACGGGCCTGCGCGGCATCCTTCACGCCGATCTTGTAGTAGCCGGTCACGACCTCCTTGACCTCGCCGAACGGACCGTCGGTGAACACCGCGGGCGATCCATCGGTGGCGGGCTGGATGCGCACGGCGGTCTTGGGCGGCTGCAGGGCGTCGCCGCCGAGCACCTGCGCTCCGGCCGCCTCGACCGCTTCGGCGAAGGCCCGATGGGCGCGCATGACCGATGTCCACTCCGCCTCGCTGACCTGGGACGGATCCCAGTCAGGCTCGACGATGAAGACGATGTATTCCTCTGCCACGGTGAGACCCTTCGTCGTGCGGCACTGGGCCGCGACCTGTTCCTGACGGAACGCGACGAACGCTACTCCGGGATTTCGACAACGCCGCCGAAATCGCCGCCCTACGCCTCGACGATGTCGATCTCTCGCACCTCGTCGGCATCGATCGCCGAGGCGACTCGACCGAGCACCTCGTCGGGCACCGGGGAATCGACCGTGATGATGCTGAGCGCCTGGCCGCCCGCGCTTCGTCTGGCGACCTGCATGCCCGCGATGTTGACGCCGGCGTCGCCGAACTCCTTGCCGTAGACGGCCACGATCCCGGGGCGATCCGTGTAGAACATCACGACGTGGTGGTCGGCGAGCGGCACCTCGATGTCGTACCCGTTCAGGCCGATGATCTTCTCCACCATCTTGGTGCCCGAGAGGGTGCCAGACACCTCGACGGTCGTGCCATCCGAGAGAGCGCCGCGCAGGGTCGTCGTGTTGCGGTAGTCCTTGCTCTCTTCATCGGTGGTCAGGCGCGAGGTGATGCCCCGCTGCTCGGCGAGCAGAGGAGCGTTGACGTACGAGACGTTCTCGGTGACCTGGTTGGTGAAGTACCCCTTCAGCGCTGCGAGCCGGTACACGCTGACGTCGTACGCGGCGAGTTCGCCGCGCACGTCGACCTCGAGATCGGTGAGGGCTCCGTGACCGGCGACCGCGGCAAGCACCTGCGCGAGCTTCTCGACGAGGGCGATGCCCGGCCGCACGAACGGGTCGATGGCTCCTCCCGCGACGTTGACCGCATCCGGTACCAGCTCGCCACCGAGCGCGAGACGGACCGAGCGTGCAACCGACACGCCGGCCTTCTCTTGAGCCTCGTCGGTCGAAGCGCCGAGGTGCGGCGTCACCACGATGTTGGGCAGGCCGAGCAGCTTCGAGCCGGTCGGCGGCTCGTTGACGAACACGTCGAGACCCGCACCGGCGATGACGTTCTTGCTGAGGGCGTCGGCGAGCGCATCCTCGTCGATCAACCCGCCACGGGCGACGTTGACGATGTACGCGGTCTTCTTCATCTTCTTCAGCTGAGCCGCGCCGATCATCCCGGTGGTTTCTGGCGTCTTCGGCATGTGGATCGTGATGAAGTCGGACTGCGCGAGCAACTCGTCGAGCGACAGCAGCTGCACGCCCATCTGCTGCGCGCGCGACGCCGTGACGTAGGGGTCGTAGGCGACCACGTTCATCCCGAAGGCCTGCAGGCGGGTGGTGATCAGGGCGCCGATGCGGCCGAGTCCGATGATGCCGACGGTCTTCTCGTAGAGCTCGGCGCCGGTGTACTTGGAACGCTTCCACTCGCCGGCGGCCAGGCTGGCATTCGCCGCGGGGATGTGGCGCGCGATGCTCAGCAGGTGGCCGATGGTGAGCTCAGCGGCGCTGATGATATTCGAGGTGGGGGCGTTGACAACCATGACGCCGGCCTCGGTGGCGGCCTTGATGTCCACGTTGTCGAGCCCGACCCCGGCCCGGGCCACGACCTTCAGCTTCGGAGCGGCGGCGATGGCCTCGGCATCCACCTGGGTGGCGGAGCGGATCAGGATCGCACTGGCGTCGGCGAGCGCGGACAGCAGAGCGGGGCGGTCGGTGCCATCGACGTTGCGAACGTCGAAGTCGGGACCGAGGGCCTCGACGGTGGCGGGCGAGAGTTCTTCGGCGATCACGACGATCGGCTTGGCCACGAGAGAGTTCCTTCGGGGTCGGAGATCCGGCCTCGGCGGTGGCGGGCTCGGCGGTCCGAGTTTAGTGGGTGCGGCGATGGAGCCATGACGCCGCAAGACTCTGCGTGACGTGACTACAGGGCGGGCTGCACCGCGCTCGCCCACGACACGGCGCTCAGCACGAGGGCGTTCGCGGTGGCGAGTCCGACAGCGAGGATCAGGGTGCGGGCGAACAGCTCGCGGCCGCGCCCGATCCAGAGGGCCGCGAGGTACAGCAGCACGGGAGCGGCGACGCCGATGACCAACAGCCACCAGGGGACGGCCGCACCGATCCCGTTCGCGGCGTAATAGGGCGGCAGCGCGATCAGGTTCGAGATGCCTTCGAACAGCGGGTAGGCGTAGAGCAGGCCGAACACGATCCAGACGACGACCTTGCTCATGAGGCGAGCACCAGCAGGATCGGCCAGGGCAGCAGCACCGCAATGCCGAGCGCGAACCAGCCCACCCGGATCGCCGTGCGGCTGTCGGGCGTGAGCGTCAGCACGGTCAGGTACCAGAGCGCGCCGGCGATGATCGCGACGAATTCGCCGAACTGCCAGGCCACCTGCGAGAACAGGTCGGTGGCGGTCGAGCCGGTGATCTGCACCGAGAGGATCCACCCCACAACGATCGCCAGGTACAGCACCGCGAACCCGACGGTGGCCGCCGTGCGGGCCAGATTGCCCGGGCTTGCGGGCGCAGCATCCGCTCCGTCGTCGATGGATGCCGTGGCCACCTCGGCGACCCGGTTGCGTGTCAGCGGGTCGACACCGCCGCGCACGTCATCGCCCGCCCAGCGCAGGGCTTCGTCGTCGTCATCGTGGTCGGGATGCGAGCCGGATGCACGGGCCACTCAGCGGTCCAATCGCAACTGGACGACCTCGACGAGCGAGGGGAAGAGCGGGTGGTCGTCGCTCAGCCCCGAGAAGGTCGCGGCGATCTCGGACGCGCTCGCCCCGCTGGCCAGGAGCGCCTGCAGCTCGACGCTCTCGGCGTCTTCGGCCACGTCGAAGCGCAGCGCGGCGCCGACGGCGTTGAGCAGGTTCCAGACCTCGTGACCGTGCTCGGCGAGCTCGGCCGCCGGACCGATGAAGCGCTCATGCCTGCTGAGCTTGCGCAGCGGGTTGCGGCCGACGCGCTCGCAGGTGTCGGGAAGCTCGGGGTTCGAGATGCGTGTCAGGGTCTTCTCGATGTAGGCCTGCTGCTCGGCGTCGCTGAAGCCGAACTTCTCGGTGAGCAGCTGCTTGGTCTCAGCCAGCACAGCGCGCACCTCGGCCTGCAGCTCGGCCGTCGCGAGCGCCTCGCGGATGCTGACCCATCCCCGGTCGTGGCCGTGGTACGCGGCGGCTGCGTGCGCCGTGTTGACCGTGAAGAGCTTGCGCTCGATGAACGGCTCGAGGTCGTCCACCCAGGTCACCCCGAACAGTTCGGGCTGCTCACCGTGGAAGGGCGTGCGGTCGACCACCCACTCGAAGAATGACTCGATCGTGACGTCCAGCCCGCCGTGCTGTTCGGGCACGATCCGGTCGATGGCGCAGTTGGCGAAGATCGCGTTGTGAGCCGGGGAGTGCTTGCGCACCTCCGCCGCGAGGATGTCGGTGCCCCCGATCGCGTTCTCGCACGCGATCACCGCAAGTTTCGGCGCCTTCTCGTGACGCGCGTTCAGCCCCTTGGCGATGACGGGGGCGACGTACTGCAGGATGCGGGCGCCCACGGCTGTCGTCACGATGTCGGCGACGGCGATGGCCGCGACCACCTGGTCCTCCTGAGTCGCACTATTCAATGCCAGATAGTCGTCGACCACGTGGTCTTGCGCTCCCTCGCCGATCTCGTGCACCTGGTAGCTCGGCTGCGCCTGAAGGGCACCGATCAGCTCCTGGTTGACGTCGGCGAAGATGACCTGATACCCGCTCTGATGCAAGAACTGGGCGACGAAACCGCGTCCGATGTTGCCCGCACCGAAATGCACCGCCGTCTTCACGCGCCGATCCTGACTCATGCGCTCATTCTGACGCAGCGCGCCTGAGTGTGGACCACCGGGTCGGGACGGACCGGGTTCTGCCGAGATGTGGGGAGTGACCCATCTCGAGAGAAGGTGAATAGCGCCTCACGGTGAGGCGCTATTCACCAACATTCGGAGGGGACACCCGGGGCCGGCGGAGCGAGCCAGCGCACCCGGCTGTTCGCGCACCAAGAGCGCGAGGGCCAAACCGGCCGACCAAGGGCTACTCCTCGTGCTGCCGCACCAGCCGCGTCACGTACGGAGTCGCGGGCGCCTGCTGCAACGACGCCCAGGTGCCGCGCTGCGTGACGGCCCCGTGCTCGATCACCACGACATCCACCGCGAGAGCAGCGACGTCCGCCGCGCTGTGCGTCACGATCACGGTCGGCCCGGCGAAGTCGCGCAGGTGGCCCGCGAGCTCGGCGCGCACATCATCACGGATCTCGACGTCGAGCGACGCCATCGGCTCGTCGAGCAGAAGGGCCTCGGGTTCCGCGGCGAGTGCCCGGGCGAGCGCCACCCGCTGGGCCTGGCCTCCGCTGAGTTCGTGCGGATACCGGTCGGCGAGCGCGCCCAGGTCGAAGCGCTCGAGCCACGGGCGCGCCGCGACCCTGGCCGCCGCGCGACGAGAGCCGCGCATCCGGATCCCGTACGCCACGTTGTCGGCGACAGTCAGGTGCGGGAACAGCAGGAAATCCTGAAACACCACGCCCACCCGCCGCGCCTCGGGGCTGAGGCCGACGAGGTCGCGGCCATCGAGCAGGATGCTGCCGCGCTCGACATCGGCGTGCCCGGCCAGCACATTCAGAACGGTGGTCTTGCCTGCACCGTTCGGTCCGACGAGCGCCAGCGGACGCCCGGCACTCACGTTGAACGCCGCCGTCAGCTCGAACGACCCCCGTCGTGCGGTGACATCGGCGACCAGCGCCGAGGCGCTCACCCGCGCACCCCTGGAAGCCACCGGTCGCGCAGCCCGAGCAGCACCGCGACCGACACCACGAGCAGCACGAGCGCCAGGGCGATCGACTGGTCGAGGTCCGTTTGCGACGCCAGGTAACTCGCGATCGGCAGGGTGCGCGTCACCCCCGGATACGAGCCGGCGAAGGTGATGGTCGCGCCGAACTCGCCGAGCGCGCGCGCGAAGCAGAGCACCGCGCCGGCCGCGATGCCCGGGGCGACCAGCGGGATCGTGATGGTTCTGAACACCCGCAACGGCGACGCCCCCAGTGAGGCGGCCGCGAGCTCGACCCGGCGGTCGGCGCCGCGCAGCGCCCCCTCGACGGCGAACACCAAGAACGGCATCGCCACGAAGGTCTGCGCGATGACAACGGCTCCGGTGGTGAACGGGATGGTCACCCCGATCAGAGCGAGGAACTTGCCGAGAACACCGTTGCGGCCGAGCAGAAGCAGCAGTGCGAGTCCGCCGACGACCGGGGGCAGCACGAGCGGAATCGTGACCGCCGCGCGCAGCAACCGGCGTGGAACGACCGGCCACGAAACCGAGCGCGCCAGCACGACCGCGAGCGGGATGCCGAGCACCAGGCACAGCGCGGTCGAGATCACCCCGGTGAGCAGCGACAACCCGAGGGCCTGGAGGGTCTCGGGGGCGACGAGAAGCGCGGGCAGGTGCGGCCACGGGGCCGACAGCAGGATGCCGAGCAATGGCAGCACCAGCAGCGCGAGGGCGAACCCTGCGATCACCCAGACGGTGACGGCCGGGCCACGGCGCCGCATGCCTGCGCGCGTGCGCACGCTACGGGGTGCCGAATCCGGCATTCTTCAGCGCCGTGAGGCCGGTAATCGAGACGATGAACTGCTCGAACGCCCACGCCGCCGTCTTGTTCTTCGATCCAGAGAGCACCACGATCGGGTAGCGGTTGATCAGGTTGGCCGCGTCGGGCACAGCGATCTGCGTCACCTTGTCACCCGCGGCCTTGGCGTCGCTCACATAGACCAAGCCCGCGTCCACCTCGTCCAACTCGACCTTGGTGAGCACTGCCTTGACGTCGGTCTCCAGTGTCACCGGCGTCACGCTCAGGTGTTCGGCGCTCAGCAAGGCGCTGGCGGCCGACCCGCAGGGCACGGTCGTGTCGCAGAGCGCGACCTTCACGCCAGGTTTCGCGAGGTCGGCGACCGCCTTCACCTCGGCGGGATTCGAGGGCGGCACGACCAGGGTCAGGATGTTGGTGGCGTAGACGATCGGCGTGCCATCGGCCAACTTGGCGTCGGTCACGGTCTTCATGGTGGCCTGGTTCGCCGTGGCGAGCAGGTCGGCCGGAGCCCCCTGCACGATCTGGGACGCGAGCGCGGAGCTGCCGCCGAAGCTCTCGGTGATCGTCACGTTGGGGTGCAGCTTCTCGAACCGGTCGGCCAGGTCGCTGTAGACCTCGCTCAGGGATGCCGCGGCCAGAACCGTGACCGTGCCTTTCAGCGGGTCGGCGGACGTCGTCGAGCTCGGGCCGGCCGATGGGCTGGAGCAGGCGGCGAGGAGCAGCGCGACGGCGCCCGCAAGCGGGGCGGCGCGGGCAGGACGGGAGGGTTGGAACCTCACGCGGGGCGCTCCTCGGGCCGTTCGACGACCACCACGGTCGCCTTCACGCTCGCGACGGCGAGCATGCCGGGCTCCAGGCCGAGTTCGTCGGCGGCTTCGCGACTCATCAGCGAGACGATGCGGAATGGGCCGGCCTGCAGGTCGACCTGCGCCATCACGGTGTCTTTGGTGACGGCGGTCACGATGCCCGTGAGCCGATTGCGAGCCGAGGCGCGGGCGTGCGGAAACGCGGCCTGCAGCGGTGACTCGGCGGCGGCATCCACCATCAGGGGCACCATGTCGACACCGTCGACGATCTGCCGCCCCGAGTCGGCCTTGCGAATGCGCAGCTTGCCGGTCTCGCCCCATCGGCGCACGGTGTCGTCGCTGACGCCCAGCAGCGCGGCGGCTTCGCTGATTCGGAACTCGGTCATTCGGCCCCCATTCCCGCATCCGCGTGATGAGTAGCCAATCTTATCCGCAAATGCGGGACTTAGTGACCTGCCTTCGTGTCCTGCGCAGAAGAGACCCCGTCCACATCGCGACTGTCGCTGTCGGTCGGTGCGAGTTGCAACCGCCACGCTTCGACTGTTGCCTCGGTGAATGGACCCGTGCCGTCCCGAAGGAACTGAGGGGTGTCGAGGGCGACCACCCATGGGACGTCTGCGCTCATCTCGCCGACAACGAGATCCCAGACGTGATCATCTGCGGCCGCGACGATTTCACCCGATGGCTCACCGACCCAGTCGCGGCTGCCATCTTTCGAGTCGTGCTTGATGATGACTTGGTCGCCGATGCCGACCGGCTCCTCATGATTGACCATTTCTGGACTCTAGCTCCAGGTAGTGCGAGCCAGTGACTGCAAGAATCGACGGATGGCCTCCTCGGTCGACCCCGACTCCCCCCGCTTCCTGCGCCAGCGCGTGCTGAGCGGATTCGGCGCCGAGGCGCAGCGCCGGCTCGCCGACGCGCACGTGCTGGTGATCGGCGCGGGCGGGCTGGGCAGTGCGATCATTCCGGCCCTGGCCGCCGCAGGGGTCGGCACGCTCTCGATCATCGACGACGACACGGTCGAGACCAGCAACCTGGCCCGGCAGACCATCCACGGGGTCGCCGACATCGGCAGGCCGAAGGTCGACTCCGCCGCGGATGCCGTCAGCCGCCTCTCGCCCGACACCACCGTCATCCGGCACAACGCGCGCTTCGTCGAGGCCAACTCCTTCGACCTCCTGCTGGACGCCGACCTGCTGATCGACGGCTCAGACAACTTCGCCACCCGGTACGTCGCCAATGACGCGGCGGCGATCCGCGGCATCCCGATGGTGTGGGGCTCTGCTGCGCAGTACTCGGGGCAGGTCGGCGTCGCCTGGGACGAGAAGGGTGTCGACTACCGCGACCTGTTCCCCGTGCAGCCGGGCGACGACGAGGCGCTCAGCTGCGAGGTCGTCGGGGTGCTGCCCACGGTGTGCGCGGTCATCGGCGCGATGATGGCCGGCGAGGCGATCAAGCTGCTGACCGGAATCGGCGATCCCTTGATCGGCCGGGTCGCCTCCTTCGACGCGCTCAGCGGAACCACCCGCGAGATCGAGTACCGGCGCGATCCGGATGCCGCGCGTCCCGGCTCGCTCGAGGAGCGCACCGCGGTGCGCGAACCCGACCCCGAGCGCTCGATCACCCCGGCCAAGCTGCAGCAGTTGCTGGCCGGACCGACCACCCACGGCATCCACGAGACGCCGCCGCTGCTGCTCGACGTGCGCGAAGCGCCCGAGGCCTCGTTCGTGTCACTGCCCGATTCGGTGCTGATCCCCCTCGGTCAGCTGCCCGACCGGCTCGACGAGCTGGCGGAAGCGGCAGGCGGGCTCGACGGATCGATCGTCGTCTACTGCCATCACGGGGTGCGCTCGGCGCGTGCGCTCGAGACGCTCGAGAAGGCCGGCTTCACCAAGGTGCGGCACCTGACCGGCGGCATCGATGCCTGGCGCCTGCAGGTCGATCCCGAGATGGCCGCCTACTGATGGCGGATGACACGCCGTCGGCGCGCACGCCCGTCGACGTTCACGCGGCACGGGTGCTCTCGATGCTCGACCGCCTCCGAGGGCGGATGCCCGTGCCGCTTCCGCTCGAAGACGCACTCGGACGCATCCTGACGCGGGACGTGGTCTCGCCCGTCGACCTGCCGGCATTCCGCAACTCGCAGATGGACGGCTACGCCGTGCGGGCGGTGGATGTCGCGTCCGCCCCGGTCTCGCTTCCCGTGGTCGGCGAGGTGGCGGCCGCGCCCGGCGCACCCGCCGCACTGCGCCCGGGCACCGCGATCAAGGTCATGACCGGAGCCGGCGTCCCGGAGGGGGCGGACACCGTCATCCCGGTCGAAGACACCCTGGCAGCCGGCGAGCACGTCTCGATCTCGCGCGGACGTGCCGCCGGAGAGTACGTGCGCGAGGCGGGATCGGATCTTCGCGCGGGAGACGCCGTCGTGCCGCGCGGCGTGGTGCTTGCGCCGCGCCACCTCGCTGCGCTGGCCGCCGCAGGCATCACCGAAATCGAGGTCGCGTCGCGTGTGCGGGTCGCGGTGATCAGCACCGGGAGCGAACTGATGGCACCCGGAGAGCAGCTCGGGCCGGGGCAGATCTTCGACTCGAATGGCGTGGCCATCGCCGCGGCGGTGCGGGCGAGTGGTGCCGACGTCGTTCTCGAGGGCAGGGTGCGCGACGACGCGGCCGAACTCGAGGCGCTCTTCGACGCGGCGATCGCGCTGGATGCCGAACTCATGGTGACCAGCGGCGGCATCTCGATGGGCGATCACGAGGTCGTGCGCGAACTGGTGAGCCGGCACGACGGGATCATCGACGTGCTCGCGATGCAGCCCGGCGGTCCGCAGGCACTGGCCCACTGGCATCACGTTCCCGTGGTCTGCTTCCCCGGCAATCCGGTCAGCAGTCAGCTGAGTTTCGAGATCTTCGTGGCGCCGACCCTTCGCGAACTCGCCGGGTTGCCGGCCAGAGTCGTCGAGACCCGCGTTCTCGACTCCGCGGTGCGGTCGATCCCGGGGCGTCGACAGTTCTTGCGCGGGCGACGCGTGGGCCGCGACGGGGTCACGCTGGTGGGCGGACCGGGCTCGCATCTGGTGGCGGCGCTCGCGGCATCCGATGTGCTGATCGTCATTCCGGAAGAGGTGACCGACGTGGCGGCGGGCGATTCCGTGGAGACTAGGGCATTGTGACCGACGACCATCTGACCCATCTCGACGCCGAGGGCCGCGCTCGCATGATCGACGTGGGCGCCAAACCGATCACGCACCGGGTCGCGGTCGCGGGTGGGCGGCTGCGGACCACGGCCGAGGTGGTCGCGCTGGTCCGCGCCGACGGCCTGCCCAAGGCCGATGTGCTGGCGACCGCGCGCATCGCCGGGATATCGGGTGCCAAGAAGACCAGCGAGCTGATCCCGCTCGCGCATTTGCTGCCGCTGGACGGCGTCACGGTCGACTTCGATCTGGGCACCGATTCGATCGAGATCCGCGCTTCGGTGTCGGTCACCGCGCGCACCGGTGTCGAAATGGAGGCGCTCACCGCGGTCGCCATCGCCGGGCTCACCCTGCACGACATGATCAAGGCCGTCGATCCGGCGGCGGTGCTCGGCGACATCAAACTGATCTCGAAGAGCGGCGGCAAGCGCGGCACCTGGGGTCGCGAGTCCTCCGCCACCCCAGCTCCGCCGGCGCGAGGCCGTGCCGTCGTCATCGTGTCGTCCACGGGTGCCGCCAACGGCACCCGTGACGACACCACCGGGCCGCTGATCACCGAGTGGCTGAGTCGGCACGGCTTCGCTCCCGACGCGGTGGTCGTGACTCCGGATGCCGGTATCGCCCCCGCGATCGAGGCTGCGCTGAGCACGCACCCGGCTGTGCTGCTCACGACCGGGGGCACCGGCATCCATCCCCAGGACCGCACGCCCGAGGCCACCCGTGCCGTTCTCGACCAGGAGCTGCCCGGCATCGCCGAGGCGATCCGTTCCGCCGGGCGCACCTCCACGCCGACGGCGGCGCTGAGCCGGGCGGTCGCCGGCGTGGCGCGCGGCACTGTCGTGGTCAACCTGCCCGGTTCTCCTGGGGGCGTGCGCGACGGACTCGCCGTGCTCGACGAGTTGCTGCCCCACCTCATCGACCAGCTCGCGGGCGGAGGACACAGCCATGGCTGAGGTTCTCGCCTCCGTCACGGATGCCGCGCTCGACCGGGCCGCGATCGAGGCTTTCGTGCGCACCGACGCCGACGGGGCGGTCGTCACCTTCGAGGGGGTGATCCGCGACCACGACCATGGCGCTGGCGTCTCCGCGCTCGACTATGAGGCTCACCCGGAGGCCGAAGCCTTCCTGCGCGAGGTCTGCACCGAGATCGCCGAAGCGTCTGGGCTGCGCGTGGCCGCCGCGCACCGCATCGGACACCTCGTGGTCGGCGACGTCGCGCTGATCGCGTCGGTCGCCGCCCCGCACCGCGCAGATGCTTTCGCCGCCTGCGCCCGGCTCGTCGACCTCATCAAGGAGCGCACCCCCATCTGGAAGCGCCAGCATCTGGATGACGGCGTCTCGGAGTGGGTCGGCCTATAAGCCCGCGCCTTGCAACTGCTGGTCGCATCGGTTGGCCGGGTGGATCCCCGAAATCCGTATTTCAGTTCGCGCCGAATTGCGTGCGAACTGAAATAAGGATTCGCGACCTACCCGCCCGCGAACGGCGGCAGCACGTCAACGCGCTCGCCGATCGGGCGTGCGGGATCACGCGACACGACGCCGTCAACTAGGAACGATCCGGTCTCGAGCACATGCTCCATCGACGCGCCGTAGCGATCGACCAACGCCGCGCGCAGCTCTCCGACCGTCGCCACGGGCTCCGGCCACTCCTCGTCGACGCGCCCTGCGGCCTCGGCCGCCGCGGCGAAATACCGCACCTGCGTCACCCGCCGATCCCGCCCATCGACCGCAGGGGCCGAACGAAGTCGGCGGCATCGATGCCGTGACCGGCCTGCTTGCCCCACATCGCGGCGCGCCAGCGGTCGGCGAGCTCGTCGTCCGACGCACCGCCGCGCAGCAGACCCCGAAGGTCGGTCTCGTCGTCGCCGAACAGGCACGAGCGCACGGTGCCCTCGGCGGTGATCCGGGTGCGGTCGCAGGCCTCGCAGAACGAGCGGGTGACCGAGGCGATGATGCCGACCGTCGCGGGGCCGCCATCCACGGTCCACTCCTCGGCGGGCGCCGACGGGTCTTCGCGGTCGGTCGGCTCGAGGGAGAATCGTGACGACAGCACGTCGAGCAACTCGGCTGCCGGGACCATGTGCTCGCGCTGCCAGGTCTCGTCGGCATCCAGGGGCATCTGCTCGATGAAGCGCAGGCGGGCGTCGTGCGCCAGGGCCCAGGCGAGCAATTCGGGCGCGTCGGCGAGGGTCTCGCGCATCAGCACGGCGTTGATCTTGAGCGGCGCGAACCCGGCGGCGTGCGCGGCCTCGATCCCGCGCAGCACGGCGGGCAGCCGATCGCGGCGCGTCAAGCGGCTGAAGTGCTCGCGGTCCACGGTGTCGAGCGAGACGTTCACTCGGGTGAGGCCGGCCTCGCGCAACGCGCCGGCGCGGCGATCAAGGCCGATCCCGTTCGTCGTCATCGCCAGCGGGATGCCCGGTGCCGCCAGCGCGCTCAGGCGCACGATCTCGACCAGGTCGCCTCGCGTGAGCGGCTCGCCGCCGGTGAAGCGCACCTCTTTGACACCGAGTGAGCGCCAGCCGATCCCCACCAGACGTGCGATCTCGGGCGCGGTCAGCAGATCATCGCGCGGGATCACCGGGAGCCCCTCGGCGGGCATGCAATAGGTGCAGCGCAGCGAGCACTTCTCGGTGATCGACACGCGCAGATCGCGCGCGACCCGGCCGAATGTATCGACCAGGCCCGCGACATCCGGGCGCCCGATCGTCGACGGAGCAGCACTCGGATCGCGGCGGATCGCCGGCATCCCGAGTGCGAGAGTCATGCCGCCAGCCTATGCGGCAGCCCCCCTGCCGCGTCGGCCCCGCCGTGGCTACGCTGAGGCCATGTCGTTCATCACGCGAGGATTCAGCGGACGAAACCGGGAGCGCGACCCGCGCCTTCCCCCCGGCCAGACCAAGGTGGAGGACTGGCCGGTGCTCTCGGCCGGTCCGACTCCGAAGGTCGACACCGCCGACTGGACGTTCACCGTCACCACCGAGACCGGCGCCCAGACCCACTGGAGCTGGGACGAGCTGCGGGCCCTCGGCATCGAAGACATCACCACCGACATCCACTGCGTGACGCACTGGTCGAAGCTCGCGATGCCGTGGCGCGGCGTTCCGATCGACAAGATCCTGGCCGGCATCCCGACTCACGCCAAGTACGTCATGGCGCACAGCTACGGCGGATACACCACGAATGTCCCGCTCGATGAGCTGCTGAACGGACAGGCCTGGGTCGCATTCGAAGCTGACGGCGCGCCGCTCGACCCGGAGCACGGAGGGCCTGCCCGCCTGCTCGTGCCGCACCTGTACTTCTGGAAGAGCGCCAAGTGGGTCAACGGCCTCACCCTGATGGACAATGACGACCCGGGATTCTGGGAGCAGGCGGGCTACAACCTGCACGGCGATCCCTGGAAAGAAGAGCGCTACTGGTGAGCGCTCCCCTGCCGGTCGAGCCGGTGGCAGCCGCCCCGGGCGCCGCCCGCACCGCGTGGTACACCGGCACCGTCGTCGAGGCGCGCCCCGAGACCGGCAGCGCGCGCCGTCTCGTGATCGAGGTTCCGGATTGGCCGGGCAACGATGCCGGGCAGCATCTGGATGTACGCCTCACCGCACCCGACGGCTACCAGGCTCAGCGCTCGTATTCGATCGCGTCCGCCGGAACCGGCACGCGCATCGAACTCGCGGTCGACGAGTTGCCCGACGGCGAGGTATCGCCCTTCCTGGTCGAAGACGTGGTGGTCGGCGACAAGCTCGAGCTGCACGGCCCGCTCGGCGGCTACTTCGTCTGGATGCCGCAGTCGATCACCCACGACCCCCGGCCTGTGCAGCTGATCGCGGGCGGCTCGGGAGTGGTGCCGTTGCTGGCCATGGTGCGCGCCCACGCCGAGGCGGGCGACCCGACCTCGTTCCGGCTGTTGTACGCCGTGCGGCAGCCCGATGACGTGTTCTACCGGAACGAACTGGCGCAGTTGGCCGCCAACGGGCTGCAGGTGGATTACGTCTACTCCCGCACCGCGCCGCACGACTGGCCGGTCGCCGCGGGACGCATCACGAAAGAGGCACTGACGGGATTCGCGATCCCAGCATCCGAGAAGCCCCGGGTGTACATCTGCGGCTCGACCGGTTTCGTCGAACTCATCGCGGGCTGGCTGATCGAGCTCGGGCACGCGGCGGGCGACATCCGCACCGAGCGATTCGGAGGGCAGTAATGGATAAGGCAGCGAAATGAACCATGTCGACGGCAACGCTCTCGCCGGCCAACTGAGCGACCTGTTCGCATTCGACCTGACCACGGCGATCGGCCGCTGCGTCAACTGCGGCACCTCGGGGATGATCGGGGCCGCCATGGTCTACGTCGCCTCCCCCGGGACGGTGGCCCGGTGCCCGCACTGCGGCGCCGTGCTGGCCACCATCGTGGAAGCCGATGACACCATCTGGCTCAGCCTGGCCGGCGTGACGGCGATCGAGGTGCATCGCGCCGGGTGACCCGGCTCCGCTGTCGAGGTCACTGCCCTCGGAGCCCGCGGTGAGATATCGGTGATCGAACGACACATCGATGCAATCTCGCGGCAACAGCGCGCGCGTAGCCTGAACGGCGTTCGGGAGGTCGAGATGGGCGTGATCCGCACCTTTGACGCGATCGTGGTCGCCGGCGGCCGCGGGTCGCGGCTCGGCGGAGTCGACAAGCCCGCCTTGCGAGTCGGCGACTTCTCGCTACTCGACCGCGCGCTCGGCGCGGTGCGCGCGGCGCGGAGAGTGTCGGTGGTGCGCCAGGTCGACGACGTTGTCGTGGACACGCGGATCACGCGCACCGTCGAGCAACCCCCGCTGTCGGGGCCGGCCGCGGCGATCGCCGCGGGGTTGGCGGATCTCGAGCGGACGCCGGGGCGCGGCTCGACTCCCCCGTTCGTCGCCGTACTCGCCGCCGATCTGCCGAGGGTCGGCGAGGCCTTCGCCTCGCTCCGGCGACACGCGATGCCACGAAAGGTCGACGGGTTGATCGCCGTCGATCCCGAGGGTCGCGACCAGCCGTTGCTGGCGATCTACCGCACCGCGGCTCTGCAGGCTGCGGTCGCCACCCATCCGACGGACGGGCTCGGCGTCGGCCGACTGATCGCGAACCTCCGCTTGACCCGCGTCCCGCTCGAGGCCGTGCTCTGCGCAGACGTCGACGACGAGGCGGACGCCCGGGCCGCCGGCATCGAGCTCTCATCGCTGGCGAGGTGGGCTCATGCCTGAAGACGACTCGCAGCAGGGCGCCTCCCGCTCTCTCGAGCACTGGGTGGCCGAGCTGGCGGCCGAGCTCGGCATCCCCCAACTGGCAGAGCTCGACCTCGGGCTCGTTCTCGATCTCGCCCGTGACGCGGCGCACGGCGTCGCGCGCCCCGCCGCGCCCCTGACCACCTTTCTGGTCGGATTCGCGGCGGCCCGGGCGGGCGGCTCCGCAGAGGAGATCCGACGACTGGCCGGGCTGGCATCGCGTCTTGCCGAAGGCGCGGCGCGCGAATGACGACCATGCCGATGCCCTCCGCCGGCACCTCCACGCGACATGGCACGCCGTGGCTCGAGGCCCGGGATCGGGCGCGCGGGCTGGGCGCCGGACGGCCGACGACGACGACCCGGATCTCGATCGCCGAGGCTGCCGGCCTCACCCTGCGGGAACCGGTCCGCGCGCTGCTGGCGCTTCCCCCGCACGCCGCCTCCGCGATGGACGGCTGGGTGGTCGCGGGCGAACCTCCGTGGTCGGTCGGCGACCCGATCGATGCCGGACACGAACCGGATCGCACCGCTCTGCCGTCTGGAACGGCCCGTCCGATCTGCACCGGCGCACCCGTGCCTCCGGGAGCACGCGGAATCCTCCGGCTGGAGAACGGCGAGGTCGTGGCGCGAGGTGGACGCCCCGAACTGCACCGCGCCCCGAACGCCCGACCCGACGAGCCCCGCCCGGGTGAGCACATCAGGCCAGCGGGCGAGGAGGCGGCAGCCGGCGAGTTGCTGATCGCACGGGGAAGCGTGCTGACCCCGCCGCGGATCGCCCTGTGCGCCGCCAGCGGGCACGATCAGCTCCGCGTCGCCATGCCGCCCAGCGTCGACCTGCTCGTGCTCGGTGACGAACTCAGCTCGTCGGGCGTTCCCCGGCCCGGGGCGATCCGCGACATCGTCAGTCCCTCGTTCCCAGCCATGCTCGCGGCGCTGGGGGCCGCGGTCCAGCGGATCGAGCGCTGCGGCGACGACGCCGGCGCGACGAGGCGGGCCATGGCATCCTCGGGGGCCGATCTGCTCATCGTCACCGGGGGCAGCTCGCGCGGCCGGACGGATCACGCCCGCTCCGCAGCGCGCGCTCTCGGCATCCACCTCGACGTCGACGGGGTCGCCGTGCGCCCTGGGCACCCGATCGGCTTCGGCGCGCGACCCGACGGACGGATCGTGCTGCTGCTGCCCGGCAATCCCTTGGCGGCGGTCGTCGGGCTGCTGAGTTTCGGTGCGCCGATCCTCGCGGCCATGCTCGGGCGCGTGCCGCCGCGTGCCCTCAGCACCCGATTGGCGGAGCACGTGCGCGGTCATCACGGCGACACGCGGATCGTGGCGGTCGCGCTGCACGAGGACGGCGCCCGGCCGCTCGCCCTGCAGGGCTCCGGGATGCTGCGCGGGCTGGCAGCGGCCGACGGCTTCGCGGTCGTTCAGCCCGGCAGCGGCGAGACCGGTGAGACGGTTCCGCTGCTTCCGCTGCCCTGGTGAGGGCGCAGGGTCTCGAGGATCTCACCGATGCGGGTCTTGCATCCCCCGCAGCCGGTGCCCGCGCGCGTGGCGCGGCCGATGTCGGCGACCGTTTCGCTCCCCGCCTCGGCCGCCGCGGTGACCTGCTCGACCTTGACCCCGTTGCACCAGCAGACGGTCGCGGTCGGCGCGAGTGAGCCGGCGGTATCGCTGGGGTCGTAGTCCGGTCCGTCGTAGCGCAGCAGAACGGAACGATCCGCCGGCAGCTCGCTTCCGCGCTGGAACAGCAGGGTGAGCTCGGCTGCGGTGCGCGGCATGCCGACGCTCACGAATCCCTCGAGCACGCCGGCGCGGGTGATCATCTTGACGTAGCGGCCGTGCGAGGGGTCGGCCCACTGGGCGATCGAGCGCCGCCCGTCGGCGCATCCATCGTCGCCCCGGCCGCCATCACCGGCTTCGTCGTCATCCCACGGCTCGGCGCTCACCTGTCCCGCCGCCACCACATCGACCGTCTCGGCCTTGAGCTGGATCACTCCGCTGCTCTCGTCGGCGACCGCATCGTCTGCGGGATGCGCTGCACCGGCCAACTCGCGGTGCAAACGCCGCGCCAGCCATTCGGCCTGCCGCCAGCCGGTTCCGATCAAGCCGAGTGGCCCACCCGATGGGATGGATGCTGCGGCGCCGACCGGCGGACGTTGCGCCACATGCGCGCAGTCCCCGATCGCGTACACGTCGGGGTCTCCCCAACTGCGCAGCTGGGGGTCGACCAGGATGCCTCGCGACACCGGGAGCCCCGCGATTCCCGCCAGTTCGATGCGCGGCAGCACGCCGCACGAGATCACGAGAAGGTCGCCCGAGATCTGCTTGCCATCCGCGCAGAGCAGGGCGTCGAAACGCGGCACGCCGTCGTCGCCGGTGCGCAGCAGGATGCTCTCGGCTCTGGCGTGCGCGACGAGGGCGACACCGGACTGCCGCGCGCCGCGCGCGAGCACGGCGCTGCCGCCGCGGTCGAGATTGCGTTCCATCGGGCCGGCCCCGTGGAACACGACGCAGGCCTCGGCGCCCGCTCGAGCGGCGGCAAGGGCGAGC
>Ga0207711_10001556_pt1 | contig 21223 bp, 21 predicted proteins | sample KBSS34metaG_FD_184401 | JGI IMG/M metagenome (GOLD analysis project Ga0207711, IMG submission 184401) | Switchgrass rhizosphere microbial communities from Kellogg Biological Station, Michigan, USA - KBS S3-4 metaG (SPAdes) (version 2) | ecosystem: Host-associated > Plants > Roots > Rhizosphere...
CGCTCTGCCTCCGATCCTGCGACGAAGATGACGTCCACGTCGCTCAGATAGTTGAGCTCGCGCGCGCCCGCCTTGCCCATCCCGATGATCGCGAGCCGGGTGGCTGCCACCTGCTCGGCCGGGAAGCGGCTGGCCCGCCGCGCCAACGCGAGAGCGGCGTCCAGGGCCGCGGCGGCCATGTCGGCCAGCGAGGCCGCCACCTGGTCGACCACGGCGATCCCATCGGGCTGCTCGAGATCCCAGGCGGCAAGCGCCAGCAGCTCGCGCCGGTAGGCCACGCGCATCGCGTTCCAGCCGGCTTCACCGCCGAGGCGGTCGATCGCCGCGAGCAGCGTGGCGCGCAGCGTGGCCTCGTCGCCGGGGCCGCGCAGCGGCGTGCGGAGCACGCGCAGCTGCTCCGGGTGGTGGGCGAGGAAGTCGCCGAGCCCCGACGACGCGCCCAGCACCCGCAGCAGGCGCAGCGCGGCGTCTTCATCGGCGAGCAGGGGTGCGACCGCATCCGGAGCGGACTCGATCAGACCCCGCAGCAGCCGCAGCGCCTGGTCGGGGTCGGCGACCAGCGCGAACAGTTCGACCCGCTCGCGGGGCACGGCGGACAGCCCGGCGCCTGCCGCGTCGAGGTCGGCGAAGCCCAGCCGAGCCAGCTCGGTGAGAGTCGTCGTCGCCCTCGTCATTGAGTCACGTTCCGCACCCGGCGTCCGATGCTGGACGCTGCGTTAGAGGATCTCCAGGTTGCTCGTCAGTTCGAACGGCGTGACCTGGGCGCGATAACCCGCCCACTCGCGGCGCTTGTTGAGCAGCACGTACTCGTAGACCTGCTCGCCGAGCGTCTCGGCGACCAGTTCGCTGTCTTCCATCAGCACGAGAGCGGCGTCGAGACTGGCCGGAAGGCCGTCATAGCCCAGGGCGCGGCGCTCGCCATCGCTCATCGCCCAGACATCGCCCTCGGCCTCGGGAGGCAGCTCGTAGCCCTCCTCGATGCCCTTGAGGCCGGCAGCGAGCAGCAGCGAGAAGGCCAGGTACGGATTGGCTGCCGAGTCGATGGCGCGGTATTCGATGCGCGCGCTGTTGCCCTTGCCCGGCTTGTACAACGGAACACGCACCAGGGCCGAGCGGTTGTTGTGGCCCCAGGTCAGGTAGCTCGGTGCCTCATCGCCGCCCCAGAGCCGCTTGTAGGAGTTGACGAACTGGTTGGTCACCGCCGTGATCTCGGGAGCGTGCTTGAGCAGCCCCGCCACGAATTGCCGGCCGATGGTCGAGAGCTGATACTGCCCCGCCGGGTCGAAGAAGGCGTTGGTGTCGCCCTCGAAGAGCGACATGTGGGTGTGCATGCCCGATCCGGGCTGCCCCGAGATCGGCTTGGGCATGAACGTCGCATAGACGCCCTGCTCGATCGCCACCTCTTTGATCACCGTGCGGAAGGTCATGATGTTGTCGGCCATCGTGAGGGCGTCTGCGTAGCGCAGATCGATCTCGTTCTGCCCCGGCCCGGCCTCGTGGTGACTGAACTCCACCGAGATGCCGAGATCTTCGAGCATCCGCACCGAGCGACGCCGGAAGTCGTGCGCGGTGCCGCCCGGCACATTGTCGAAGTAGCCCGCCGAATCCACCGGCTGCGCCAGGCCGTTCTTCAACTTGCTCGACTTCAGCAAGTAGAACTCGATCTCGGGATGCGTGTAGAAGGTGAATCCGCGATCCGCCGCCTTGGCGAGCGTGCGCTTGAGCACGTTGCGCGGATCGGCCGTCGCGGGCTGTCCGTCGGGCGTCATGATGTCGCAGAACATGCGCGCAGTCGGGTCGATCTCGCCGCGCCAGGGCAGGATCTGGAACGTCGTGGGGTCGGGATGCGCGAGCACGTCCGCCTCGTACGAGCGGGTCAGTCCCTCGATCGCCGAGCCGTCGAATCCGACGCCCTCGCTGAACGCGCCCTCGACCTCGGCCGGAGCGAGCGCCACCGACTTGAGGGTTCCCACCACGTCGGTGAACCACAGACGCACGAACTTGACGCCGCGCTCCTCGATCGTGCGAAGAACGAAGTCACGCTGCTTGTCCATGCAAGCCCTCCTGGTCACCGTGTGCGTCGGCTCTAGGCTACCGGTATGCCTGCGCTGACCCATGACGCGGATCGGCGCCCCGAGCAGCACGGTGTCGGCTGGCGGATCGGCTGGGCACTCGCCGGCTTCGCGCCGTTCCTGGCGATCTCGGCCGTGCATCTGTCGACGAAGGCGGCGGATTCCTCGCCGCTCGAGGCATTCACCAAGGGCCTCGAGATGCCGTCGCTCGCGGTTGCCATCGGCGGGGTGCTCCTCACCACGCGCCGCAAGCCGCGCGCCGTGGTGGTCGCCCTCCTCTTCATCGGTCTCGCTCTGTCGTGGCTGGGCGATATCGCGCTGAACATCGACCTCGCTGCCGGACTCGCGTTCTTCCTGGCGGCCCATCTGGCCTACATCGCGATGTTCCAGCTCGCGTATCCCGAGCGGCCGCCCTCGTGGTGGGCGCTGCTCGCAATCCCCTGGTTTCTCGCGCTGGTGATCCTGGTGGGACCGTTCCTGGGCCGGATGCTGCCCTCCGTCGTTCTCTACAGCGCAGTACTCGGCGTCATGGCCGCCTGGTCGACGCGGGGAACGCGCCAGGCGGCCGCCGGCGCCCTCCTGTTCGTCGTCTCGGACACCCTGCTGGCCTTCCGGACCTTCACCCCGCGCCTGCAGGCCAACGTCTGGAGGATTCTGGTCATGGCGACGTACCTGGCGGCGCAGTTGCTCATCGCCCTGGGCATCGTGCAGGCCGGCGAGACGGCACGCGGCGATCGGATCCGCGGCGAATCGCGTCTCCCGGCCCTGACCTGGGCGGAAGCCTAGACTGACCGGCATGGCAGACGCAGTCGTCAAACGAGTCCGCACCCGGCACTTTCAGAACGCGAAAGAGCAGGGCATCAAGATCACCGGCCTCACCAGCTACGACATGCTCACCGCCGCGATCTTCGACCAGGCGGGCATCGACTTCCTGCTGGTCGGCGACTCTGCGGGCAACAACGTCTTCGGATACGACACGACGCTCCCGGTCACCCTCGACCTGCTCATCCCCCTCACGCGCGCCGTGGCCGGGGCGGTCAAGCGCGCGTTCGTCATCGGCGACATGCCGTTCGGCTCCTACGAGACCGGCCCCGACGAGGCCCTGCACTCGGCGTTCCGCTTCATGAAAGAGACCGGCGCCCACGCGGTCAAACTCGAGGGCGGGGTGCGCAGCGCCGAGCAGATCCGACGGATCGTGTCGGCCGGCATCCCGGTGATGGGGCACATCGGCTTCACCCCTCAGAGCGAGCACCAGCTCGGCGGTCACGTCATTCAGGGGCGTGGTGAGGGAGTCGAGCAATTGCTCGCCGACGCGCACGCCGTCGAAGACGCGGGCGCGTTCGCCGTCGTGCTCGAGATGGTGCCCGCCGAGGCCGCGAAGCGCGTGACCGAGGAGTTGAAGATCCCGACCATCAGCGTCGGGGCCGGCCCGCACACGACCGGTCAGCTGCTGGTCTGGACCGACTGGGCCGGACTGACCCAGGGACGCATCCCGAGCTTCGTGAAGCAGTACGCCAACCTGTCGCAGGTGCTGACGGATGCCGCGAAGGCGTGGACGGCAGACGTCGTGTCAGGCGCCTACCCCGACGAGGCGCACAGCTTCAAGGGTTGAGGGGCCGCGGCTGCACATGGTGGGTCCATTCCGCACCGGTCCACCACCGCACATCGGCCGGCTGGTCGGGATCCGTGTACCAGCCCGGCGGGATCCCCCCGATGACGCCGCTCATCCGAGTGCGTGATGGGTCAGGAGCCGCAGCATGACGATCCAGCCGGCCGCGACCAGGATCCCCACCGCGCCGAAGATGATGCCGAGCCGCGCCCGTTTCCTGCCGTCGACCTCGTAGCCGAGCGACGAGAGCCTGCGGTCGCGTCGCAGCGCCATCACGCCGAATACGAAAGCGAGCACGGTCGGCGCGAGTAGCGCGTTGGCGGCCAGCGCCACGACGCCCCAGGCGAGCGAACGATTGGCCCAGCTCGACCCGGGCGGCACGAGACGGCTCGCCTCGACCCATTCCTCTTCGGGCGGCTCGCCCATCGGAAGCGCCTGAACGTGCTTCGTCCATTCGTCGCCATCCCACCAGCGCGCCTGACGGCCGCCCATCGGATCGGAATACCACCCCGGTGCAACGGGCTCCGGTGCGCCACTCAACGCGTGAATCGACATTGCATCACCCCCCAGCTTGCAAGTCACCTCATCTTGGCGGACGATCGACCCCGTTGGTGAGCCCCCGAAGGGTTGTCGGCAAGGTGGGGGACTCGACGTCATACGCTGGTGGAATGGCGCAGTACTACGTCGGCATGTCGGGGTGGACCTACGAGCCGTGGCGGGGGGATTTCTACCCCAAGGGGCTGCGGCAGGCCGACGAGTTGGCCTACGCCTCGGAGCACGTCAGCTCGATCGAACTGAACGGGTCGTTCTATTCGCTGCAGAAGCCGGCGAGCTGGCAGAAGTGGCGGGATGGCACGCCCGAGGGTTTCGTGTTCGCGGTCAAGGCTCCGCGGTTCATCACCCACATCAAGCGGCTGGATGACGTGGCCGAGCCGGTCGCCAACTTCTTCGCCTCCGGCATCCTGGCCCTCGGTGCCAAGCTCGGGCCGATCCTGTGGCAACTTCCGCCCAACCTCGACTTCGACCCGCAGCAGTTGGAGACCTTTCTCGCTCTGCTCCCCCACACCACCTCCGAGGCGGTCGAGCTGGCCGCGAAGCGCGGTGAGCGGATGAAGGGCAAGGAGTACCTCGAAACCGACGCCGAACGCCCGGTGCGGCACGCGGTGGAGGTGCGCAACTACAGCTTCGACGACCCGGACTTCGCGGCCATCCTCGAGCGCCACAACGTGGCGACCGTGCTCGGCGACAGCGCGGGCCGCTGGCCCAAGCTCGACTGGGTGACGGCCGATTTCGCGTATGCCCGCCTGCACGGCGACAAGGAGTTGTACACGAGCGGCTACGACGAGGCAGGCATTGAGCACTGGCAGGAGTGGGTGCTCGACCACCTGGACCACGACCGCGATGTCTATGTGTACTTCGACAACGACCAGAAGGTGCGGTCGCCCTACGACGCGATGGCCCTGCTGGAGAAGCTCAGGGCCTAGTCGTCGCCCTCGGCAGCGTCTTCTTCGGCCCACTTGCGCGCGCGTTCCTGCGCGATCTCGGGTGCGCGGGCCGCGTCCTCCCGGCTCGCGTAGGGCCCGTCCCGATCGGAGCCGAGCGATTGCGGACCTTCTTCGACCTGGCCGGTCTTGTGGTTGTACCACCACTGCGTCATGGGCCCAGCCTAAGACGGCGCGCGGCGGCAACCTAGAATCGGAGCATGTCCAGGGATGCGCGCGGCCACCTTCTCCCCGGGCGGATCTCCCCTGCGCGTTCGGTGCCGGCGAGCATCCCGAGGCCGGAATACGTCGGCAACGCCGGCCCGCGCGAGTACCACGGTGACGATCGATACGACGCCGGTGAGATCGAGCGGATCCGGGCCAGCGGGCGGATCGCCGCACAAGCGCTCGAGGCGGTCGCTGCGGCGATCCGGCCCGGCGTCACCACCGACGAGCTCGACGCCATCGGCCACGACGTCATGGTGGCGCACGACGCCTATCCATCGACCCTGGGCTATCGCGGCTACCGCAAGTCGATCTGCACCTCGATCAACGAGGTGATCTGCCACGGCATCCCGGATGACACCGTGCTGCTCGATGGCGACATCATCAACATCGACATCACCGCCTTCCACGACGGGATGCACGGCGACCTCAACGGCACCTTCGCGGTCGGCGAGATCAGCCTCGAGGCGGCGAATCTGGTGACCCGCACCCGCGAAGCGCTCGATCGCGGGATCAAGACCGTAGCCCCCGGCCGCGAGATCAACGTGGTCGGGCGGGCCATCGAGAGCTACGCGCGCCGCTTCGGCTACGGCGTCGTCAGGGACTACACCGGGCACGGAGTCGGCTCGGAGTTCCACTCGGGGCTGGTGATCCCGCACTACGACGCATCCCCCGATTACGCGACCGTGATGGAGCTCGGCATGGTGTTCACGATCGAGCCGATGCTCACTCTGGGCACCCCCGAGCATCCGGGTACCAGCGAGTGGGACGAATGGGACGACGGGTGGACCGTCGTCACGCGCGATCGCAGCCTGACCGCCCAGTTCGAGCACACCCTCGTGGTCACCGAGCGCGGCGCGGACATCCTGACTCTGCCATGACCACCCGCACCAACGAGAGGACTTCATGACCAGCCACGCGATCGGCATCGACATCGGCGGCACCGGCATCAAGGGCGCCATCGTCGACGTCACGACCGGTGAGCTGGTCACCGAGCGCACCAAGGTCGCGACGCCCGAAGGCGGAAAGCCCGACGACATCGTCGCCGAGGTGGTGACGATGATCGACGCGTTGGGCGCCGCCGCAGACGGGCTGGCGGTGGGCGTCTGCTTCCCCGCTGTCGTGCTCCACGGCGTCACGATGTCGGCCGCCAACGTCTCGAAGAAATGGATCGGGCTCGAGGCCGAGAAGTTGTTCGAGAAGGCACTCCGTCGCGACATCCTCTTCGTCAACGACGCGGATGCCGCAGGCGTCGCGGAGGTGCGCTATGGCGCCGCCAAGGGCAAGGACGGTCTGGTCATCCTGACCACGCTCGGCACGGGGATCGGGAGCGCCCTCATCTATGACGGGGTGCTCGTCCCCAACTCGGAGCTCGGCCACCTCGAGATCGACGGCCACGATGCCGAGAGCCGGGCCGCATACTCGGCCAAGGAGCGCGACAACCTCGACTGGCCGCACTGGGCCAAGCGGCTGCAGCGCTACTACGACGAGCTCGAGAAACTGTTCTCGCCCGATCTGGTCATCGTCGGCGGTGGCGTCTCCAAGAACGCCGGCGAGTTCCTTCCACTGCTGAAGACGCGCTTCGGCATCGTCGCCGCCACCATGAAGAACAACGCGGGGATCGTGGGGGCGGCCGCTCTTGCGGCGCCCGCGGCCGCGAGGCTGACCTCGTCGGAGTAAGGCCCGTGTCTGGTTTGTGCCTGACGGCGTGAGGATCTTGTGAGGATCGCCTCCGGCCACTGACCCTGCGCGTTCACTCGTGACGTGATCGACATCGTCTTCGTCCTGGTGATCCTCGCGCTCGGCGCCCTGATCGCCCTGCTCGCCAGGGGGGTCGAGAAGCTGTGATCGTCTTCTCGATCATCGCGGTCGCCCTGTGCGTGGCGGCGATCGGCTTCGTGATCGTCGCGCTGGTGCGCCCGGAGAAGTTCTGATGACCCCGGTGGCGACCGAGTGGTTGCTGTTTGCCGGGCAACTGGTGACCCTGATCGTCCTGCTGGGCGTGGGGCATGCCGTGCTCGGCGACTACATGGCCCGGGTGTACACCGGCGCGCGCCACCTGAGGGTCGAGCGCGGGTTCTATCGCTTGATCGGAGCCGACGGCGACGGCGAGCAGAGCTGGGGCGCCTATCTGCGATCGGTTCTCGCATTCTCGGTCATCGGGGTGCTCGTGGTGTACCTCGTCCAGCGCATCCAGACCTGGCTGCCGTGGGCACTGGGCCTCCCCCAGCCCAGCGAGCCACTGTCGTTCAACACGGCGATCTCGTTCGTCACCAACACCAACTGGCAGTCGTACTCGCCGGACACCACTCTGGGCTACTCGGTGCAGCTGATCGCCCTGGCGGTGCAGAACTTCGTGTCGGCGGCGGTCGGGATCGCCGTCGCGATCGCGCTGATCCGCGGCCTGTCACGCCGCCACACCGGCACAATCGGCAACTTCTGGGTCGATCTGACCCGTGGCATCCTGCGGATCCTGCTGCCGATCTCGGTCGTCGCGGCGGTCATCCTGATCGCGGGCGGCGTGATCCAGAACTTCTCCGGGTTCCAGCACGTGACCACGATCACCGGATCGACGGCGACCATTCCCGGCGGACCGGTGGCCTCGCAGGAGGCGATCAAGGAGCTCGGCACCAACGGCGGCGGGTTCCTCAACGCCAACTCCGCCCACCCGTTCGAGAACCCGAACGCCTGGACCAACCTGTTCGAGATCTTCCTGTTCCTGCTGATCCCGTTCGCCCTGCCGCGCACCTTCGGCAAGATGGTCGGCGACCGCCGCCAAGGCGTCGCGATCGTGGCGACGATGGCCATCTTCTGGCTCATCTCGAACCTGCTCCTGGCTTGGGCCGAGTTGAGCGCCTCGGGAACCGCTCCGCAACTCGCGGGCGGCGCCACGGAGGGCAAAGAGGACAGGTTCGGGATCGTCGCCTCGACGATCTTCGGCTCATCCACGACTCTGACCTCGACCGGCGCCGTCAACTCGATGCACGACAGCTACACGGCACTCGGCGGAGCAGTGACGCTCTCGGACATGATGCTCGGCGAGGTGGCCCCCGGAGGCGTGGGCGCGGGGATGTACGGCATCCTGATGCTCGCGATCATTGCGGTGTTCGTTGCCGGCCTGATGGTCGGACGCACCCCTGAGTACCTCGGCAAGAAGATCGGGCCGCGCGAGATGAAGCTCGCGAGCCTGTACATCCTGACGACACCGGCGCTGGTGCTTCTGGGCACCGGTCTGAGCTTCGCGATCCCCGCGGTGCGGGCCGATCTCGAGAAGACGTCGATCTGGAATCCCGGGTCGCACGGTTTCAGCGAGGTGCTGTACGCCTTCACGTCGGCGGCGAACAACAACGGTTCGGCATTCGCAGGGATCACGGCGAACACCGTCTGGCTCAACACCGCCCTCGGAGTCGTGATGTTCCTCGGCCGATTCGTGCCGATCGTGTTCGTGCTGGCACTGGCCGGGGCGCTGGCCGCGCAAGACAAGGTCCCGGCGACGGCCGGAACGCTGCCCACCCACCGTCCTCAGTTCGTCGGGCTGCTGATCGGCACCACGCTGCTGGTCAGCGCCCTCACCTACTTCCCTGTTCTCGCGCTCGGTCCCCTGGCTGAAGGGCTGAAATGACCATGACGACGCTCACCCCCGTTGAGCACCCCGCTCCGACCGCATCGGGCGGACTGTCTCGGGGTCTTCTTCTCGAGGCGCTGCCCGGCACCCTGCGCAAGCTCGATCCGCGGCTGATGTGGCGCAATCCGGTCATGCTGCTGGTCGAGGTGGGCGCGCTACTCAGCACGGCCATCGCGATCGCCGAGCCCTTCCTCGCAGCGAAGACCGCCACGGCCGCTCCGTTGCCGCCCAGCTTCAGTGCCGGCATCGCGATCTGGCTCTGGCTCACGGTCCTGTTCGCGAACCTCGCGGAGGCCGTTGCCGAGGGCCGCGGCAAGGCCCAGGCCCAGTCGCTGCGGGCGACCCGCACGTCGACCCTGGCGCGACGGGTCACCGACTACGACGAGAAGGACCCGGATGCTCTGAACGCCACCACCGTCGACGCCGCGTCCGCCGACCTCCGACTCGGTGACATCGTGATCGTCGAAGCGGGCGAGGTGATCCCCGGAGACGGCGACATCATCGCCGGCATCGCGAGCGTCGACGAGTCGGCGATCACCGGTGAATCCGCTCCCGTCGTGCGCGAGCACGGCGGCGACCGCAGCGCCGTCACCGGGGGAACCCGCGTGCTCAGCGACCGGATCGTCGTGAAGATCACCTCGAAGCCCGGCGAGACCTTCGTCGACCGGATGATCCGCCTGGTCGAGGGCGCATCCCGGCAGAAGACACCGAACGAGATCGCTCTGAACATCCTGCTGGCGAGCCTGACGATCGTCTTCCTGGTGGTCGTGCTGACGCTCGATCCGATGGCCGCATACAGCGGCGGCGCGACGACGCTCGTGATCCTGATCGCGCTGCTGGTGTGCCTCATCCCGACGACGATCGGCGCTCTGCTCAGTGCGATCGGGATTGCCGGCATGGATCGGCTGGTCCAGCGCAATGTGCTGGCCATGTCGGGCCGCGCTGTCGAAGCGGCAGGCGATGTCACCACCCTGCTGCTCGACAAGACCGGCACGATCACCTACGGCAACCGGCAGGCGTCGGAGTTCGTGACGGTGGGCGCGACGTCGTCCGCCGAGCTCGCCGACGTCGCGCGACTCTCGTCGCTCGCCGACCCGACCCCCGAGGGCACCTCGGTGGTGACCCTTGCCGGCGGCCCCGTGAAGATCCCGACGAACGCCGAGTTCGTGCCCTTCACGGCCCAGACGCGAATGAGTGGCCTCGACCTCGCCGATGGATCGCAGGTGCGCAAGGGCGCCGCCTCCATGGTCGCGAAGTGGGTCGGCACGGTCCCCGCGCCGGTCCAGAAGCAACTGGATGATGCGGTCACGACCATCTCGCAATCCGGAGGCACGCCGCTGGTCGTGGCGCGCAAGGACGCGGCCGGTGCCGGGACCGTGCTCGGCGTCATCCATCTGAAGGATGTCGTCAAGTCCGGCCTGCGCGAGCGCTTCGCCGAGCTTCGCGCGATGGGCATCAAGACCGTGATGATCACCGGCGACAACCCGTTGACCGCGAAGGCGATCGCCGAGGAGGCCGGCGTCGATGACTTCCTCGCCGAAGCGACGCCCGAAGACAAGATGGCCCTCATCAAGCAGGAGCAGGCAGGCGGCAACCTCGTCGCGATGACCGGCGACGGCACCAACGACGCGCCGGCCCTCGCGCAGGCGGACGTCGGCGTCGCCATGAACACCGGCACCTCGGCCGCCAAGGAGGCCGGCAACATGGTCGACCTCGACTCGGATCCGACCAAGCTGATCGACATCGTTCGGATCGGCAAGCAGCTGCTGATCACGCGTGGTTCGTTGACGACCTTCTCGATCGCGAACGACGTCGCGAAGTACTTCGCGATCATCCCGGCCATGTTCGCCGGAGCGTTCCCCGGGCTCGCCGTGCTGAACATCATGGGGCTGCATTCCTCGGCGTCGGCGATCCTGTCGGCGATCATCTTCAACGCCCTCGTGATCGTCGCGCTGATTCCGCTTGCGCTGCGTGGCGTCAACTATCGGCCACGGGCCGCCGCCAGCATCCTCAGCCGGAACCTGCTGATCTACGGACTCGGCGGCATCATCGCGCCGTTCGTCGGGATCAAGATCATCGACCTCATCGTCACACTCATCCCGGGCTTCTAGGAAGGGACCGTTCAGATGAAGCTCTCCCGTCAGGCGTGGGTGTCCATCCGCGCCATGATCGTCTTCACCGTCGTGCTCGGCGTCCTGTACCCGGCCGTGATCTGGGCGATCGGATTGGCGATGCCGTCGCAGTCGAACGGCACGCTGGTCCGTCAGAACGGGCAGGTGGTCGGCTCCTCGCTCATCGGCCAATCGTTCACCGACAAGAAGGGCGACGCGCTGCCGCAATGGTTCCAGTCGCGGCCGTCTGCGGCAGGTGCCGGCTACGACGGGGCGTCGTCGAGCGGGTCGAACTACGGTCCCGAGAACACGGACTTGATCACGGCCATCAAGAAGCGCCAGGCCGCCATTGAGAAGAGCGACGGCGTGACGGTCGATCAGATCCCGGCAGATGCCGTCACCGCATCCGCATCCGGCCTCGACCCTGACATCAGCGAGGCGTACGCGCTGATCCAGGTCAATCGGGTCGCCCAGGCCCGCGGGCTCTCGGTCGACGCCGTGCGCGCGCTGGTCGAGACGCACGTCGACGGCCGCCCCCTCGGCTATCTCGGCGAGCCGACCGTCAACGTGCTGCAGCTCAACATCGCGCTCGCGGCCCTGAAGTCCTGAGCCGACTGACACGGATACGCGAGACTGGGCTTCATGACGAAGGGTCGGCTGCGGGTGATGCTCGGCGCCGCTCCTGGCGTCGGCAAGACCTACGCGATGCTCGAAGAGGGCAGGCGCCTGCGCGATGAAGGCAAGGATGTGGTCGTCGCGGTCGTGGAAACCCACGGCCGCGCGGCCACGTCGGCCCTGACGGAGGGGCTCGAGACGATTCCGCGGCGCACGGTCGAGCACCGCGGGGTGATCCTCGACGAAATGGACCTGGATGCCGTGATCGCCCGGCATCCCGACATCGCCCTGGTCGACGAGCTGGCCCACACCAACGCGCCGGGCTCGCTGCACACCAAGCGCTGGGAAGACGTGCGGGCCATTCTCGACGCCGGCATCAATGTGATCTCGACGGTGAACATCCAGCACATCGAGTCGCTCAACGACGTCGTGCAGCAGATCACCGAGGTGCCCCAGCGCGAGACCATCCCGGATTCAGTGCTGAGAAGCGCCGATCAGGTCGAGCTGATCGACCTCACCCCCCAATCGCTGCGCGACCGCCTCTCGCAGGGGCTGGTGTATCCGGCATCCCGAGTCGACGCCGCATTGAGCAACTACTTCCGGCTCGGCAACCTGACCGCGCTGCGCGAGCTCGCGCTGCTCTGGCTGGCCGACGAAGTGGATACCGCCCTTCGCGCCTACCGCGAAGAACACGGCATCAAAGCCTCCTGGGAGGCGCGCGAGCGCATTGTCGTGGCCCTCACCGGTGGACCGGAGGGCGATACGCTCCTGCGGCGCGGGGCCCGCATCGCCCAGCGCTCCGGCGGCGGCCAGCTGTTCGCCGTGCACGTGACGAGCCCCGACGGGTTGGCGGGACCCGACACCGACATCCTGGGCGAGCAGCGCAAGCTGGTGGAAACACTCGGGGGCAGCTTCCACCAGCTGGTGGCCGAGCAGGTGCCATCAGCCCTGGTGGATTTCGCGCGCAGTGTCAGCGCGACCCAACTCGTCATCGGGGTCAGCCGTCGCAGCCGCCTCCAAACCTTCTTCGGCGGGGCGGGTACCTCATCAAGCGTGATCCGGCTGTCGGGCGACATCGACGTGCACATGGTGTCGCACTCCGAAGCGGGCAAGCTGCAGCTGCCATCCGTCGGTGGTGCGCTCTCCATGCGACGCCGCGTCATCGGCCTCGTCGTCGCCCTGGTGTCGCTGCCGTTGCTCACCCTTCTGCTCTCGCTGTTCCGCAGCAGTCAGTCGCTGCCGACCGACGTGCTGATGTTCCAACTGCTGATCGTCATTGTGGCTCTGGTCGGCGGGATCTGGCCTGCGCTGTTTTCCGCGGTGATCGCCGGGTTCTTGCTCGACTTCTTCTTCGTTCCGCCGCTGTACCTGATCCGGATCGCCGATCCCCTGCACTTCCTGGCCCTGGTGATCTTCGTGGTGGTCGCGGCCCTCGTGAGCCTCGTCGTCGATCAGGCGGCGCGACGTGCCCGGCTCGCGGCTCGCGCCTCGGCCGAGGCCGAGGTGCTCGTCGCGGTTGCGGGCGGGGTGCTGCAAGGTGCCGACGCCCTGCAAGCGCTGGTCTCGCGCCTGCGCGAGAGTTTCGGAATGGCGAGCGTCGTTCTCCAACAGGGCGACGAGACCGTGGCGGTCTCGGTAGAGCCCGAGTCGGCCTCACCCGATGACGAGCACACCGTGCTGCCGCTCGGCGAGAACGCGCGGATCGAGCTGACCGGTCATGAACTGGAACCCTCCGACCGGCGCATCTTGGGGGCGTTCGTGTCCCAGCTGGAGTCCGGGCTCGTTCAACGGCGACTCACCACCGAGGCGGCCGGCGCGAAACCACTGGCCGAGGCCGACCGCCTGCGCAGCGCACTGCTCGCAGCGGTCAGTCACGACCTTCGCCGCCCCCTGGCCTCGGCGACAGCGGCGGTGAGTTCGTTGCGGTCGCCCGACGTCAAGCTCAGCGCCGCAGATCGCGCCGAGTTGCTTGCCACAGCTGACGAGAGCCTCGTCGCGCTCAGCGCCCTGGTCACCGATCTGCTTGACGTCACCCGGCTGCAGGCGGGGGCGATGGGCGTCGCGCTGCGCCCCGTGGCGCTCGACGATGTCGTCGGAGGCGCGCTTGACGAACTCGGCCTCGCGCCTGGGCAGGTGACCCTCGATCTCAGCGCCGTTCCCCTGGTCGACGCCGATGCCCCGCTGCTGCAGCGCGCGGTCGTGAATCTGCTAACGAATGCCATCCGATTCTCGCCCGCTGGCTCCCCACCCGCCCTGGCGACCAGCCAGTTCGGCGATCGCGTTCAGCTGCGGGTCATCGACCGTGGACCGGGCATCCCGAGCGACAAGCGCGACGACGTCTTCGTGCCCTTTCAGCGCTTGGGTGACCTCGACAACTCCGCCGGGATCGGTCTGGGGCTCTCGCTCTCGAAAGGTTTCGTCGAGGCCATGGGCGGAACGCTCGAGGCCGAAGACACCCCTGGCGGCGGGCTGACCATGGTGATCGAGCTGCCAGTCGTGCGCGCGTCCCGATCGCTCCCCGTGGTGGAGCACAGCCGCGAGGTGCCCTCGTGAAGATCCTGATCGCCGACGACGACCCGCAGATCCTGCGTGCGCTGCGGATCACGCTCGCGGCCCGCGGCTACGAGGTCGTCACCGCGCACGACGGCAAGGCCGCCCTGGATGCCGCGACCTCGACGCATCCGGACATCATCGTGCTCGACCTCGGCATGCCGGGCTTGACCGGTGTTCAGGTGATCGAGGCGGTCCGGGGATGGAGCCAGGTGCCGATCCTCGTGGTCTCGGGCCGCAGCGGCTCCTGGGACAAGGTCGAGGCCCTCGACGCCGGTGCCGATGATTACGTCACGAAACCGTTCGCCGCAGACGAGCTGCTGGCGCGGATCCGTGCGCTCGGCCGACGCACCCCCACCGCCGCCGGCGAACCGACCGTGTCGTTCGGCGACGTCACGGTGGATCTCTCGGCCCGCATCGTCACCCGCGGCGGATCACCCGTGCGACTCACGCCCACCGAGTGGCGACTGCTGGAGGTCCTGGTGCGCAACCCGGGACGCCTCGTCACCCGCGAGACGCTGCTGACCGAAGTATGGGGTCCGCAATACACCAGCGACACCGGCTACCTGCGGCTGTACCTCTCGCAGCTGCGCAAGAAGCTGGAGGCCGAGCCGTCGGCGCCGAAGCACCTGATGACCGAGGCCGGAATGGGCTATCGCTTCGTGCCCGACGCGGCCGCCGCCGAGACTTAGACCCGGCGGTACTGCCCGACCATGGGGCAGTCGAAGGTCGCCAGGCCCGAATACAGCCCGATCTCGCGCAGATACGTCAGCACGATCACGTAGGCGCGGCGCAGCGATGTCTCGGTGTACGGGATGCCCTCACGCGCGCAGACCTCGCGCACCAGCTTGCGGGTCTTGCGCAGATGCGGGCGCGCCATGCTCGGGAACAGGTGGTGCTCGATCTGGAAGTTCAGGCCCCCCATGAACACCGTCATCCAGAAACCGCCCGTCACGTTGCGGCCGGTCAGCACCTGCTTGCTCAAGAAGTCGAGTTTCGCGCCCTCGGGCACGACCTCCATGCCGATGTGGTTCGGCGCGAACGAGGCGCCCATGTAGACGCCGAAGACCGCGAGCTGCACGCCGAGGAAGGCGAACGCCATTCCCACCGGGAGCACCCAGAAGACGGCCCCGACCACGATCGCCATCCGGGCGCCGATGAGCGCGATCTCAAGAGCCCGGCCATCGACCTTGCCGCGCCCGAAGATGTGGCCGAACGACTTCACGTGCAGATTGATGCCTTCGAACAGCAGGAAGGGGAAGAAGAGGGCGGCCTGGTGGCGGGTGATCAGGGCGCGCAGTCCGCGGGCCGACGCCGCATCCTGCTCGATGAACGAGATGACATCGACAGCGATGTCGGGGTCTTTGCCGATGGTGTTGGGATTCGCGTGGTGGCGCGTGTGCTTGTTCATCCACCAGGAGTAGCTCATGCCGACAACGCCTGACGCCAGCGCACGGCCGGCGCGGTCGTTGGCCCGGCCCGAGGCGAAGACCTGCCGATGCGAGGCCTCGTGGCCGAGGAACGCGAACTGGGTGAAGATGATCCCGAGGGCGCCAGCGATGATCAGTTGGAACCAGGAGTCGCCCAACATCACGAACCCGGTGATCGCGCCGCCCAGGGCAACGACCAGGGTGGCGAACACGCTGTAGTAGAAGACCCTGCTCCGCTCGAGCAGCCCCGCGGTGCGGATCGCGCCCAACAGGCTCGAATACGAGCTGATCGGCGTGGCTGCGCCTGCTGCGCGACGGGTCGTCGTGCGAACCGCACCGAGCGAGGAACTGAGAGACATGGGGCCTCGAGAGAGTCGATGTGCGACTTCTCAGCCGGAGGAGCGAGCGGATGCTCTAGATGATCGAGAGTAACCCGTAGACCTGTGCATCACCCGCCAAACACTGTTCGGCGCGTCAGAACCCCTGATCTCGCTTGTATTTCGGTTCGATGAAATCTTCCGTCACCACCCTCAGAAGGGGCCTTGCATGCTATACGGTTGCCAACTAGTTGTTGTGTTACGCAGGTAAGTGACATAGATTCCGCCGCCGGCGGCGTCCGTGTCATGTATGAGCGGATCAAAGACACCGCGACGATCCGCTTCGAAAGACGAAGCAGAGCAGTAGAGAAAGCAGTACACGAATGCCCACTGGAACCGTGAAGTGGTTCAACGCCGAAAAGGGTTTCGGCTTCATCACCCCCGACGACGGATCTCAGGATCTGTTCGCCCACTACTCCGCCATCGAGGCGTCGGGTTACCGCAGCCTCGAAGAGGGACAGCGGGTTGAGTTCGAGGTGACCCAGGGCCAGAAGGGCCCGCAGGCCGCCGCGATCAAGCTCGCCTAGTCCACATCCTTCATGCGGAAGCGCCGTCCGGTTCGCCGGGCGGCGCTTCTCTGCGCTCAGGTGAGCCTTCCCTGGCTGGCGAGCAGGGGCTCCCGATGATTGGGTGGCTTTCATGACGCAAGCCCCATCCCCGATGCCAGCACATGACGAGCCGCACGGCGCCGGAGTCGCAAGCCGCCTCAACTGGTTGCGCGCCGGCGTGCTCGGAGCGAATGACGGCATCGTCTCTGTCGCCGCGATCGTTGTCGGCGTTGCCGGTGCCACGCCGAACCTGCCGGCGATCGCGACCGCGGGTGCCGCCGGACTCGTGGGCGGGGCGATCTCGATGGCCCTGGGCGAATACGTCTCGGTGAGCAGTTCGCGTGACACCACCCGGGCCCTGATCGCGAAGGAGACCGCCGAACTGCGCGACTTCCCCGAGCAGGAACTGCAGGAACTCGCCGAGCTCTATCAGGCACGCGGCATATCTGAGAAGACGGCGCAGGCCGTCGCGAAAGAGCTCACCGCCCACGACGCCCTCGCCGCCCACCTGCAGGCGGAACTCAACATCGACCAGGACGACGTCGCCAGCCCGTGGCACGCCGCGGGGGCGTCGGCGGTCGCCTTCACGATCGGCGCCATCCTGCCGATGCTGGCGATCCTTCTCCTGCCTGCCGCCATCCGGATTCCCGTGACGTTCGGTGCGGTGCTGATCGCGCTGGCCGCCACCGGCTGGATCGCCGCGCGGATCGGCAAGAGCCCACCGCTTCGACCGACCATTCGAGTCGTCGTCGGCGGTGCCCTCGCGCTGGGCGCCACCTTCGCCATCGGCACTCTTCTGGGGACGAGCGGCGTGGTCTGATCGTGCCCCGGGTCTTGGTAGTCGAGGACGACCCGGCGATGAGTCGGCTTCTCAAGCGCGGACTCACTGACGAGGGCTACGACGTGGACGTCGTCGAGGATGGCGTTGCCGCGCTCGTGGCGGTGGCCACCGTGCCATACGCGGCCGCCGCGATCGACGTGATGCTGCCCGAGATGACCGGCTTCGAGGTCTGCCGCCGGATCCGCGAGCAGGGTCTGCTGCTGCCCGTTCTACTGCTGACAGCGCGCGATGCTGTCGAGGACCGCGTGAAGGGGCTCGACGCGGGCGCCGATGACTACCTGATCAAGCCGTTCGCCTTCGCCGAGCTGAGCGCTCGACTCAGAGCCATGATCCGGCGCGAGGCGTCTGCGCCTCGTCCGGTGCTCGAGCTCGGACGCCTGGCACTGGACACCACCACGTTGACCATCGGGGTGGATGGCAAACGGGTACCGCTCAGCGTCAAGGAGTTCGCGCTCCTGCGATTCCTGCTCAGCGAGCCGAATGTCGTGCACGACCGCACCCGGATCCTCGATGAGGTGTGGGGAACCAGCAAGCACATCGATCCCAATGTGGTCGACCAGTACATCGGGTACCTGCGTCGCAAGCTGGAGCCGCTTGATCCCGGCATGCGGATCGCGACCGTGCGCGGTGTGGGGTACCGGGCCGAGGCGCTCCCGTGAACTGGAAGCGCCTGTCGGTACGCGCGCGACTGACGATCGGCAGCAGTCTGCTGGCTCTCGTGCTGCTGACCGCGGCAGTGCTGCTCGCGCGCGTGCAGGTGACTTCTCTTCTGGAGAGCACCGATGCCACGCTTGCGACGAGCGACCTGACACCCTTCATCAGCGATCTCAAGATCAATGCGGGCGAGCACATCGACCGGCCGGGGCCCGGCGTGCTCGTCGAGATCCGCGATCCGAGCGGAGCCATCGAGCAGAACACTCTTCCTGACGAGCTTCGGGAGCGCGTCGAGCACGAGAGCGGCGACGGACGCGTTCTTCGCACGACCGCCAACGGGACCCCGTACACCTTGGCGAGTCGCACATTCACTACCGCGAGCGGCACCTGGCAACTCTGGGCCGCCCGCAGCGGAGCCGCCCACGAACTCGCCGAAATGGGCCTGGATCGCGTGCTGATCATCGGAGGCGCCCTCTTGATGGCCGCATTCGTGCTGGCCTCGTGGCTGCTCGCCCGGGCCGCGCAGAGGCCGGTCGAGCGACTGCGCAGGCGCGCGGGCGAACTCGGTGACTCGGTGGACGCCGACCTCCTGCCGGTCGACGCCTCGGGTGACGAGATCGCTCAACTCGCCGCGACCCTCAACGCCTTTCTGCAGCGCATCCGGCTGTCGGTGGACCGGGAGAAGCAAGTGGTCTCGGATGCCGCGCACGAGCTGCGCACTCCCCTCGCCGCCCTGCGCACCCAACTCGAGCTCGCGCACGACGATTTCGATGACCCGGAGGCGCTCCGCCTCGAGGTCGTGGCGGCGGAGGCATCCGTCGCACGCCTCTCGTCGCTCGCCGGCAACCTGCTGGAGTTGGCCAGGCTCGAGCAGGCAGCAGAACGCGGATCGATCACAGACACCGCCATGGCCGAAGAACTCGGCGAGGCCGTCGACCGCGCACGCTTGCTGGCGGTCTCGAAAGACGCACGGATCGGATTCGACAGCGAGCTGCCGGCCGGCACCAGCTATCCGCTGGATCGCGCCACCTTCGGCCGCCTGCTCGACAACCTGCTCAGCAACGCGGTTGCTGCCATCGCCCACCGCGGCTCCATCCAGGTCGAGCTCGCCACAACGGGCAGTGGCGCCGTGCTCAGCGTGAGCGACGACGGCCACGGCGTGCCCGACTCCTTCCTGCCGCGGGCGTTCGACCGCTTCAGCCGTCCCGACGACGCTCGCAGCGCAAGCAGCGGCGGCAGCGGGCTGGGGCTGGCGCTCGTGAAGGCGATCGCGGTGAGCGCAGGCGGCGACGTGACGATCCGCAACCGGAATCCCGGCCTCGAGGTTCTCGTGACGATTCCGCGTCTGTGAGGACTCACATCCACAACCTGGTCGCCTCACTGATGACGCATAGCTGATCTCCGCATCATGGAATACAACGCTGAGGGATTCACCCGCCCTGAGCAATCCAGGAGAGGGAGTCGTGACCATTCAGAACCCGACTAGGCCGGCCGTGTCACCAGCCGGCGGTTCGTTGTCGCCTCGGGCCCGGTTCCGCCGTCGCTCGGCGATCTCCGACCTGCTGGTGGTCATCGCCTGGGTTTCGGGCCCGGTTGCGGCATCGCTCTATCTCGCCTCCGGCGGTCTTGCCGACGTCAAAGACGTGGGCAGCTTCTTCACGGCGCTCGGGATCGTCACCGGGCTGATCGGCACCGACTTCATCCTGCTGATGCTTGTTCTGGCCGCTCGGGTGCCGCTGATCGACCGCGCCGTCGGACACGATCGCGCGATCGGCTTGCACCGGCAGCTCGGCAAGCCGGCGCTCTACCTGATCCTCGCCCACGCGGCCTTGCTGCTGATCGGCTACGGGATGTCGAGCGGCTTCAACCCCATCGCCGAGATCGGCCCGATGCTGGCGCTGCCCGACATGATCACCGCCGTGGTCGGCACCGCGCTGCTCATCGCGGTGGTCGTGACCTCTCTGGTCGCGGTTCGGCGCAAGTTCCCCTACGAGTTCTGGCACGTCATCCACCTGCTCAGCTATGCGGCGGTCCTCTTCGCCCTGCCGCACCAACTGAGCATCGGAGGCACCCTGGCCGACGGCACCGTGCAGCGGGTGTACTGGATCGGGTTGTACGTGCTCGCCATCGGGGCGATCGTCATCTTCCGCATCGCCGTCCCGCTCTTCAAGTCGTGGGCGCACGACATCCGGGTGCAGCAGGTGCAGTGGATCTCGCCGGATGTCGCGTCCATCCACCTGACCGGGCGCGACCTGCGCGCTCTCGGCGCGGGCGGCGGGCAGTTCCTGATCTGGCGGTTCTGGAGCGCAGGTACCTGGTGGCACTCCCACCCGATCTCGCTGTCGGCTCTGCCCACCGACCGCCACGCCCGGATCACGGTCCGCGTGCTCGGCCGCGGCACCCGTCGCCTGACCGCCGTGAAGCCCGGAACCCGGGTCTCGTTCGCGGGCCCGTACGGCATCTTCACGGATGCGGCGCGCACCTCCCCCAAGCTGGCCATCGTGGCCGCCGGAATCGGCATCACGCCCGCCCGGGCGTTGCTTGAGGGCTCTCAGCTGGCCAGAGGCGAGGCGACGGTCCTGGTGCGCTCGTCGACCGACGACGAGACCTTCCTCTGGAGTGAGATGCGCAAGCTGGCCGAGGCACGCGGCGCCGAACTCTTCGCGATGGTCGGACCAAGAGCACGCAACAGCTGGATGTCGCAGCACGACGCGGCCCGCGGCGTGACCCTGCGCAGCGTTTTCCCCGACCTCGACCGCTCCGACCTCTACGTCTGCGGCCCCCAGCGCTGGGCGGAGGCGGTCGTCGCGGATGCGCGCGCCGCCGGACTGCCCGAGCACCAGATCCACCTCGAGAGCTTCGAACTATGAGGCGGCGGGCGGCAGTCGCGAGCGTCATCGCCTCGGCAGGCGTACTCATCGCGGGATTCCAGGTCGGTGCGGCGGTCACGGCGGGGCGAACGGCCACCTCGTCGGGCACGGGCACCGGAAGCAGCGGCTCGACAGCCGGTACGGGGAGCTCGGGGAGCACCTCATCCGGGTCGACGGGCTCGACAGGGTCGACGGGGGCGACGGGGTCCTCGGCG
>Ga0207711_10001557_pt1 | contig 21221 bp, 18 predicted proteins | sample KBSS34metaG_FD_184401 | JGI IMG/M metagenome (GOLD analysis project Ga0207711, IMG submission 184401) | Switchgrass rhizosphere microbial communities from Kellogg Biological Station, Michigan, USA - KBS S3-4 metaG (SPAdes) (version 2) | ecosystem: Host-associated > Plants > Roots > Rhizosphere...
GAGTACGACGGGGCGCTCCTGCTTGGCCGGCAGCCGCAGTACCCGCCAGGTCGCTATTCTGCCCTCGCCGGGTTCGTCGAGGTCGGCGAGAGCATCGAGGCGGCCGTCCGCCGCGAGATTCACGAGGAAGCCGGGATTACGGTCGGCGCCGTCACCTACGTCGCCAGCCAGCCGTGGCCGTTCCCGTCATCCTTAATGATCGGCTGCTCGGCTGTGGCCGAGAGCAGGGATTTGACCATCGACGAAACCGAACTCGAGGATGCCCGCTGGTTCCACCGGCAGGAGGTCGCCGCCGCGCTGGCCGGTGAGCCGGACGCACCGTTCCAGGCTCCGCCCAAGGCCGCCATCGCGCGAACGCTGCTCGAGCGCTGGCTGTCTGCTTGATGTAGTCCGAACTCGCCCTTAAGAGACGCCCCAAATTCAACTCTCCCGGCTCCGGGAAATAAACAGGGAAATCCATGGACGATCGCTTCAACACCATCGCCGGCTGGGTGCTGTTCGCGGGCATCGTCGCTCTTGGATCATCGATCGTCGCCGGGGAGCTGTTCCACAGCGAACGCCCTGAAAAGATGGGATATCCGATCGCCGGCGTTGAACAGGAGGGCGGTGAAGGCGCCGCCGCTGCCGAACAACCGATCGAATTCTACCTCGCCAGCGCCGATCCGGCCAAGGGCGCCGAGACCTTCAAGAAATGTGCCGCCTGCCACAATGCCGACAAGGGCGGCCCCAATCAGCTTGGTCCGAACCTCTGGGGCATTCTCGGCGAGCCGGTTGGCCAAGGTCACGCTGGGTTCGCATTTTCGGACGCGCTGGCCAAGAAGGGCGGCACCTGGAACTGGGACAATCTCGCCCAGTGGCTGACCAGCCCGAAGGCGTTTGCGCCCGGCACCAAGATGACCTTTGCCGGCCTCGGCAGTCCGCAGGACCGGGCCAATGTGATCGCGTTCCTCAACCAGCATAGCGATGGTCCGAAGCCGCTTCCCGCGGCGCCCGCACCGGCTGCTGCGGCAGCCAAGCCGGGCGAAGCGCCGGCCAACGGCGCCGAGGCTGCGAGCAAGGATGGGTCGCCCGCGGCGGCCCCGAACAATGCGGCCGAGCCCGTGAACGCCGCGACAAAATAACCCTAGACTTCGGGACCTATTCCGCCGGTCCTGCCTGCCGGGGCGGCGGCGCATCCGGATGGTGCTCGTAGAAGGTCTGGACGAAGTCCCAGCCTTCGCGCGCATCCTCGCACCAGTGGATCAGCTCGAGGTCGTGGGGGTTGATCACGCCTTCCTCGGCGAGTCCTTCGAAGTTGACCATCCGGCTCCAGAAATCCCGCCCGAACAGCAGGATCGGCAGCGGCCGCACCTTGCCCGTCTGGATCAGGGTCAAGAGCTCGAACATTTCGTCGAACGTGCCGAACCCGCCCGGAAACACCGCCACCGCCCGCGCACGCAGCAGGAAGTGCATTTTGCGCAGCGCGAAATAGTGGAACTGGAAGCTGAGATCGGGCGTCACATAAGGGTTGGGCATCTGCTCATGCGGGAGGACGATATTGAGCGCGATGGATTCGCGTCCCTCTTCCGCAGCGCCGCGGTTCGCCGCCTCCATGATTGACGGTCCGCCGCCTGAGCATACGACGAAATGCTTCTTGCCCTCGTCATCGCAACCGCAGCGGCTGGCGAGCCGGGCGAGGTCGTGGGCGACGTCGTAATATTTCGATTTCGCCTTTAGCCGTTCTGCGATCGCGCGCTGCGAGTCATTGGTCGCTGCGGCAACCAAGGCGTCGGCCTTGTCGGGTGCCGGAATCCGGGCCGAACCATAGAACACGAACGTCGAGCCGATATTGGCTTCGTTGAGCAACAACTCCGGCTTCAGCAACTCAAGCTGGAAGCGGACCGGACGGAGATCTTCGCGGAGAAGAAACTCCGTGTCCTGGAACGCCAGCTTGTAGGAATCGCTCGCGGTCTGGGGGGTCGAAGGGACGTGGCTTGCGGCCTGGGCGTCGACCTTCGAGGTCGGGAAAATGCGCTTTGGCGGGACTGCATCGTTCATATGCGGCCCCGCCTAGCGATATTCGATTACAGCGTCACGTTGCTTCCGGTTCACGCTTGGCGCCCCAGTCGATCCGGCGTGTGGCGTACATGACCCCGGCCAGCGCTGCGAACAGCAGCAGCGAACCGATCAACAGCGAGAAGGCCTCGAGGCTGAGAAGGATGTAGAGCACCGCGTACAGCCCAATCAGGAGGGCGCCGATGAACGCTGCGCGTCGCCAGCTGCCGAGGACCGCGGCCGAATAAGCTGTGTTCAACCCCGCGATCGAGCCCGAGGCGAGAATGTAGGCCGGAGTGAATCCAATCACTTCCGCAAAGGCCAGCAGCAGCACGAAAAACAATACCAGCGCCGCGCCCATCAACAGATATTCGACCGGGGATACGCGGACGCCCCCGATGACGTCGAACATCAGCAGCGCGAGGAAGGTGAAACCGATGAACAGGAAGCCGTATTTGATCGCTCGATTGACCTGCGAATAGAGGTCGACCGGCTGGATCAAATCGACCTTGGCCAGCTGCGACGCGCCATCCGCCTCGACTGCCGGCTCGGGGGCGGAAGCGGCCGACGTGGCGCCGACTTCACTGGTGCTGACGAGCGAACGGCCGAGTGCAAGGTTACCCAACCGATAGTTGGCGTCGAACCCCTGGGCGCTGACGTTTCGCGTGCCCGGAAGGAAGCCGCCGGTGAAGCTCGGGTGCGGCCACGACGATTTGACCGCCCAATGGGTGTCGCCGGCGTCCGGCGCCAGGCTGAGCGAAGCGTTGCCGCGGAAATCGTACGTGAAATCGACGATAATCGGTTGGGTCGGCAACGATGCGGCGTCGACCCAGGCAAAGAAACCACGGCCGTTACCCGTGCTCCCGCCGCCGGGTTGGAGGCGGAGCGGCTGGCCTCCAACGGCGACTCGCGGATTGGCGCCGAGGCCGCGCGGATCGCTCAGGCCAAAGCGCAACTCGGCGCGCGACAGGTCCATCTGGGAGACTTGGACGCCGGTCCTCGCGAGGTCGGGCGGGAACGCGAAACGCGCCTTGCCCGTCACGTGAGCATCGTAAACCACCGCCTCATAGATGGAGCGCTTGCGCACCTGCGGACTGACGTTTGTCGACAGGTCGGCGACCTCGGGCGCGAGCGTGAACTCGCGGGTCACCTCGTTGGTGCGGGTCACGCTCTGGCCGTTCTGAATCTCGGTTTGGGTGGTGGTCGCCTTGTACGGGATGACAAGCAGGGGACCGGTCATCTGTTGCGGCCCGCCCCACCCTTCGGTGATCGAGGTCGACGCTTCGCGCGACTGCGATTCGCGGTCGTAAGCCAGGAGATAGACCGAGAAGAGCGGGATGCTGAGAACGAAGCCGACAATGATTGTCAGTAGAAGTTTGAAGCCCGGAGTCCGGTTACCGTCGGTTCTGACCACGATCATGCTCTCCCCTGTCTGACGATTGGCGACGTCTGCGGCAGGAAGCTGATGACCGTCATGAGCGAACCCTGAGCAATTTGTGAGAGGCGTCGTCGAGGTTAACTCGGTTCGTCTACAAAAATGCACGGTTCGTCGTCAAGCCGCTCTAGGCCCTCACGGCGGCGACCAGGTAGTTGAGCCGGACATCGTCGCTCAGGTGCAATCCACGGGTTGGCGACCACGCAATGCCCTCGACATCGATGCAGGTTAGACCGGCCTTGGCCAGCAGCTGCTTCATCTGTTCGGGTGCAATGAACTTGTCGAAATCGTGCGTGCCCTTGGGAATTTGGCCGAGCCCTTCGGCGAGCGTGATCATCATCAGCTTCGACCAGGCGGTCGCGTTGGGGGTCGACAGAATCACAAGCCCGCCGGGAGAAAGGCGCCGGCCGATCGTATCGAGGAACGCCTGGGGCTCGGCGACGTGCTCGATCACTTCCAAAGCGGTGATCAGGTCGAACTGGCCCTCGATCTCCTCGACCGCGGAATTGCGATAGTCGATCTCGATACCCATCGCATTGGCATGGTCCCGCGCGACCGCGATCACTTCGGGCGCCGCGTCGATCCCGGTCACTGTCGCCCCCAGCCGCGCCAGCGGCTCGGTCAGCAGCCCTGCCCCGCACCCGACATCTAGCGCACTCTTACCCTCGAGCGGACGGCGGCTGCATTCATCGACCTGCCAATGCTGATCGATCATGTCCCTGACATATTGCAACCGCACCGGGTTGAGCTTGTGGAGCATGGCCGACGCGCCGGCCGGATCCCACCAGTCTCCGGCGAGCTTGCCGAAACGCGCCGCCTCCTCGGGCAGGATGCTTGTCTGGACCATGCACCACCCCTAACAGGACGCCGCCTTTAGCCCAAGGAGCCGAATGCCCCGCATCGTGATGAAATTCGGTGGAACGTCGATGGCCGGGATCGAACGCATTCGCAGCGTCGCCGGGCGGGTCAGGCGCGAGGCCGAGAGCGGCAACGAGGTGCTGGTCGTAGTCTCGGCCATGGCCGGCGAGACCGACCGGTTGGTGCAATTATGCCGCGAGGCCGCGGCGCTTCACGATCCCACCGAATATGACGTGGTCGTGGCCTCGGGCGAGCAGGTGACCGCCGGGCTGCTGGCCATGACGTTGCAGGGGATGGGCGTAACCGCGCGGAGCTTCATGGGCTGGCAGCTGGTCAAGGCGTCGGGCGTCCACGGCAACGCAAGGGTTGAAACGGTCGAGAGCGCGACCCTCGACGAAGCGCTCAAGGGCGGGACCGTCGCGGTCATCCCCGGCTTCCAAGGTGTGTCCGAAGATGGCCGCGTGGCGACTCTTGGCCGGGGCGGATCGGACACGTCGGCGGTGGCCATTGCCGCCGGGGTCAAGGCTGACCGCTGCGACATCTACACCGACGTCGACGGGGTTTACACGACCGACCCGCGGATCGTGCCCAAGGCACGCAAGCTAGCCCAAGTGACGTTCGAGGAGATGCTCGAGCTCGCCGGCGTCGGCGCAAAGGTGCTTCAGGTCCGCTCGGTTGGGCTTGCAATGCGGGAAAATCTGCCGCTGCGCGTATTGTCGGCGTTCGAGGATGAGCCCGGCACGGATATCGTCGCCGAGCTTTCGGGAGAGCATATGGAACGCAACCTCATCGCCGGGATCGCCGCCGACAAGAATGAGGCGAGGGTGACGTTGACCGGCATCGCCGACGCGCCGGGCATGGTCGCGCAAGTGATCAGCCCACTCGCCACCGCCGGCATTCAGGTCGACATGATCGTCCACGCCGCGACGCCTAACACCGGGTCGAGCGATCTTACCTTCACCGTCCCCCGCGCCAGCCTGTCGCAGGCGATGGCGGTGATCGAGAAGCTCAAGGACGCGATCGGCTACGACCAACTGGTCACCGACGACGCAGTTGCAAAGGTGAGCATTGTCGGGGTCGGTATTCGCTCCAACCCCCAACTGGCGGCGAAGATGTTCGAGACGCTGGCGGAACGGCAGATCAACCTGCTCGCGGTCTCGTCGAGCGAGATCAAGGTCAGTGCCCTCATCGCCGAGGACCAGCTCGACCTTGCGGTGCGCGTACTCCACACCGCTTTCGGCCTCGACGTGGAACAAGCGGCATGAGCGCCGGCCACAAGCGCCTGAAACAGCTGATGCACCGTGGCACCGAGTTCCTCGGCTGCGAGGTCGCCATCCTCGGCGGTGCGATGAGCTGGATTTCGGAGCGGCACCTGGTTGCGGCCATTTCAGACGCCGGCGGGTTCGGGGTGATCGCGTGCGGGGCGATGAGCCCGGAATTGCTCGACACCGAAATCGCCGAAACCAAAAAGCGCACCGAGCGGCCGTTCGGCGCCAACCTCATCACCATGCACCCGCAGCTGTCCGAGCTGATCGACGTCTGCGCCAAACACGGTGTCACCCATGTCGTCCTCGCCGGCGGGCTGCCGCCGGGCGGTGCGATCGAGCGGATCAAGGGCAATGGCTCGAAGCTCGTCTGCTTTGCCCCCGCGCTTGCGCTCGCCAAAAAACTGATGCGGTCGGGTGCCGATGCTCTGGTGATCGAAGGCATGGAGGCCGGAGGCCATATCGGGCCGGTGTCTACCTCGGTGCTGGCGCAGGAAATCTTGCCCGTGGTGGCCAAGGACATCCCGGTGTTCGTTGCCGGCGGCATCGGCCGCGGCGAGGCGATCGCGGCTTACCTCGAAATGGGTGCGGTCGGGGTCCAGCTCGGCACCCGCTTCGTCTGCGCCCATGAATGCATTGCCCACCCGAACTTCAAGAAGGCGTTCCTGCGGGCGTCGGCGCGCGATGCCGTGCTCTCAATCCAGATCGACCCGCGGCTGCCGGTCATCCCGGTCCGCGCGCTCAAGAACCAGGAGATGGTCAACTTCGCCGCCAAGCAGCGCGAGGTCGCGCAGAAGCTCGACGAGGGCGCGATCGAAATGGCCGAGGCCCAGCTCCAGATCGAGCATTATTGGGCGGGTGCACTCCGCCGCGCGGTAATCGACGGCGACGTCGAAAGCGGGTCGGTCATGGCCGGCCAGTCGGTCGGCATGGTCGTTCGCGAGGAGCCGGTCGAGGCGATCATCCAGGAACTCGTCGACGAGGCCGCGGCGGCGCTCGAAAGTCGGGGGTAGCGCCAAGTCAATGGCGCGCCGCGGCGCCATCTGATAGCGGCTCCGCCATGCCCGCGTCCGCCTCAGTTTCTGCCCGCGAGATCCTGACCGGCCTCCATGAAGTGATGGCGGCGCGCGGCTCGGTCCAGGCCAAGCTCGCCAAGGTCGTCGACCTGATCGCCGAGAAGATGGAGAGCGAGGTCTGCTCAATCTACCTGCTGCGCGACAGCAAGCTCGAATTGTTCGCTACCCATGGCCTCCGGCAGGAGGCGGTCCACGTCACCAAGCTCCGCATGGGCGAAGGCCTCGTCGGAACGATCGCCGCCGAGGGCCGCATCCTCAACCTTGCCGAGGCCGCTGATCACCCCGCCTTCGCCTATCGCCCGGAAACCGGGGAGGAAAGCTTCCACAGCTTCGCCGGCGTACCGATCGTCCGGCTCGAAAGCCCAATCGGTGTGCTCGCCGTCCAGCACGCCGAGCCCCGCCGCTACGAGGATGTCGAGATCGAAGCGCTGCAGACCGTAGCCATGGTTCTGTCGGAGCTGATTGCGGGCGCGAGGTTGGTCGATGGCGCACGGCGCGGACGGATGCGCAGCGCCGGTCCGCTGCGGTTGTCGGGCCTGAAGCTCGTCGCCGGCATGGCAAAAGGCCAGGCCGTGTTTCACGAGCCGAGAGTGGTCGTCGAGCATACGGTCGCCGAAGACACCGAAGCCGAACGCGAACGCGTCTATGGCGCATTCCGGCGGATGCGCGAGCAGATCGACAACATGACCAAGGAGGCGGAGTTCGGCACCGCCGGTGAGCATCAGGAGATTCTCGAGACCTACCGCATGTTTGCCTACGACGAAGGCTGGTCGCGGCGAATCAACGAGGCGATCGACAGCGGGCTCACTGCGGAAGCGGCGATCGAGCGTGTGCAGCAACGGATGCGCGCGCGGATGCGCGATATCGATGATTCGCTGCTTCAGGAGCGGATGCACGACCTTGAGGATTTGTCGAACAGGCTGCTGCGCATCGTCTCGGGCCGGATGGGCACCGCGGCGCAGACCGGACTTGCCCACGATACGGTGCTGATCGCCCGCAATCTCGGACCGGCCGAGCTGCTCGAATACGACCGGCGGCGGCTGAAAGGCGTGTTGCTCGAAGAGGGTTCGCTGACGTCGCACATGGTCATTGTCGCCCGCGCGATTGGCGTTCCGGTGATCGGCCGCCTCAACGATATCCGCCACAGCGTCGAGGAAGGCGAGGCGATTCTCGTCGATGGCGACAACGGCAGCATCATCATCCGTCCGACACGCCCGCTGGTGCAAAGCTTCGAACATCGCATGACCCTGAGCCAGAAGCGTCGTGCGGAATTCGCGGCGGCCAAGGCCTTACCCGCGGTTACCAAGGACGGGCTGCACGTCAGCGTGATGGTCAACGCAGGGCTCGCCGAGGACGCTGCGGCACTGCCGATGACCGGCGCCGACGGGATCGGCCTGTTCCGCACCGAGTTCCAGTTCCTGGTTTCGGCAACCCTGCCCGGGCGCGAGCGTCAACAGCGCCTCTACACGAAGGTGCTCGAGTCGGTCGGTAACCGTCCCGTAGTGTTCCGGACGGTCGACATCGGTGGCGACAAGGCCCTGCCCTATCTCGCCGACGTGCATGATGAGGCCGAGAATCCGGCGATGGGCTGGCGCGCGCTCCGGCTGTCGCTCGATCGCTCGACGCTGATGAAGGCGCAGGCGCGGGCCCTGATCGAGGCTTCGGGCGGCAAGGTCTTGCGAGTGATGTTCCCGATGATCTCCGAGCCATGGGAATATGAAGCGGCGCGCGCCCTGTTCGAGGAGCAGGTTGATTGGGCCCGAAAAGCGCATCGCAAGCTTCCCAGCAAGATCGAGTTCGGCGCGATGCTCGAGGTGCCGAGCCTGGCCGAAATGCTCGACCAGTTGCTCCCGCGCGTCGATTTTCTCTCGCTCGGGACGAATGACCTGACGCAATTCCTGTTCGCCGCCGACCGTTCCGATCCGCGCCTCGCGCAGCGCTATGACTGGCTAAGTCCGGCGATCCTGCGCTTCCTGAAACGTGTGCTCGACGCGGCGCGCGCTGCAAACGTGCCAGTGCGGGTGTGCGGCGAGATGGCCGGAAGGCCGCTGGAAGCCATGGCGCTGATCGGCATCGGCGCGGAGAATGTCTCGATCACGCCGGCCGGCGTCGGACCGGTCAAGGCGATGATCCGTTCGCTCGATGCGGCGGCCGCCCGGGCGCGGCTTGAGCAGCTGCTTGCCAAGCCGCCAAAAGACATGCGCAAGGCACTAAATGACTGGGCCCGGCGCCACGACGTCGTGATTGGGTAGATCGGCAGTTGACAGTGCGGCGCGACGCTTCAACTAGTGGTGCTTCGGGGACGGAAATCTGAAAGCGGGACGATGGACGAGGAACTGGTCGAAACGGACGTTCCATCAGTCGGCGAACGCCTGCGCGCGGCGCGCGAAGAAAAAGGGATGAGCCTCGAGGATATCGCGGCCCAGACCCGTATTCCGCAGCGCCATCTCGAAAGTATCGAGAAGTCGGAATGGGACAAGCTCCCGGCACCGACTTACACCATCGGCTTTGCGCGCAGCTACGCCAGCAGCGTTGGCCTCGACCGCGTCGAAGTTGCCGATCAACTGCGCACCGAAATTGGCGGGTCACGCCCCCAAACGATGATCTCGCCGGAGGTGTTCGAACCGGCTGATCCGGCCCGCACCATGCCAAAAGCACTAGTCTTCGGGGCAATTGCCGCGGTTATCCTGCTGGTGTTGGTGATGACCTGGCTCAACAAGCGTTCGCTTGAACAGCCCGACGAAAGCACGACCAATACGTCCACCGCGGCTGCACCCGTCGCGCAACCGGCCGCGCCTCCGCCGGCGCCGGTCGCGGGCCAGCCGGTGGTACTGACTGCGACCGAAGCCGTGTGGCTGCAGGTTTATGAGAAGGGCGGCGCGACATTGTTCTCCGGCATGCTTCAGCCGGGCCAGACCTACGCTGTCCCGCCAACCGCCGCGGCGCCGTTACTCAAGACGGGCAAGCCCGAGGCGCTGCGAATCAACGTCGGCAATGCCGTCGCGCCGGCGGTCGGGCCGGCAGCGACAACCGTCAATGACGTGAGCCTGCTGGGAGCAGACTTGCTCAAAGGCGGGCAAGGGCAGCCGGCCGCAGCCGCAACCCCGCCAACGGCCGCGCCGGCGCGACGCTCGGTCCCCGAGCCGAGACCGCGCGCAATCGCTCCCGCGCCGGCGCCAACGCCTGTCCCCGCAACGTCGCCGACCAATAACGCGACGGGTGAGTAGGATTCATCGCACGGCAAGGCGCCGCGGAGCACAATTACAGGATAGCGTTGGGGAAAATCCGTTGAAAGTCTCTCGTGCCTTTGCCGTCCTTGCGGCGTCCGCCAGCTTATCGCTTGTTCCTGCCACTGCCTCCGCCCAGCGCCAGCCGCCGTCGCCAGACCAACGGCTCGAGCGGCTCGAGCGCCAGGTTCAGGAGGTGCAGCGACAAGTGTTCCCGCGCGGCCGCCCTGCCGACACCGCGGGTTTCTCGAACGAACCAGCGGCGACCCAGGCGTCGGTCGCGACGCTCGACCAGCGCCTCGACGCACTCGAACGCCAGATGAGCGACATCCTTCGCCAATCGGAGGAAAATGGGCATCGGCTGCAGTCGCTCGAGGCCGACCTCGCCAAGCTTCGGGCCGATCAGGAGCAACGCATCGGGGTGATCGAGCAGCGCGTCAGCGCGAGCGCAGCGTCGGTTCCGGTTGCTTCGCCCAGCGTCGCGCCCGCGACGATTCCGCCAAAGGCAGCGACGAAGCCGGCAGTCATCCAAACTGACGCCGACGCAACGTCGACGACTGATGCCGGCGAGGACGCCTACAGCGAGGGGTTTCGGCAGTGGCAAGCGGGTGATTACAATCAGGCGATCGCGTCGCTGAAGGCGTTCACCACAGCCTATCCCAAACACCGGCGCGTGAGTTACGCAAAAAACCTTATCGGCCGGGCGCAACTCGATAAGGGCGATGCGCGCGGTGCCGCCGAGACCCTGCTGGCAAATTACCGCAGCAATCCGCAGGGCGAGCGCGCGCCCGACAGCCTCTTTTATCTCGGCCAGGCGCTGATCAAACTTGGCCAGCCTGGGCAGGCTTGCAAAGCGTATGCGGAACTCGAATCGGTTTATGGTTCGAAGGTCCGCGCCGACCTCAAGAAGCAGGTCACGACAGCCAAGTCAGAGGCGCAATGCAACTGATGTGCTAAGTGCGGTCGGGATGGTGCCCGAACTCGCACTCGTTGAACGTTTCCAATCCGATCTCGACGCCTTAATCGCGCGTGGCGAGCGCATCGGCGTCGCCGTGTCCGGGGGGCCGGACAGCCTCGCATTGCTCCTCCTCGCCGCAGCCGCGCGACCGGGCGACGTAGAAGCGGCGACCGTCGACCATGGTCTCCGGGACGAAGCTGTGAGCGAGGCCGAAATGGTTGGCCAGATCTGCCGTCACCTCGGTATCCCCCACGCCATTCTGACCGTCGATTGGCCCGAAAAGCCCGTCACCGCGATTCAGGAGCGGGCCCGGGCAGCACGCTATCTTCTGCTCGGCGAGTGGCTCGCGGATCGCGAATTGGCGGCGGTGGCGACCGCGCATCACGTCGACGACCAGGCGGAAACCCTGGTAATGCGGTTGAATCGCGGCTCCGGCGTGCGCGGACTTGCGGGAATGCGCCCAATCGCGCGCGTGCCCTGCACGAACCGTCCCCTGCTGCGACCGTTGCTGGCTTGGCGGCGTATCGAGCTCGAAGCAATTTGCGCGGCGGCAGGGCTGACGCCGGCCCTCGATCCGAGCAACACCGATGAGCGCTTCGAACGGGTGCGTGTTCGAGAAGCCTTGGGCGAATCAGGCTGGCTCGACGCCAGTGCGGCCGGGCGCAGCGCCAACAACCTCGCGTCTGCCGACGAAGCGCTCGATTGGGCCGCGAGTCGCGAATGGCACGAGGCGGTGCAACAGGCTGACGGGCAAATCAGCTACAGCCCCTCGCCGACCGCGCCGTTGGAGATCCTGCGTCGTGTCGTGGAGCGCGCGCTGATGGTTTTGGCGAGCGAGGGCCTGGACGAACCATTGCGCGGACGCGAGCTGGACGGAATTGTCGAAACACTCGGAGCCGGCCGGACCGCGACCATGAGGGGTGTCGTTTGCGCCGGAGGTCCCCAATGGCGGTTCAGCAAGGCGCCGTCTCGCAAGGCCAGCTAAGGCCCCGTCCGGCTCGTGCGAGCAGGTTCATTTCGCATGCGAAGCAGACTCGACCTGTGGATAACATGCGTTAAACTCCGCGCCGCGACTCGAAGTTTTACGCTTCACCGGGGGAGGAGCGATTGGAATCTGACCTGCGATTTTATCGGCGGCGCGCGAACGACGAAATTGCCGCAGCCAATCGAGCAGTGACCCAGGCGGCGCGCGAACGGCGCATGCTGCTCGCCGGCCTGTTTCTCGATCGAATCAGGGAACTCGAAAGCCGCTCGGCATTCGATTGGAGCGAGCGGCGACCGGTCGAGCCGGTCTGACGCCGCGGGCGTCCGTTCACTTCTCTCTAAGGCGCGCATTGTTATTGGAGCGCATGCGCCTATTTTAGGCGCAAGGCGTTTCGCCCCTTGGAAGACGAGCGATGGACGACAAAGAAAAGAAGCCCGGGAACCCCTGGACTAAGAACCTGCTGATCTGGGTCGGCATCCTGTTTGCGCTCGTCCTGGTCGTACAAATGGTTGGCGGCGGCGCCCGCAGCACAGCCGGCCAGGCGATGGCCTATTCGGAATTCGTCCGCCAGGTCGATGACGGCAACGTCAAGTCGGCGACTATGGCCACCGGCACCACCGGTAATTCGTCGATCAACGGCAAGCTCACTGGCGGCGAGGATTTCCACACCGTCGCGCCGGCCGGATCGGCGATAGCCGACAAAATGATCCAGAAGGGCGTTGCGGTTCAGGTCAAGGCCGAGGAAACCGGCAGCATCTGGGTCTACATGCTCTACAATTCCCTACCCTTCCTGCTGATCCTCGGGGTCAGTTTCTTCGTCATTCGTCAGATGCAGAAGAACGCCGGGTCCGGGGCGATGGGCTTTGGCAAGAGCCGGGCGCGCATGCTGACCGAGAAGCAGGGTCGCGTAACATTCTCGGACGTCGCGGGAATCGACGAGGCCCGCGAAGAGCTTCAGGAAATCGTCGAGTACCTCAAGGACCCGGGCAAGTTCGCGCGGCTTGGCGGCAAGATTCCAAAGGGCGCATTGCTGGTTGGCCCGCCGGGCACCGGCAAGACCTTGCTCGCCCGCGCGATCGCGGGTGAAGCGGGCGTCCCGTTCTTCACTATTTCCGGTTCGGATTTCGTCGAGATGTTCGTCGGTGTCGGCGCGAGCCGCGTCCGCGACATGTTTGACCAGGCGAAGAAGTCAGCTCCGTGCATCGTGTTCATCGACGAGATCGACGCCGTCGGACGCCATCGCGGCGCCGGCCTCGGCAACGGCAATGACGAGCGCGAGCAGACGCTCAACCAGTTGCTCGTCGAGATGGACGGCTTCGAGGCCAACGAAGGCATCATCATCATCGCCGCGACCAACCGGCCCGACGTGCTCGATCCGGCGCTGCTGCGGCCGGGCCGCTTCGACCGTCAGGTTGTGGTGCCCCGTCCCGACATTGACGGACGCGAGCAGATCCTTGGCGTCCATATGAAAAAGGTCCCGCTGGCGCCGGACGTGGATCCGCGGGTGATCGCTCGCGGCACGCCCGGCTTTTCCGGTGCCGACCTCGCCAACCTTGTCAACGAGGCTGCGCTGCTCGCCGCTCGGCGTGGCAAGCGCCTGGTCGCGATGAAGGAGTTCGAGGAGGCCAAGGACAAGGTCATGATGGGGACCGAGCGCCGGTCGATGGTCATGACCGAGGACGAGAAGCGCATGACCGCCTATCACGAGGCCGGTCACGCAATCGTTGCGCTCCATGAACCCGCGTCAGACCCCATCCACAAGGCGACGATCATCCCCCGTGGCCGCGCATTGGGCATGGTCATGCGCCTGCCGGAACGCGACAATTACAGCTATCATCGCGACAAGATGTACGCGAACCTCGCGGTGTCGATGGGCGGCCGCGTCGCCGAGGAAGTCATTTTCGGTTACGACAAGGTGTCGTCAGGAGCTTCATCGGACATCAGCTACGCGACCGGGCTCGCCCGCGACATGGTCACCCGCTGGGGCATGTCGGACCTGCTCGGCCCGCTCCAATATGCCGACGCCGACGAGGAGGTTTTCCTGGGTTACTCGGTCAATCGCCAGCGGAACATGTCAAACGAGACGGCGCAGTCGATCGACAAGGAAATCCGCCGCATCGTCGAGGAGGGCTACGAGCGCGCCAAGCATTTGCTCGAGAAGCATCGCGACGAGCTCGAGACGCTGGCCAAGGCCCTGCTCGAATATGAGACGTTGAGTGGCGACGAGATCAAGACAGTCCTCGATGGCGGGACGATCGACCGTGGCGGATTCAGCGGACCGGCTATTCCGGCAGCTGGGTCATCGATCCCCAAAGCCAAGCGGCCGAAGGGCGGTGCCATCGGCGGGCCTGCGGCGGCTGGAGCTTAGGCCTAGGCGCGCGTCCCGCGCCAGCTGCTCGCAGCGAGTCGAACCACCAGCGGCGAGAGGCCTCGGTGCGTTGATTCGTGGTAGATCGACTGGGCGTCGAGTTCCTTGACCAACCGCCGATGCGCTTCGCCCAGCGCGTGGTAGGGCAGACCCGGAAGCAAGTGGTGGAGCGCGTGATAACGCAGACCCACCGGCGCCCATAAAGCCGGCAATGTGCCCGGCGGCGGGACGTTGACGCTGTCCAGATATTGCGCGGTGACGCTCATCGGCTCGCCGTCATTCTCCCACAAATGGGCGACCAGGGTCCGCACCTGGTTCAAGAACATCACACCTGACGCGACGCCGAGGAAAATGAGGAAGTCGCGAAGCGGAACAATGCCGACCGCGGTCATGGCCAGCAAGGCGATGGCCCAAAGGCTGCACGCCGCCTCCTGCCACGCCCAGTCGCGCGCAAATTCGCCTTCGGGCGCCGAACGAACGAACCTTGGATTGATCTGCAGCCCTGAATAGCGGCCGACGACCAACGCCCGGAGCTTCGGCCAGGCGAGTGACAGCGGCGCGAGAATGGCGAAGCGGATCATCAGCCCGATCGGCGCGAGCAATGCCGCAGCAACAAACAACGGCAGCGTCCACGGCCGCATCAACGCCAGCGGGAGATATTCGGGATCGTCAGCAGTGCCGTAATAGGTCTTGGCATGATGTTGGTTGTGAACACCTTCGTACATGAAGCTCGGCACCAGAAGGGGCACGCCGACGACCAAGTTCCACACCAGGCGGAAGCCTTTGACGGCGCCCTTCTTGATGTGGGTAAGTTCATGGATGAAACTGCCGGCGCGGTAGAGCGCAAGAATAGCGACTACGGAAGTGACCAGCGCCAAGGGTAGCCTGAGCGCCATGGTCGCGAACAGTGCCGCATAGCCGATCAGCGCCGACCCCAGCATGTCGGCCCAGTAAACCGTCGAATTGGGCGCGTTGAGATCGCGCGTCAGGTTCGCCGCGGCCTTGAGCATGGTCGCGTCGTCCTTCGCCTGCGCCGTTTGGCGCTTCGCGGAAGCAGCGCCGGAGGAGCGCTCAAGGATCGCTGAATCGGTCATAGGTCTTTGCTAAGGAACGCCTTCTGCCAGAAGATAGTGGCGCGATCGTGGCGTTTGTAGGCTTCACTGGCGCTGAACACGTCAAAACGCTAGCCCACACGGATGAGCGCAGCACCCGTCACCATTCGCCCGGTTTCCACCAAACAGGACCGCAAAGCCTTCGTCGACTTCGCGTGGGAGGTTTACAAGGACGACCCGGCCTGGGTCCCGCCGTTGAAGGATGAAGTCCACGGGCTGATCACGCCGGGCAAGAATCCGTGGTTTGAGCACGCCCGCGCGCAGCTGTGGCTGGCGGAACGTAACGGCAAGGTCGTCGGCCGGATCAGCGCGCAGGTCGACGACCTCGTCCAGGAGCATATGGGCAAGGGTATCGGCCAGTGGGGCTTCTTCGACGCGCTCGATGGCGAAGCGTCAGCGGCGTTGATCGCGACGGCGGAGGAGTGGCTGCGCAAGCAGGGCATGACCAGCGCGCTCGGCCCGATCAGCCTGTCGATCTGGGACGAGCCGGGTCTCGAAATCGAGGGCTTCGCCGAGCCGCCCACGGCGATGATGGGCCACCACAAACCCGAATATCAGGCCTGGATCGAGGCCGCTGGCTACGGCAAGGCCAAGGACCTGCTGACTTACGAGGTCAATATCGAGCATTGGGACGATCCAATGATCAATCGCCTGATCGCGATGGGCGAACGCAATTCCCGCATCCGTATCCGCATGGTCGACAAATCGAAGTTCAACGATGAGGCGCGCCTGATCCTCAACCTCTTGAACGACGCCTGGTCGAGCAACTGGGGCTACGTCCCGCTGACCGAGGCGGAAATCGCCTACGCCGGCAAGAAATTGAAGCCGATCATCTTCAACGAGCTGGTGCGGATCGCCGAAGTCGACGGCGAACCGGTCGCCTTCATGCTCACCATCCCCGACATCAACGAACTGCTGAAGGACCTCAACGGTGAGCTCTTTCCGTTCAATTGGGTCAAGCTCTTGTGGCGTCTCCGGAAGCCGCGCACGCGTCGCTTGCGGGTGCCGCTGATGGGGGTGGCAAAGAAACTCCATCACAGTCGGCTGGCTAGCCAACTGGCCTTCATGATGATCGAGTTCACCCGCCGCGATGCGGTTTCGAAATACGGCGCCAGCGTTGGCGAGTTCGGCTGGATCCTCGAGGACAACAAAGGGATGCTGTCGATCGCCCAGCTGCCAAGTGCCAAGGTCAATCACCGCTACCGGATTTACGATAAAGTTCTTTAGCTCAGCTCAATCCAGGTCGGCGCGTGGTCGGACGCCTTCTCCTCGCCCCGGGCCCATTTGTCGACACCGGCACCTTGCAACCGGTCAGCAACTTCGGGCGAACACAGCAGGTGATCGATGCGGAAGCCGGCATCACGCTGCCAACAGCCCGCGGTGTAATCCCAGAAGGTATAGAGCTTCGCATCATTGGGGTGGAGCGCCCTTAACGCTTCGGTCCAGCCCTGGTTGAGGATCTGGCGCCAGGCGGCGCGGGTCTCGGGCTGGAGCAAGGCGTCATTCGCGGCTGCCTTCGCTGAGAATACATCACGATCTTCCGGGACGACGTTCCAGTCGCCGGCGAGTACGGTCGGGCGCTCGGTTGCCAGCAGGTCGGCCGCATGGGCGCCAAGCCGCTCCATCCACTTGAGTTTATAATCGAACTTCTCGGTCCCGATGGGATTGCCATTGGGAAGGTAGAGCGACGCAACGACGAGCCCCTGAACTTCGGCTTCGATGTACCGGCTGTGCGAATCATCGGGGTCCCCGGGGAGGCCGATCCGGCGCAATTCGGGGGCACTGCCGCGGCCGAGGATCGCAACCCCGTTGAAGCCTTTCTGCCCGTGCCACACCGCGCCGTAGCCGGCCGCTTCGATCTCGGCGATCGGCAGAGCTTCGTCGGCGCATTTCAATTCCTGCAGGCAAGCGATGTCGGGCTGCTCACGGTCGAGCCACTCGATCAGGCGCGGTAAGCGCGCGCGAATGCCATTCACATTGAAGGTCGCGAGTTTCATCAACGCCGCTTAGCGGCGGTCGGTTAAGCGGGGAAGCGTGCGTAGCCGCGCTGGGTCACGCGATCGACGCATTCGCGATATTCATCGAAGCAACGGTCGCCGTGGCGGATGACACCGACCTCGGGATCCAACTGTCCTCGCATCGGCACCAGCGCGACCGGCACCGCCGCCGGGGTCAGTTGCGCCCCCTCGCCCGCGGCCAGCGTGAGCAAAACCCCGCTCACGGCGCCGCCGCCGGCCGGACGGTTGAGGATTGCCACGCGATATTGGCCCTCGCTGATTGTCACGAGGTAGATTGCGCCCGAAAGATTCGGAAACGAGACGAACCCTTTTTGCTGATATTCGGCGTCGGTTCGCGAGGCTTCACTAAAGACCAGATGACCTTTGACATCGTCCCAGGCGATCGAAGTCAGGTACGCGAAGACTGCGCCAGTTTCGCTGAACGAAGGGCGGAGTGTCAGGTACGTCCCTTCGAGCCACTGGACGGCCGGGTGGGCATACGCGCCCATCGATTCGGGCGCGAAGCCCGTTACATGGTCGATGTTTTTTGCGGTGCGAAGGCTGGTGCCGAGTGCATCTTCTAGGCGGACGACGGTCGCCAGCGTGAACGGGCGGCTACCGGCAAGCGCTTTCTCGAGCGTCGACAAGCTGACCCGGGCTTCGTCGGCCAACCATTGCCGCGACAAGCGGCGCCGGGCTAGTTCCTCGCGCACGATCAGCGCGACGGACTCGCTACTCTCAAGCGTTAGTTCACTGTGCATGGACTCGGCGTGGCCTCCCCGCACATCTCCGCACATTACCGCACATTTCGTCAACTGTCGGCGCAATGGACTCGCCCGGTGCGGACTTTTGAAGGTCTTTCCCGTGGCGAGTTTGGATCGCCGGCGTCAAAGACCACGCTTCCGCTACAGACTGCGGAAGCAAGGGGGATGTTGTGCTCAGCCATCGAGCAACCACCGGATTCAGCGGTTTGATCGTCGTTACGGCGATCCTTCTAATTGCGCAGGTCGTCACTGGCGCAGGAGTATTTCCGCTATGAGCCCCCTATGGTCCGACATGGCCTTGGCCCGCGCTGCATTGGAAGATGCCGTGGCCCGCGGAATCGTCGACAAGCGGGCGTTGCAGTCCGAAGCGGCAAAGAAGAATCTTTCGCCAGTTCGTAAGGTTGTGCGTAACGGCCCGACGACGCGCTTCGCGCTCTAGACGGAAAAGCTCGATCCGCAGCCGCACCCCGACTGCGCGTTGGGATTGGTGACGCGAAATGCTGACCCACCCAAATCCTCAACAAAATCGACCGCCGAGCCCTTGACCAAGTCGAGGCTGACGGGATCGACCGCCAACTTGACGCCGTCGGTCTCGGTGACCGTATCATCGGCCGCGAGTTCGTCGGTGAGTTCGAATTTGTAGGAAAAGCCCGCACAACCACCGCCATCGACCGCAAGCCGCAGGATAGCTGGCTTGGACTGGCGGGCAGCAATCAGCGCAACGCGCTTCGCGGCGTTCTGCGTCAAGCTGATCTGTGGGTCGCTCATGTGAGCGAGATAGGGAGCGCCGGAGGGCGCGACAACCTTAGCGGCCGCCGGTCGGCCCACCGAGCGCGACTGCGTCCATCGATGCGGCGCTCGAACGGCGCTGCATTGCGAGGACATAATCGGTCGATTTCATGAAGGGGATGGGGTTCACGGCGCGACCGTCGATCCGCACTTCATAATGCAGGTGATTGCCGGTCGACCGGCCGGTCGAGCCCATGCGGCCGATTTGCTGGCCACGGGTCACATGCTGGCCCGCACTGACGAGAACCGCCGACATATGACCGTAGCGGGTGGTGATGCCGCGGCCATGGTCGACCTCGACGAGATTGCCGTAACCCCCGGAATTCCAACCCGCGCGGAGCACGGTGCCGTCGGCAGTAGCATAGATCGGCGTGCCATAGGCGCCTGAAAGGTCAATCCCCGGGTGCATCGCGGCCCCGGCATGGAACGGATCGGAACGATAGCCGAAACCGCTGGTGAAGGAGACAGCTGCCTGGACAGGCTTGTCCGAGGGAATGGCAATCACGCCATCCTGCAACTGGTCGAGCTTCTTCCAGCTGTTGAACAAGGCCTTGAAGGTCGGGTTGCCGGCGCTCTCGAACGGCCCACCGACGCCGCCGCCGACGCGTGCGGGACTGATGCCAAGCTTCTTCAGCTCGGCGGCGGTAACCTGATAGCGAACGTCAAGCGCCTGCGCGACGAGCGCGGCTTGCTGAAACTGCTGTTGCTCGACCCGGGCGAGCGGGCCGTCAGCGACCACGCGATCGCTGTTGGCAGCTGCCTGGATCAGCGCCGGATCGACCTTCTGGCCGTTCAACAATGCTTCGATGATCGACTGGCGCTGCTCAATCTGGCGGGCGCGCGCTTCGGTTGCGGCGGAAAGCGATACGGCCTGGGGACGAAAGATCATGCGGGCGGTGGCAAAACCCGACCACGCAATCAAACACATCATGATGACGAAGAAGGCGGCTTGAACCGGGGCGGAAACACGGAAGCGGCGGAGCTTGGAACCATCGTGCACGAATAGTTCGCGGTCGCGGAATACGGCTCCCGTCGCTGCCAAAACTTGCGTCATCCTGTCCCCGCTCCAAAAAGCCCAGGCAGCGCGCAAGCGCGCCCGCTTTCTCTTGCCAATGTCTGGAGCTCCCCAGCCCCGTCATCCAACATGCGAATTGCCCGCCGCATGTCGGCAAGACCGGACTGGCCCCGAATGGTTAATGATTTCAACCTCCGGTTCCGCTCTCCGGGATGAGTCGCGGGGTAACTGCGATGAAGCGTTCGATTCGGTGCCGGAACGCCTCGGCGGCAAGCAAATTCAACCTGTTGTGCAATGCAGCACGCGAATCTTTCGCGCTGCCTTGCAGCCGCCACAATGCCGCTTAGAAGCGGCGGCGGGCCACGCCGTCCCAACGCGGCGCGTGCTCTCTGCGAGGAGAGTGATTTTGGTTGACCGTCCTGCCGCGCTTCCGGCGCGTCCTCATTTTTCTTCCGGCCCCTGCGCCAAGCCTCCCGGCTGGAGTCCCGCGCAACTGCGCTCGGACACGCTCGGGCGTTCGCATCGGGCCGCGCTCGGCAAGGCGCGCCTGCAGGAAGCGATCGAGCGCACCCATGCTCTCCTCAGGCTGCCAGCCGACTACCGGCTCGGCATCGTCCCGGCGTCCGACACCGGTGCGATGGAGCTGGCGATGTGGTCGCTGCTTGGCCCGCGGCCAGTCACCATGTTGGCGTGGGAGAGTTTCGGCCAAGGCTGGGTGACCGACGTCGCCAAACAACTCACGCTCGATGCTGAAATACGCTCTGCCGAATATGGTCAGATTTGCGAACTCGGCGAGATCGACGCGGCCAACGACCTGGTGTTCACCTGGAACGGGACCACCAGCGGCGTTCGCGTACCCAATGCGGACTGGATCGCCAGCAACCGCACCGGACTCGCAATCTGCGACGCGACCTCGGCCGCATTTGCGCAGGATATCGACTGGAGGAAGATCGATGTCGGCACCTTCAGCTGGCAGAAGGCACTCGGCGGCGAAGCCGCGCACGGCATGCTGGTGCTTTCGCCCCGCGCAGTCGAACGGCTCGAACGCGAGCCGGCGCCGCGGCCACTGCCCAAGATCTTCCGCCTGACCAAAGGCGGCAAGCTGATCGACGGCATCTTCAAGGGCGAAACGATCAACACGCCGTCGATGCTCTGCGTCGAAGACTGGTTTTTCGCACTTGGCTGGGCCGAGCGGGTCGGCGGACTTTCATCCTTGATCGCCCGCGCCGACGCCAATGCCGCAGCGGTCGATCATTGGGTCCGATCCGCAAAATGGATTGAGCATCTGGCGGCGGACCCGGCCATCCGCTCGAATACGTCGGTATGTCTGCAATTTGC
>Ga0207711_10001558_pt1 | contig 21211 bp, 22 predicted proteins | sample KBSS34metaG_FD_184401 | JGI IMG/M metagenome (GOLD analysis project Ga0207711, IMG submission 184401) | Switchgrass rhizosphere microbial communities from Kellogg Biological Station, Michigan, USA - KBS S3-4 metaG (SPAdes) (version 2) | ecosystem: Host-associated > Plants > Roots > Rhizosphere...
ATTCTTGTCCTCGATGAAGTCGCCGAGGTGGCTGTCCTCCTCGTCGCCGATCGGCGTTTCGAGGCTGATCGGCTCCTTGGCGATCTTGAGGACCTTGCGGACCTTCTCGAGCGGCATGGAGAGGCGCTCGGCAAGCTCCTCCGGGGTCGCCTCGCGGCCGGTCTCGTGGAGGAACTGGCGGCCGGTGCGGACCAGCTTGTTGATCGTCTCGATCATGTGCACCGGGATTCGGATGGTGCGCGCCTGGTCGGCGATCGAGCGGGTGATCGCCTGCCGGATCCACCAGGTGGCGTAGGTCGAGAATTTGTAGCCGCGGCGGTACTCGAACTTATCGACCGCCTTCATCAGGCCGATGTTCCCTTCCTGGATGAGGTCGAGAAACTGCAGCCCGCGGTTGGTGTATTTCTTGGCGATGGAGATGACGAGGCGGAGGTTGGCCTCGACCATTTCCTTCTTGGCGATGCGCGCCTCGCGCTCCGCCTTCTGGACCATGTTGACGATGCGCCGGAACTCGCTGAGCGAGGTGCCGGTCGACTGGGCGATCGCCGCGATCTCGGTGCGGATGCGCTCGACCGTGTCCTTCTCGGCAGCGGCGAAGGCGGCCCACTTCTTGTCGATCGAGGCGATGCTTTCGAGCCAGTTCTCGTCGAGCTCGTGGCCCATGTAGCTTTCGAGGAAGGCGCGGCGCGGGACGCGGTGGCGCTCGGCCAGGCGCAGCATCTGTCCGCCGAGCGCGGTGAGGCGCTTGTTGTAGGCGTAGAGCGCGTCGACCAGCGCCTCGATCTTCGAGCCGTGGAACTGGACGCTCTCGACCTCGGCGGTCAGCTGCTCGCGCAGCTTCTGGTACTTCTTCTCCTCGGCAGCGGGGAATTCCTGCGCCGCCTGGAGCGCTTCCATCCGGTGCGCCTGGACCTTGGAGAACTTCTTGAAGATGGCGGTGATCTCGGCGAACTTCTCGAGCGCCTGGGGCTTCAGCGTCTCTTCCATCTGGGCGAGCGAGAGGGTGTTGTCCTCGTCGTCGTCGCCCTCGGCCTGCGGCTGGGTGCGCCGCTCGACCATGTCCTCGTCGTCTTCGTTGCGGTCGATCTCGGGCTGGTCGGCGACCTCTTCCTCTTCCTTGATCGTCGGACCCGCGACCTTCTCGCTGATCTCGCCCTCGCCGCCGCCTTCGCCGCCCTCCTCGGTCTCGTTGAGCTGCTCGGCGGTCGGGCCCTTGGACAGCATCGCCTCGAGATCGATGATCTCGCGAAGCTGCATGCGGCCCTCGTTCAGGGCGTTGGACCAGCCGATGATCGCGTTGAAGGTGATCGGGCTTTCGCACAGGCCCCAGATCATCGTGTCGCGGCCGGCCTCAATGCGCTTGGCGATGGCGATCTCGCCTTCGCGAGAGAGAAGCTCCACGGCGCCCATCTCGCGCAGGTACATGCGGACCGGGTCGTCGGTGCGGTCGGTCGGCTCCTTCTTCGCCGCGGCGGCCGGGCGGGGGCCGCCATCGTCGAGCGGATCGACCTCGTCCTCGATCTGCGGCTCGGGCTCGCTGTCGCTGTCCTCGTCGTCGGAGGCCTCTTCCTCATGCTCGACGATGGTGATGCCGCGCTCGGAGAGCTGCGACATCAGGTCCTCGATCAGCTCGTTCTGGTCGGCGGGAAGGGCCGCGTTGATTTCGTCGATGGTGATGATCCCGCGCTTCTGGGCGCGCGCCATCATCTTCTTGATCGACGCGTCGTTGAGGTCGATCAGCGGCGCATCGCCGTCCTCGACCGTATCGACGTCCTGGGGTTCGTTTTTCGCCATGGTGCCTATAATTCTCTTTGGCCGCCGTTAATCCGTGCCGGCTAGCTGCGCCAGCCTCTCTCTTAGTGTCTGCTGCGCCGCGATCAGGCGCTGCTGTTCTTCCAGGGCTTCGTCGGTCAAATCCCGCTTCAGCCGTTCGGTTGCATCGGCCAGGGCCTTGTCCACTTCCTCCGCCGCCGCGATGATCTCGACCGCTGCCGCGAGATCGCTTCGCGCGCGGGCCGGGTCGCTGTCGGGACGGGTGAAGGAAAAACCCATGGCTCGCCGGGTGTTGCCGCCCGTTGCTCCATCGTTGCCCAATATGGTGTTAACGCCCTCCCGATCAAGCGTGGCGCCGGAGAAGGCGGCGTTGACCAGCTCGTCGCGCATCCTGGCGGTCGGCTTGTCGGGGATCGGAAGCGAGGCGAGCTGCTCGCAATGGGCAGGCAGCTCCTCCGGGAAATTGGCAAAACCGAGGATGAGGGCGCGGGCGGTGGGCGCGTCGATGCCGGAGGTGGCGATGCTCTTCGCCTCGTCGCGCACGGGCGGCGCAGAGGGCACGAAGCGGCCGTTCTTGAAGCTGCCGCGGCGCTGCTGCGCGAAGGAGCGAGCCGGGCCTGCGGGGCGGCGCAGCTCGTAGAAGCGGTTGAGCCAGTCCTCGCGGTACATCCGCGCTAAGTCGGCGTGGCCGATGCTGTGTGCGTGGGCGATCAGCCGCTCCTTGAGCCCCGCCCAGGCCTCGGGCGTGCCGAGCGGCTCGGCGTCGAGCTCGTGGCGCCAGAGCCGCGCATCGAGCGGCTCGGGGGTGGTCAGCAACTCCTCGAACGCCTCGCGGCCGCCGGATTTCACCACGTCGTCGGGATCCTGGCCGGCGGACAGCTCGACGAAGCGCAGGGTGCGATCGGGGCGGAGGAGGGGGAGGGCGCGGGTCGCGGCGCGGATCGCGGCCTTCCGGCCGGCGCTGTCCCCGTCGAAGCAGAGGATCGGCGAGGGATCGAGCCGCCACAGGCGCTCGAGCTGGCCCTCCGTGAGCGCGGTCCCATTTGGCGCGACCACCTCCGGGATTCCGGCGCGGTCGAGCGCGATCACGTCCATATAGCCTTCGACCACGATCAGGCGCTTCGCGGTCCGGCTGGCGGGGCCGGCACGGTCGAGGTTGTAGAGCGTCCGACCCTTGTCGAAGAGCACGGTCTGGGGCGAGTTGAGGTACTTGGGCTCGCCTTCGCCCAGGATGCGCCCGCCGAAGCCGATCACCCGTCCGCGCGGATCGCGGATCGGGATCATCAGCCGTCCGCGGAAGCGGTCGTAGCTGTCCTTTTCGCCTTCCTCGGGCTGGATCAGCATGCCGGTTTCGACCAGCTTGTCCTCGCCGAGCTTCCCGAGCGCGCGCTTCAGCGCCGTGCGGTTATCGGGCGCGAGGCCAAGGCCGAAGCGCTGCGCGGTCGCGGCGTCGATGCCGCGGCGGGCGAGATAGTCGCGGGCATCCGCGCCGGCGAGGCCGTTGAGCTGCTCCGAGTACCATCTGGCGACCTCTGCCATGACGTCCGTCAGCGAGGCGGTCCGCTCGGCCTGCTCCCTGGCGCGCGGGTCGGGGGCGGGCACCTCCATCCCGGCCTTGCCGGCGAGCTCCTTCACCGCATCCATGAAGGGCATGCCCCGCTGGTCGGTCAGGAAGCGGATCGCATCGCCGTGCGCGCCGCACCCGAAGCAATGGTAGAAGCCCTTGTCGTCGTTGACGGTGAAGCTCGGGGTCTTTTCGCTGTGGAACGGGCAGCAGGCCTTCCACTCGCGGCCCGCGCGGATCAGCTTCACGCTCGGCGCGATCACGGCGCTGAGCACGGTTCGCGCGCGAAGTTCGTCGAGCCATTGCGGGGAAAGCGTCACGAAATCGACCCTAGAGATGGGCGATTCGGCTGCAAGCACAGCGGCGGACTTATCCACAGCTGGGAAGGGGCCGCGCGTGGGTGAATATTTGACGCCAGCTTGCAAACCATTGAAATCGCATGATTCATTTCATGCGTGGAATGACCGCATTTAGGGTTAATCTCCTTTCGTTCCGAAACTGCGGCGCAAGAACCGCTGTACGGAATCACAAGGGAGGGATTGATAATGTTGATGAAGATCGGCGGGCTTGCCCGCGCTCTCGCTATTGTCCTCGCAATCGTGGCCGGCTTCGTCGCTCTGACGATGATGAACGTGCCGCTTGTCCTTGTCGTACTCGGTCTCATCGCCGGCCTCGCGATGCCGGAAGACCGGCTGGTGCTGTCAACCGTTACGCTCATCGCGCTGCCGATCATCGGCACGGCGCTCGCGACCATACCATCGGTCGGTGCGCAGCTGGCCGCCGTTTGCGGCAACCTGCAGTTGGCTATCGGCGGCGCCCTGGCGACCACAATCGCCATCCGGCTCTATCATATGACGATGGAAGGCGTGACCGGCATGATGGGCGCGACGGGCGCTCCCGCAGCCGCAGCAAGATAAGTCGCACGCGTCGAATACAGGCCCTGCCGCTCACGGCGGCGGGGCCTTTTTGCTGCTCCTATCGATCCCGCAACGAATAGGCTAAGCGCCGTTTCGCGTTTGCGCCTGTCAGCGTTGCGGAACCCTGCAGGAGCACAATCATGAAACCAGTCCTTTCGAGCTGCGCGATCCTTCTGGTCGCGACGGTCACGGCAGCCTGCACCAAGACGGAATCGTCCAAGGCGGCCACGGAGGCTCAGGCAACACTCAGTGACGCCGACGCGGCAAAGGTCGCCGACGATACGGTCAAGGTGTGGACGTCGATCGATGCCGCGAAGATTAAGGCGCTCTACGCGCCGACCGTCGTCGCTTACGATTTTGTCGCTGCCACCTTGCCGAAGGATCGGGCGGAATTCGACAAGCGCCAGGACGAATTCGCCGCGGCGAAGCTCGATGGAGCAAGTCAGGTCGAGCGCAAGATCCAGATCGTGTCACCCGACCTGTTCGTCATGAGCGGGACGTGGAACATGACGAGCAGCACGAAGCCGGCCAATAATGGCGGGGTGCGCTGCACCGACGTCTTCCAGAAGGCTGAACAGGGCAGTTGGACAATCATCAACGAACATTGTTCGCCGGTGCCGAAGCCCGCTTAAGGTCGCGCTCTATGCCAGCGCAGTTTTGACGAGTGCACTCGCGCGGGCCGGTGTGATCGACCCGCCGAGCCGCTCCTTCACCAGCGCCATCACGCGGCCCATGTCCTTCATTGAGCTGGCGCCGGTCTCGGCAACGATCTCGCGGATCCTTGCAGCGGCCTCCTCGTCGCTTAGCTGGGCCGGTAGGAACCGCTCGATCGTCGCAATCTCGGCCTCCTCGGCAGCTGCACGGTCCTCGCGGCCGTTGGTGCGATAGATGTCGGCCGATTCGCGGCGCTGCTTGACCATCTTCTGCAGAACTTCGGTGACCAACGTGTCGTCATCGGCGGGCGCGCCGCCGGTCCGCGCCTCGATGTCGCGATTCTTGATTGCCGCCTGGACCAGGCGAAGCGTCGCGGTGGTTTCCTTGTCGCCGCCCTTCATTGCGGCGATCGTTGCAGCCTTGATGTCGTCGCGGATCATGGCGTCCACGTAGCGTTGCATTTTCACGCTGGCCAGCGTTGACCGGGGGCGCGGAAGCGCATAGCGGAAATGCCTTAGCGACATCGCTGGTTTGACCCCCGACGGAAGGCTCTTTCGCCCATGGCCGACGCCAATCTCACGCGCGCCCCCCAACCGGCGGGCGCGACGGGAGTCGTGGTCCTCGCCGACGGCCGGACAATATGGGGGCAGGGGTTCGGCGCCGAAGGGGAAGCCGTCGGGGAACTGTGCTTCCATACCGCCATGACCGGCTACCAGGAGATCATGACCGACCCGAGCTTCGCTCGCCAAGTCATCGCCTTCACCTTCCCGCACATCGGCAACGTTGGCGCCAACGACGAGGACGTCGAGGCGGGCGAGGCGCACGCGCTCGGCTGCCTGGTTCGCGAAGTGGTCACCGAGCCGTCCAACTATCGGGCGAGCCAGGGCTTTGCCGAGTGGATGGCCAAGTGGGGACGGATCGGGATCGCGGGCGTCGACACGCGCGCGTTGACCAAGCTGGTGCGAACCGAGGGGCCGCCGAACATCGCGGTCGCCCACCGGTCCGACGGCAAGTTCGATCTCGACGCGTTGCGTCAGATGGCAGCCGACTGGCCGGGGCTCGAGGGGATGGACCTGGCCAAGGACGTCAGCCGGCTGCAGGTCGAGCGCTGGACCGGCGGCAAGTGGCTTTGGGGACAGGGCTATGAGCTCGGCGGCGACGACCCGAGCCGGCCCCATGTTGTCGCGGTGGATTACGGCAACAAGCGCAACATCTTCCGCCTGCTGGTTGAGGCCGGCGCACGGGTGACGGTGGTCCCCGCGCAAGCGAGCTTCGACGAGATCATGGCTCACGAGCCCGACGGTTTCTTCCTGTCGAACGGGCCCGGCGATCCGGCCGCGACCGGCGAATATGCGGTGCCGGTGATCAAGCAGATGCTGGAAACGAAGAAGCCGCTGTTCGGCATTTGCCTCGGCCACCAGATGCTGGCGCTGGCGGTTGGCGGCAAGACGTCGAAGATGTTCCAGGGCCATCGCGGCGCCAATCATCCGGTCAAGCGGCTCGCCGACGGGCGGGTCGAGATCACCTCGATGAACCACGGCTTCGCGGTCGAGCGCGAAGGGCTGCCGGACAACGTCCGCGAGACGCACGTTTCGCTGTTCGACGGCAGCAATTGCGGGATTGAACTGACTGATAGGCCGGCGTTCAGTGTGCAGTACCACCCGGAGGCTTCTCCGGGTCCTCAGGACAGCTTCTACCTGTTCGAGAGGTTCGTGAGCAGCATCACGAAGGAGGCATGACCATGCGCGCTCATCTGATCTGCACATTCGCTGCTTTGACTCTTGCGGGCCCGGCCGCCGCCCAGGACATCGTGAAGGTGCCGGCGGGCAAGGCCGGAGTGAGCCTGCCCGAGGACATTTTCGCACTGCCGGCGGGCCAGTGGTTCGTCGCAAAGCAGGTGTCGCAGGGCACCGAACCCTGCACCCCAGAGGCGTGCGAGGCCGGGTTCAACTCGGGCGATTTCGTCGTCAGCGTCGAACACGCGGGGCAGCATGTCCAGGTGATTGCCGGCTTCCGCGGCTGCCAGGGCGTCGCCTTCCAGGAAATGGAGACCGGGATGAAGCCGGGATCCGGAACGCGCGGCGAGGTTTCCTACCTGCTCAAGAAGGTGGTGAAGGCCGCGGAGAAGAGCTGCAAGCTCAAGGCGCCTGCGGTCCCGAAGCTCGATGTTGCTGCGTTGTTTCCGAAGGGGGCAACGTGAGAAGAACGTGGATTGCCCTATTCCTCGCAGCCGCGGCCCTCTCGGGCTGCGCAACGCCGGCGCGGATGCATGACGAAGCTCAGCTCAACCAGGTCGCGCTCGGCTGCGGGCTGGCGCTTGGCGAACTGATCCAGGACGAAAGCGAAAAGAAGCTGCTGCTCGCCATCCGGCAGGAGCCGACGGTCCAGCAGCGCGCCTGCGTCGCGCGATGGGCGAAGCGCAACGGGCTGAAGGCCGTATTCGTCAACATGCAATTCCCGGAGGACCCCGCGACATGAGCCTGACAATCGGCGGCGACGGCGACGACTGGAAAGTGTTCAGCCGCAACGCCCAGACCGGCAACAAGATCTTGTTCCGGTCGCGCACCCAGATGCCGGCCGTCGAGGCTTATGCCAGCGAAAATCAGATGGCGCGCCTGCGCTGTGCGCTCGCCGAAAGCGAGATCGGGCCGGGAGGCCTGCCGAAGTCGACCAAGGACCTCGACGATTTCGAGGATTCGCTGATCGGCGCGCTCGAGGCGGCGAACGCCGAGGTTTATCTGATCGCGATCGTCACCAGCGAGGGCAATCGCGACCTGTTCTTCGCCGCGCGCGACCTCGACGACCTGCGCGCGGGGATCAAGGCGGCGACGAACGCGCCGACGATCACGCTGGCCCTGGCGCCGATCGCCGACAAGCCGCCGTTCCTCAAGCTGCTGACGCTCACCGCGGAAATGGAGAAAGCGGCCTTTGCCCAGGGGAGGGCCTTCGGCATCCCGGTTCCCGGCGGCGGGCCGTTCGGGCGCTCGGGACGCTAGATGCAGAGCCACCGACATGCCTAGGCGGACCGACATCTCCTCGATCCTGGTCATCGGGGCCGGGCCGATCGTCATCGGCCAGGCGGCCGAGTTCGACTATTCGGGAAGCCAGGCGGTCAAGGCGCTGAAAAGCGAAGGCTATCGGGTCATCGTCGTCAATTCGAACCCGGCGACGATCATGACCGACCCCGAGCTCGCCGATGCGACCTACATCGAGCCGATCACGCCCGGGATCGTCGCCAAGATCATCGAGAAGGAGCGGCCGGACGCCTTGCTCCCGACGATGGGCGGGCAGACGGCGCTCAACACGGCGCTGGCGCTGTTCAAGGACGGCACGCTCGACCGGCTCGGCGTGCAGCTGATCGGCGCCAATGCCGAGGCGATCGAGAAAGCCGAGGACCGCGAGAAATTCCGCGACGCGATGGACCGGATCGGGCTCGAGAGCCCGCGCTCCGCCATCGTCCACACGATGGATGAAGCGGCGGCGGCACTGGAGAGCGTCGGCCTTCCGGCGGTGATCCGGCCCAGCTTCACGCTCGGGGGGACGGGCGGCGGGATCGCCTACAATCGCGACGAATATGAGCATTTCGTGCGCACCGGCCTCGAAGCGTCGCCAACGACCGAGGTCCTGATCGACGAGAGCCTCGTCGGTTGGAAAGAGTATGAGATGGAGGTCGTGCGCGATCGCGCCGACAACGCCATCATCATCTGCTCGATCGAGAATGTCGACCCGATGGGCGTGCATACCGGGGACTCGATCACCGTCGCGCCGGCGCTGACTCTGACCGACAAGGAATATCAGCGGATGCGCTCGGCAAGCATTGCCGTGCTTCGCGAAATCGGCGTTGAAACAGGTGGTTCCAACGTCCAGTTCGCAGTCGACCCGAAGACCGGGCGAATGGTCGTGATCGAGATGAACCCGCGGGTGTCGCGCTCGTCGGCGCTGGCGTCGAAGGCAACCGGCTTCCCGATCGCCAAGGTCGCGGCCCGATTGGCCGTTGGCTACACGCTCGACGAGATCGCCAACGACATTACCGGCGGCGCGACGCCTGCGAGCTTCGAGCCGACCATCGATTATGTCGTGACCAAGGTTCCGCGCTTCACGTTCGAGAAGTTCCGCGGCGCGGAGGCGCTGCTATCGACGTCGATGAAGTCGGTCGGCGAGGTGATGGCGATCGGCCGCAACTTCCACGAGAGCCTGCAGAAGGCGTTGCGTGGCCTGGAGACGGGGCTGTGCGGGCTGGACCGGGTGCGCGGGCTCGAAGGCGCCGATCCGTCGGAAATCGCGAATGCGCTGGCGCGGGCGACGCCCGACCGGCTGCTGGTCGCGGCGGAGGCGCTTCGTCAGGGCTTCACGGTCGAGCGCATCAACGAGATCGCCGGCTTCGACCCGTGGTTTCTCAAGCGCTTGCAGGAAGTGGTTGAGGCTGAGGAGGAAGTGCGGATCAACGGGCTTCCAAGCGATGCGGCGGGCATGCGCCGGCTGAAAGCGATGGGGTTCTCCGATGCGCGGCTCGCGCAGCTTTCGCTCCGCTCGGCCGGCGTCGAGCGGCGGATGAGCGAGGCCGTCGCGGCGGGAGGCTCGGGCGTCGTCCACGATGCGATGAGCGCGATGACCGGCGGGATCACCGAGAGCGAGGTGCGCGCGCATCGCGTCAGGCTGGGCGTCCGGCCGGTGTTCAAGCGGATCGACAGCTGCGCGGCCGAGTTCGACGCGGCCACGCCCTATCTCTACTCGACCTACGAAGCGCCCTTGTTCGGCGAGCCCGAAGACGAGGCCGATGTTTCGGACAGGCGCAAGGTGATGATCCTCGGCGGCGGCCCGAACCGGATCGGGCAGGGGATCGAGTTCGACTATTGCTGCTGCCACGCCGCCTTCGCCCTCGGTCGCGACCGCGGGGAGCAAAAGGGCGCCGGGTTCGAAGTCATCATGGTCAATTGCAACCCGGAGACGGTCTCGACCGACCCGGACACGTCGGACCGCCTCTATTTCGAGCCGCTGACCGCCGAGGACGTGCTCGAGATCGTCCGGCGCGAGCAGGAGAAGGGCGAGCTGCTCGGCGTGATCGTCCAGCTCGGCGGCCAGACGCCGCTGAAGCTCGCCGAGGAACTGCAGGAGGCGGGCGTCCCGATCCTGGGCACGTCGCCCGACAGCATCGACCTCGCCGAGGACCGCGAGCGCTTTGCCGCGCTAGTCAAGCAGCTGGGTCTCAAGCAGCCATCCAACGGCATCGCGCGCAGCCGCGACGAGGCGATCCGGGTGGCCGAGCGGATCGGCTATCCGGTGCTGCTGCGGCCCTCTTATGTGCTTGGCGGGCGAGGCATGGAGGTGGTCGAAGGGCCTCAGCAGCTCGACCATTATATCGCGACTGCGGTCCAGGTGTCGGGCAAGAGCCCGGTGCTGATCGACCGCTATCTGCGCGACGCGATCGAGGTCGACGTTGACGCGATTTGCGACGGGACCGACGTCGCGGTGTGCGGCGTGCTCCAGCACATCGAGGAAGCGGGAGTGCACTCTGGCGACAGCGCCTGCTCGATCCCGCCCTACAGCCTGCCCACGGAAGTGGTCGCGGAGATCGAGCGGCAGACGCGCGAGCTCGCGCTGGCGCTGAAGGTCAAGGGGCTGATGAACGTCCAGTTCGCGGTCAAGGACGGTGAAGTCTATCTCATCGAGGTCAACCCGCGCGCCAGCCGCACCGTGCCGTTCGTTGCCAAGGCGATCGGGCAGCCCGTCGCGAAGATCGCGGCTCGGGTGATGGCGGGAGAGCCTCTGGCCACCTTGGGCGATGTCGGCCGTGCGCTCGACTATGTCGCGGTGAAGGAATCGGTGTTCCCCTTCGCGCGCTTCCCGGGCACCGACCCTGTGCTTGGACCGGAAATGAAGAGCACCGGCGAAGTCATGGGTATTGCGCGAGAATTCGATATTGCCTTCGCCAAGGCCCTGCTTGGGGCGGGAATGGCGCTGCCGCAGTCGGGAACGGCCTTCGTCTCGGTGAAGGACGGCGACAAGGACAATATCGTGCCCGCGGTCGAGAAGCTGGTTGAGCTGGGCTTTTCGATCATCGCAACGGGCGGCACCGCGGCGCACCTCCAGGCCAGAGGGCTGCCGGTCGAGATCGTCAACAAGGTCGCGCAGGGGCGGCCGCACATCGTCGACCGGCTGCTCGACGGCGACGTCGCGATCGTGTTCAACACAACCGAGGGGTGGCAGTCACTGAAGGACAGCCATTCGATCCGGACCACCGCGCTCAACAAGAAGGTGCCATACTTCACAACGGCGCCGGCCAGCCTCGCGGCCGCGCGGTCGATCGAGGCGGTGCGCGGGCACGCGCTTGAAGTCGGCTCGCTCCAATCCTATTATTCCGCCTCCAAAAGCTAGGCTTCCATACAATTCGCCCTCGACAAGCGGCCCACCAAGGGACGCCGGGGCAGGGTTTTGAAAAGAGGGTTTCGAATATGGCGAGTGCCGAAAAGGTGCCGATGCTGGCCGAGGGCCACCGCAAGCTCACCGACGAGCTGAGGCGGCTGAAGGTCGAGGAGCGCCCGGCGATCGTCGAAGCGATCGAGGATGCGCGCGCGCATGGTGACCTCAGCGAGAATGCCGAATATCACGCCGCCAAGGAGCGCCAGGGCCAGGTCGAGGCAACCATCGCCGATCTCGAGGACCAGCTTAGCCGAGCGATGGTCATCGACCCGACGACACTGTCGGGCGACAGGGTTGTGTTCGGTGCGACGGTGACCCTGATCGACGAGGACGAGAAGAAGGTGCGGTACCAGCTTGTCGGGCAGGTCGAGGCCGACGCGAGTCATGGACGGATCAGCTACAATTCACCGCTTGGGCGTGCGCTGATCGGCCGCCACAAGGGCGAGGAGGTCGAGGTCTCGACCCCGTCCGGCGACCGCTATTACGAGATCAAGAAAATCGAGTTCATTTAGGTGGGCTCGCGCATCCCGCGCACCGCCACGAACCTTATCGTCGCGCTGACCGCGCTGGCGTGGCTGATCGCCGTCGTGCTGGGCCAGTCGGCGCAGGCGGCCTACGGCCTCGGCTTCATTCCAATGCGCGTCTCGGGCGTCGCCATCCCGTTCGCTGCGGCGCCGGTGTGGCTGACGCCGCTGACCTCGACCCTGGTTCATTCGAACCTCGTCCACCTCGGCTTCAACATGCTGATCCTACTGTGGTGCGGGTCGATGGTGGAGCGAGTGATCGGCCCGACCGGACTGGTTGTGCTCTACATCGTCGGCGCCTATGCGGCTGCCGCGCTGCAGTGGGCGGTGAGCCCGATGGCCAGCGTCCCGGTGATCGGGGCGAGCGGGGCAATCAGCGCCGTCATGGGCGCCTATGCGCTGAGCTTCGGCCGCGCCAAGCCCTTCACCAGCAACCTTCGAGTCAACCGCTGGATCAACGTCGCGTGGTTGCTCGTCGCCTGGGTCGTGCTGCAGCTGATGATGGGCTGGCTCGGCGACCAGCAGGGCTATCTGTTGGCGACCCCCGCGCACGTCGGCGGCTTCGCGGCGGGGCTGCTGCTGCAGCGCCCGCTGCTCTTGTGGAAATATCGCAAGGCCTAAGTCGCCGGCTGTTTCGGCCGCGAGATCCCCTCTGATTCCGGCTCGAGCAGCCGATGGAGGTGGACGACGACATATTTCATCTCGGCGTCGTCGACGCTGCCCTGCGCCTTGCCGCGCCATGCGTCCTCGGCAGCGGCATAGCTGTCGTAGACGCCGACGAGATCGATGGTCTTGAGGTCGAAGTCGAGGCCGCGCGGGTCCTTGACCCGGCCACCGAAGACCAAGTGCAGCTTGCTCATCGTGCCCCTCCGCTCATCGTTCAGCCCTGGTTGCGGACAGCGGCGACGGCGGCGTCGGCCGAGGCCTTGGCTGCGTCCGTCAGGCCCTCGAGCAGGTTGCGGATCGTCGCTTCGCCCTTTTCCCTGCTGATCCCGAGCTCATCAAGACGCTGCGACCCGGTGTCGCGAGCGGCATCGAGCGCCGCCTTGGCCGTGTTCTTGACGCGCTTGGCGGTCGGCTTGACGAGCCTTGTTTCAGCCTCAGTGCGCGGCAGCAGGGCGGCAATCAGCGCTCCGGCCGCGATTCCGCCGGCGAGCGCCAGCAGCGGCGCCTGGCCCAGCGTGTCGGTCGCCCGGCCGCGAGCGTCGCCGTAGGCGCGGATCGCACGCTGGCGCGGCGTTTCGCGCGCCTGGGTGTTGGTCTGCTCCTGATCGGTGTCCTGCTCAGTCATTGGCTTTCTCCGTGTTCGGTTGCTTCGGCTTGGCCTTGCGGGCCTTTCGTGATTTGCGTTTCTCACCGAGGCCATCGACCAGCCTGCCGGCGAGATCGATCAAGGGCTCGCGCGCCAGGAACATGGTCAGGGCCGCGACAACGCCGGTAGCGGCGAGGGGCCGTGCCCGCACCGCGTCGACGGCATCCTCGGCTAGATCCGCGCCCTTCTCCTTCGCGCCTTGCCAGGCATCCTTGGCCAGGACCTTCGGGCTCAGTCGGTCCTGAAGCTCCTGTGCACTGGCCATCACCCGCGCCCGGCTGCGGTCCACCTCTGCCCTGGCGGCAAGGATCGCGGCAGAATCCTTCACAGGTCCCGCCGAAGCCGCTGGTAGCCTGCCCAGCCGAGTAGCCCGGCAACGGCGGCGAAGATGAGCATTCCGAGGAACCCGGCCGCGAGGGGGCCGATGAAGGTTTCCAGCGCAATCACGACGCCGAGTGCGAGGGCGGTAACCGCGGCGAGCGAGCAGATGAAGGCGAGGGTGAACAGCGCCGCGGGGATCGCGAGCGCCTTGCCCTTGGCCGCGGCAATCGCCTTGTAGAGGTCGATCTCGGCGCGCGCATAAGCCTTGCCGTTCTCGATGAGCTCGTGGACGAGCTCGCCGATCGGGCGTTCAGGCGGCGGCGGTCCAGGATCGACCGGTTTGAGCATCAGTCGTCGTCGTTTTCATTGGCCGGAGCGAGACCGGTCTTGAGAAGCCGCGCAACGACGAAGCCGACCACGGCCGCGCCGGCGAGCGCAATTCCGGGGCTGTTGCGGACGAAGTTGCGCGTGTCCTCGATCAGCTCATCCGGGTCCTTGGCGGCGATGCCGTTTGCGGCATCCTCGAGCGCGGTGGCCGCGCGACGGGCATAGTCGCCATATTCCTCGCCGAGCCGCTCATCGATTCCGGCCGCGGTGTCGCCGATCATCTTCGACACGTTCGCGAGGGCTTCGGACGTGCGCTCGAGACCTTGAGTGACGATCCCGCGCGCGCGTTCGCCCGCCTGGCTCGACAATTGCTCGCGCCCGTCGCGCAAACGATCGACGAGGCCGCGGTCCGAGTCCGCCGTCGTCGCCACGTCGCTCCCGTCAGTGCGCGATGCGCCTTCGATTACGGTGTCGGTTCCCTCGGGCAGGTCGGCAGTATCTTGATCGATCATGGCCAGTTCTCCTTTGCCGCCTTGAACCCGAACCCTCGCGCCTTCGTTCCGGTTGACCGAACCGAAAGTTGCACGCCCGAACGCTCGGCCTATTAGGCTCGGCGTACACCCATATTGTTACGCGCCCGCAAGAAGGAAAGCCATGACAGCGATTGTCGACGTCCACGCCCGCCAGATACTCGACAGCCGCGGCAATCCGACCGTCGAGGTGGAAGTCACGCTGGAGGACGGGAGCATGGGCCGCGCCGCGGTTCCGTCGGGCGCATCGACCGGGGCCCACGAGGCGGTCGAGCTCCGCGACGGCGACAAAGCCCGGTGGGGCGGCAAGGGCGTCATGAAGGCGGTTCAGGGGGTCAATAGCGAGATCGCTGAAGCCGTCGTGGGATTGGAGGCCGAGGACCAGGCCGAGCTCGACCGGATCATGATCGATCTCGACGGGACCGAGAACAAGGGGCGGCTGGGCGCGAACGCGATCCTGGGGGTCAGCTTGGCTACGGCCAAGGCCGCTGCCGATGCGCGCTCGCTGCCCTTTTACCGCTATGTCGGCGGGGTCGACGCCAACCTGCTGCCGGTGCCGATGATGAACATCCTGAACGGCGGCGTCCACGCGGACAACGGCATCGACTTCCAGGAATTCATGGTCATGCCGGTCGGCGCTCCGAGCTTTGCCGAGGCGCTACGCTGCGGGGCCGAGATCTTCCACGCGTTGAAGGCCGGGCTGCACCAGGCCGGGCTTTCGACCTCGGTCGGCGACGAGGGCGGCTTCGCTCCGGCGGTAAGTTCGGCGCGCGAAGGCCTCGACTATATCGAAAAGGCTGTGAGCGCGGCGGGCTACACGCTGGGCGATGACGTGCTGCTCGCGCTAGACTGCGCCGCGAGCGAATATTTCAAGGATGGCGCGTACCGGATGAGCGGCGAAGGCAAGACGCTGAGCTCGGCCGAAAACGCCCAGTTCCTCGCCGACTTGGCGACCAACTACCCGATCGCGTCGATCGAGGACGGGATGGCCGAAGACGACTGGGAAGGCTGGCAAAGCCTGACGGAGAAGCTCGGATCGCGAGTCCAGCTGGTCGGTGACGACCTGTTCGTGACCAACGTCACGCGCCTCAGGAAGGGCATCGCCGATCGCATCGCCAATTCGATCCTGATCAAGGTCAACCAGATCGGCTCGCTGTCCGAGACGATCGATGCGGTGCGGCTTGCCCAAACCAGCAGCTACACCACGGTGATGTCGCACCGCTCGGGCGAGACCGAGGATTCGACAATCGCCGACCTCGCGGTCGCGCTCTCCTGCGGCCAGATCAAGACCGGAAGCCTCGCGCGCTCGGACCGGACCGCCAAGTACAACCAGTTGCTGAGGATCGAGGAGGAGCTGGGCGACACGGCGCGCTACGCGGGCAGGGCAGCGCTGAAGACGTACCACTGATCCACAACTTTATCCCCGCTTCATCCACCAAATCATTCTTTTCCCTTGCAAGTCTGACTCACTCGTGATTCTTCTTAAGCCATGGTGGGGGGTCCGAACCGAATTTTCAGGCTGATCCGCAGGGTCGCGATGCCGGCCCTGGCGGTGATTGTCGTCGGCACCTTCGCCGGCCACGCGATCGCGGGCCCGAACGGAATCCTCGCCTGGGGCAGCTACCACCGTGCGCTCCACCAGCGGCAGGTGGAGCTGCAGCAGATCGAGCGGCAGCGCGCCCAGCTGAGGCACCGTTCCGACCTGCTCGATCCCAGGAAGGCCGACCCCGACATGGCCGATGAGCTGGTCCGCAAGGACCTCGGCCTGGTCCGTCCCGACGAGGTCATCATTCCGCTCGATTGAGGCGGCGCAACGGCCAGTTGCCGCATCCCCAAGCGCCACCTATAGGCTTGCCCGCTTACCGAGGAGAGAGGTCGCACGTGGCGCGTTCCGCGAAGAAAGCCGCTGTTTCGCCAGAGACGAGAGGGCCCGACATCAAGCGCCCGCCGCAGCCGCAGCGGTTCAAGGCGTCGAAGGAGCAGATGCTCCAATTCTATCGCGAGATGCTGCTCATTCGCCGCTTCGAGGAGCGCGCGGGTCAGCTCTACGGCCTCGGGCTGATCGGCGGCTTCTGCCACCTCTACATCGGCCAAGAGGCGGTCGCCGTCGGGCTGCAGTCGGCGATGACGGTCGGCAAGGACAGCGTGATCACCGGCTATCGCGACCATGGCCACATGCTCGCCTACGGCATCGACCCCAAGGTGATCATGGCCGAGCTCACGGGCCGCGAGGCCGGCATTTCCAAGGGCAAGGGCGGGTCGATGCACATGTTCAGCGTCGACCACGGCTTCTACGGCGGCCACGGGATCGTCGGCGCGCAGGTCGCGCTCGGCACCGGCCTCGCGTTCAAGCACAAATATGCCGAGGACGGGGGCGTGTGCCTCACCTACATGGGCGACGGGGCGGTCAACCAGGGTCAGGTCTACGAGGCCTTCAACATGGCCAAGCTGTGGGACCTGCCGGCGATCTACGTGGTCGAGAACAACAAATATGCGATGGGCACCTCAATCCAGCGCTCCTCGGCTGAGCCGTTGCTCTACCGCCGCGGCGAGGCGCACCGCATCCCCGGCCTGCAGGTCGACGGGATGGACGTGCTCGCAGTCCGCGGCGCGGCCGAGGTCGCGCTCGAATGGACCCGGAGCGGCAAGGGCCCGATCCTGCTCGAGCTCTTGACCTACCGCTATCGCGGCCACTCGATGTCCGACCCCGCACGCTATCGGACCCGCGAGGAAGTGCAGGACGTGCGCGAACACAACGACCCGATCACCCACGCCGAGCGCGAGCTCGCCAAGCTCGGGGTCAAGGAAGACGAGCTCAAGGCGATCGACAAGGAAATCAAGGATATCGTGGTCGAAGCTGCCAAATTCGCTGAAGACGCGCCAGAGCCCGAGCCCAAGGAGCTCTACACCGACGTCCTGGTGGGGAGCTACTGATGCCGCTGGAGCTGAAAATGCCGGCCCTGTCTCCGACGATGGAGGAGGGGACGCTCGCCAAATGGCTGGTCAAGGAAGGCGATGACGTCAAATCGGGCGACATCCTCGCCGAGATCGAGACCGACAAGGCGACGATGGAGTTCGAGGCGGTCGACGAGGGCAAGATCGCCAAGATCCTCGTCCCCGAAGGAACGGACGGGGTGAAGGTCGGCCAGCCGATCGCCTTGATGGCCGGCGACGGCGAGACAGTCACCGCCGAGCCCGCCGCCGAAGCGCCCAATCCGGCGATGACGGCGGAGCCGACGGTTCCTGCGCCCGCCTCGCAGCAGGACGAAGCCACTCCCACGCCGCACGTGTTCGAGACGGCCGCGCGCGACCTCGTCGCCGATGTAGCCAAGACCCGCGACGATCCCGAAGTGCCGGAGGGCACGCCTTTGGTCACCATGACCGTCCGCGAGGCACTGCGCGACGCGATGGCCGAAGAGATGCGTAAGGACGAGCGTGTGTTCGTGATGGGTGAGGAGGTCGCCGAGTACCAGGGCGCCTACAAGGTTACCCAGAACCTGCTGCAAGAGTTTGGCCCGAAGCGCGTCGTCGACACGCCGATCACCGAATATGGCTTCGCCGGTCTTGGCACCGGCGCGGCGATGGGCGGCCTTCGCCCGATCGTCGAGTTCATGACCTTCAACTTCGCGATGCAGGCGATCGACCACATCATCAATTCGGCGGCCAAGACCAATTACATGTCCGGAGGCCAGATGCGCTGCCCGATCGTGTTCCGCGGGCCGAACGGCGCGGCGGCGCGGGTCGCCGCCCAGCACAGCCAGAACTACGGGCCCTGGTATGCAAGCGTCCCTGGGCTGATCGTCATCGCGCCCTACAGTGCCGCGGACGCCAAGGGCCTGCTCAAGGCCGCCATCCGGACCGACGATCCGGTCGTGTTCCTCGAGAATGAGCTGCTCTACGGCCAGCATTTCGACGTGCCGCAGCTCGACGATTACGTCCTGCCGATCGGCAAGGCGCGGATCGTCCGGCCTGGCAAGGACGTGACGATCGTCAGCTACTCGATCGGCGTCGGAGTCGCGCTCGAGGCCGCGCAGGAGCTGATGGCGCAGGGCATCAACGCGGAGGTCATCGACCTCAGGACGCTGCGCCCGCTCGACAAGGCGACCGTGCTCGAAAGTCTCAAGCGCACCAACCGCATGGTGGTGGTCGAGGAAGGCTGGCCGGTCTGTTCGATCGCGTCGGAGATCATCGCGATCGCGATGACCGAGGGCTTCGACGACCTCGATGCGCCGGTGCTTCGGGTGACCGACAAGGACGTGCCGCTGCCCTACGCCGCGAACCTCGAGAAGCTCGCGCTGATCAAGGTGTCGGATGTCGTGGAAGCAGTGAAGGCCGTCACCTATCGCTGAGCTGCGCGACCGCGACCTCGTCCGGCTTTACTGGCCGACCCGGCTGCGGCCCGCATTCGATGCGCTGATCGACATCGACGATGCTCTGGGTGACGTGGTCTCCCGTTCCACGGAGCCGGCGCTCGGCGCAATCAAGCTCGCCTGGTGGCGCGAGCGGCTGGAAGAACTCGACGAGGGAAAGGTGCCAGCGGAGCCGAGGCTTGAGGCCGCTGCCCGGGAACTCCTGCCGCGTGGGATCTCCGGAGCTGAGCTGGCCGAGCTCGAACCCGGATGGGCAGCGCTGCTCCAGGAGCGCCCGGATCAAGAGCTTGCCCTCGATTGTGGCGCGAAGCTGTTCGGCTTCGCCGCTCGACTCCTCGGCGATGATCCACCGACCACCTTGCTTGCAGTAGCGGGGCGGGTTTTCGCTGCCGGCAAACTCAGCCGGATTGGGCTCGCTCCGAACGAGGCGCTTGCAATTCCGCTATTGGCCCGTGCGCCGAGCAGTTTCCGACCGCTTACTGCGCTTGCAGCCCTTGCCGCGCGCGACCTGGACCGGCGCGAGCCTGAGGCGACACCTGCCCGAGCCTGGACGTTGCTTCGCCATCGTCTGACGGGGAAATTCTAGTCACAGTTGACAGGAACGCCTCCCTTTTGGAGGTTGCCGCCGTGCCGAATCTCCTTCGTCCAAGGGGATTCCTATGCTTCGTTTCCTGGCCGGCGCTGCCGCCTGTTTCCTCCTGATGACCGGCACGTTCCTGATCTGGCAATCGCGCGCAGCGACTGGGCCGAGCTTGCCCGGAGCGCCGCCGGCGCGCGCTGCGAGCCTGTTCGGGGAGTCCGTGCCGCTCGAGGCGCCCGAGGCCAGCGCCAAGACGCGCGAGGAGAAGCGCTTCGCCCGCTACGACAAGGACAAGGACGGCAAGGTCGAGACGATGGAATATCTCGCCGCGCGCCGCCGCAACTTCGACAAGCTCGACGCCGACCACAATGGCGGGCTGTCTTTCCAGGAATATGCCGTGAAGGGCATCGAGAAGTTCAACGCCGCGGGCGGCGGCAAGGGCTTCCTGACTCCCGCGGAGTTCGTCGCGACCGCGCCGCCGGCTCCGAAGCGCAAGCTGGGCTGTAGCTGCCAGTCGCGGGCGCCCGAGGTGGCGAGTGCCGACGACGGGGACAACGCGAGCTAGAGTTCCTCCCCATCCCAGTATGGGGAGGGGAACCATCCGTAGGATGGTGGAGGGGTGTCATGCCGCCGCCACGAGAGAAGAACGATGTAGTGCTTCGCGCCGCGCGTTACGGCGCGAGATGACGCTGCCTGAAGGCTTGCTATGGCAAGCGCTGCGCCAACGCCCGAGTGGATTGAAGTTCAGGCGCCAGCATCCGATCGGACGATGCATCGTCGACTTCTATTGCCCTTCGGCAAAGCTGGTGATCGAAGTTGATGGTGAGAGCCACCTATTGGGCGACCACCCGGAGCGTGACTCGCGTAGGGACGCTTGGATGAAGAGCCAAGGGTTGCGTGTATTGCGGCTGGCGGCGGTGGACGTGATGAAGGACTTACAAGGGGTGGTCACGGCAATTCTCACCGCATGCCGAAGCTAGCTACCCCTCCACCAGCTGCGCTGGTTCCCCTCCCCACGACGTTTCGTGGGGAGGAATTTGGGTCAGCCACTCCCCAAGAGCGGCGCGGGCGCGGTCGGTGTAAGCCTTCTTGCGGTCGGCGCGCTTCAGTCGCCCGGCAGGCGGCGGCATCAGGCCGAAGTTGACGTTCATCGGCTGGAAGCTTTCGGCGTCGGCGCCGCCGGTGATGTGCGCGAGCAGCGCTCCGAGCGCGGTCTCGGGGGGCGGCGGCGGGAGCCTGTCGTCACGGAGCTCCGCGGCGGCGAAGCGGGCGGCGAGAATGCCGACGGCGGCGCTTTCGACATAGCCCTCGCATCCGGTGATCTGGCCGGCGAAGCGGATGTTCGGTTTCGACTTCAGGCGCAACTCTCCGTCGAGCAGCCGCGGGGAGTTGATGAAGCTGTTGCGGTGGATCCCGCCCAGCCTCGCGAACTCGGCATTTTCGAGGCCTGGGATGGTGCGGAAGATCCGCACCTGCTCGCCATGCTTCAGCTTGGTCTGGAAGCCGACCATGTTCCACAGCGTGCCGAGCTTGTTGTCCTGCCGCAGTTGGACGACGGCGTAAGGCCAGCGGCCGGTTCGCGGATCGTCGAGGCCGACGCCCTTCATCGGCCCGTAGCGCAAGGTGTCGACGCCGCGCTCGGCCATCACCTCGATCGGCATGCAGCCTTCGAAGTAAGGCGTATCCTTCTCCCACTCGTGGAACGGCATCTTCTCGCCGTCGACCAGCGCCGCGATGAAGTCCTCGTACTGCGCCTTGTCGAGCGGGCAGTTGATATAGTCCTTGCCGCCCTTGTCCCAACGCGCGGCCATCCAGGCGACCGACATGTCGATGCTGTCGCGATGGACGATCGGCGCAATCGCGTCGAAGAAGGCTAGCGCACCTTCGCCTGTCTCGTCGGCGATGGATGCGGCGAGGGC
>Ga0207711_10001563_pt1 | contig 21146 bp, 24 predicted proteins | sample KBSS34metaG_FD_184401 | JGI IMG/M metagenome (GOLD analysis project Ga0207711, IMG submission 184401) | Switchgrass rhizosphere microbial communities from Kellogg Biological Station, Michigan, USA - KBS S3-4 metaG (SPAdes) (version 2) | ecosystem: Host-associated > Plants > Roots > Rhizosphere...
TTGGCGGCGGCCTTCTTCGGCGCGGCCTTCTTCGGCGCAGCTTCGGCCGGGGCCTCCGCAGCAGCGGCGGCCTTCTTCTTCGGCGCGGCGGCCTTCTTGGCGACCGGGGCTTCCAGCGACACCGCCGGCACCGCCGGGATGAAGGTCAGGTTGCGGGCCCGGGCGTTCAGCTCGGCCTTGGTGGTCAGGCTGACTTCGCCGTCCCACTTGGCTTCGGCGCCGCCGCCGGTGATGCCGGTCACGCGCAGCACGCTCTCGACCTGGCGGTGGCCCTTGGTGCGGCGATAGCCCTGGCGGCGGATCTTCTTGAAGATCTTCACCTTCAGGCCCTTGCGGGTCTCGATCAGGGTGGCCGCCACCGAGGCGCCTTCGACGACCGGCGCGCCGACGGTCACGGCGTCGCCGTCGCCCAGCATCAGCACTTCGCCGAACGCCACGTTCGCGCCGGGCTCGCCTTCGAGCTTTTCGACGACGAGCAGGTCGCCGGGCTGGACCCGGTACTGTTTCCCGCCGGTCTTGATCACCGCGTACATGGTTCGCGCGCCTTCGTACTTAATAGAGAGTGCAAAACGGAATACGCCCCCGAGGAACCCCCAGGGACGAGAGGGGCGGTCTTATACTCACGGCGGCGGGAGAGTCAACGACGCGGCGGGCCGAAAGCGCTGATGAAACCTTCAGCTTCCTTGCGCCCGGATCGCGGTCTGAGCGGCGCGAAACCCGGGTGACAGGCCGAAAGCGGGCCGGCAGGGTGGAGGACTTCCATCCGCCGGCGGAGGGGTAGTCGCGCGGATGCGAGCGGATAGCCCGCGTCTCGTGTTCAGGTCCATGATCCCGCTTTCGCCGCACCTTCGCTTCGCCGCGTTCGCATAGGTGAAGCGAAGTTCGGGACCGCCCAACACGAACATGAAGCCGTGCGATCGGTCGAACAGCTGCAGCTGCGTCCTGATCAGCTCTTCGGAGCTTGGCGGCATGCGCCTCCGGGCGGACTGCTACTCGTCGGAACGCCACTCATTCAGGCCCGGGGCCTGCTGTCGGGCTCAGCATCCAACTTCGGCTTAAGTTAGACTTAAAGCATCGCCGCGGCGGTGCAGCTCACCTCATTCACCACCGGCTCGACGGCGATCTTCTCGACCTGGCCGTCGTTGGCGACGATCAGGAAGCGGCTGAGGCATTCGCCAAGGAAGAGCTGCGGCGCGCGGGTCGTCAGGCCGGCGCCGCGGCCGAACGCCAGGTTTCCGTCCGACAGGAAGTGCAGGTGGGCGGCCGGGTCGACGCGTCCGGCCCAGGCCGCCAGGGTCCAGGGGTCGTTGGCGGCGAGGCAGACCACCGCCTCGAAGCCCGAGGCCAACAGGGCCGGCGCCTTGGCGACGAAAGCCGGCAGGTGCACGCGGGTGCAGACCGGGGTGAAGGCGCCCGGCAGCCCGATCAGAGCGAAGCGGCCGCGGGCGAACACCTGGGCGGCGGATTTGACGACGATCTCGCCGTCCTCGAGCGCGGCCAGCGGCGCATCCGGCAGCCGGTCGCCGCGGGCGATCCGGCCACGAAGCAGAACTGATTGTCCCATGGCCGCAGGATCGCGGGAAATGGTGAACAGGCGGCTTCTTTGCGAACGGCGTCGGTGGGCCGAAATTCTCCTCTCCCTCTCTCGCTTCGCTCGGGGGAGAGGCGTGCAGCCCTACTCTTCCTGGCGGCCGGCTGGGTCAGGTCGAGCGCCAGCGCCCGGTCCCTTCATCGGCGCCAGTGAGTGCATGCGCCCCTGGCCGCCCTCCCCTCAGACGTCCCAGCCCTTGATCGCGCCCTGGTCCATCGCCCGTTGCAGGTAGATGTCCAGGTGCACGAGCTTGCCGGCGGCGTTGAACTCATAGACCGACATCGAGTTCACCACGTCGGTGTCGGCGCCGGTGGTGGCGCGCTCCTCCAGCTCGAGGAAGACGCGGCCGTGGACCTCGGTGACATGCTTCATCGTGCAGTCCCAGTTGGTCAGGCCGGGCGCCCACTGGTGGATCAGGCCGATGTACTGGTCCCAGTCCACCACCTCCTTGAAGCAACCGACCCGCACGAAGTCGTCGGTCGCCACCAGCTCGGCGAGCGGGGCCCAGTCCTCCAGCTTGAAGCCGGGCTGGCGCGACTGGTTGACCAGGCGTTTGAAGCGGGCGCCGAACTCCAGCACGTTGCGGGTCATCGGCCCGTAGTCGTCACGCGCCGTTTGGTTGAGGCTGTCGATCTGCGCGTCCATGCCGGCGCACTCCCTGTTGGTGGCGCTCTCATCTGTCCCGGCGCACGGTCGCGGTCCGGGGCCGGAGCTTGGCGAAACTCTTGCGCAGCGGGCCTGGCGAGGGCAACGGCGCCCTAGCGTCACCCCGGAGCGATTTCTGCGCGGCCCCAGTGTGCCGGATCTGAAGTTCGCCTGGAATCGGGACACTAGTGGGCGAGGGCGTCGAGGGCGCTGGTCACATGGCTGCGCAGGGCCGGGTCGCGGGTGGTCTCCAGCATGGCGGTGAGGCTGGCGCGCGCCGCCGCGTCGTCGCCCAGCGCGCGTTCGAGCCGCGCGCGGTCCCACCATCCGGGGCTGTGGCCCGGGGCGACGGTGGTGATCCGCTGGAGCACCACCAGCGCCCGGGCGAGGTCGCCGGCCCGCTCGGCCCGGGTGGCCTGGTTCATCTGCAGCCGCACCAGCACCGCCCGGTTGGACAGCGGGGCGAAATGCTCGGGCCGGACGGCGTCCAGCCGCAGTTCGGACGTCCGCAACAGGGCGGCGAGGTGCGCGCCGGCGATCAGGCCGCCGCGGTTGAACGGATCGATCACCAGCGCCGGTTGGCCGATCGCCGCCAGGACGTGTCCGGGGGTGTTCAGCACATGGGCGATCCAGCCCAGCCGGCGGGCCGCGGCGACATAGAGGATCGCCAGCGCCACCGGCAGTCCGCGCCGCCGGTCGATGACCCGCATCAGATCGGCGTTGTCCGGATGATCATAGCTGGCGCGATCGCCGTCGAAGCCGAACTCGGCGGCCAGCACGTCGGCCAGCTCGTCCGCCTGTTCGCGCGGCGTGCGCGCCGCCGCCCCGCGGACGGCGAGCCGCTCGGTGATCCGCTCCAGCAGTTCGAGATAGACCGACAGCTCCGCCTCGGGATGGTCGAGGGCGGCGATCTCCAGCGCCGCGGTGTCAAGCTCGAGGTCGGCTTCGTCGATGAGCCCGAGGCTGGCGATCTGCTCGATCATGGACCAGGCGCCTTTCGTGCGATCAGCCCATCATGACAGATGCCGCGACCCCGATCTGCTCACAAGAGCCTATTCCCGCGCGCCCCCTCAGGCGGCTTCCGGCGGGGCCGAGGTCAGGGCGACGAAGACGTCCTCCAGGTCGGGATCCTCGGTGGAGATGTCCTTGATGTGCAGGCCGGCGGCGCGGATCGCCGCCAGCACCTGCTCGACGCTGGACAGGCCCGTGCGGTAGCCGACCGAGAAGCCGCCGGCCTTGGTCAGCCGGGTCTCGAAGCCGGGCAGCACCGGAACCGTGATCACCGGCTCCTCCGGGGTGACCAGGACGTGGCGGGTGTCCATCCGCTGCAGCAGGGTGGCGGTCGGCTCGCAGGCCACCACCTGGCCGCGGTTGATGATGGCGATCTGGTCGCAGAGCTCCTGGGCTTCCTCCAGGTAGTGGGTGGTCAGCACGATGGTCACCCCCTTGCGGTTCAGCTCCAGCACATAGGCCCACAGCTGGCGGCGCAGCTCGACGTCGACGCCGGCGGTCGGCTCGTCGAGGATCAGCACCGGCGGGTTGTGCACCATGGCCTTGGCCACCATCACCCGCCGCTTCATCCCGCCGGACAGCTGGCGGACATAGGCGTTGGCCTTGTCGGCCAAACCCAAGGCCGTCAGCAGCTCCATCGTCCGCCGCTCCCGGGCGGGAACGGCGTACATGCCGGCCGCCACCTCCAGCGCCTCGCGCGGGGTGAAGAAGGGGTCGACGGAGATCTCCTGGGGCACCACGCCGATCGCGGCGCGCGCGTCGCGCGGACGCTCGTCGATGTCGCGGCCCCAGATCCGCACCTCGCCGGAGGTCTTGCGGCAGAGGCCGGCGAGGATGTTGATGAAGGTCGACTTGCCGGCGCCGTTGGGACCCAGCAGGCCGAAGATCGAGCCGCGCGGGATCGCCAGGTCGACGCCGCGCAGGGCGCGCATCTCCGGCGTGGTCTTGCTCGCCGGGTAGGTCTTGACGAGGTTCCGGGCCTCGATGGCGTAGTCGGGAAGGGTCATCGAAGGGCCGGGAGCCTCGTTTGCGCGCCGTCTCGATTGACGGGGAAAGCCGTGGTCGCATACCTAGGCGCGCATCGCGCCTGCGCCAAGCAGTGCACGCGATTTCAGAGGGGCGCTTGATGGCTCGCCAAGTTCGCAACAAGGGCGCTTCCGCCCAGCTCCGGGTCGAGCCGGCGCCGGCGCCCGCCGCCCTGACGCCGGACCTGCCGGCGCCAGAGACTATCGTCGTGCGCTCGGGCCGTATCGCCTGCGACGGCGTCGGCGGCGCCCTGGGACACCCGCGGGTCTGGCTGGAAATGGGCGAGGCCGCCTTCGTCGAATGCCCCTACTGCGACCGCCGCTTCGTCCTGGCCAAGGACGCCGGCGAAGGCGAGGAAGACGAACGCTTGGCGCCGGGCGTCTACGAAGGCTCCCACGGGCACTGAGCCGATAGTCAGGCCGCCCGCGCGCCCACAAGGGTCCGAGCGCCGCCGGCGACCGCTTCGCCGATGCGGAAGCGGCCGACCATGCGCACCAGTTCTTCGCTCTTGCCTGACAGCTGCTGGGTGGCGGCGGCGGATTCCTCGACCATGGCGGCGTTGCGCTGGGTCATCTGATCCATCTCGTTGACCGCGATATTGACTTGCTGCAGCCCGTTCGACTGTTCGTGGGTCGAGCTGGCGATCTCGCTGATCACCCCGGCGATCTCGCCGACCTGGGAGACGATCCGCTGCAGCGCGTCGCCGGTGCGGGCGACCAGGTCGACGCCCTTGCTGACCTGTTCGCCGGAGGTGTTGATCAGGGTCTTGATCTCCTTGGCCGCGTCGGCCGAGCGCTGGGCCAGCGCCCGCACCTCCGAGGCGACCACCGCGAAGCCCTTGCCGGCGTCGCCGGCGCGGGCGGCTTCGACGCCTGCGTTGAGCGCCAAGAGGTTGGTCTGGAAGGCGATCTCGTCGATCACCCCGATGATCTGGCCGATCTCGCCGGCCGAGCGCTCGATCCCGCCCATGGCTTCGACCGCCTGGCGGACGATCTCGCCGGAGACCTCGGCGTCCGAGCGCGCGGTGGTGACGATGCGGTCGGCGTTGCGCGCGCCCTCGGCGGTCCGGCCGACGGTGACGGTGATCTCCTCCAGCGCCGCGGCGGTCTCCTCCAGGCTGGCGGCCTGGCGTTCGGTGCGGCGCGCCAGGTCCTCGGAGGCGGCGCTGATCTCGCTGGTGCTCGAGCGAACGCCGCTGGTGGCGGCGTTGATCACCGACAGGGTGTCCTGCAGCTGGCCGATGGCCCCGTTGAAGTCCTGCCGGAGCTTCTCGTAGTCGGACGGGAAGGCGGTCGCGATGCGGAAGGTGAGCTCGCCGGCCGAAAGCTTTTCCAGCCCCAGGCCGACCGCGCGGACGACCTCGGCCTGCTCGGCGGCGGCCCTGGCCTCGGCCGCGGCGACGCGGGCGCGCTCGGTTTCGGTCTGGCGGCGCTGGTCGGCGCTCTCGCCTTCCAGGCGCAGCTTGTCGAGCGCGGCCTCCTTGAAGCTCTGCACCGCGGCGGCCATGGCGCCGATCTCGTCGCCGCGGCCGATGCCGGGGGGCGAGACCTCGTGGTCGCCCTGGGCCAGCCTGCGCATCACCGAGGTCATGCCGGCGATCGGCGCGGCGACCGCCCGCGACAGCAGCCCGGCCATGACGATGGCGAAGGCGATCGCCGCCACGCCGGCGCCGATCATGACCAGGGTGGCCTTGCGGATGGCGCTGCGCTGGGCGGCGGCGTTGGCCGCCTGGATCTGGTCCTGCGCGGCGTTCAGCCCCTTCAGGCCGGCGCGCAGCTTGCCGAGCGACTTGCGGCCCAGCATGTCGAACGCCTGGGGCTTGGTGGCGGGATCCTGGGCCAGCGCGATCACCGGCTCGCCGTAGGTGGCGCGCCAGGTGTCGAATTCGGCCTTCAGCGCCGCGGCGCGCTGCGCCTGGGCCGGGTCGTCGGATTGGCTGCGGAAGCTCTCGAGCGTCTTGTCGAGCTTGGCCGAGCTCTCGTGATAGGTCTTCAGGAAGGCCGGCTCGCCGGCGATGGCGAAGCCGCGCAGGGCGTTCTGCATCTCCAGCATGCCGATCTGCGCGTCGCTCAGCTCGTCGGCGCGGGCGCTGGAGCGGACGGTCTGGTCGACGGCGGCGCGGATGGCGTGCAGCTGGTGCATGACCAGGACGTTGGCGCCGACAAGGATCAGGATCAGGCCGGCGAACGCGCCCGACAGCTTTCGCGAGATCCTCAGATTCTTGAACACAGCGCGGGCTCCTGACTGGCCGACCGTCGACCTTCGAGCCAGCTATCTCACGCGCTGAGTTGATTTAACCTTACCCTGGGGAAACCCCGACCAGGTCCTAAACCCGCAGCGGCATCAGGATGTATTGGACGTCGGCGTCGCCCGGATCCAGCACCAGGGCCGGGTCGTTGGGTCCGCCGAAACGCAGCTCCGCGGTGGAGCCGGAGATCTGGTCGGTGATGTCCATCAGGTAGCGAGCGTTGAACGACAGTTCGAAGGCGTCGCCGTCGTAGTCGATCTCCAGCTCTTCGACGGCCTGGCCGGCTTCCATGTTGCGCACGGTCAGCACAACCCGGCCGCTCTCGATCGCCATCCGCACCGAGCGGCTCTTTTCCGCCGAGATGGTCGCCACCCGGTCGACCGCCTGGGCGAACAGCTTGGCGTCGACGTGGACGATGCGGTTGTTGTCCTTCGGAATGACCCGGCTGTAGTCGGGGAAGTTGCCGTCGATCACCTTCGAGGTCAGCGCCGCGCCGTTCACCTCGACGCGCACCTTCTGGGCGCTGACCGCCAGCTCCACGGTCTCGCCGGCGTCGTCCAGCAGGCGGCGAGCCTCGCCGATCGTCTTGCGCGGCACGATCACGCCCGGCGTCCCGGCCGCGCCCTCCGGCGCCGCCATCTCGGCCAGCGCCAGACGGCTGCCGTCGGTCGCCACCGCCCGCAGCTTTAGGGCGCCGTTCTCGCTGACCGTGTGGATGTAGAGGCCGTTCAGATAGTAGCGGGTCTCCTCCGCCGAGATGGCGAAGCGGGTCTTGTCGATCAGCCTGATCAGGTCGTTGGCGTCCACCGACATCCGGCTGGTCAAGCCCTCGGCGGACATGACCGGAAAGTCGCCGGCCGGCAGCACCGGCAGGCTGAAGCGCGACCGCCCGGCCTGGACCGTCAGCCGCGGGTCCTCGCCGTTGAAGGTCAGCGAGACGTCGGCGCCGTCCGGCAGCTTGCGGACGATTTCGTAAAGGGTGTGGGCCGGCGCGGTGATCTGGCCGGGCTGATCGACCTGGGCGAAGGCCTCGTCGATGATCTCCATGTCGAGGTCGGTGGCCGAAAAGCTCAGCTTGTCGCGCTCGGCCGAGAGCAGCACGTTCGACAGGATTGGAATGGTGTTCCGGCGCTCGACGGCGCTCTGCACATGCCCCAGCGCCTTCAACAGCGCCGCCCGTTCGATCGTCAGCTTCATGCCCTGGTCCCGCTCGCGCACGCGTCGGCGCGAATCAGGCGTCCGACGCCCCCCGACTGGAGGGGACTTGCGACATTAGCCAATTTCGCAGGGGGGGGAAGAGGGCGAAGCGTGAGAGTTGATCGGGCGCTCGGCGGCGGGCCATCGCATGCAAACAACATCCGTCATCCCGGACGGCCTGCACGGCCGAGCCGGGATGACGAAAAAGGATCCGGCGCGCTTAGGCCCGCGTGTCCACCGTGCCGCCGCCCGGCTCCTCGTCGTTGGCGGCGTAGGGATTGGCGCCGCCTTCCGGCGCGGCAGGCGCGGTCTTGGCCGCGACCACCACCATGGCCGGGCGCACCAGCCGGCCGAGCAGCTCATAGCCCGGCTGCAGCACCTGGATGACCCCGCCGCCGGCGACGTCGCTGCCCGGCTGCTCCATCATCGCCTGGTGCTTGTTGGGGTCGAACTTTTCGCCCCGGGCCGGGTCGATCTTCTTCAGCCCATTCTTCTCGAAGGCGCCCTGCAGCTCCTTCTCGGTCATCTCGACGCCGACCACGAAGTTCTTCACCGCGGTGTCGCCGCTTTCCGCCGGCTGGGCGGCCAGGGCGCGGGCGAGGTTGTCGGCGACGCCGAGGAGGTCGCGGGCGAACTTCTGGATGGCGTAGGCGCGCGCGTCGTTGGCTTCGCGCTCGGCGCGCCGGCGGGTGTTGTCGGCTTCGGCGGCGTAGCGGAGCACCTGCTCCTTCAACGCGGCGGTCTCGGCGCGCAGCGCCTCATAGGCGTCTTCGCCGACTTCCGGGGTCGGCGCCTGGGCGTCTGGCGCGGGCGTCTGTTCTTCGGACATGTCTTACCTGGCTCGCGAGTTTAAGCGTTCATCACCTGGCCAAGCACGCGGGCGGTATAGTCCACCAGCGGAATGATCCGGGCGTAGTTGAGGCGGGCCGGCCCGATCACCCCGATCGCGCCCAACACCCGCTGTGAGCCCGTCATATAGGGCGCCGCGATGACGGCGGAACCCGAAAGCGAGAAGAGGCGCGTCTCGGCGCCGATGAAGATGCGCACCCCGTCGCCGTCCCGCACCCCGTCGAGCAGCTGGATCAGCTGCTCCTTCTGCTCCAGATCCTCGAACAGCAGGCGCACCCGCTCCAGGTCCTCCGCCGTCTCGCGCGACTCCAAGAGATTGGCCCGGCCGCGGACGATCAGCGCGCGGTCCTCGGCGTCGCCGCCGCTCCAGGCGGCCATGCCGTCCTCCACCAGGCGCGCCGCGGTCTCGTCGAGTTCGCGCCGGGCGCCGTCCAGCTCGGTGCGCAGATCGACCCGGGCCTCCACCAGGGTGCGGCCGCGCAGGCGCGAGTTGAGGAAGTTGGAGGCCTCCTGCAGCGCCGAGGGGGTGACCCCGGCCGGCAGCCGGATCAGCCGGTTCTCCACCGTGCCGTCCTCGAAGACCATGATCGCCAGGGTCCGCTCGGCGCCCAGGGCGACGAACTCGACGTGCTTGACCCCGGCGTCGCGGGTCGGGGTCACCACGATCGCCGCCCCGCCGGCCAGGCCCGAGAGGATGGCGCTGGCCTCGTTCAGGGCGTCGTCGTAGTTGCGGCCGTGGGCGCGCAAGCGTGCATCGATCGAGCGCCGCTCGTCTTCGCCGACATCCCCCACCTCGAGCAGGCCGTCGACGAACAGCCGCAGGCCGGCATGCGTCGGCAGCCGTCCGGCGCTGACGTGCGGCGCGCCCAGCAGGCCGAGCTGGGTGAGGTCCTGCATGGTGTTGCGGATCGAGGCCGGCGACAGCAGCAGCCCGCTCTTCGAGAGGGTGCGCGAGCCAACCGGCTCGCCGGTGTCGAGATAGCTCTCGACGATCCGGCGAAAGATATCCCTGGCCCGTTCGTCGAGCTCGGCCAACGAGGGCCCGCGAGCGAAGATAGGCGTGTTCACGTCGGATGCATCGTCCGTCTGCGCGCCCCATGGACTGGACCGGTCCGATCTAGGATAAGCGCGACCTTCCAGCTTGCAAGACGCGTCGCAATTCCAGACGCGCGACCACCCAAGGAGTTCCGCATGCGCCCTTCCGAACGTCTGGCCGATGCGCTGCGGCCCGTCACCCTGGAGACCGGCGTCAACCGCTACGCCGAGGGCTCCTGCCTGGTCAGCTTCGGCCACACCAAGGTGCTGGTCACCGCCAGCCTGGAAGAAGGCGTGCCGCCCTTCCTGCGCGGCCGCGGCCAGGGCTGGGTCACCGCCGAGTACGGCATGCTGCCCAGAGCCACCCACACCCGCGGCCGCCGCGAGGCCGCCCAGGGCAAACAGTCCGGCCGCACCCAGGAGATCCAGCGGCTGATCGGCCGCTCGATGCGGGCGGTGGTCGACATGAAGGCGCTCGGCGAGCGGCAGATCACCCTCGACTGCGACGTCATCCAGGCCGACGGCGGCACCCGCACCGCCGCCATCACCGGCGGCTGGGTCGCGCTGAAGCTCTGCACCCGCTACCTGCTGGACGAAGGCCTGATCACCACCGATCCGATCCTCGACCAGGTCGCCGCGATCAGCTGCGGCGTCTTCTCCGGAACCCCGGTGCTCGACCTCGACTACGAGGAGGACTCCAACGCCGAGGCCGACAGCAACTTCGTGCTGACCGGCAAGGGCGACATCGTCGAGATCCAGGCCACGGGCGAGAAGCGCGGCTTCAGCGAAGGCGAGTTCGAAGCGCTGTTCTCGCTCGCCCGCAAGGGCATCGGCGAACTCTGCGTGGCGCAGCGGGCGGCGGTGGGGGGCTAAGGGGCTCGGTCGCGCGCTCCCTCTTTCCCTCTTAACCCCCCAACTTCCGTCATGGCCGGGCCCCGTCCCGGCCACCGATGAACGTCGAAAGCGCAGGGCGATCCCCATGCCACCGTGTGCATGGGTTCCCGGCACAAGGCCGGAATGACGGTTGGGAGGGGGTGAACCGCCGCTTCAGTCCTCCCCCTCGTCCAGCTCCTCCGCCGGTCCCGGCTCGTAGACCAGCAAATCGCCCGGCTGGCAGTCGAGCTCGCGGCACAGGGCCGCCAGCGTCGAGAAGCGCACCGCGCGGGCCTTGCCGGTCTTCAGGATCGAGAGGTTGGCGATGGTCACGCCGACCCGGTCCGCCAGCTCGGTGAGCGACATGCGGCGGTCGATGAGGATCCGGTCGAGGCTTACGCGGATGGGCATGGATCGGCCGCAGGGACTCTTAGATCGTCAGCTCGGCTTCGCGACGCAGGCGCGCGCCCTCGCGGAACACCTCCGCCAGGACGAACACCACCAGCACCGAGAACCACGCCGTCAGGCTGAAGCTCGGGCGCACGTCGCGCACCCAGGGCAGCCAGGCGCTGATCCCCCAGACCGCGTAGCGTCCGAGCTCGAGCACCGCAAGCATCAGCCCGACCAGCCGCAGGCGGTTGACGTTGTCCGGATGAAAGGGATCGCCGGCGGTCAGCGTGGTGAAGATCCGCCGCAGGGCGCCGATGATCAGCAGCACGCTGACCATGTAGAAGCCGGCGGCGAGCAGGCCGCCGACCACCAGGGGCGCGCGCTCGACGAACTGCGCCCCGTCGGAGATCTTCACGTTCGCCAGCAGCGAGGGGTTGAAGGCGAACAGCAGGGCCGCCAGCGCCAGCAGGGCCGCGCCGATGACGCCGGCGACCAGGGCCACATAGACCACGTCGAGGATGATCTTGAGGAAGCTGGAAACCGAACCCGGACCCAAGGCGCGCATGCATCCCCTCCCGCCGCGCCCGGCGCGAGCCGGGCGGCCTCAGCCAACCCCGGGGCGAGCCTAGTGGAACACGCCGCCGAGGGCGACCGTCAGAACGGGGAACATGGCCAGCGCTGTGAAGAAGCTGAGCGCGACGCGGTCGAAGATCTTGGCGTAGGTCGTGGGCATGGGAGCCTCCTTAGGATTGCTGCGGTGCAGCAAATTGGGTGAAGCGACATCGCTTCCATGCCGGTAATCAATATGGACGCATCGCTTTTCGATCAAATGAATATCGATTAACAATATTAAACTTTCGCAACGCGGCATCCGCCATCGGCGGTATGGTCCGCGGCCGAGCGGCGAGCGAGATGGAGAGACGATCGATGGCCCTGACCCTGGAGCCTGGCGCCAAGCTGGTGGTGGCGACCCACAATCCCGGCAAGGCGCGCGAGCTGGCCGAAATCCTGGAGAACCGCTTTCAGCTGATCACCGCCGGCGAACTGGGCCTGCCCGAGCCCGAAGAGACGGAGACCAGCTTCCTCGGCAACGCCCTGCTGAAGGCGCGCGCCGCGGCCGACGCCAGCGGCCTGCCCGCCCTGGCCGACGACTCCGGCCTGTCGGTGACGGCGCTGGACGGTGCGCCCGGCGTCTATTCTGCCCGCTGGGCAGGGCCGGAGCGCGATTTCGCCGCCGCCATGCGCAAGGTCGAGGAACGCCTCGAGGAGGCCGACGGCGACGACCGCTCGGCCTGGTTCTCCTGCGCCCTGGCGCTGGCCTGGCCGCACGGCGCGGCGGTGGTGGTCGAGGGCCGGGTTGACGGGACACTGGCCTTCCCGCCGCGCGGCGATCGCGGCTTCGGCTACGACCCGATCTTCGTCCCGACCGGCGGCGACCTCACCTTCGGCGAGATGGAGCCCACCGCGAAAGACGCCATCAGCCATCGGGCGCGGGCCTTCGCCAAGCTGAAGGCGGCGCTCTGGTGACCAGCCCCCCGCCGCTCGGGGTCTATGTCCACTGGCCCTATTGCGCGCGCATCTGTCCCTATTGCGATTTCAACGTCTTTCGCGTCCGCCGGCCGGACGAACCGGCGGCGCTGGCCCGGGCGATCGTCGCCGACCTCGAGGCTCAGGCCGCGCTGACCGGGCCGCGGACGCTGGTCTCGGTCTTCTTCGGCGGCGGCACCCCCTCGCTGATGGATCCGGCCTGGACGGCGGAGATCATCGCCGCCGCGCGTCGGCTGTGGACGCCGGCGGCCGATCTGGAAATCAGCCTGGAGGCCAATCCGACCGGCGCCGAAGCCGACCGCTTCGAGGCCTTCGCCGCCGCCGGCGTGTCTCGGTTGTCGCTCGGCCTGCAGGCGATGGACGACGCGTCGCTGGCCTTCCTCGGCCGCGAGCACGATGCGGCCAGCGGGATCCGCGCCGCCAAGGCCGCGGCGCGGGCGTTCCCGCGGCTCTCGCTCGACCTGATCTACGCCCGGCCCGGCCAGACCGCCGAGGGCTGGGCCGAGGAGCTGCGGCGGGCGATGGACCTTGGGGCCGAGCACCTGTCGCCCTACCAGCTGACCATCGAGGCCGGCACCGCCTTCGACCGGGCGGTGCGCCGCGGCCGATTCGCGCCGGCGGATCCGGAGCTGGGCGCGGCGCTCTACGAGACCACCCAGGCGGTCCTCGAGGCCGCAGGCTTCACCGCCTACGAGGTCTCCAACCATGCGCGCGGCGAGCCGGCCCGCTCGCGGCACAACCTCGTCTACTGGCGCGGCCAGGACTATGTCGGCGCAGGACCCGGGGCTCACGGGCGGCTCACCCGCGCCGGCGTCCGCCACGCCACTGTCGGCGAGAGCCGGCCGGCCGACTACCTGGCCCGGGTCGCCGCCCACGGGACCGGCTTCCCGGAGCTGGAGGCGCTGAGCGCCCTGGAGGCGGCCGAGGAGCGGGTGCTCAGCGGCCTGCGCATCGACGAGGGCGTTCCCCGCGCCGAGCTGGCCGTCCTCGACCTTTCGCCGGCGCGAACCGGCCCCCTCGTCGAGCTCGGCCTGCTGGCCGACGACCCCGACCGGCTGCTCGCGACACCGGCCGGCCGGCTGGTGCTCGACCGGCTGACCGCCGAGCTGCTGACCTGAGACCCCTCGGGAGGCTTGCCATCGGCTGCGACTGCGGCGAAGCCTGAGCAATGGCACGCCCCCTACCCTCGCCGGTCCTCGACGACGCCCCGCTGGCGCCCGGCCTCTATGTGGTGGCGACGCCGATCGGCAACCTGCGCGACATCACCCTGCGGGCGCTCGACGTGCTCGCCGGCTGCGATGTCGTGCTGTGCGAGGACACCCGGGTCAGCGGCAAGCTGATGTCGCTGTTCGGCCTGTCGAAGAAGCTGGAGCGCTACGACGAGCACGCGGCCGAGCGGACGAGGCCCAAGGTGATGGCGGCGCTGGCCGAGGGCGGGCGCGTGGCGCTGATCTCCGACGCCGGCACGCCGCTGGTTTCCGACCCCGGCTACCGCCTGGTGCGCGAGGCCGCCGAAGCCGGCCACCGGGTCTATCCGATCCCCGGCGCCTCGGCGCTTCTCGCCGGCCTCTCGGTGGCCGGCCTGCCGACGGATCGCTTCCTGTTCGCCGGCTTTCCGCCGCCGAAGAGCGCCGCGCGGCGCACCTTTCTCGAGGAGCTGGCCGGGATTCGCGCCACCCTGGTGTTCTTCGAGGGCGGCTCGCGGCTGGCCGACAGCCTCGCCGACATGGCGGCGGTGCTCGGCGATCGCGAGGCGGTGGTCTGCCGCGAGCTGACCAAACTCTACGAGACCGTCGTGCGCGGCCCGTTGAGCCAGCTCGCTGCCGATCCGCAGTTTTCCGCGCCGAAGGGCGAGCTCGTCATCCTGGTCGGACCCGGCCGCGAGCAGGAGGCCACCGGCGCCGACGCCGACACCGCCCTGGCCGACGCCCTGACCCGGTTGAAGCCCGCCGAAGCCGCCGCCGAGGTCGCCAAGGCCCTGGGCCTCTCGCGGCGCGATCTCTACAAGCGCGCGCTGGCCCTGAAGGCGCGCGGGTGAAGTCGGCCCGCGCCATTCGCGGCGCCGCGGCCCGCCGCTCCGGCCGCCAGGGGGAGGTGGTGGCGGCGCTCTGGCTGATGGCCAGGGGCTACCGGATCCTCGGCTTCCGCTTGAAGACGCCGCAGGCGGAGATCGACCTCCTGGCCTTGCGCGGCCGGATCCTGGCCATCGTCGAGGTCAAACGCCGCGCCGACCTGCTGGCCGCGCTGGAGGCGGTCGGCGTCGACCAGCGCGAACGCTTGCGCCGGGCCGGGCTGGCGATCGCCTCGAAACGGCCGGCTTTGGCCGGTGCGACGGTTCGCCTCGACCTCTTGGCGCTCGCGCCCGGACGGCTTCCTATGCATATTCCCGACGCTTGGAACGGCGGTTGAGGGGAATGACGCGAGAAGAGGCCGAGGAATTCCTGCTGCAGGCAGGCTCCGCCCAGGACGGGGAATTTCCCCTGCTCGAGGCGGCGATCGCCTGCGCCATTCACGAAGATCCGGTGCGCGACCCGCAGACCGCGCGCGACCTTGGCGCGGCTGGCGTCGAGCGGCTGACGGAACGGCTGAAACGCGAAAGCGCCGAAGAAGCGCTCGCCGAAACCATGGCCGGCGACCTGCGGCTGGCAGGCGACCTGTTCACCCACGACGACCCCGACAACGCCGACATCATCTCGGTCAGCCTGCGCCGCAAGGGGCTGGCCGTCAGCCTGGGCGTCTATTACCTGCACGTCGCCCGCCGCTGCAGCCTGACGCTGCAGGGCGTCGACTTCCCCGGCCACTTCCTGCTGCGCATCGAGACCGAGGAAGGCCCGCTGGCGCTCGACCCGTTCAGCGAGGGCCGGGTGGTGCTGCCCTCGGAGCTGACCCGTCGGGCGCTGCACGCCGGGCTGACGCCGAACGTCGCCGACCGGCTGGACCGGCTGATGGCCCCGGTCAGCGACCGCGCGGTGCTGATCCGGCTGCAGAACACCATCTACGCGCGGGCCTCGGCCATGCGCGACTTCGCCCGCGCCGAGCACGCCGCCATGCGTCGCGCCCTGCTCGACCCCACTGACCACCGACCCTGGCTCGACGTCGCCGCCGCCCGCGAGGGCCAGGGCGCCCTCGCCGGCGCGCTGGAGGCGCTGGCGCGCGCCACCACGCTGGACGGTGGGGCGGCGCTGGCGGCCCGGGCCCAACGCGAACGCGTGCGCTTACGCCTCAACTAACTGGCGCCCAAGCTTTCGCGGCCCTATGTGGCGATACTGGGCTGTCGGGAGTTCGCCATGTCTTTGAAGGTCGCCGTGCAGATGGATCCCATCGAGGGGATCAACATCGAGGCCGACACGACCTTCCTGATGATGGAGCAGGCCCAGGCCCGCGGCCACCGCCTGTTCGTCTACACCACCGACACCCTGGCGCTTGAGGATGGCCGGGCCTTCGCGCGCGGTCGCGACGTCGAGGTCCAGCGGGTCACGGGCGGCCATGCGACGCTGGGCGACTATCGCCGCACCGAGCTTGGCGAATTCGACGTGATCCTGCTGCGCCAGGACCCGCCGTTCGACATGCACTATATCGACACCACCTTCGTCCTGGAGGCGGTGCACCCGAACACCCTGGTGGTGAACGACCCGGTCGAGGTGCGCAATGCGCCGGAAAAGCTGTTCGTCACCAAATTCCCCGGCCTGCAGCCGCCGACCCTGATCACCAACGACCGCCAGGCGATCGCCGATTTCCGCAAGCGCCACGGCGATGTCGTGCTGAAGCCGCTGAACGGCCGCGGCGGCTCGGGCGTCACCCGCCACCTGGCCGACGATCCCAACCTCGACGCCCTGCTCGAGCTGCACGCCGAAATCGGCCGCGAGCCGGTGATCCTGCAGAAGTTCCTGCCGGCGGTGACCAAGGGCGACAAGCGCATCCTGCTGGTCGACGGCGAGGCGGTGGGCGCAATCAACCGCGTGCCGGAGAAGGGGCAGATCCGCTCGAACATGGCGGTCGGCGGCCGGCCGGAGCCGGTGGAGATGTCGGCGCGCGACCGCGAGATCTGCGCGACCATCGGCCCCGAGCTGAAGCGGCGCGGCCTGCTGTTCGTCGGCATCGACGTGATCGGCGACTACCTGACCGAGATCAATGTCACCTCCCCCACCGGCGCGGTGGCGCTAAAGCGGTTCACCGGCGTCGATGCGGCCGAGATCCTGTGGGAAAGCATCGAGACGCGTCGCCGCCAAAGCTGAGGCGGCGCAAGCTTAGGCTTGCAACCTTCTCCTTCTGTTCTAATTTCGTTCTGCATGCTAGAGCTTGTCCGCGGCCTGTGGATAAGTCGGGCGGAAAGCGGGAACAGGCATGACGGCGCGGGTGGTGACAGTGGCCTTCCAGGGCGTGGACGCAGTGCGCATCGACGTCGAGGTGCAGTTCACGCGCGGCGAGGCGCACTTCATCCTCGTCGGGCTAGGCGACAAGGCGGTGGCGGAAAGCCGCGAGCGGGTGCGCGCGGCCTTCACCGGCCTTGGCCTGGCCTGGCCCGGCAAGCGGATCATCGCCAACCTTGCCCCCGCCGATCTGCCGAAGGTCGGCAGCCATTACGATCTGCCGATCGCGCTGGCGATCATGGCCGGCATGGGGATCATTCCAGCGGACGCGCTGGAGGGCTGGGCGGCGCTTGGCGAGCTGTCGCTCGACGGCCGCATCATGCCGGTCGCTGGCGCCCTGCCCGCGGCGGTCGCCGTCGGCGCCATGGGGCTGGGGTTGATCTGTCCGCAGGCCTGCGGACCGGAGGCGGCCTGGGCCGGTGAGACGCGGATTATCGCCGCCCCCTCTCTGATCGCCCTGGTGAACCATTTTCGCGGCGTGCAGATGCTGTCGCCGCCCCGGCCGGGAGAGATCCTGGACGGCGAGCGCGTACCGGACCTGCGCGACGTCAAGGGCCAGGAGAACGCCAAGCGGGCGCTGGAGATCGCCGCGGCCGGCGGTCACAACCTGCTGTTCGTCGGGCCGCCCGGCTCGGGCAAGTCGATGATGGCTCAGCGCCTGCCCGGCATCCTGCCGCCGCTGACCCCGGCGGAACTGCTGGAAACCTCGATGGTGCATTCCATGGCCGGGCTGATCGCCAAGGGCGAACTGCGCCGCGCGCGACCGTTCCGCAGCCCGCACCACTCGGCCAGCATGGCGGCCCTGACCGGCGGCGGGCTCAAGGCCAAGCCAGGCGAGGTCAGCCTGGCGCACAATGGAGTGCTGTTCCTTGACGAGCTCCCGGAGTTCGGCAGCCAGGCGCTGGATTCGCTGCGCCAGCCGCTGGAGACCGGCGAGGTGGTGGTGGCCCGGGCCAACGCCCACGTCCGCTATCCGGCGCGGGTCCAGCTGGTGGCGGCGATGAACCCCTGCCGCTGCGGCCTCGGCGGCCCCGGGCGCGGCGCTTGCGGGCGGGCGCCGCGCTGCCAGAGCGACTACCAGGGGCGGATCTCCGGCCCGCTAATGGATCGGATCGACCTGCAGGTGGAGGTGCCGCCAGTGACCGCCGCGGATCTCGCCTTGCCGCCGCCGGCCGAGGGCACGGCGCAGGCCGCCGCCCGCGTGACCCGGGCCCGGGCGCTTCAGGCCGCCCGCGCTGAGACTGATGGTGACGGCGCCTGCCCGCTGAACGCCCAGGCCAATGGCGACTGGCTGGAAAGCATCGCCGCGCTCGATGCGCCGGCGCGCGCCCTGCTGACCCAGGCGGCCGAAGCCGGAGGGCTGACGGCGCGCGGCTGGACCCGGACGCTGCGGCTGGCCCGCACCATCGCCGATCTCGAAGACGCCGAAGCGGTTCGCCGCGCGCACGTCGCCGAGGCGCTGATCTACCGGCGGGTCTCGACCCGCGCGACGCTGGGGGCATAGGCCTGAGCGCGCCAGTGGTTCCAGACGCCGATCCCCAGGGTGACGATCTGCAGGTGGGTCCAGATGACGATGGCGGTGATGTAGGCCCACTGTTCGAAGGTCCGGTCGATGATCTTCGAGATGTGGGTCAGCACGATCAGCAGCTGGAAACCGGCCATCGCCATCGGCCAGAATTTCGAACTGGTCAGGGCGATGCCAAGAAACAGCAGCAGCGATCCGAGGTCGGCGGCGAAGCCGGCGTTCTGCAGCCCCAGCCACGAATGATCACGCAGCAGCACGGTCACGCCCACGTTGATCAGCATACTGCCTGCCGTCAGCCGCTCCTCGACGCCGCCCTTCAGGAAGGCGGCGGCGCAGACCAGGAGCATGACAACCGGACCCAGCCACGATGGCAGCGCAATCGTCAACGATATGGACCCCTCGGCATGCGAGGGGTCCATTCTAGACCAGAAGCAACGGTTCGAAACCCGTCAGGCTGCGGAAATGGCCGCGACCGGGGAGACGCTGCTCAGCGCACGGCCGCGATTGCGGGCCCTCGCTTCGACGTGGATCGGCGGCTTGCCGGTTCCCGGATCCTCCATGGTCACGGCGCCGAGGCCGACCTGACCCTGCGCGATGGTCAGTTCCTTGTGGGCTTCGACCAGCGCACGACGCGCTTCGGCAAGCGCCACGACGGCCTGGCTGGCGCGTTCCATGGCTTCCTGGCCGATCAGGGCCGAGGCGCCGGCCGCCCGGCGAAACGCCGGAATCGCGCCGGTGAAGTTGGCGGTCTTGGTCAGCGCCAGGTCGACGGCGCTCTCGGCCGCCCAGAGGGCGTTGGCGATCTCTTCGGCGGCCATCCGGCGTTCTTTGAGCATGAGTTCCTCCTTCGCGCGGATGTGGGTCCGCACGCTTTTTTGAAAAACGAAGGTTCAAATTTCGGGTTAGTTCAGGGTGAAACTAAACTGCGCGCCAACTCTTGAAGCGCGTGGAGACCGGCCAGCATCGCACCGAAAGCAAGCGCCGTGACGATGGCGATGCCGCCGATGGCTCCCAGCCGGGCGACTGGTCCTAGATTGTTTCGTCCGAGGTCCCGCCGGGTTCCGGCCGGAAATTCTCGTCGAGCAGCACCCAGGTCATGCAGAGAATTTCCCGCAAGACCATCTCGGAAGGCTTGAAGGGCGCGAGCTTCCGCGTCGCTGAGACCAGGTGGCGAGCCATCGACGCTTGCGCCGGGGTCGCCGCCAGATCGACGAGCTGCCGCTCGAGCTGCTCCCAGGAGAAGCTGGGGATCAGCTCCTCCCTCCTCTCCGAATTGGGCCAGCGGGATTCGAACGCCTCGATCTCCCGTTTCAATCGGAGGGCCCGCCCGATCACCGCGCGGTCCTCGAAGTCGTGGCGCCACTCGCCCATCTGCTGTCTCCCTGCTGACGGAAGCATCGGGCCAGGAACCGGCGGCATTGTCTGTCCTGATCGCGTCCTGTCCTGATTCGATCGGGACAAGCGGGGCGCCCTGGTTGCGCAGAAGGCGCGCGGCCTCATAACGATCGGGAACGCCTAATTTCCGCCGCGCTCTGTCGCAATAGGTGTCGACCGAAGTTTTGGACATGCCCAGCTTGCGGGCGATCTCTTTCGAACTGAGGTGCTGGTCGACCAGCCGCAGACATTCCCGCTCACGCGGTGTGAGGAGCTCAACCGGATCTTCGCTGATGACCGGGCGTACTGGCATAGCGCCCTAATAAAGCGCGACGGAGGGTGTTCGTCTACTTTGGCGAGCGTCGCAGGACGCTTTCGGCTAGGATGTGGCGCCCGTGTCTCTGAGGCGCGCGATGATGCTTGCCAAGGATGTCGCCCCATCGGCCCTGCTCGAACAGGAAATCGGCGCGCGCATTCGCGCCCGACGCCATCAGCTCGGCCTCACCCAGTCCGAACTCGCCGCCAAGCTCGGGGTCTCCTTCCAGCAGGTGCAGAAATACGAGCGCGGCGCCAATCGCGTGGCGGCCTCGACCCTTGCCGCCGCAGCCGCGGCGCTGGGGGTCAGCGTCGGCTGGCTGGTCGCCGAGGACACGCCGCAGGCCGGAGAGAGGGACCTGCTGTCGGCGCTCAGCCGGCCGGGCGCGCTGGAGATCCTGCAGGCGTTCAACGCCATCCCTGACACCCGCGGGCGCAACGCCCTGCTGGCCATCGCCGAGGAGCTCGGCCGCCGCAGCGGCGATCCCGCCGCCCACATTTGACCTCATGTTAAGCGCGGCCGCCTAAGGCTAGGCGTCATGCGTAGACCTCCCCGCCCGCTTTCCGAGCGACGCCCGACGCGCGCCCACATCACCGCCGACCAGCTCGCCGCGCTCAGCCACGAGTTCCGCACGCCGCTCAACGGCGTGCTCGGCATGGCGCGGCTGCTGGAGGCCACGGAGTTGAGCGCCGAGCAGCGCGACTACGCCGTCGCCCTGCGCGAGAGCGGCCAGCACCTGCTCGGCCTGGTCAACGACCTGCTGGATTTCGCCAAGCTGGGCGCCAGCAAGATCGAGCTGCAGCCGGCGGCGGTCGAGGTCGAAGACATCGTCCGTTCGGTCTGCGAACTGCTGGCGCCGCGCGCCGGCGAGAAGGGGCTGGAAGTCGGCTGGAGCACGCCGGCCGGGCTCGGGCGGATCCGCGCGGACGAAGGCCGGATCCGCCAGATCCTGCTCAATTTCGCCGGCAACGCCGTCAAGTTCACCGAGTCGGGCGGCCTGCTGGCGAGCGTCGTCGAGCAGGCGGACGGACGGCTCCGCTTCAGCGTCGAAGACACCGGGCCCGGCGTCTCGGCGGCCGACGAAGAGCGGATTTTCGAGGCCTTCGCCCAGGTCGAGGGGACGCACGCCGCGCTCGGCGCCGGGCTGG
>Ga0207711_10001566_pt1 | contig 21136 bp, 17 predicted proteins | sample KBSS34metaG_FD_184401 | JGI IMG/M metagenome (GOLD analysis project Ga0207711, IMG submission 184401) | Switchgrass rhizosphere microbial communities from Kellogg Biological Station, Michigan, USA - KBS S3-4 metaG (SPAdes) (version 2) | ecosystem: Host-associated > Plants > Roots > Rhizosphere...
TCCTCACCGGCGATTGGACGCATATTCTGCTGGGCCGGCCGCGCACCGAATATATCTGTCCCTTCGGCCACGGCACTCTCAAAGTCGACGAAGTGCAGATCACCGGCCATCAGGCCCCGGATTGGCAGCCGCACGAGGACATGTGGAAAGAACTCGTGTCGCTGGACGATACCAAAAAGTGAAGTCGGAGTCATAGCGAGACAAAATGGCGGTAAAACTGCGCATATCCAGAAATTCCGCGGCGTTCCGGATCCTGAAAAGCGCGTGGGGCCGGACCTTCGTGATCGCATTCCTGTTGCTGGGGCTGACGGCCACCGGCGTCTTCTCGTACTACTATTTTTACTACTCGCGGATGATCGACGCGGAGTTGCGTGCCGGGGTGTTCTCGAACGCGACGCTGCTGTATGCGGCTCCCCGGCCGGTGACCGTCGGTGAGGCGATCACGCGCGACGACATCGCGGCCTATCTGAAACGCTGCGGCTATTCGTCACAGAACACCAACCGGATGGGCTGGTATCTGGTTCGTCCCGACGCGGTGGAGGTCAACCCCGGAGCGGACGCGTTCGATCGGGAAGGCGCGGTGATCAAAATCGCGGGCGGTAAGGTGACGCAGATCATTTCGCTGCGCGATCACACTGAGCGCACGCAGTATCTGCTGGAACCCGAGCTGATCAGCAATCTCTACGACAAGAAGCGCGAGAAGCGCCGCATCGTGACCTTCGACGATATTCCGAAAGTCATGGTGAACGCGCTGCTGGCAGCCGAGGACAAGCACTTTTTCCAGCATGCCGGTTTCGATCCCATCGGGATCATGCGCGCGGCCTGGCGCGACTTGAAGGATGACAAACGCCTGGAGGGCGCTTCGACGATCAGCCAGCAACTGGCGCGAACGTTGTGGCTCGGCACCGAGCGCGGCTGGCGGCGCAAGATCCCCGAGACCATGATGACGATGCAGCTGGAGCAGAAGCTCACCAAGCAGCAGATCTTCTACTACTACGCGAATTCGATTTACCTGGGCAATCAGGGCAGCTTCAGCATCCATGGCTTCGGCGAGGGCTCGCAGGTCTACCTGGGCAAGGATCTGAGCAAGATCACTTTGCCCGAAGCGGCCATGCTGGCTGGCCTGATCCAGAGCCCCGGGGCGCGCAATCCTTTCAGCCATCCCGAGCGGGCTACGGCCCGGCGCAACATCGTTCTCAAACAAATGCGCGAGAACGATTTCATCACCGAGAAGCAATATCAGGAGGCGGTGGCGAGTCCGCTTCAGGTGAATCATGGCGAAGTGGAGTCCAGCGACGCGCCGTATTTCGTGGACCTGGTCAACGATGAGCTGCAAACCCGCTTCCAGAATCGCGATTTCTACAACAGCTCGAGCCGCGTATATACGACGCTCGATCTGGAACTGCAGCATGATGCGGTGGAAGCCGTTCGGGTGGGCATCGCCGAAACTGACGCGCAATGGAAGCGTCGCAATAAGAAATATGGCACCAGCGAGTTTCCCTCCGCCCAAGTAGCCCTGGTGGCATTGTCGGCTGAAACCGGCGAGCCCCTGGCAGTGGTCGGCGGGCGCAGTTACGGTGTCAGCCAGTTAAATCACGCCAGCGCGCTGCGCCAGCCGGGATCATCCTTCAAACCGTTCGTGTATACCGCGGCGATGATGACCGCGCTCGATCCTTCCAGTCGCACGGTGTTGACGCCGGCATCCATGGTGATGGATGAAGAGACCACATTCTGGTACGAGCACGACACGCGCTCGTATACTCCCAGCAATTTTGGCGACAAGTTTGAAGGGTTGATGCCCCTGCGGTATGCGCTAGCGCATTCAAAGAACATTCCCGCGGTGAAAGTTGCCGAGATGGTGGGATACGACAAGGTAGTCGATGTGGCGCGAGCCGTAGGACTGAATCGCGACATCCAACCGACCCCGGCGGTGGCTCTGGGCGCCTATGAGGTGACGCCGCTTGAGATCGCCAGCGCTTACACCGTGTTTCCCAATGGCGGCGACCTTCTAAAGAGCGGGTTCATCAAGGCCATCCGGGATGGAAACGGCGCTAGCGCCTTCGAAGCCAAGCCCGAGCGGAAGTCGGCCATCGATCCGCGTGTCGCGTACCTGGTGGAGAGCATGATGGAAGATGTTCTGCGCGGCAGCGGTACCGGCGCACGCGCCCGCAACATGGGCTTCCTGCTTCCGGCCGCGGGAAAGACCGGAACCTCGCGCGATGGCTGGTTCGCGGGATTCACCTCCAAGATCATCTGCGTGGTGTGGGTGGGATTCGACGACAACCGCGACTTCAAACTGGAAGGTGCGAAAAGCGCTCTGCCGATCTGGACGGAGTTCATGAAGCGGGCCCATCAGCACTCGGAATACAAGAACGTACATTCCTTCCAGCCGCCGGACGGAATCGTCACAGCCGATATCGACGAAGAGACGGGCGAGTTGGCCACGCCCAATTGCCCCAAGGTTCGGAGCGAGGTGTTCATCGCCGGGAGCCAGCCGCTGCAGATCTGCCACATTCACGGCAATGGCCGGACTCTGGTTTCGAGCTGGGATCCGGTGCAGCAGCAGAACTCACCCGCCGCGGGTCCGGCGCCGGAAAGCAGTGCGGAAGTGGCAGCCGTCCAGGGTACGCAACCGGTCCAGCCGGTCCGCCCACGCGCGACTCCCAGAAGTATTCCGGTGACTCCGCAAGCGCCGCAACAGCCGGAACCGGAGCCGAAAAAAGGATTCTTCGGACGGCTCAGGGACATTTTCAAGTGACGCTGCGCCGCTCCGCCGGTTTCCTGCTCCTCTTCACGCCGTCCATGTGGGGCGACGCGACTCTGCGCTACCACACCGACATTCAGACCAGCGCCATCATCCCCGCGGCAGCACTCGAGCCAGTACTCGGCGGCATGCGGGATATGGACATCCGGATCAAAGGAAATCGGGCGTATTCCACAGTCGGCAATCTCACCTCGATTGTAGATTTGACAAGCCAGGAATCGATCTTCGTGGATCCGGCGCACAAGCGTTTCGCCAAGGTCTCATCGACTCAATACGGCGAACAGATCCAAGCCGCGCTTTCGACAATGCCCGAGCAGGCGCGCGCCATGCTCGCTTCCATGAAGACCAACCTGGATTCGCGCAGCACCGGCCGGACCGCCACGATTCAGGGAATCCAAACGGAAGAGCGAGAATTCGTCCTGACCGTGGACATGGCGGTGCCCGGCGGCCCGCCCACGCCCGCGCCATTCATCAAAATGGTGATGCAGGTGTGGATCGCCAAGCCCGAAGAGACCGAGCGCGTACCGGCCTTGCAGGAATTTAAGAAATACCGCACATCCGCTGGTTCCGCCATGAACGTCGCCGACACTCTTAAGCAAGTCTTCACCGCGGTGCCGGGGATGGGCGACAACATCCGCACGATAGTCGAAGATATGACCGCGAACAGCGCGGTCTCACTGCGCACCCATTGCGAAGTTGTCATGCCGCTGCTGGCGCTCTTGAGCCAACAGATGCCAAAACAGGCGGGCCAAGCCTTGCCTGCCGGCCTGGATCCGAACGCTCCGCTCCTCACGATCAGCCAGGAAGTGGTGGAACTTTCGGCCGATCCGGTGGACGGCGCGATTTTCGAGGTTCCCGCGGGATACCAGGCTGTGTCGCTGGAACAGATCCTTACGGGCGCGGTTTCCGGACCTACGCCCCCGCAGTTTAAACAGTAAGACCTCCAGTCGCGGCGAAACACCGCCGATGATACAGTAAAGATAACTGACGAAGGAGGCTGCCGCTATGTTTTTTGTCTCCTTGCTGGTGTTGGGTACCGGCTTGGCGTTTCAAACTCCGCCCACAAGGCAAACCTCGGACGGATTTCGCACGTCCTCACCCAATCAAAACCAACCGGCTAACCCCGCCCTGACACCCGAGCTGCGGGGCGACATCATGATGGCCCGCAAAATGTTCCGGGAGGCCATCGACTTCTATAAGCCTGGGGCTGAAACCAGCGCGATCCTGGCCAACAAGACCGGCATCGCCTATCACCAGCTTCAAGATCTCAACAATGCGGAGAAGTATTACCGCCGCGCGATCAAGCTGAACAAGAAGTATTCGGAAGCCATCAACAATTTGGGAACCGTGTACTACGCGAAAAAATCCTACCGGCGCGCGGTGAATCAGTACCGGAGCGCGTTACGCCTAACGCCCAATTCCGCATCGATCCTCAGCAATCTCGGAACCGCCTATCTGGCGCGCAAACAGAGCGATGAAGCGATGAAAGCGTATGAGCAGGCCCTGGCCATCGACCCCGAGATCTTCGAGCAGCACAGCAACCAGGGCGTGCTGGTTCAGGAACGCAGCATCGAGGAGCGAGCCTCGTATTATTTCCTGCTGGCGAAAAGCTCCGCCAAAGCAGGCCTGACCGACCGCACCTTGCAGTACATTCGCAAAGCCCTGGAAAGCGGCTTCAAAGATCGCGATAAGTTCAAGGCCGAGCCGGAGTTCTCCGCACTGCAAGACAACCTGGAATTCCAAGAGATTCTCGCCGCGGAGTACAAGGTCCTCTGAAGCAGCTACTTGTTAACAAGGGAAGCCTGTCCCTGGTGCTGGTGGCCGCTGCCTGCGCCGCCTGTTCCCGATCCGCCAGCCCCAGCGTGCCGCGCGTGGCCTTCCTGCCGTTCCAAAACCTAAGTGGCGATACGAGCCTGGACTGGATCTCTTCCGCCGGACCGAGGATCGTAAACGACGAACTGTTGGGAGGAGCGGCCCGCACCGTCCCCGCGCACGTCGGCGCTATGCGTGATGCCTACGCCTTCGGCGCCACGCAACTGGTGCATGGATATGTCGAAAAACGGGGTCAAGGGTTTCACTTCGAATTCTTGATGGAGGATGCCAAAACTCATAAGGCGCTTCAGACGCTGGCGAGCGACGGCGATCCACTGCCGGTTTTGGACCGGCTGGCCAAGCAAATCGACCCGGAGGCGCATGCCTTTTCTTCCACCAATCCGCAGGCGGTGGCCGCGTGGGCCAGCGGCGATAATGAAAAAGCGGTCGCGCTCGACCCGGGTTTCGGCGCCGCGTGGTCGGGCTGGGTGCAGGCGCGCGTCGCGGCGGGAGATAAGCAGCAGGCTTCCGATATAGCCGCGCGGGCGTTGGGGCAATCGTCCTTGCGGTCGCCGGTCGACCGTGCGCAGCTGGAATTCGACTCCGCCACCTTGCGGCAGGACGGACCCGCGCAAGAGCGGGCACTCACGGCTTTGGCGCAGCTCATGCCCCATGATTTGGCGCTGCTGAGCCAGCTCGCGACGCGGGAAATGAATACCCGCCATTTTCCCGAAGCAGTGCGGTACTACCAGGCAATCGTCCAGGAAGCGCCGGACGATATCGAGATCTGGAACCAGTTGGGATATGCCCAGGTTTACGCCGGCGATTTGGAGTCCGCGCAAAAATCGTTCGAGCGCTATGGACGCGATCCGGCTCACAACGCGAACTCTCTGGATTCGCTGGGCGAAGGGTTCTTCCTGAGCGGAAAGTTCGCGGAGGCGGAGAAGAGCTTCCTGGACGCGCATGCCAAGAGCAGTGCGTTGCTGGGCGGTGCGGATCTGCTCAAAGCCGCCTACTCCCGCTGGCTGCAAGGCGACCTTCCGGGAGCCGATAAACTTTTCTTGCAATATTTGACCTTCCGCAGCCAGCAGAAAGACGCACTCGTCCCGTGGCGCCAGGCTGTTTGGGAGTATTCCACGGGCCGAGCCGACGCCGCCATCGCTCGTCTCTCGAATGTGACGGGAGCGATAGAAAATGTCGCGCGTGCGCAACTGGCCTTGTGGAAAGATCCATCCAAGCTTTTCCAGGATCGGGCAGCGCTCAAGCAGGCCTATGAGCGGACGCCGCCCACCGGGGACAGCCTTTCGCGCGTTCTTTACGCTGCAGCTTTGGCGCAGGCCGGCCAGAAGGACGAGGCTAGGAAATTGCTTGCGTTGTGGCCGTTGCCGGGGGCAGACAGCGATCCTTTGCTGCAATCCTTGGTGTTTCCTAAATACCTGGAGCTAAAGCGGGACTTGAAGTAGATAGACGAGGACAAATCAGGCGGGGAAAAACCTTCGGAGAGCGAACAGGCAAAGCCCGCCCGCTCCCCGCAGGGCAAATGGGTTGTAAGTTAGCTGCCGTTGGCGGAACTGAGAACCGAGGCAACCTTCGAAAAGATCTGGCTGATGCTGGTCGCAACGCCCGGCATAATCGCACCGGCCGCAACGGCCACAAAGCCGGCCATCAGAGCGTATTCGATGAGGTCCTGGCCGCGCTGATCCTTCCAAACTTTGAGCTGCAGAAGCATGTTCTTCATAATTTAGTTCAATCTCCTCTCCCTTGAGTGCACGACAGTCCCTGTCGCCAACTCAAAAGTATCATCGCCCTGCTTTTGAAAGAATCGGGGTTACACCTAAGGCGGGGGTTGAAATGTCCTCAGGACACTGATTTCTGAAGTACTTGCAACAGCTTGAGTACTATGACCTTCGATTACCGGCACGACCCGGCCGCTCGCTGAGCGCTTCGCACTCGATTGATTCGCGACGCCCTTTCGGCTCGATGGTGGAAAGACCTGAGGTGAAAGTACGGTGTTTACCGGAGCGTATTTCGAGCCATCCGTCCGTATGCTCAATCTATGTCCGCCCTGCTGCTGGTTCTTCTGCTGGCCGCTGCCGTGAAGGATGGCCCGACTCCGTTGCGCTCAGGCTGCTCGCCCGACGCCCGGGTCCTGGCTTCCCTGCCCGCCGGCGCTCCCCTAACCATTCGGTACTCGATCAATGGGGAGACTGGCCCCTGTTACAAGGTAGCGGTGGAAGTGGATGGGAAGACCCTAGAGGGTTCCCTGCCCGCCAGCGCCATCAGCGAGACGGAGGATTTCGACCGGGCTCGCAGCCAGGCCGTCTGGATGGATACGCCCTTGATCGTGAATACGATCCGGGAGAGTGCCGCCTTGCCGTCCTTGCGAGCGACCGGGGGCGCCAGCTCGGCGGTGGCACAGAAGGCCGCCGACTTGATCACTTCCAGCCGTCCGCAAAAGGCGCTGGAAATTCTGGAACCCGAACTGAAGGCCCATCGCGATCCAGGTCTGCTGGCGTTGGCCGGCGTGGCCGCCTGGCGTTCCGACGATCCCCGCTTGGCGTTGGAGTACTTGCGGGCTTCGCTCGACATCGCACCGGCCCCCGAGGTGGAGAAGCTGTATCGCCAAGTGGAGCGCGAGTCCAAAGGCGACCAGAGCAATGAACGTCTATACGGGCTGCGCGTGCTACTGCGCTATGAAGGCGCGGTGGTTCCCACCGAAACTGCCCGGCAGATGACCACGGTTCTCGACCAGGAGTTCATCCGCATTTCGCAGCAGCTCGGTTGCAGCGCCGAAGAACGCGTGATCGCGATTGTGCAGAGCCGCGATGCCTATCGCAAATCTACCGACTCGGCTGAGTGGGCCGGCGGACAATTCGATGGCAGGATCCGCGTGCCGGTTTTCGATCCGAAGGTCCTGGATCGAGGCATGCTCAAGGCGCTGGCGCATGAGACCACCCACGCCTGCCTGACCATGCTCGGGCGCTGGCCGGCATGGCTCCAGGAAGGAATCGCGCAGAAGCTTTCCGGGGATTCGCTCACCGCAGCGCAGATGAAACAGATCAACGGTTGGGTTCGCGAGGGGAAGATTCCGCGCCTGAGTAATCTTCGGCAGGACTGGTCGCGCTTGGACGCCCAGCATGCGGCGTTGGCTTACGCGTTATCGCTTGCAGCTGTAGAGTTGCTGTGGCAAGACTCGGGCGACGAGGGCGTGCGGAACCTATTGCGGAATCCGGAGCGGCTTTCGCAGGTGACGGCCGACCTCGATCGGAAGCTGGGGCTGTAGACCCGGCTTACTTTCCGGGAGCTTGTTTCGACGCGCCCTCAATCAAAGACTGGGTTTCATTCGAGCAAGCCAGTTCCATGATCTGATCGAAGGGCGCCAACACCAGAGTCTGTTTGGGAACGACCCAGGGCTTGGTCAGCACCTTGGGATCCTCCAGCGTCGCCTCGATCTCGAGCGTGTTCGCGTCGACGCGCCGGTAGCGCTCCACCATATGCAACGCATCGGAATGGAAGGATACCCGGCCTTCCGCGTAGATCCAGCTAGTATCGGTAAAGTTGGTCTTATCGACCACGAGAGTATCGCCTTCCCAATGACCTACACCGTCGCCGCGATTCGAAGGAGGCACAGCGTCACGGCGCGGCCTTCCGTCGATCGGAATGATCTGAAAACTGTTATAGGTTTCCGTCAGCATGATCAGGAACTTTGGAGTTTGCACGATCTGCCCGACAGCGCCAACGTCGAAGAGGCTTACATTCAAAGTCCCGAATGCCGTGTTGGTGCAACCCAGTGCGGGATCATCTTTATCCGACAGCGTTTTGGCCTTGGCGGCGGCCGACGGCGAATACAGATTGACAAACGTGGGCGGGGGCGTCGCGCCTCTTCCACCAGCGGGTGCGGTAATGCTCCCGCCACCAGGCAACTTTCCGCCGACGTCAGCGCCGCGCCACCAGACGCCGGATAAGTCTGGGTGACCATCGGCCGTGCGCGGTGCCTTTGCGGTTGTCGCAGAAGGTCCCGATTGTGCCGCGAGGCGAGTTGTCCCCGCCGTGGACCATACCAGCGCGGCTGCCACCATCGCGGTCAGGATCGAGCGTTTCACTTGCCCGGTCCCTCCTGGGGCCCGAACATACCGTAAGTTTTGCCGTCCGCGGTGGTGAGCTCGCGCAGCATGCCGCGATTCTGTGAGGCATCCCGGGCGCGGAATCCCTTGATGGTGACCTCGGCGCCCTGCCTGATGATGTCAGGCTTGTAGCCGTTACGAATCATTCCACTAGGCGTTCCAGCCTCGAAGGACCACTGTTCGACTTTCCCGCTTGCATCCTTGACGTCGATGACAAACCACGAATGCGGGTTTCGCAGCAGAACCTGACTGATCACCCCATGAACCGTGATCGCGTTGGTCGTATCGTAGGCTGCGGCAAACGAGTGATGGGCCCACGCCGGCACTCCCATGACGAGCGCGCCCAAGCCTGCCGCCAAAACGGCGAGAAATGTTCGTTTCATGACCACCTCCAGGGTGTCATCCAAGATTCCACTTGGAATTCTTAGCCAGTATATACCCGCGCGAGACTACTGTTTGACCTTGCGGTCGCCATTAGGCTTGGCGCTGAAGGGCTGCGGGGGGAGGCCGCCCAGCGTGATAACCGTCTTGCCGTCGCTACGCGTCAGGCCGGCCGCCCAAGCGTGCTTCCCGCCGTCCTTGGCCAGGAACGCCGTCACCGTGATCTCCTCATGTGCCTCCTCCATGGCTTTGTACACCGAGGTGTTGAAGCCGTTGCGTTGGAGCACATTGGGCGGAGGCAGTTCGCAAGCCCAGTTGATGATCCGGCCTTTGTCGCTTTTCACATCCAGATAAATCCAGCCGTGCGGATTGTCGGGCGACACCTTGGTGACCTTGCCCGTCAAGGTTATCGGTTTCTGATCGTCGTACTCGGCTTGGAAAGAATGATGCGCCGACATCGGAATCCCAGCGCTCAGCAAGCACGTGCAAAGCGAGACCAGCAATCTCAGGTTCGTCATGAGCATCCTCCAGGGATTTCTATTGGGCTTCCCGAACCACGCGGAAGCCGATGTCACTGACTTTCAAATCCGTACCGTAATAGTAGTAGCGCGAGGACAGGCGCAGATAGGGAGCGAAATTATCCCATCCGCCGCCGCGAAAAAGCGGAAGCCCTTCGGATCCGCCGCCGTTGATCAGCAGTCTGCCTTGCGCATCGAAACCTTTGGGCGGACCACCTTTGCCGCCTCGACCACCGCCTCCTCCACCTCCGCCGCGGCCGCCCTGAGGTCCCTTGGGATCCACGCTCACTTCAGGCACCGGAGTGTAGTCGTAGTAAGCTGCCCGGTCGTCGACCCACTCGCGAACGTTGCCCAGCATGTCATAAAGCCCCCAGGCGTTCGGCTTCTTCAGGCCCACCGGATGCGACTCGTCGTCAGAGTTGCCGGCGAACCAGGCGTAGTCGCCCAGGGACGCCCGTGGAGGATCGGGAGCGCCCGCGCGACCGGCGTATTCCCATTCCGCTTCGGTCGGCAGCCGGTACTTGTAGCCGTCATTTTGCGCGTTGAGCTTGTCGAGGAACGCACGAATTTCGGCTTTGTTCACGCTATCCACGGGATTCTTCGGGCCCTTGGTATCACTGGGGTTGGAACCGCGTCCCATCACGGCTTCCCACTGGGCTTGCGTGACTTCGTACTTACCGAGCTCGAAGCCCTTGGTTAGCTGCACTTTGTGGCGAGGTACTTCGTCTTCCAGGCAATCCGTGTCGCCCGGCACGCAGCCCATCATGAATTCGCCGGGAGCGATCTTCACGAATTCGATTGGAGCAAGGGGCTTTGCTCCGGGTTTGCTTTGCGCAAAGGCGGTCAACGCCACCAGCAATCCGACGCGGACCGAGTTCAAAGATTTCTCCAGGACACTTCGTCGAGTATACGCCGACATCAAGACTATTCGTCAATCGTGCCGCAGTGCTGTCATCGGGTCGACCCGCGCTGCACGCCGCGCCGGGAGGTATCCGGCCAACAGACCCACCGCGGCCAGCATCAACACCGCAACGCCGATGGTCATCGGATCGTTCGGCTTCATCCCATAGGCGAAGCTGTCCCTGTAATCGGGTGCGAGAGCATGATTCAGAATCGGGCTGAGCGCCAGAATCGCAGGCACACCAATGGTTATCCCCGCCACGGCCAAAAACAGCGTCTCCCGTACCACCATCCAGGCAACGCCGGCGGGCTTCGCGCCCAAGGCCACGCGGATCCCGATCTCGTTGGTTCGTCGCGTCACTGCGTACGCCATCACCCCGTAGATACCAATCGACGCCAGGATGAGAGCTAGCCCGCCGAAGACTGCGGCAAGCGACGCCATCAACCGTTCCTGCGAAAGCCCGCTTTCGATCTGCTGCATTTCCGTGCGCAGGTCGGTAATGGCGAGATCCGAATCGACGGAGCGGACGCGTTGACGAATCGCCTGGACGACCGCCGCCTCATCGCCCGCAATCTTCACCTCAAATGTCACGGGACTAAGACGAGGCGCTTGCAGGAACGCGCTATAAACCGCCGGCCTGATCGCTTCACGCAATCGATCGATCCTCCAGTCCGTGCAAACTCCCACGATCTGATACATCACGTCGCCCGAGCCGGTGAAGGTGATGCCGACAGTGTTCTCTTGTTGGAAGAAGTATCGTCCGAACTGCTGGTTCACCACCACGGCGTGCAGACCCTTTGAGCTGTCATGCTCATCGATCCCTCTTCCGTAGAGAATCGGGATACCCATCGTTTCGAAGAAACGGCTGCCAACGTCACTTGTAACCGCGGAGTTGTCCACGCCCGGCTTGGATTCGGCGGGATTTACAGAAATCCTCCGGAAATTCAAGGAGGACTGGCCTAGAGTGCCTCCGCCGCCCCCGCTAAACGTCGCCGACGCTACGCCCGGAGTCGCGTTGATCTGCTCCTGCAGCGCCGTCATCAATGTTCCGATTCGATCTGCCGGATACCGCAGGCGCGGAGGATCCAGAGTAAACAACAACACGCCCTGCGGTTGAAGGCCCAACGGAATCGCCCGCAAGTTTGTGAACGTCTTTAGACACAGCCCCGCTCCAGCCAGCAGCAACACCGATAGCGCGACCTGCAAGATCACCAGCAGGCGGCCGAAGCGCAGCTTGGAAAGGCTCGCCGTACCGCGACTGGCGTCCTTCAACGCCTCGTTCAAATCCACGCGGCGCGATTGCACCGCGGGGGCGAGGCTAAACAGGAAACCTGTCAGCGATGTGATCGCCAGTGAAACCAGCAGCACCTTCCAATCGAATCCCGTCTCAAATGGATTCGGCCTCCAGGGGGTCGCCAGCAATGCCGGAATAGCGTTGCGACTCACATATCCCAGCAGGAGTCCCGCGACACCGGCCATCGCGGCCAGCGGCAGCCCCTCGGCCAGCAACTGCCGGACGACCCTCCACCTACCTGCTCCCAGGGCAAGGCGCACACTGATTTCCCGTTGCCTGGCAGCAGACCTCGCGAGCAATAAATTCGCCACGTTCGCGCACGCGATCAACAGCACCAAGCCGGCCAGAGACAACAGCGCCAGCAGCGTCCGATCGTAATGGGGCGTCAGATAATCCACCCCTCGCGCGCCCGAGACGACGCTGAGGTGAGGACGCTTGGCCGGGTCTTGCAACATCTCGCTGAGCGAAGCTTGCCCGTAATCGGCATCGAGCTTCTGCTGGAAGATCAAATCGAACGCACTCTGCGCCTGTGCATCAGATACGCCGGGCTTCAGCCGGCCCATAAGCGGCATCGACCACACTTTGTCTTCGTCCAATAGCGAATGTCCGCCAATCGGACCTGAAAGACTCAAGGGCGTCCAGACCTCGAAGTGTCCTCCCGGCACCACCCCCGTGAAGTACTCGGGATTCACGCCAATAATCGTCACCGGGACTTGATTCAGCGTGATAGTCTTGCCGATCGCCGACGGACTGCGCCCGAATCTCCGCGTCCAATAGTCGTAGCTGATCACGGCCACCGAACCTTCGGGAGTCTTCACATCGTCGTCGGGCCCGATCGCGCGCCCGATGACCGGCGAAACCTCCATCCCTAGATAGAAGTCGCCGGAGACCACGAAGCAATTCAGCGGCTCGGCGGCTCCATCGACCACCGCCGTCACGCGTCCGAGCTCCTTAAATCCGAACAAGCTCTCGAACACGGTGTTGTCGCGCAGAAATTGTTTGTAAAACGGAGGCGAGAAGTCCGTGTGCGTTAATCCGCCGTCGGACGTCTCGCGTTGCTCGTAAATCCAGCCATAGGTGGGAGAAACATAACCGAGGTTGGGCGCGACCCAGCCGCCTCCGCGCCCAAGCCACGTCAGGAGCCGTAGTCCTTCCGCATGCTTCACGGGAATCGGGCGCAAGAGCGTCGATTCGATCAGCGTGAAGATCGCCGTGTTCGCGCCAATACCGAGTGCGAGCGAGAGGACCGCTACCGCCGTAAATCCGGGAGTCCTCCGCAGCTGCCGGATCGCAAAACGGACGTCTTTCTGGAAATCTTCAAGCCACCGGCCAAACACGTCGGTGACGATCAGTTCGATGGAGTTACCGCGTCGCGCTTGACCGGCTTTCCATAAACCTCGATCCAGGCGACGTCAGAATATCCGCCAGTGCCATGGCCGCTTCCGGGAGTGAGATCGGCAAAACCAATCGCGTCGACCTTGCTGAGGTCTACTTTGTCCAAAAGAACCCCTTTGGTCTGGACCTTGGGCATGTCGAGTTTGAGCCAGCGCACCTCGGACAAGTAAAATTCGCTCTCGTGATAATCGAAGATGTTTGCGTCGACGTGGTCTCCGATGAGCCATGTCCCGTCGGCGAGTTTCAACACGGGGCGAACTTCATGGAATCCCGACGTCTTGCTGTACCAGCGGATCTTGGCCTTGCCCGTCAGATCCACGTAGCTATCCTTATGGCTGAGCGCGATGGCGCAGGAGGAGGCGCAAAGTCCTGTCCAGATGTGAGGCACATTCCCCTCGCTGGTGACGCCGAAGTCTTCCTTGTTGGAACCGGGGTAAAGACTCAGTTTCAGGTCCGGGTTCGTGACAAAATCCTGGGTCACCGGCACATTGCCCGGGGCTTCCTTCCACGTTTCCTTAAAGAACAATGGTGGCGGTGGAGGCGGTCCGCCCCTGCCGCCGCCGCGCCCAGCGGGCGGTGCTTGCGCAAACGCGCCTGCTGCCGTACCTAATAAGATCAAGGCAAACATCTGTCGCTTCATAAAACCTCCCTCGTGATGCGCTCCCGGCAGCTTATCACAACGCTGACGTTCATGCCCGCGATTGTCTACAATAATGCCACTATGGCAAACTTTTCCGGGCAGCGTTGGACCCGCCGGCAGGCACTCGAAGTATTAGGAATCGGCGTGGCAGCTGCTGCCCTCCCGAGCACTGCATTCGCGCAGGACCCTACATTTCCGAAGGGCGCGATTATCAGAACCCTTCTCAAAGACTCCGCTCCCGAGGAATTCGCCAGTGGCGCCACGCTGTTCCATGAGCACATGCAGCTCGGCCCGGATTTCAATGCGAAATTTGGGGCGGCCTCCGCTGCGGTTCGAGCCGCGAATGGTTTGCCGCCCGTCCCGCCGCGTGGCGGGGGTGCTCCCAAAGGTGGTGGCGCTCCTCCCCCGGACATCATGCGTAGCGTCGATCTGATGTCGGAAGAAGTCGCCAAGACCAAGAGTGCGGGTATAGCCTGTATCGTCGACGCGGGACATCCGGACATGGGCCGCGACATCAATTTCATTCGCCAGGTGTCGATGAAGTCCGGCGTTCCGATCGTCGCCGGCGGCGGGTTCTATTCGCAGCCGTTTTATCCCAAAGAGATCTCCACCATGAGTGAAGAACAGATCGTCAAGGCGCTCATCAAGCAGGCCGACGACGATACGCTAGGAGTGTTCGGCGAGATAGGCTCGTGGGACGAGATCACCGCGGATGAACGCAAGGTGTTCCGCGCTGTCGGCAAGGCGCACGTCGCGACGAACCTTTCGATCTTCACGCACACCGGAATTCCCGGCAAGTCGGCGCTCGAACAGCTCGACATCCTGGAGGATGCCGGGGTGAAGCCGGATCGCGTGGTCATCGGGCACCTGGGAAATCTTGTGGATCCGAACGTCTATGTGCACAAGGCAATCTGCCGGCGCGGTGCGTTCGTCGGTTTCGATCGCCAGGGCGTCAACGATACGCAGCAGGTGCCGATGGTCATGGCGCTGATCGACGCGGGATTCGTCGACCACCTGATGTTCTCCGCCGACGCATCCAGCGGCTACTCGAAGACCATGACGGTGTTCGTGCCGAAGTTAAAGGCCGCCGGGATCAGCGATCAGGCCCTGCACCGGATTACCGTGGATAACCCGCGCAAGTTCCTGGCCTTCGTTCCCAAGCGGCCTCGAAAGAAATAACCAGCGGTCTTACCGGCTGTAGCCCTGGCGCTGATTGGGATCGTAGCTGGGCTGCTGCGGATATTGCTGCTGATACGGCTGTTGATCGTAGTTGTAGTTCTGTTGCGGCTGCTGCGAATACTGCTGTTGATCGTAATTGTAATTCTGCTGCGGAGCGTATTGTTGCTGTGGATTGGAGCAGTTGGGATTGGAGATCCAATTGCCGTTCCGATCGTACGAACCTGGAACGCATGCTTGCGTCGCGGGCGCCGCCCCGTAAGAATAGCTGGGATCGTAAGCGTAGCCCGGATTGTACGCGTAGCCAGGATCGTAATAGCCGGGGGCGTATGCATACCCGTAGGGAGAGCCGATTCCAAGATAAACGCCGCTGCCGTAATATCCACGATAGACAGGGCGTCCGTAGGATCGTGGAGCGACATAGCCGCGGCTGTAGCCCCGGGCCGGGCTCACAAAGCTCCGTCCTTCGGAACGTCGAATCTCGCCGCCGCGTTGGGCGACACCACGATTCCCTCCCCTGAAGCTTTGGGCGTGGCCGCTGTTACCTCGTCCGCCCGAATTACCGCCGCGATCCGCGGCCATCCCGGCAACCGGCATCAACGTGGTGAGCAGCGTGCCAGCCACGATAGCGGTCAGTGCGATTCTTGGAAGCATAACGAAGTACCTTCTTTCCTTACACCCCTAGAGACGCGGCCGCTTGGCGGGCGGGTTCAAATCCGGTCCGTTGTGAACGATAAATAATCCCGCAGGCTGTAGGATTATGGTCTGGCAGGAAAAAACCCGCATATCCGTGTCCGCTATCCTGAAAGATGAACCCCATGGCATTCGCCACTATTCCCGAGGCAATTGAAGAAATCCGCGCCGGCCGCATGCTGGTCGTTGTCGACGACGAAGACCGCGAAAATGAAGGCGACCTCACGATGGCCGCTCAGTTCGTCACCCCGGAGGCCATTAACTTCATGGCCGTACATGGGCGCGGGCTGATCTGCCTGGCCCTGTCTCCCGAACGCATCGACCAGCTTCATCTGCCGCTGGTTTCTCCGATGAATACGTCGCGTTTCGGCACGGCGTTTTGCGAATCGATCGACGCTGCCGAGGGCGTGACTACTGGCATCTCCGCCGCCGACCGCTCTCAAACAATTCACGTCGCGATGCGGCCCGGGACCAAGCCGTCCGATCTCGCGCGTCCCGGTCACGTTTTTCCTTTGCGCTCTCGCGAAGGTGGCGTGCTGGTCCGTGCCGGACAAACCGAGGCGGCTGTCGATCTGGCGCGCTTGGCCGGTCTCGAACCCGGCGGCGTGATCTGCGAAGTCATGAACGAGGACGGCAGCATGGCGCGCGTCCCCGAGCTGACTCAGTTTTGCGCGCGCCACGGACTCAAGATGATCTCCGTCGCCAGCCTGATCCGCTATCGTCACCAGACTGAGAACCTGATCCAGCGCCGCGCCGAGGGTTGTCTCGAAACCGAGTTCGGCAGCTTCAAGACCGTGACCTATGGAAGCACCGTGAATGACGAGGCTCACCTGGCGCTGGTCCATGGCGAGGTTCGCGGCAAGGACAACGTCCTGGTGCGGATGCATTCACGCTGCATCCTGGGCGATGTGTTCGGCTCCACTGCGTGCAATTGCGGCGCGATGCTGCGCGCTTCCTTACAGAGGATTACCGAAGAGGGCGAAGGCGTGGTGGTTTACCTACACCAGTCCGGATGGGGCGAGCGTAAACATACTCCCATGCCCGACGGATCGCCGCGGCCTCTGCACGAATTCGGCATCGGCGCGCAGATTCTCGCGGACCTCGGCTTATCGACGATCCGTATTCTGACCAACCGCGTTCGCAAGCTGCCCGGCCCGGGTCTCGACGCATTCGGCATTCGCGTCACCGGTCAGGTCCCGCTGTCGGAATAGTGTGGTGGAGCAGGCTTTAGCCTGCTCCACGATTCACTTCACCAAATTCCGCAGTACGAACCACAGGTTCGCCGGCCGCTCAGCGAGCCTTCGCATGAAGTACGGATACCACTCCGTTCCATAAGGGACGTACAGGCGCAGTCGATAACCCTGCTCGATCAGCTTGCGCTGCAGGTCGCGGCGAATCCCGTACAGCATCTGGAATTCGAAGCTGTCCTGGCGGATGCTCCGGCCTCGGACATACTCGATCGCTTCCTGGATGATCTTCTCATCGTGAGTGGCTATCGCGGGATAGACGCCATGATCGAGGAGCGTCTTCATCAGTGCCATGTAGTTCGCGTCGACGTCCTGCTTGCGCGGGAATGCCTCCGAAGGCGGTTCCCGATACGCTCCTTTCACCAGACGCACAGGCACGGCCGCCGCGTTCAATCGCCCGATATCCGCGGCGCTTCGATGCAGGTATGCCTGGACGCACACCCGCACGCAGCCGCACTCGCTGCCGGCCTGGATCGCCATGGCCAAAGTGCGCTCGGTATAGGCGCTCGACTCCATGTCGATTTCGACCCGGCTGAGAGCGGTCTTGGCCTTCGCTTCCAGACGGCGCACGTTCTCCAGGCACGCCTCTCTCGACAGATCGAGGCCGAACTGGGTGAGCTTGATCGCAATGGTGCTGGAGAGGTGCCGGTCGCCGATCTGCTCCAGTGCGCTGACGTACGCATCGCAGGACGCGGAGGCTTCCTCGATTGTACGCACGTTCTCTCCCAGATGGTCGAGTGTGGAGAAGACGCCTTCCGCCTGGAGCCGTCCGCACACTGCCAGCGCTTCTTCGAGTGTGTCGCCAGCGACGAACCGGCGGGTCACTTTGTGGGAAGGCGGCCAAGCCTCCATCCATCTCCGCAGCGCCGGCTGCTTGGATAGATAGAGAAAAATACTACGCATCATGCGCGAGGAATGCGGGCGCCATCTTCCGGCAATTCCGGCTGGCGCGCTGCGGTGTCGATCCGCGCGGGTTGCGGCGGCTCGGCCGATGCGCCTACGCCCAGCTCCCGCATGCGCTTGAGCGATGGCAGGAGCCGCGCGTCCCACGACGCTACAGATCGGTTGTACGCTTCGATCGCCTTCGACAAGTGCCGGCCCGAGTCGGCGTAGTATTCGGCGAAAGCGCGCACACGCTCGTGAAACTCACCTGCGATCCGGCGAAGCTCTTCCGCATTTTTTGCCAGGCGTTCCTGACGCCAGCCGTAGGAGACGCCTTTGAGAATACTGACCAGCGTGACCGGAGTCGCCAGCAGAACTTTCTTCGCCAGAGCGGATTCGAGCAGCTCGCGATTGCGCTCGAGCGCCGCGCTCATGAAGTGTTCGCCGGGCAGAAATAGCACGACCATCTCTGGCGCCGGATCGAACTGCTGCCAGTATTCGCGCGTCGAAAGATCCATCACATGCCGCCACAACTGCTGCGCGTGCCGATCCATAGCCGCCGCACGCGCGACGGGATCCGGGGCTTCCTCGGCATCCAGATACGCCGATAGAGGTGCCTTGGCGTCGACAGCCAGGGTCCGTCCGCCCGGCAGTTTCACCAGCATGTCCGGACGTCGTCGATCTTCTGTTTGTTGTTCGAAGAAATCGCAGTAGGGCGCCATGCCGGAAAGCTCGGCCACGCGGCGCAAGGTCAGCTCGCCCCAGCGGCCGCGCGAGTTCGGTCCGCGCAGGGCCTGCGACAGGGCCAGCGTATCCTTGCTCAGAGTAGCCAGATGCGCCTCCAGGCCGCCCAGAGCGTGCTGCCTTTGCGACTCGATCTCGCGCATCTGGGATTCGATCCGCGCCAAGGCGTCGCCCATGGTTCGTGCGGCATCGGCAGCCAGGCGCGCGTCATTCGATGTGTTTTGGGCGACGGTCAGGGCGGCACTCTGCTCGGCCATTCGCGCCCTCATCCAGACTATGGCCAGCGCTACGCCGGCAACGACCGCCAAAACAATCGCGATCCAAAATGTTGCGACCGGCATGGCTTCTTACAGTTTGGCACACCGTAAACGAATTAGTGGCGCGGTTTCAACACGGTGGCCTGAGACGTTAAAGGTTCGCCCCAATCTCGCCGATAAAACCTCGGGACATTGTGTCTCCACGGGAAGGTGAACCTGTGAGGAGGATAGTGTGGGTATTCTGAAAAACCTGAATCGATTGGCAATAGTCGGCTTGTTGGCCTGTGGCGGCGCTTGGGCGCAAGGCTCTGTCAACGTGCAGGTGGGTCTGACCCTGCCCGGTGTGTACTTCCTGATAGACGGCCAGCCATTTTCCAGCATCCAGAACGTGCAGTGGGATGTCGGAAGCACTCACCAGGTCTACTTCGTCCAGTCTCCCGAAGCGGATGAGACGTTCACCAATCACCAGTATCCGATGTTCATTGCGGGGTCCCGCTACACTTTCACCGGGTGGAACATCGTTGGCCAAGCCCCGGCCTTTAACCAGCCTCTATTGACCATCACGGTATCCCCAACGCTCAGCCAAGTGATTGGCCAGGTCCTGTGGGAAGTGAAAGTTGCCGTCTCGTTCGATGGCTTCACCGACCCGAATTATCCGTGCTCAGCTGCCGTCGTACCGAACGATCCGCGCGCGGGTGCAGTGACCATTGGGTCTACTTGTTTCACTTCTGCAGGGGAATTCTGGATGGCGCCCGGGCCCATCGATCTGGCAGCCGCGGCCTTCCCTGGTAACTTATTCACCAACTGGCTGATCAACGGCAGCCCCGTCTCCGGGCCGAAAATATCCCAGTATCAGATTGTGATTCCGACCAGCGTCTCGGCGACGTTCGTGAAAGCCAAGCGCGTGCGTATTCGCTCTAACCCGCTCGGTCTGAGCCTGCAGGTGGACCATCAGACGATTCAGCCCGGACCCGTCGCGACGAAACCCTATTCGGGCGATCCCTACTGCCCAGTGAGCTACGACGTGCTGCCAGTCGGCGCCCCGGTGGGATATGTACCGTTATGCGTGGGCGATTTCGATTTCATGCCCGGATCCCAGCACATCCTCGGCGCTCCTCCCGTTCAAGCAGACGCGATTGGAAAAACTTGGCTCTTCACGGGATTCAGCAACGGAATTCAACAGAACTCCGTATATACCGCCGGATCCGACATTAACGTACCGGATATATTTGCCGCGAACTTCTTCTCCGGCGTGCCGGTTCAGGTGGTCACGTCACCCCCGGGCCTGACAGTCAACGTCGATGGGCAGGACGATTCCAAGGGCATCCAGCGTTACTGGACGGAAACAGATACACACCATCTGATCGCTCCGCCGACGCAAACCGATGCTGGCGGACGGCCCTGGCAGTTCGTGAGCTGGTCTAATGGCGGCGCCGCCGACCAGAACTACACGGTGCCCATCGGACAGCTCGGACAGTACCTAGTGGCGACTTATGTGCCGCTCGGGAAGCTTCAAGTGCTGAGCGTGCCGTCGGGATTGCCTTTCGTAGTAGACGGCGCCGCGTGCACTACGCCTTGTGTCCTGGTCGACAAACCCACGGGGGCGAAGGTGCAGGTGATCGCTCCGCCTTCGGCATCGCCGGACGCCTTCAGCCGCTATACTTTCAGCTCGTGGAATGGGGGAAGCACCTCCAATTCCTTCCAGGTCACGATTGGCGATCAAGGACAGGTGTTCACAGCGACGTTTCAGTCGTTTTTCAAAATCACCGCTACCTCCGTGCCGCCCAAGCTGGTAGGTTTCCTGTACAACCCACCGCCTTCGGCCGATGGATTCTTCCCCGGCGGAACGCAAGTAGCCATCTCAGCCTTCCCCAACAATGGATTCGCCTTCAAGCATTGGTCCGGTGACCTCTCCGGCACCAGTTCGACGGCAACCGTGACGATGAACGCTCCACGTTTCGTGGTTGCTGTCCTCGACGGGTTCCCCTATGTTTCTTCCGTCGCGAACGCCGCTGGACCTACTCCCTCCAGCACAGTTGGACCGGGATCGGAAATCTCGATCATCGGCGAAGATCTCGCGGCCATTTCGACGTCCTCTCCGCCCGGCGAACTCGCGCAAGCGATTGATGACGTCTGGGTCACTGTGAATAACCGGCTGCTGCCCTTGCTCTCTATATCGCCGCAGATGATCAACGCCCAGCTTTTCTCCGATCTGCCGGACGGCCCCTATACTCTGACGGTGCACCGCACGGGCCAGGGCGATACCAGCAGCAACTTCACAGTGCAGCGCGACTCTCCGGGACTCTTC
>Ga0207711_10001569_pt1 | contig 21129 bp, 17 predicted proteins | sample KBSS34metaG_FD_184401 | JGI IMG/M metagenome (GOLD analysis project Ga0207711, IMG submission 184401) | Switchgrass rhizosphere microbial communities from Kellogg Biological Station, Michigan, USA - KBS S3-4 metaG (SPAdes) (version 2) | ecosystem: Host-associated > Plants > Roots > Rhizosphere...
CCACCGGCCCGGCGGAGGACACGTCGATCACGGCGGAGGCAACCTCGTAGCCCTCGCCTTCCAGCTGCGTCGCGACCGCGCCGACGTGCTTCTCATCGACGTCGGCGATCAGCAGCTGGGTCCCGCTCCCGATCCGGCGAGCGATCGACTGACCCATCCCGCCAACCCCGATGACCACCGCGACTTCACGCTTCATAGGTTGATTCTACCAAATAGTTAATATCCGTTACAACCGGTCGGCCTAGCCCCGGGCAGGCAGACAGGCAGCCACCCACCAGACAGGCTGGCGGTAACCGAGTCTGCTCAGCGGGCGCGGCGGGTGGCGCTGAACGCCGCGTCCTGGGAGCCGGCCTGGTGTTCGGTCACCCGCTCAGATCTGGACGACCGGATCGAGGTCGGCACCGGCGAGCAGGTCGGCGCCCAGCTGCGCGGTGAGCGCGCGGTGCCCGCCGAGTAGCGCGTCGAGCGCCGCGGCCCGGGACACGTGCCGATGGAGCGGGTGCTCCAGGGACAGCCCCATCGCCCCGCACACCTGCAGTGCGTGCCGCATGACCTCGGCCTGCGCCCAGCCGGCGCGCAGCTTGGCCAGGCGGGCGGCGCCCACCCCGCCGTCGGGGTGGGCGAACGCCGCCCAGGCCGCCGCCAGCACCGAGCGCGTCGACTCGATCGCGACGTGCGCCTCGGACAGCCGGTGTCGCACCGCCTGGAAGGTGGCGATCTGGCGGCCGTACTGGACACGCGCGCTGGTGTGCTCGACCGCCATGGCGAGTGCGGCGGCGCACACGCCGATGATCTCCGCCGTCAGCGCGCGCCGGCCTGCGGCGACGGCGCGCTCCCAGGCGCCGCCGTCAGGCAGGGCGCGCTCGGTGAGCCCGTCGACCACGCCCGCCACGAGGAGCCAGCGGGAGGCCGGGTCGAAGCCACCCGCCGGCCGGGCGACGGCGGTGACCAGGCCGGCGGGCACGAGCGCGAGCTCGACCCGTCTGTCGATCATGACCGGGACCACCACCTCGGTGACGCCATCCAACCCGCCGAGCAGCAGGCCGGCCAGCGGTGCGCCGGGCGTCACGGGCGCCGCGGTTCCGAGCGGGTAGAAGGGGACACGCGTCCCAGCGCCCGGCGGCGGGAGGCTCGGCGCCAGCTCGGCGAGCAGCACGTCGTCGAGTACCCGCGACGTCGCCAGAGCCCGGCCGTGCTCGACGAACAGCAGCGTGGTCGCGCCGGCCGGATCGTCGGCGAGGACCTCGCCCCAGCCGAGTTCGGCGAGCGCGGCGCCGAGGCCGGACCCGTCGGGGCTCTCGGCGAGCACCTCCCGCAGCGAGCCGGCGAGCAGCTGCGCGATCGCCTCGTCGAGACTGGTCGCCACCGGGGCCGGGGAGGTCATGGCTTGGTCTCCTTGGGCAGGCCGAGTACATGGTCGGCGAGGATGGTGCGCTGGACCTCCGCCGAGCCGCCCAGCATCGTCGCCGAGCGGCTGAACCACCAGTCGGTCCGCCACTGCGCGACCTGCGCGGAGCTCTCGGCGGCGAGCGACGCCGCCGCTGCGCTGGCCGTGGCCGGCGCGTCGCCGGCCGGTGCCTCCTCGGTGGCGAAGAGGAACTCGTCGTCGAGCAGGTCGCGGGCGGTGTCGTGCAGGCAGATCTCGGCGGTCGCGAGCAGTACCTTGTCGACGCTCGCCTCCGGGCCGACGGTGTTGCCGGCGGCGAGCCGCCGGACGGTGTCGGAGCTGCGTGCCCGTAGGGCGACGAGGTGGGCGTACGCCTCGCCGAGGCGGGGCGCCGCGTCGGCGGGCAGTTCCTGGCCGGCCGCGGCCCGGGTGGACAGTTGCGCGCGCAGCTCGCGTAGCCGGCGCAGGGCCTCCGCGGCGGACAGCCAGGCGTACATCGCCCGCTCGAACTGCAGCAGGAACATCGCGACCGCCCAGCCCTGCCCCTCGGCGCCGATCAGCCGGGCCGCGGGGACGACGACGTCGTCGAAGAACACCTCGGCGAGCTCGTTGTCGCCGTTGGCCATCGCGACCGGCCGGATGGTCACCCCCGGGGCGTCGACGTCGATCATGATCATCGACAGGCCGCGGTGGCGGGACTCCGGGGTGCCGGTGCGGACCAGGCAGACCAGCCGGGTCGCGGTCGCGCCGTGGCTGGTCCACAGTTTCTGGCCAGTCACGACATAGGTGTCGCCGTCGCCGCGGGCGCGGCAGCGCAGCGACGCGAGGTCGCTGCCGGCCTCGGGCTCGGAGAATCCCTGGCCCCACCACTCCTCGCCGCGTAGGTAGGCCGGCAGATGCGCGGCGGCCAGGTCGGGGGTGAACCGCGCGACCGGTGGGCCGAGGGTCTCCAGCAGCATGTGCTGTCCGGGGATCGGTAGCCCGGCGGCGGCCAGCTCGTCGTAGAGCACGCCGCGATGGCGTTCGTCGCCGCCCAGCCCGCCGGCGGCCGACGGCCAGCCGTAGCGGTTCCACCCGCCGTCGTACAGCAGGCGTTCCAGCCGGGAATGGTCGGCCATCTTCGCCTCGGTGCTCGGGTAGCGGCGGTCGCGGAAGCGTTCCAGCGCTGGCTCCGCTCTGAGGTGGTCGCGAAGCGCCAGGCGATAGGCGTCGAGATCCTCGGCGAACGGGCCGTCGGCGAACGGGCCGTCGGCACGCGGGCTGTCCGCCGGGCCGGCCGGGGTGGGTGCGCCGGCCGGCGCGGTCATGACGCGGCGCCCGCGATGGCCGCCGAGGTGCCGGCGGCACCGGCGGCCTCCGTCTTGGCCGACTCGGCAGTCTTGGCCGACTCGGCCGCCTTGGCGGCCCGGCGCCGCGAGCGGGCCAGGAAGGCGTTCACGATCTCGCGGTGTTCGGGGGTGTCGAACGAGGTGAACTCCTCTTGCAGCGCGTATTCGAGCACCCCGGCGACGGCCCGCTTGATGTGCATGTTCAGCGCCCGCTTGGTGCTCTGCACGGCCTGCGGCGGCTGTGCGGCGATCTTCTCCGCGAGCGCGACCGCCTCGTCCATCAGGTCGCCGTCCGCCACCACCCGGTTGGCGAGTCCAAGGCGGACGGCCGTGCGCGGCGGGATCCGCTCGCTCGTCAGCAGGTATTCCTTGGCCTGCAGCATGCCCATCAACAGCGGCCAGGTCGGTGCGCCGCCATCGGCGGCGGTGAGCCCCACCGCGATGTGCGGGTCGCAGATGTAAGCGCTCTCGGCGATGAGCACGATGTCGCTGCAGACGGCGAGGTTGCAGCCGAGCCCGACCGCCGGCCCGTTGACCGCGGCGACGACCGGTAGTGGGAAGTCGACCATCTCGGTGAGCAGCCGGCGGGCGGCCTCGATCTCCCTACGGCGCATAGGCAGGTCGTCCCAGAGCTCGGTGAAGTGCTCGAAGTCGCCACCGGCGCTGAACGCCCGGCCCGCCCCGGTGATCACGACCGCACGCGCCGACCGGTCGTCGGCAAGGTGGCGCCAGATGGCGATCAGCGCCGCGTGCAGCCGGTCGTTCGTCGCGTTCATTGCCTCCGGGCGGTTCAGCGTGACGATGCGGACTGGTCCTCGCTCCTCGAGGAGCAGTTCTGGCGCGAACGGGTTCTCCATCGACCCCTCCTGGGTGCACTGCGCGGAGTGGGTACAGCCGGGGCGACCTGAGCGTCAACTGACCGACTGCCCCTGTCGGGGCAACACTATGAGCACGTAACCGGGCCCATGAGACCTTTGTTTGACGCATATGTCAAGTCAGTTCACGGTGCAAGCCGCACTTGCTGACGGCACCGCTCAGCCGCCCGCGGCGGGCCCTGCCCCGGGGCCAGAGAGCCCTTCACGCGCCGCTCGCCTGTCCCGGCGCGCCATTAGGCGGTGCGCCGGGCAACCGGCCACTCCGCGAGGACCTGGGCCGTGTGTTGCCCGATGTCCGGAAGCACCTCCGGCTCGGCCGCCGCCACGGGCTGACGGGACGCGCGCGCTGCGGCGACGGTTCGTGGCGTCGCGGCCGGCACCAGGACCGTGCCACCGTCACCGGTGCGCAGCCGCCGCAGGGCACGCCGGTGCAGCACATGTGGATCGGCCGCCACGTCGTGCGCGGTGTTCACCGCCGTGACCGGGAGCCGGGCCGCCGCGAGCCGGTCGAGGGCGTCGACGCGGGACCGGCCGGCGAACCAGCCCCGGACCGCCTCCTCCAGCTCGGCCCCCGCCATGCCGGCGGGTGCACCGACGAGTGCGGTGAGACCGGACAACTGGCGCGCGGTGGAGACACTGACCGCGACCCACTGGCCGTCCGCCGTCGCGAAGACCCCCCGCATCGCGGCGCCGTCCATGCGGCTGCCGAGTCGGCCTGGCGGCTGGGAGGCGCCCGGCGCCGTGCCGGGCGGGCCGGCCCGGTCGGCGCCCGCCGTGGCGGAGGTCAGTGTCGGACCGACGACGTGCAGCATCGCCTCGACCGGGTTCACGTCGACCACTCGTCCCCGCCCCCCGCCGGCTCGAACGTCGAGGCAGGCCGCGAGCACCCCGAACGCGCCGGCGAACGCCATGACCGCGTCGCCGAGTGGGACGGACGGCAGCACCGGCGGCCCGTCCGGGGCGCCGGTCATGTGTGTCAGGCCCGCGAATGCCTCGCCGATCGTGCCGTTGCCCGGCCGGTCGGCGTACGGCCCGTCCGACCCGTAACCGCTCACGTGGGCGACCACCAGACCGGGGTTGACCGCGAGCAGGCCGGCGGGATCAAGGCCGCGCCGGGCGAGCCGCCCGGTCGGTTCGTTGACCACCACGACGTCCGCCGCCGCCACGAGCCCATGCAGGGCGGCCCGCCCGGCCGGGTCCGTCAGGTCGAGCACCACCGAGCGCTTACCCCGGGCGACCAGTGGCCACAGGGGCGTCGCCCGGTAGCCGTCGCCGCCCGGCGGTTCCACCTTCACGACGTCGGCGCCGTGGTCGGCGAGCAGGCTCGCGATCAGCGGCGCGGCGTAGAGCGAAGCCAGGTCGAGGACCCGCAGCCCGGCAAGCGCACCCGCGGTCATCCGTTCTGGCCTCCTGGAGACATGGCATGCACAGCCGTCCGCTGGCTGCCCGGACACGCTCGCGACAGGTGGGGGATGAGGGCTCGACGAGTCCCACCCCGCACCTGTCGCAGTTGAGCATGTCTTGACGGTATCGTCAACGATCTCCATCAGCATGAATGGCCGCCGGAGGAAGCTGATGACGCCTGTCTCGAACAAGGATCGCGACGTCGCCGGTTCCTGGGCGGTGCCGCCCAGGCCGACCAGCCGTCCATCCTGGCCATGGCTCCTCCCGTCCGAGACCATCGACGGGCTCGTCGTCGCGCGGGCCCGACGGACACCGGACGACCTGTTCCTGGTGGACGAGCCCGGCCAGCGGGTCACGTTCGGCGAGTTCGACGCGCGGGCGACGCGGGTCGCCGCCGCGCTCGCCGCGGCAGGCGTGGCCGCCGGAACTCGGGTCGCCTGGCAGCTGCCCACCCGGATCTCCACAGTGCTGGTGATGGTCGCACTGCGCCGCCTCGGTGCCGTACAGTCGCCGATCATCCCGCTGTACCGGGAGCGCGAGGTCTCCGCCGCGCTCGCCACCACCGACTCACAGGTGCTGCTGGTCCCGGGCACGTGGCGCGGCTTCGACTTCACCGCGATGGCGGCGCGGATCGCAGCGGCCGGCGGCCCCGCGCCGCGGGTCGTCGAGATCGGGTACGACGCGCCCGAGGCCGAGCCCGTCGGCGATGTGGCCGAGCCGGCGCCGGACCCGGAGGCGGTGCGCTGGATCTACTTCACCTCGGGCTCCACCGGCGTGCCCAAGGGGGCCCGGCACACGGACTCGACGCTGCTCTCCACCGGCCTGGCGTTCGCCGGCATCGGTGAGCTTGGCCGGCGGCCCGGCGAGTTCGGGTCGATGGGCTACCCGGTCGCGCATGTCGGCGGCATCGAGTACCTCGTCGCCGCACTGGGCTGCGGAGCCGCGCTGCTGCTGTTGGAGTCGTTCGTCCCGGCCGAGGCCGTCGAGCTGTACAACCGGTACGGGATTACCAGCACTGGCGGTGCGCCGCCGTTCTACGCCGCGCTGCTCGCCGCCGCCGACGCCGCTGGCCTGCCCGCGGGGCGGCGGCTCGTGCCGACCCTGCGCACGCTCAAGGGCGGTGGTGCGCCCTGCCCGCCGCACCTGGTCGCGGCCGTCGCCGAACGGCTCGGCGCGGTGCTCGCGCATGACTACGGGATGACCGAGGTGCCGATGATCGCGGTAGCCTCGCCCAGCGACCCGCCGGACGTCCTGGCCGAGACCGACGGACGGCCGGTTCCGGGTAACCGGATCCGGTTGATGGACCCGGCCGACCCGGACGGCACCCTCAACCCGGCGAGCGCGGGCTTGCCGCCCGGCGGCGTCGGCGAGGTGCAGGTGTCCGGCGCCGGGGTGTGCCGCGGTTACACCGATTCGGCCGCGACTGCGGCGGCCTTCACCGCGGACGGCTGGTTCCGAACCGGTGACCTGGGCCGGCTGCTGCCATCCGGCCATATTGAGATCGTAGGAAGGATCAAGGAGCTGATCATCCGCAAGGGCGAGAACGTCGCCCCACAGGAGATAGAAGGCCTGCTCGGCCAGCATCCTGACATTGCCGAGGTCGCCGTCCTCGGTCTTCCCGATCCGGACCGCGGCGAACGGATCTGCGCAGTCGTCGCCCCGCGCCGCGGCCGCACGGCGCCGACGCTGGCCGGGCTCACCGCGTGGCTCTCCGACGCCGGCCTGACGCGCCAGAAACTGCCGGAGCAGCTGGAAGTCCTTGACGCGCTGCCCAGGACCGGGCTGGGCAAGATTGCCAAGAACCAGCTCCGGGACCGTTTCGGGGCCTCGGCCGGCTGACCGTGCGGCACGCTCCCGGCATCGCGAGCTGGCCGGCAGTGGCGGAGACTTCCAGACCTCGATGACGGCCATGACGAAGTCGGCGATGACGCGAACGCGTGCTTCTGACGATTTCGTCAAGTATGGTCACCAGGGGTCGGCGGTCTCTGGCCAGATGACCACTCGGTGTGCCCGGAGGAGACGGATGACTGTTGACGCCGACGAGCTTGACACGCTGCGCCGGGAGGTTCGCGAGTTCGTCGCGGCCGCCGGCCTGACAGCGCGCTGTGACAGTTGGATGCGGGCGTACGACCCGAAGTTCAGCCGGCAGCTGGGCGAGCGTGGCTGGATCGGGATGACCTGGCCACGTGAATATGGCGGCGGAGCTCGGTCCAACGTGGAGCGCTTCATCGTCACCGAGGAACTGCTGCGCGTCGGCGCTCCGGTGATGGGCCACTGGACGGCCGACCGTCAGATCGGCCCATCGGTCCTGCGTCACGGCACCGAAGAGCTGCGCGCGGAGTTCCTACCGGCGATCTGTCGCGGCGAGTTGGTCTTCGGACTGGGGCTGAGCGAGACCGAGGCCGGCTCGGACCTCGCGGCGGTGCGTACCCGGGCGGCGCAGGTCGACGGCGGCTGGTCGATCACGGGCACCAAGATCTGGACCACCTCCGCGCACAGCGCCACGCATCTCTACGTGCTCGCGCGCACCGGCGAGCCGGTCGGCGCGGGGACCGCCCGCCACGCGGGGCTCACCGAGTTCCTCGTCGACAGGGACACTCCGGGTGTCACGGTCCGCCCGATCCTCGACCTGGTCGGGGAGCACCATTTCAACGAGGTCGTCTTCGACGCGGTGTTCGTCCCCGAGGGGCGGGTGCTCGGCGCCGTGGGTGCCGGCTGGAAGCAGGTCACCGAGCAGCTCGCGTTCGAGCGGGGCGGCGCCGAGCGGTTCCTGTCGACCTATCCGCTGTTCGCCGCCATGGTCCGGGCGGCCCGGCGTGCTCCGGACCGGGGCGTGACCGAGCGGGTCGGGGCGCTCGCGGCCCGTCTCGTCGGGCTGCGTGAGCTGGGCGTCCAGTTGGCTCTCGCGATCGACGCGGGCGCGGCGCCGGTGCGCCTGGCTGCCGAGTCGAAGCTGCTCGGCACCGCGTTCGAGAAGGCCGTCGTCGAGACGGCCCGGTACGTGTTCGACGTCTGCGGCGCGGATGCCGACGACCGCCGGCTGTTCGCCGAGGGGTTGGCCGCCGTGCCCGGAGCCACCATCCGCGGCGGCTCGTCGGAGGTCCTACAGACGATCATCAGTCGGGAAGAGGTGCCGAAGTGATCCTGGACGCCGACCTGCGTGGCGTCGTCGACGACGTCTTCGGGGACGCGTCGGTGGCTGACGCCGCCGCCGCGGACGCGCTCTGGGCGTTGGTGAGTGAGCTGGGCTGGCCGCTGGTCGGCGTCGCGGAGGAGTTCGGTGGGGCGGGTGGCGACCTCGCGGCCGCGGCGGAGCTGGCCGCCGGGACCGGGCGGCACGCCGTGCCCGTCCCGCTGGTCGAGACCGGGCTCGCCGCGTGGGCGGTGGCCGAGGCAGGCCTGCCCGTCGCGGCCGCCGGCGGCCGGGCGACCGTGGTGCACGCGACCCTAGGGCAGGTCGAGGCACGCCCCATCGGCGCGGGTGGCGCCTGGCGGTTGGATGGAACGGCTCCCGACGTGCGATGGCCGTCAGTCGTCGACCGGATCGTCGTCGTCGCCCGGCCCGCCGCCGACGGGACCGTCGTCGCGGTGCTCGACCCGCGCGGCACGCCTGGGCTGGCCGTGGAGGCGGGCCGTGACTTCGCGGACGAGCCGCTCGGGACGCTGCGTCTCGGCGGGGTGGTCGTGCCCGCGGAGGCGGTCGCGATGGCGCCGGCCGGACTCGCCCGTGACGTGCTGGACCGGGCAGCAGTGCTGCGCGCGGCGGCGATCGCCGGCGCCGTCGAGCGGGCCTGCGCGTTGACGAAGGAGCACGTCGGCACCCGCCACCAGTTCGGTCGGCCGCTGGCGGCGCTGCCACCGGTGCGCCAGCTCCTCGCCGGCATGGCCGTCGAGCGGGATCTGCTGGACGCGGCGCTCGCGGTCGCGTTCGCCCGGCCGGGGCACGCGACCGCCGCGGCCGCGCGGGCGGTCGCGGCGGCCTGCGCGGGGGCGGTCGCGACTGGAGCCCACCAGCTGCACGGCGCGATCGGCGTCACCCAGGAGTATCCGCTGCACCGGCTTACCCGCCGGCTGTGGGCGTGGCGGGACGAGGACGGCTCGCAGCGTCGCTGGGAGGAGACCGTCGGCGCCGAGGTGCTCCTGGGTGACGGCGACGACGGGCTGTGGTCGCTGATCGCCGGCGCCCAGGGCGCGGCGACCGCCGTCCCCGTCTGAACCGTGCAAACAACGGCCGCGCCCCGCGCGGGCGGCCGCCGAGGTGTCGACCGGAGGAGAGCCGTGATGGCACAGCAGGTGCCGATCGCCGAGAACCTGTTCACCTGGCCGTCGGACAACCCGGCGTTGATCGGTGGCCGTTCGTCGGATGGGCGGGTGGTCTTCCCGTACCGGTCCCACCGGCTGGTCGGCGGGGTGCGTGAGGAGCTGGAGAAGGTCGAGCTGCCCCGCGGGGGGACGCTGTGGACCTTCACGACCCAGCGGTTCCGACCGCCGTCCCCGCCGTACGCGGGTGACGACGAGCAGAGTTTCGAGCCGTATGCCGTCGGCTATGTCGAGCTCCCGGGTGCGCTGCGGGTGGAGGCCCGGCTGACCGAGCCGGACGCCGCGAAGCTGCGCATCGGTCAGGAGATGGAGCTGCGGATCGTTCCGTTCGGCACGGACGCGGACGGCAACCAGACCATGATCTACGCGTTCGCCCCGGTCGACGGCCCGGCGGGCGGCGGGAAGGGGGCCGACCATGGCTCCGAGTGACGTCGATGTCGCGATCATCGGGGTGGGCCTGCACCCCTTTGGCCGCTATCCCGGCAAGTCCGCGCTGGAGATGGGCGAGGAGGCCGTCATCGAGGCGCTGTCCGACGCGGGCGTCGAGTGGCCCGCGATCCAGGTGCTCTACGGCGGCAGCATGGAGGTCAAGAACCCGGAGGCGATCACCGGTCTGCTGGGTATGACCGGGATCCCGGCGCGGGCGGTGTTCACCGGCTGCGCGACCGGTGGGACCACGCTGGCGATGGCGGCCAACGCCATCCGGCTTGGCGAGGCCGACGTCGCGCTCGCGGTCGGCCTCGACAAGCACGGGCGGGGCGCGTTCTCCGACCACCCGTCGGTGTCGGGGCTGCCGGACTGGTACGGCGAGGCGGGACTGTTCCTCACCACCCACTTCTTCGGCATGAAGATCAACCGCTACATGCACGACTTCGGGATCACCCCGATGACACTCGCGCGGGCGGCCGCGAAGGCCTTCCGCAACGGAGCGGCGAACCCGAACGCCTGGCGGCGCACGCCGCTGACCGAGGAGCAGATCCTCGAGTCGCAGTACCTGAACTACCCACTGACCCAGTACATGTACTGCGGCCCGGACGAGGGCGCCGCCGCCGCGGTCGTCTGCCGGGCCGACCTCGCCCACCGGTACACCGACAAGCCGATCTACCTGCGGGCGAGCCAGCTGTTCTCCCGCCGTGAGGGCGCGCTGGAGGTGCTGACCCCGTCGGTGCAGCTGGACCCGGCGCCCAGCCCCACCGTGTTCGCGTCGAAGGCCGCCTACGAGCAGGCCGGCATCGGCCCGCAGGACGTCGACGTCGCGCAGCTGCAGGACACCGACGCCGGCTCCGAGGTCATCCACATGGCCGAGAACGGGTTCTGCGAGGACGGCGAGCAGGAGAAGCTGCTCGCCGAGGGGGCGACCGAGGTCGGCGGGCGGATCCCGGTCAACACCGACGGCGGGCTGCTGGCCAACGGCGAGCCCGTCGGCGCCTCGGGACTGCGCCAGGTCTACGAGCTGGCCAACCAGCTGCGCGGCCGTTGCGGCGATCGGCAGGTGGCGAACGCGCGGGTCGGCTACGCGCAGCTCTACGGCGCCCCGGGCACCGCGGCCGTCACCATCCTGTCGACGTGAGCGCCCAGCCCTCGCTGGCGGAGCTGGTCCGACCGGGCTGCCGGGTGGCGGTGGGGGACGGGATCGGCGCGCCGCGAGCGCTGTCCGGCGCGCTGTCCGCCGCGGCCGCGGCGGGCGGCGGGGTACGGCTGCTGCTTGGCTGGCTGCCGGCGGCGGACCCCGGGCTGGACTACGGCGCGTTCGCCGACGTGCGGGCCGTGATGAGCGGCTGGGGACTGCGCCGGCCGGTGGAGAACGGCCTGGTGCGGGCGCTTCCCGTCCGGCTGTCGACCGTGCCGGCGCTGCTACGAGGGCCGCTGCGCCCCGACCTGCTCGTCGCCAGCGTGGTCGCGGCCGCCGACGGCCCGGGCTACGTGTTCGCGACCGAGATCTCGTGGATGCGGGCGGCCGTCGACGCGGGCGCGCGCGTCGCGGCCGTCGTCCTGCGTGCCGCGCCGCGCGGCTGCGACCCGGGGCCGCCGCTGCCGGAGGACCGGTTGGTGATCGTAGGGGAGAGCGACACCCCGCCGGTGTCGCTCGCCTTCACTCCGCCCTCCGACATCCACCGCACGATCGCCGATCGTGTCGCCGGCCTCGTGCCTGCCGGCGCCCGGGTGCAGGTCGGACCGGGCGCGATGGGCCTGGCGGTCCTGGAGGCGCTGCGCGAGCCGGTGCGGATCGACACGGGCCTGCTGCCCGACGGCGTCCTCGACCTCGACCGGCGCGGCCTGCTGCTCGGCACGCCGGTGACGACCTACCTGGCCGGCGGCCCGGAGCTGCTGGCCTGGGCGGACGGCAAGCCGCTGCTGTGCCGCGCGGAGTACACCCACGACCTGACCCGGCTGTCGACGGGAGAACCGTTCGTCGCCGTCAACACGGCGATCGAGATCGACGAGCAGGGCCAGGTCAACGTCGAGGGCCTGCCCGGGGCCGCGGTCGGCGGCATCGGCGGCCACAGCGACTACGCCGTCGCCGCCGCTCGTTCGGCCGCCGGGCTGAGCGTCGTCGCCCTGGCGTCGACCCATCACGGCCGCCCCACCCTCGTCGAGCGGCTCTCGGCGCCGGTGAGCACGGTCGGTCACGACATCGACGTCGTCGTGACCGAACACGGCGCCGCCGACCTGCGCGGCCTGGACCGCTCCGAACGCGCCGCGGCCCTGCGCCGCCTCTGGTCCGGGTGAACGCCACCGTCGCCTGACGCCACCGTCGCCTGACGCCACCGCCGAGCTCGCGGGCTACGCCGTCAGGTCGCGAGCGGACGGAAGACGGCCGGCCGGCCGCTGGCCCTGGCCGTGAGCGCCTCGGCGAGGTCGGGACCGTCGAACGAGGCGTCCATGCGGGCGAGGGCGTCGGCCATCGCCTCGTCGAGGCCGCGGCCCATGTCGGCGTAGACCTGCGCCTTCATCGCGGCGAGCGAGGCAGGGGAGCAGGCGGCGGCCAGGTCCTTCGCGTAGCCGAGGGCGGCGCCGAGCGCGGTGCCGTCGGCCACGACCCGATGTACCAGCCCGAGGCTCGCGGCCTCGGTGGCCTTCACGGAGCGGCCGGTGAACAGGAGATCGAGCGCGGCCTGCGGGCCGACGAGGCGGGGAAGCTGCCAGGACAGGCCGTACTCGGCGACCAGACCCATGCGGGAGAACAACGTGGTCAGGGTCGCGGACTCGGCGGCGATGCGGATGTCGCTACCGAGGGCGTAGGCGACGCCGATACCGACGGCGGGTCCGTTGAGGGCCGCGATGACCGGCTTGCGCAGCCGATAGGCAAGCAGTGGGTAGTCCTCCCGGGCCGGGAGGAATGCCCGGATCGCGTCGGCGCCCGCGCGGAGGATGGCCAGATCCGCACCGGCGCAGAAACCGGTTCCGGCGCCGGTCACCACGATGACGCGTACGGCCGGATCGTCGTCGGCGGCACGCAGCGCGGCGGCGTAGGCGCGCGCCATCGACGCCGTCATCGCGTTGCGGACCGCCGGCCTGTTGAGGGTGACGACGCGGACTCCGTCCCCGTCCGTGACCATGATCTCGTCGTCCGCCGCTGCGTCCCCGGGGTCTGGGGTGTTGGTCATGTCGTCGCCTCCGGTCGGGTGGCGGTCGTAGGCCCGGCCGCCGCACCCTGGTAGCCGACGAACTGCGGGGGGTCGGCCCACGCCACCAGGCTGCCTCGCGGTCGCGTCGGGTGTCGGGCCGCCTTCGGCCATAGTTTGACATATTCGTCAAGTCTGGGATCCAATGGGTGCCGGAGCCCGGCGAGGACCGGTACAGCTAGATCCTTCTCGGGCCCGCTGGGCCACGCCACTCCCGGCGCGATCCCCTGATGCACGCGAACAGCGACAGCTCTCTTCCGATTGGATGGTCGTCGGGTGTCCAACGCAGTGATCGTTGACATCGTCCGAACCGCGTCGGGGAAGGGGAAGCCCGGCGGCGCGCTGTCGGGCGTCCACCCCGCCGACCTGCTCGCCACCGTGATCAGGGCGCTGATCGAGCGCAGCAACCTCGACCCGGCGCTCGTCGACGACGTGATCGCGGGCTGTGTGGGGCAGTACGGCGACCAGGCGCTGAACATCGGCCGCAACGCCCTGCTTGTCGCGGGCTTCCCGGACAGCGTCCCGGGCACGACCATCGACCGGCAGTGCGGTTCCTCCCAGCAGGCCGCGCACTTCGCCGCCCAGGGCGTCATCGCCGGCGCCTACGACGTCGCGATCGCCTGCGGCGTCGAGTCGATGAGCCGGGTGCCGATGGGCTCGGCGGTCGGCACCGGCGACCCGCGCAGCCCGCTGGCCGCGCGGTTCCCGAGCCTGCCGAACCAGGGAGTCGGCGCAGAGCTGATCGCGGCGCGTTGGAAGTTCGACCGCGAGACGCTGGACGCGTACGCGGCCCGCTCGCACACCCGCGCCGCGGCCTATGCCGTCGACGGCGGGTTCGACAAGGACATCATCCCGGTGACGCTGCCCGACGGGTCGCCGCACACCGTCGACGAGACCGTGCGCGCGTCGACGACCGTCCAGAGCCTCGCCGGCCTCCGGCCGAGCTTCCACACCGAGGAGATGGCGGCGCGCTACCCGGAGATCGGCTGGGTCATCACGCCGGGCAACTCCTCTCCGTTGACAGACGGCGCTTCCGCCGCGCTGATCATGAGCGAGGAGAAGGCGGCCGCCCTCGGGCTGACGCCGCGGGCCCGTTTCCACACCTTCGCCGTCGTCGGCAGCGACCCGGAGATCATGCTGACCGGCCCGATCCCGGCCACCCACAAGGCGCTCGACCGTAGCGGCCTGGCGCTGGCGGACATCGACGCCTACGAGGTCAACGAGGCCTTCGCGTCGGTGCCGCTGGCCTGGGCGGCCGAGTTCGACGCCGACGAGGACCGGCTCAACCCGTGCGGGGGTGCCATCGCCCTGGGCCACCCACTGGGCGGCTCCGGTACGCGGCTGCTGTCCACGCTGCTGAACTACCTCGAGTCCACCGGTGGCCGTTACGGCCTGCAGACGATGTGCGAGGGCGGCGGCATGGCCAATGCCACGATCATCGAGCGCCTCTGACGTTGTCCGGTCCGCGGAGCGCCTGACCCACCTGCCGGCTCCTGGGCCGGTGGCTGCGCGGGGATACCGGCTCGTGTTTGTGGGATGGACCTGCCTCGCCTGGCTGCCTCAGTCTCGGGTGAGACACCGCCGCCACGGCTTGTGTGGTTGGACGACGGGGATCATTGGACGGAACTGTCAAATTCCGCCGGACCTGGCGGCGATGTACGCCCGGTGTTGGAGCCTCCGGTCTGACCAGGGGCATCCGAGGGGCTTGCTGACGTCTCTGTCAGCGACCGCGGCGCCTGGGCTTGTACACTGGGCCGACCATGGACGACCCAGCCATCGCGCAGACCAGCGACGCGCAGACCAGGGACGGAGCTCCCGGCGAGAACGCGTCAGACCCGGCCACGACCAATGAGGCGAACGGGGCCGGTGATGGCGGGACCAAGCTGGGCCTGCGGGCGGCCCGTACCCGCGCCGCGATCCTGGAAGCGTCGAAGAAGCTTTTCCTGGAACGCGGCTACGCCGGCACCCGGATCAACAACATCACGGACGCCTGCGGCATCTCCAGAGCCGGTTTCTATACCTACTTCAAGGACAAGCGGGAGATCTTCAGCACGCTCGGGGAGGAGACCTACCGGGAGGTGCTGGCGGTCGTCGAGGCGTGGGATCAGGTCCCACGGCCGTGCACCCACGCCGATGTCGCGGCGTGGGTGTGGAAGTACTTCGCCTACATGGACGAGCACGGCGCGTTCGTCCTTTCCTCGCAGTCCTGGCCGGCCGACGAGGCCATCAGCGCGGCGAGCAGGCGCCAGCAGATGCGGGTGGCATGGCTCCTTGGCGTGCACCTGCGTGGCCGGCAGCGCACCCCGACCGACGCGCCCGAGGCCCTGGGCCTCGCGATCCAGTCCATGATGGACCGCGCCTGGTACCACACCCACGTCCCGCGCCTGCCAGTCGACAACGCGGATCTGGTCCGCGTCATCGCTGACTTCGTCATGGCCATTCTCGAGGTCTGACTCCTCAACCGCGACCTGCCGGTTTCCGCCGGCGGGCCGCGTGAACTCAGCTCGGCTCGGCGGGACGGCGCACGGCGGAGCGCGGCCGCTCGACAAGCTCGACAACGGCGCCGTCCGGGTCCGCGAGGAACAGAACGGTGAAGCCCCCTGTGGGGGTGTCCGGCATCGAGATCGTAACCGGCGTCAGCGGCCGCCGGAACGCTCCGACGACGCTGCCTTCGGCCGCCAGCGACGCGCACGCGGCGTGGACGTCGTCGACGGCGAGCGCGATCCGGTAGAGGCCCCGGGTGTTCGCGGCCCGGGTCCGCGTCGCCCCGGCGGGCGCGGCGAGCTGCTCGAACTCCAGGGAGAAGGTCGGGTCCTCGGGCAGCACGAGCGACGCCGTCGGCGCCCCGCCTGGCCCGGTTCCCCGCTCGCGCACCCGCCAGCCGATCTTCTCGTACCAGCCCACGGTGCGATCGAGGTCCGTGCAGCGCATCCGCTCGTGCGACAGCAGCGCGACCCGCCGGGGGTCGGCGGCGGCGGGCGCGATCTCGACGACCTCGAAGATGACGCCGTCCGGGTCGGTGATCCGCAGGGCGGGGCGGGCCTCGCCGCGGACTGGCAGGCCCCCGGGCACGGGCACCGAGGCGATCCCCAGGGCGGCCAGGCGCGCCTTGATGATGCCGAGGGAGGCGACCCGGTAGCCGAGCGCGGTGAACCCGCAGGGCCGGTGCTCCGGCCGGGCCTGCTCGGCGGCCGGCCGGCTCCAGCCGACGAGCTCCAGCGCCGGCGCCGCGCGGGGGCCGCGCAGGTCGTAGAGGAATGTCGTCACGCTGGCGACGTCGTCGGACAGGCCCATCGGGGTTGCGTCGCTGCTGACGCTGACCGAACGCATCCTCGGTTCGAGGTCGAACACCGCCATGTGGAACGCGGCGGACCGCTCGATGGCGGTTGTGTTCAGATTGCAATGCATCATGGCGTGCGCGTGGTGCGCCGGCCGGAGGGATGCCGGCGCGTCCGGCCCGGGCAGGCTGGCGCTGGTACTGGTGCTCATGGAGTGCCTGGCTTTCCCTGTTGTTTGCGATTGCTTGCGCGGCGTCCACAGCCGCATGAGACGCGCATCTCCCCCCGGCAAACTGAGGAAAGAGGCGCGGGCCCGGCCGAAGCCGGAAAACTACGTTCCTGGCACAACGGTGCGACCAGGGACGTGTCCCCCCGCTGGGTGAGCGCGGCGCGGGGCCGCCCGCGTACCGGCGAGCTGACGGTATGGCTCCGGGGGACGGAATTCCTCCGGAGGAACGAGCCGGGCTCGGTCTGTCACCGTGCCCATGCCCGGCCCGGACACTCCCTTGCCTGCTACCGGAGGCTAGCCAAACTTGACGGATTCGACAACTTTCAACGAGCAGGGGCCTGACTCAGGACGCGCCCAGGCGGCGGCCAGCTCGTCGACGGTGACGACCTTGGCGAGCATCGCACGTATGTCCCGCAACACCAGCTCGGCGTCGACGGGCCGAGCGCGCCCCTCCTCACACCCGACACAGACGACGGCGGTGGTGCGGGGTCGACGACCAGCGCGGGCGGGCCGGCTTGCCTGGAGATGCTCTGTTTGACATCATCGTCAAATAGTAACGCGCAGGCCTCGACGGAGCAGTTCGTGAGGGCAGTTCATCACATGGACCACGGTCTTGGGGACATCGTCCGGCGGAACGCGGAGCGGTTCGCGACGGTACCGGCGTACCGCGCCGACGGCCGCGGCATCACCCATGGTGAGCTGTACAGCCGGGCTGCGGCACTGACGGCGGCGCTGGCCGCCATCGGGCTACGCCGCGCCGACAGGATCGCATTGTTCGGCCGCAACAGCATCGCGTTCGGCGAGGTGCTTGCAGCGGGACAGCTGTCCGGCATCGTTGTCGCGACCGTCAACTTCCGACTGGCGCCGCCCGAGATCGCCCGAATCCTCGTCGAGGCCCGGCCCCGGGTGCTGGTCGTCGACGCCGAGTTCCTGCCGGTGGTCAACGCCGTCCGTGTCGGCCTGGACCTCGAGCTGGTCTTGCGGATCGACGGGCCCGCCGCGGCGCGCGGGCCAGACACGACGGCAGCGGTCCCGGGCGTCGTCGGCTACGAGGAGTTCCTCGACTCTGCGGCCGGGGCCGACCTGCCCTTCGCCTCCCGCCCGGAGGACATCGCCTTCCTGATCTTCACGAGCGGCACCACCGGCCGGCCCAAGGGCGTCATCCTCGGTCAGCGAGAGCTGTTCGCCGGCGCGCACATCATGAACGCCGAGATGCACACCGGCAGCGACGACCGGATCCTGTTGACGATGCCCCTGTTCCACATCGGCGCGATGGCGATGGGCCTGGGCCTGCATGCCCGCGGTGGGACGGCGGTGCTGCACCGCCAGTTCGACCCGGCGGCGGTGCTGGCCGACGTGCCGGCCGAGCGGGTCACCGTGCTGCACCTCGCGCCGACGATGCTGCAGTCACTGCTCGCCGAGGCAGCGGCGTTCGGCGTGCCCGGCGCCCCCGGCGCGCTCGACGGAGTGCGCACGGTGGTCTACTCGGCGGCGCCGATCACGGCGGCGACGCTGCGGGCCGCGCTGGTCGCAATGCCCGACGCGGGATTTCTGAACCTCTACGGCCAGACCGAGGTGATGACTTCCGGACTGCCCCGGGAACTTCACCGTGGCGGTGGTCCGGCCCACGACCGCAGGCTCGCCTCGGTGGGACTCCCCTTCCCGGACACGGAGGTGCGCATCGTCGACGACGAGGGATCCGACTGCCCGCCAGGGACACCGGGAGAGATCCTGGTCGCCTCTCCGGCAATGTTCCGCGGCTACTGGAACGACTCGGCCGCGACCAGCGCGACCCTGGCCGGCGGCTGGTGCCACACCGGCGACGTCGGACTCGTCGACCACGAGGGCCTGTTGCATCTGGTCGACCGGAAGCGGGACGTCATCATCACGGGCGGCGAGAACGTCTACTCCCTTGAGGTCGAGGACGCCGTCGTGACCCATCCCGCGGTCGCCCGCTGCGCTGTCGTTGGCGTGCCGGACGAACGGTTCGGCGAGGCGGTGTGCGCCGTCGTCGAAATCACCCCCGCCGCGTTGGCGGCCGGCACGGCGCCGAGCGCCGCCGAGCTTCGCGAGCACGTCGCCACTCGGATCGCTCGTTACAAGGCGCCGCGGTCGGTGGTCGTCGTCGAGGCTCTGCCGGTGCTGCCCACAGGCAAGATCGACAAAAAGGCGCTGCGGGCCCGACTCGCCGCGCCACACACCTTGGAGACCGCGTGACCGTCATGGACGAGACGGGCGCCGACGGCGCCCGAACCGCCGAGAACGCTTACCGATACATCGAGTATGAGACGCTCGGTGAGGACGGCCGGATCGTACGGATCACGCTCGACCGGCCGAAGGCGCGCAACGCGCAGAACCGCGGCCTGCTCGTCGAGCTGGGAGAGGCGTTCGAGCGCGCCGAGGCCGACGACACCGTTCGCGTGGTGATTTTGCGCGGCGCGGGACCGTCCTTCTCCGCCGGCCACGACCTCGGCACCGCCGAGATGGAGGCGGAGACGCTGCCCGGCCCGGGCCAGCATCCGACCTTCCTGTGCAACGGTGGCACGCTCGGCGGCGCGGAGAACCGAGCGCGGCAGGAATGGCACTACTACTTCCAGAACACCCGGCGCTGGCGGAACCTTCGCAAGATCACGATTGCGCAGGTGCACGGCAATGTGCTGTCCGCCGGACTGATGCTGGCGTGGTGCTGCGACCTGATCGTCGCCGCCGAGGGCACCGTGTTCGCCGACGTCGTCGGCACGCGGTTGGGCATGTGCGGGGTCGAGTACTTCGGCCATCCGTGGGAGTTCGGCCCTCGTAAGGCCAAGGAGCTGTTGCTCACCGGCGACTCGCTGGGCGCGGACGAGGCCCATGGTCTCGGCATGGTCGCCAAGGTCTTTCCCATCGAGGAGATCGCCGGGCGAACCGTCGACTTCGCGGCAAGGATCGCGAGGCTCCCCTCCATGGCGGCGCTGCTCATCAAGGAGTCGGTGAACCAGACGCAGGACGCGATGGGTTTCAGCTCGGCCCTCGACGCCTGCTTCACCCTGCACCAGCTCAACCATGCGCACTGGAGCGAGGTCTCCGGCGGACGGGTCATCTGCGGCACCCCCGAGTACGGCCTCGATGACTGGCGCGACGCGCCCGCCATTCTCCCAGCTCGCAAGAGCCATCCGTGAGCACGATCCGCGGGTCACGATGCGGCGCGTTGGCTTGTCTGTGCCGTCGGGGCGGTGCCGCGCCTGCCTGCTGGCACGGCGGACGCCTGGGTGAAACGCCTCCACGACGGCCGCTGCTCGCCGGCGGACAGCGATGACCTCAGGTGGACTCCGGGTGGGCCTGATAATGGGGGGATGGTTTTCGATATCCCTGAGGAGGGCGTCGTCTCGCCTGCGACGGCGACGGCCCAGGACGGTCCTGGACCTGATGGTTCACGGTCGGATGATCCGCTGGTGGTGTCGCCCCGGACGAGGCCTCTCTCGCCGATCCGTGAGCGGCGGTATCGGGCGGAGCGTGCGGCTATCGTGGCTGCTGCCTATCGTCTTATCGGCGCCACGCCGTCGCACAGCACGTCGGTGCACGAGATCCTGCGGGAGGCGGGGCTTGGTACCCGTGCTTTCTATCGGTACTTCGCGTCCAAGGATGACTTGGTGCTGTATATGTACCGGACCGACAGTGAGCGGGTGGCGGTGGCGTTGGATGTGGCGGTCGCGGCGGCTCAGACGCCGTTGGACGCTTTGGAGGCCTGGGTGGACAGGTCGCTCGCGGCGGCCTACAACCCCAGTGATCCTCGGCAGGCCCTGCACGTGGCGACGCTCTCCTCCCACGAGGCGGCGGGTGTTGGCGGGTTCGACGAGGTCATGGCCGCGGGCTTCGCGCGGCAGCGCGCGCCCCTCGAGCGGGTCCTGCGGGAGGGCAGGTCGGTCGGCGCGTTTCCGTTCGCCGATCCGGAGCCCGATGCCTTCGCGGTCCAGGCGGTCGTCGTGACCTATCTGCGGATGAAGGTTCTTGGCGGGCCCTGCCCGTCGCGGGCGACGGTCAGGCGGCATGTCGTGGACCTCTTCGCCCGGGCGCTGGGAGCCTCGCCCGTGACCAGGGCGGCCGCGGCGGCGTCGGCGGGGAACCCGGAGGCGGAGACGGACGACTGAGGCCAGACCGGCGTCCGATGCGTCGGTACCCGTCCGCCCGTGGAGCCATGATGGCGATCGCACCTGGACCGACTTCTGCTTGACGTTCGCGTCAGCCAGTCCCCATGATGATACGAAAATACAGTTTTCGCTGGCTGGGTGCGCCTCGAGGGTGTCCGGCCGGTCCGGATCTGGAGGACTCCCTCATGACGGCCACCCTGACTTCCCCCGCCGCCGGGCAGCGCACCAAGATCTGGGCGAACTCCGGTGACAGCCATGTCATGGAGCCGCACGATCTCTGGCTTGCGAACCTGCCTGGGCATCTTGCCGACCGCGGTCCGCGGGCGGTGCGTGACGAGCGGACCGAGACGGTGTACGTCGATGGGCAGACGGTCTACCGCACGCTCAACGCGTTCGTCGACGCGGGTAGCCCGCCGGGCACCGACCGGCTCGAGCAGCGGCTGGTCGACATGGACGAGGAGGGGGTGCTGCGTCAGGTCCTGTTCCCGTCGAGGGGTCTGTGGGTCATGCGCATGACCGACCCTGAGCTGCTGCGCGAGTCCTGCCGGGTCTACA
>Ga0207711_10001571_pt1 | contig 21109 bp, 27 predicted proteins | sample KBSS34metaG_FD_184401 | JGI IMG/M metagenome (GOLD analysis project Ga0207711, IMG submission 184401) | Switchgrass rhizosphere microbial communities from Kellogg Biological Station, Michigan, USA - KBS S3-4 metaG (SPAdes) (version 2) | ecosystem: Host-associated > Plants > Roots > Rhizosphere...
AATGATTAGCCTAAGCCCTGACACTAGGAGCGCCAGGAACCACAGCGTGCTCGTAATAGTCAGCATCGTGGCGGCCCACATAAAGTAATCGTAGATATTGCACATAGCTTAATCCCGCAATCAGATAGTTGTAAAAATCTGGCGGGGAATAGGCCATGTATAGGCGATAACCTACGAAATTAATGATCACTGAGGCAATGCATGTGGCCTGTATGTGATCGCACAATCTTCCGCTGATGTGATGCTGAGCGACATACAACAGAAGCAAATCTACAGCACCCGCGCTTCCATGATAGATAGCCATCATCTGAGGTGTATTAGCACACCCTAGCATGACCCAATCATGAATCTTTGCCGCAATAAAAAAGACGGCAATAAGCAATAAACGCGAGCGCCAACCGTTCATTTGGTTTTTTTAGGAGTTTGAGTTTTTACCGGGACAGATGAGGTTTTTTCATCTGGTGGCCGTTGTTGACCACCACCACCTGTAGCCATATTGATCTTATTCATTCTTCTTCCTTTCATTTAACGAGTTGTAGCCGCAATGCAGCTTGTTTTTGTTTCCATTCTTCGATACGGGCCTGATCGCCCTCAAGAAGTGCACGAATACTCTTAGCATCATTTTTTTCCAGTTCTGCGATGATTGCAGCATTTGACTGTGCAATAGCCATTTTTGATTTCAATTTTACATCTTCTGCTGCTACTTCTTCATTAAATAGCAGATCACCATCAATACGAACCGCACCAGTGATATCTATAGATGGTATTTCACCATCAATTGATTCATCCCACAGAACAAATGTCGGATCAAAATACGATCCACCTTCTTCAATTTCGATTAATTGACGACCAGATATTTTATCAATTACAAGAAGTTTGCTCATGGGGTATTTACCTTCGCAATTGACATCATCGTAGTACTAAAAGCATCTACAGCATTGGCTGTAGTTCCATAATGAGAACGAATAACATCACCAGCACTTAATTTCAATGTTCGTGTGATCGATCCAATCACTATTGCATAACTTGATCCAACACGATTTGAAGCAGTGAAGCCAACTGCATCAATATCAGTTGTAAGTTGAGCCGAATTGATAGAAATGCCAACAGTGGTTGGCGATGCTGTTCCACCACCTTGCGCAATGTTTGTGATAGCATAGAATCCATTTTCGTTGATCGTGAACGAAGATCCCAAAGTAGCGCTGTCGGCATATGTGATAGCAGTTCCGACATTCTTCAAAACAGTTGTGTATCGCCGAATTCTCGTATTCGTTGATCCGAATCCATTACCCGTGTGAACAACTACTTCATGGTCGCCAATTGGCGTCAAAGCAAGCGGTTTGCCATCAGCACGTTGATATTTCGTAATACGCGCTGCTGCGCCATCGCCGCGAATAGTTGCTGTATCTCCTACCGCAGTCGTGATATTTGCACCAGTTGGAAGAATAAGTGTTGCACTGTTTGTTAGTGTCAAAATACCATCAAAAACAACTTCTCTCATTGCTCCACTAGGGATAGTAAAAGCAGTGATATTAGTCGTCCCAGTGATATGTACAAGATTGCCTGTAGCTGTTGACAAATTAACTGTTGCAGCACTAGCAATATCTGCACCTTTTGCTTCATTGATACGTGATGTATATGTAATCGGAATGGTAAATGTATCAGTCCAGCTCGCATTTGTACCATCTGTAGTTACGAATTTCCCGGCATTCCCAGCCTGCAAAGGAAGTGCAGTATTGAATGTTGCAGTAGTAATAGCATTCTGCATAAACAACAAAGTCACTGCATCTTGAGGCAATGTCGGATTAGCAAGACTGGTAAGTTTGAAATTGTTCCACGAAATATTAGCTGTAGGCGTACCTTGCCCATCTCGAGTAATGCAGTTTCCTAAACCAGCCGATGTGATATCGCTCGTATCATCATCCATATTTGTTGGTAGAATAGGTATACCGGTAGCAGCTTCTTGCGTCCAATTATGCTTTCGGTTAAACGTGCCAGAGCCATTCCATGGCATGATATTTCTCCTTAACTCACAGCGAGGAAATATGTCCTCTGTATTCCTGATCGGTATTGCTCAATGCTTGATTGCTATGATTCTCTCATGCATTTGTTCATCCGCAGTCAAACTCATCAATAAATTCCCAGATTCATCGTTTCGCCGGTTTCTTCTGTGGAACGGCACTTTCAAGAAGCGCGGCTCCTAGTGGAGCGCCTACAACAGGTGATGCAAACTGAGTCAATGCCGCACCTTTTTGCGCGCCTTGTAAGACCGCATTTTCAGCAGCCGTACTGCCAGCGGAAAGACCTCGTGCCAAAGCGACAGATGGCGCTGTTGTATAAAGCTGTGAGGCTAACCATGCAGGGACAGAGAGCGCAACATTGACTGGGTTCCCAGGATTAAAAGAGCGGGTAGCTGTGCCGCTATCTCCTACAATTGCAGGGAAAGCTTGTGAGAATCGTGCTGCATCATAAAGTGGCGATTCATTGCGGCCAAAAAGGAATCCCGTTCTATCTTTTGCCTGAAGTGCTGAAGCTAATGCACGACCGTTCACATTACCATTTGATGGATTAACAATGTTTTGACGACTAGTAAGCACCATCAAGTTACGATATTGACTGCGTGCATCGCCAAATCGTTGCGCAAGTTCTGACGGTAGGCCAGCTTGGAGCAGATCATCTACCTGGCTTTTCACATCGCCCAACGCCATCCCTAGTTGACGATCACCCATTGGTGAGGTCATCGCTTGATTCGAAGCTTTCGTAAGCTTACTTCCCAAATCGGCTAATTGCTCAGCACTAGCATCACCTTTTGCAGCATAATTCATCAAGCGCTTAACTAGCGGATGATCGGCAATTGATTTCGTACCTTCGCCAATCAGTCCTTCGTAATTTTTCTCAATATCGACTAGATTGTTCAAGAACTGATCAGGATCTATTGTCCGATTACCAGTTGCCTTAACTTCATCATAAACGCCACCAATACGGTCAGCGGCTCGGCCAAGTACAGTCGAGTCAACAGTTTTGGAAGTTTCTCCAATAGCTTTAGCAGCCTGTTGATTGAGAACAGTCTGATTGGTTTGTTTGATATTACTGAATGGTCCGGCTGTAATTGGATAGCTTTCAGCAGCGGCCTCTATCATTTGCAGAGGCTTACTACCTGTCGCCTGACCTGGCGTTAGCTTCATCCCTAATTGCTTACCTGCGGCAGCAGCAGAACGCTGTGCGTCAGTCAAACCGGCCGCTGCGCTAGATACTTCATCGAGAGGAATATTCTGAGGCTGCAAACGTTCTGCCAATGCTGAGCCAATTTTATTCTTGAGCGTAGATGCGCCTTTCGCCGCAATATCTCCGATATATTTACCTGCAACACCGCCAGCAGCACCCAACCCAACATTTTGCAATACACTTTCATCGGCCTTTGTAGGCTGCAACGCTCCAGTACCACCCCCAACTAATGCCGCACCCAATGCAGTATTTGCGCCTGGAATAAGCATTGCAGGCGCCGCTGCTGCACCAGCACCAATAACTTGACCGACAAGACCAGCCTTCGTAGCAGCCAGGGGGTCCATATTGGCGCGATAATCGTTAATCTCATTCTGATCAGCTAGGCCAAGACGTTGTTTTGCTCCTAGATAAAGGCCCATCATTCCGCCGCCAATACCTGCTAATCCGCGCTCAAGAGGATTCATCTGCTCCAAAATTTGCTGCTGGCCGGATTTAGGCGCAGATTGAGGCGTTGGAGTGCGCGCAGTTTGCGTTACCGCATTCCAGTCAATAGCGCCACCACCTCCATTTTGAGCTGGCTGACCACTAACAGCATTCCAATCAATAGCAGGCATCAGAATGCTCCCATTTGATCGAGTTTCTGCACGTTATTAAGGATTTTTTGCCATGAGCTAGGATTCTGTTGCTTAATCTGCTGTACTACTTGTTGAACATTTCCATTTTGGCTAGCTTCCGCCAGACGACGTCCAAGGCTAACAGTCCCAGGATCGGCAGCATTATTGAATTTGCTCAGGAAGCCCTGAAGATCAGAAAGCTGCCCCCCATTTTGCAGGAAATTATTTGCTGCTTTTCCTCGTGCTTCGCGTGCATCAATCTGGCTGACCAACATCGGAATAACTTTTTGCATACCTGCATTGGTCATTTCGCCGTTAGGGAATGCAGCCTGAATGTTAGCTTGCTGCGCATCAGTACCGGTTCCGCCCTTTCCAAGTTGCGACATGACCATATTGGCGGAAAGCTTCTTCATGACATCCTGATCTGACTGTGCGCCAGTCATATCGATGCCAGCGTTTGATGCCAATGCCTTGAGGCGAGCAATACCACCAGAGCCAGGACCGAACTGACCAGCCTGCGCCAAATGCCACATCTCATTAAGAATCTGGCGATGCTGCGCGTTATTCGTGTTCTCAGAATTGATCTGCGTATAAAGCTGATTACCTTGATCAGTCATCAACTTATTAGTCTGAGTCTGGCCAAGTTGCGGGCGTGCCGAATTATATGATTGCAGCAACATTTGGGCTTGTTGATTACCTGCATTCGCTGCCTGCTGGATTTGTTGTAGGCGAGCCTGCGGAAGTTGACCACCAGTATAAGGAGGTACTTCACCAGGGTTCAATCCAAGCTGTTGAGTTCCAGCAGTAGCAGCAGGGCCAGCCCATACAGGGACCTGCTCGCCATTCGGGCCAGTTACCTGCGTGATATTCGTTCCCGAACGAGCAGCATTCTCAGCGCCTGCAAGTTGTGCACGAGCACCTGCAACCCCACCTACAGGAGCGGCTCCGACAACACCATTTTGAACGCCATATTGCAGATTATTCGATGGATCAGCCCCAACCATTGCAAGTTGAGGATTACCTTGTGCGTCATAACGAATATTCGACTGATTTGGCGAAAGTGATGCACTTGTGGTAATGGCGTTGCGTGCAGCGGGCGATACACCAGAGAAAATGTCATTTTTCATCTGATCAGTTGGCTCAGCCGCTTTATATCGAGCGGCAGCATATTTGTCAGCGGTTCCCTGAGGAAGCAAACCAAGTTGCTCGCCCATTGCATAATTGCGCCATACAGGATCTTGGCGTACATCAGGAACCATTTGCCCGATTCCAGGCGGAGGCCGTTGCTGACCACCGCCACCAGTTGCTGCCATTGAATTTGCATCGCCCTGTGCGGGTGCTGCACCGCCCTGTGCTAGCATGGGAGAACCTGTTTGCTGCTCTCCGCCACCGCCGAGCATCTGCGCCATTAGATTCAGCCTTTGTTGGCCAATCTTGGATTGGATATCACCAATCTGCGCGTTTGCTTCTTGCATACGCTGCGGGGTCTTATAAGCGAGTAATGCATTCCCAATGATCGAACCAAGGCCAATTGGAGCATTAGCCTGTACTGGCGTTACTCCTCCATATGCTTTAGCCTGAAGCGCCTGGGCAAGCGCTAACTGTTGCTCAGCATTAGCAAGCTGAGCATTTAGGTTCGGATCAAGACGCCCGAGGAAGCTATTATCTTGTGCTGCCATTTAGGCCACCTTCGAATAATCAACTGCCATGTAACCAGATGGAGTTTTTGCTACTGCATCCGGCTGTTTCTTCATCAATTCCTGTGCCATCACACCACGCATTCGTTGCTTGTCTGGATCACCTTTGTAATTATATTCATAGACATTGTTGCCGCCTGGTGTTTTACCTACTTTATCAATATTCTCCTTCAGACGTTTGTCAGAGAATAGATATGACCCCGCTTGCACAAGTGATCCGATATCACCCATCAGTCCATTATGATATCCAACCTGATTTTGATAAGCCTGATTATTGATGCCTGCGATATCAGTCCCAGCAACATTTGCTCCAGGTACATTACCAAATGATGGCATTTGCGGCTGCGCTCCAGATTGCAAAGCATTATAGGTCTGTAGCGGCTGATTGTATTGCGCATATACATCTTGCATGCCCTGAGCATGTGCAGCGTTATTAACACCAGCTTGATTCAGCAGATTGTTGTAGTTTTGAGTCAATGCAGAATTATTCAGATTTGCATTAAACATGCCTTGTTGATTTTGCGCTGCCATATTTGCCAGATTAATTTGCGTCTGAGCATCAGCAGCATGATTGGCTAATCCAGCATTTGCCAATGCCTGATCAAACCCTTGTTGCTGGGCCTGATTGGCAAATTGACCAGATTGTAGGTTCATACCGAAGGCCGTATTCCCCGCGTTCAATCCCTGACCAAAGGCAGCATTCTGTGCCTGCTGTTGCGAGAATGTTTGATTACGAGCAAGTTCTGATTGCGCACGATCATAGGCAGCCGATCCTTGCGTGATACCTTGAGCCGCAAGTTGAGCCTGCAAATCATTACTCTGATTCTTGAATTGCGGATTCAGATAGGCCATCTGATTCTGATAGGCGGCGTCCTGTGCGCCCTGGATCACACCCGGAATATTGCTCCAATCACCCAAAGTTCGTTGCACATCTCCACCGCCGTTTCCGACATTGGTAACATACTTACCGGTTGCGGCCTGAGATGCAGGGCCAGCAGAATGCGTATAAGCTGTATTAAGCGCAGCAGACATACCAGGAGATACACCATAATCCAATTTGCCTACACCTGATGTATCAATAGGTTTGGAATACTGGTTTGCAACATTACCAAGTAAATTGCCACTGATGTTTTGCTGTTGCTGCTGATTCTTGAGTTGTTGGTCAAGAATGCCTTGCACCTGCGGATTAAGAGAAGTCGTTTGCTGATATTTTGGTGTTCCATCAGCATTAGTGCCAACAACTTGATAGGTACTGGACCCAAATGGCGAATATTGATCAACACGATTCAGGTTTGCATTCGCAATCGCAGTATTGATATTCGAACCGGTCTGCGCATTCGCCGTATCTTGTGCACTCGACGGTTTTGGTTTGCTCAGAAATCCCATGACTAACTCTCCAAAAATTTACATTGTTCACGAGTCATCGAGTAGATAATCAGGCCACCGTCGGGTGCCACATCTTTGATGAATGCCTCAAGTTTAAATCCTAATCCTTCATCAAACCGGCGTGCTGCCAAATTTGATTCTAATACGGTTCCAAGCAATTTTTTGCATTTCAGTACATCAAAAACATAGTGAAATACTGAAGTCAGATATTTTTTAGTTGCCCAATGTCGTCCTTCGCCTGCGACATGAATTGAAATGCTAACGCCATTATATCCCTCAAGCCACACTGCACCGCGAATACGCTCTCCTTCTACCAAGGCGATTGTCGTATGTGCCTCATTCGCCAAGGGATGCTGCAATCGTTGAGACATCCATTCTTTAACACGCGCCGAATCACCGAAATATACCTGGCTCACAACGTTCCGCCCTGTTGATAGACAACGTCCGTACTTTGCCATTTACAGACTGTATTTTTCACGCTCATAGCAATATGCGGAGCACCAGCATAGCCAATACCTGATGCATTGTGCCAAACGCGAACGGTGCTATTAGGTGTCGTCCAAGGGCTTCCCCATGGGCTTCCCCAAAGCGTAAAACCGCCAGCCGTAACAGTTGTGACCTGAGGCGCAGTCGTCGTATCGAAATCAACATTTACCAAGCATGAAGGCGACAGCCCTGTCGTTCCAAATAGAATTGGTCGCATCATCGTGAAGAACTTTTGTGATGATGCTCCGAAATAGTTGAATGCCTGCAATGCTTCGCATGGAATTGCATTCCCATTATCTGAGAATCCTGTATCAGCTTGAACTACTAATCCGGTGGTCCCAAAGTAAATAGCATCATTGTAAAGTTCCCAGCAAAATGCATTCCAACCTGTAAATTTTGTCCATGATCCAGTAATGGTATTCATCACATACTGATAGCTTTGAATATCTTCAAACTGGGGTACATTAATGATTACTTTATTGCCAATAGGATATAGCAAAATTTGCCATCCAAAATTGTTACCCAATGCCTGAACGTCGGCATTAATGAGATTTTGAATTTTTGCTGATAACGCATCGCTTTCTTGTGCACGGTCAGTAAGTAATGCCTTTGATAATGGGAAGGCGCCATCAGCGGTAATGAATACCAGATCACTGCCGATTTTCGCAAAGCATCTGCGTCCAATTGGGCGACCAATGCGGAAATGCTGAGCAATGACCCAATTAGCAGCATTTGTTGGGTCAAAACCCTGATAGACCACAACTTCTCCGAGAGTCGAAATAGCAACGAAATATTCTTGGCTTCCGGCGCTATTATCGACAGACCATGTAGCAACAGCCATTAATGCGCCACCAAGTTTGAACATGCCGCCAAATTCGAGAGATTGTGCTGCACCACCAATAGCGTTGACAGGCATATACCAGCATCGCGAGCTATTTTTTTCGACCATATACAAGCGCTGCTTGAAACTGGTTCCTTGGATGAATAGGCGTGGATCTACGCCGGTCGTACCAAATAGAACAATATATGTTCCAACCACCGTTGCATTACCTCCAGGATCGGCTGCCATCACATAAGTGAAAGTAGTCGGAGATGTGACAGTAATACGATAAGTTCCACTGAAGCCAGCAGGAGTAGTACCGCTGATTGTCACGCTATTTCCGGTCACAAGACCATGCGGTGCAGCAGTAGTCAGTGTCGCTAGTGTTCCAACTCTCGTGATCGAACTAATGGTCTGCGCGGTTGCTGTGCTCGCAATGACCTGGATTTGCGTGCCATCATAGAGCAATGGCAGATCAGTACCATTCGCTAGGTAAAGGAATTGCCCATTTGCGGCAGTCGAACCAAAATTGACATGCTGCCAGCGCGAATTGCTTTGTCCTGTCCATAATGCCGCACCTACAGCGCCTTGCGTACTAACATCAAAAATATTCCCATCAGCAGCCGCAAGCAATTTATTGCCAGTCAAGCCGCCATATGCGGCTAATGTTTCTACATTATTGACTAGACCAGTTGCCCAATTAGATGATCCACCTCGTAGATCAACAGTCGATGGTGTAGGAAACCAGTTCTCCAGTTTTACCGCATCAGTAGGCGGCATCATGCCGATACCATCACGAGCATTTAATCCACCAATCGGTGCAGGAAGACTAAAAGTCACTGAAGAAGGCTGTGCACGAGCTGCAAGATTTCGTTGTGCCATTACGTTCCCCAACTGCCAGAAGGTACAACTACACCAGGGAAGATGTCATATTTCGCATTGTCAAGATTAATAGCATCTTTGCTGCCATCACGATTAATGGCATTCATTACTCGGCGCTCATATTTATCTTGATCTTCAGCATATGGAAGACCTTTAGAAGAACGGAAACGCCAAATCAGACCAAGAGTCATGATTTGCTCATCGAGTAGAGAAGTATCTGTATCAGCAGTCCAGACATTAGATGTCGTCGTGCCATTCGTTGCCCAATTCTTTGACGCATACTCAAAGAAACAATTCTGGCCAGCTACTGGAACAGGGAACATGCGCAGACGCCCCTGTTGAATGCGGAAATTCGACCACGGGCCATTAATGGCAAAGGCTTCTTGCTGCTGCCATTCTTGCGGGGTTCGTGGACCAAAAACAGGACGGCGCAAAGAACGATTCCAGATCGTGTCATTGATGATGAATGACAGATTAGGAGCAATCGTTGCAATTGCTCCTTGATCCTCTGTTGCTAGTGTAAGGAAACTAGTTTGCGCGTTAAGTGCCGTCCAATTCGTTCGATTAGCCAGTTCTTGCCCCTCTTCATTCAATAATTCCAATAGTTGCATCACCTGCAAATCTTGAGAATTGAAAGCAAATGTCGGCTTAATCAATCCAAGACGGGCGCTAGCAGTCTGAATGATAGAGAGGCAAGTCATAATTAATTCGCAGCAGGACGACCACGTTTAGGAGCAATGGAAGAATCCAATTGTAATTTCAGATCGCCAATTACATCTCGTAATTCAGCAATCGTTTGGGCTTGCGTCTCAACAGTTGCTGTTAGCGCTGCAATCTGTTCAGCAGTCTTTCCATGGTCAGAAGTTGAATCAAGCCATGCACGAGCCTTATCGCGATCTACGCGAGCGCCCATGCCGGCATTTTGCATTGCAACCTCGTCCATATTTGCCAGGTCTTCAACAGTAACGATACGCATGGCGAGATAATTCTCTACTGCCGATGGAGACAGGAAACTAACCTGCCGCAAGCTGGTTCCATCTACAGGAGCATCAATACCTTGCTTCCACATTTCATATTTCTTATGGAAACCATCTACCCATTCCGGCGGATATGCATCTGGTGCGCCATTGAGCATCTTATGCTTGATTTGAAGAAGCCAATCTTCCGCAACTTTTTCCACTTGATCGCGGCCACCTGGCTGCATGATAAAAGCCATATTCACATCGCGAGTAGTGCGACGACCGCTTTCAATCGTTGCCTGACGATCCTCAACAGCGATTTGATGAAATTCTACGAATGGGGGACGAGCTTGATGCAGTTGCATGAGATTTCTCCTGTAGGGGATTTATTGTTCTACGCCCTTGTTGGAAGACGTAGAAGAATAAAGGGGCCGAAGCCCCTTCGCGATTAAGTAATCGCGCCCTGTGCAGTTGGACGGTCTACATACAGAACATTCCAGAAGTTCGTACCATCGTTGTAAGTGCCAGTAACAGTCACAGCGCCAGTTGCAGTTGCGTTTGCGCTCATTACTGCGGTACGGTTATCAGGATCCAGCGACAGCAGAGTAGTCGAAGCTGGGATGCCAGTACCTGAAACAGCCATGCCAACAAACCAGCCATCAGTATTCGATGCGCGGATAGTTGGAGAGCCATTCTGAGTAACAACATTGCTTTTCGCAACCGTAGTCGTCGCTGCGGCCTGTACTTTGGAACCGACAATTTCCTTGCCTGCCGAGTTAGCACCGAGCTGACCAGCAGCTACAATACCAATCTGCGCATTTGCAGCAACAGAAGCACTAGAGAAAGCAGGGATTTTGCCCGATACCAGCGCCCAGCCATATTGAACCGCTGCCACACTTGGCACGGCATTCAGAACGAATGCCACAGGTTGGCCCAAGTTAGCAGTATTTGGCACTGCGGTAGCGCTAAAGTTTGTGTCTACTACAACGGTAGTACCAACCTTAACGGCAGTCGAGGCAGGGAAGCTAACGTAAATCAGCTCCTGACCGCCCCAGAATGGATCGATAACAGACAGCACAGTGCCTAGACCTTGGCGCTGTGTGCTATCGGGAATAAACCAGTTGCCAACGGCTTGAAAGCCGATGACAGCCGAGTTGTTTGCTGCGGTAGTCATATTTTTCTCCTTAAGCCTTCATGACGCCCTGAAGGAATCGATTGGACACGCACAGATTACCCTGGAACAGAATTGGGATCACGATTGCATCCTGATTCACGGATCGCAGTTCTGGCATGATTTCCATATTTGCATCCTGATGGACAACAAGATCCATATAATCAGTATTGATGAAATATGCATGCTGTGGAGGTACGCCGCCCGAAGAATCGAAGAATACGTCAGCATTCTTGTATTTCAGACTCACGAAGCCAGCAGTACCGCTAGTTGGGCCACTTTCGCTGGAATAGCGCTTAATCGAAGTTTGAGACTGTTCGAAGAATGCGAAGTAATCATCAGACATCACGATCATATCTGGCTGATCCATACCACGAGTCAGGCGGATATAAGTTGGCAGCATCAGCGATTCAATCGTGGTAGCGCTTGGAGTGATTGCGCCGCCACCTTGAATTGGTGCAGCAGCAGATTGCACCACGTTTTGCCAGAATGGGAAAGTAGTGGAGTTGATGCCCCCAACAGTACCAGTGCCGGTATCAGCAATCAGCGCTTGCAGACCATTAATCTGGTTGGCCGCAGTACCGTCGGAATAGATATCTACCGACAGACCGTTAGCCATCGAACGCTGCGCATTTTTAATCTTCGCTTTCACGAAGTTGATAATGCGATTTGCACCCGAGTTAGTACGGATTTCCAGACCAGAAGCAGCGACGTTCACTGCTACTTGACGCCATGGGAATTCAGCAGCCGACAGCACATCTACAGCATTGATGTTCAGCACATCAAAGCCAGAATAGCGCTGATAGGTCGAGTTGTTTGCATAATCCAGTGGCTGGACGATGGACAGACCACCATCTTCCAAACGAATCTTGCCCTTTTCCGTCATACGGCGGAACAGTGCATTGTGCTTGGAAACATTATCCGCTACCTCTTTCGAGTGATTGCGGTAGGTAGTGGAGACAAGCTCCGTAAAACTGTTAAACAGCGTAGATTGACCAGGAGAGGCCATGATTTAGCTCCTTTATTGAATCAGCCCGAGACGCATTGCTGCGTCGCGAATCGTGTCATCCATTGTTCCCACTGGCTTAGCAGATGGCAATGTGCCTCGTTTGGCGACATTTGGACCTGCGGCGCGGCGGGCTTCCTGAGCTTTCTTTTGTGCTTCCGCTTTACGCTGGGCTTCTTGTGCTGCTTGCTGTTCTGCAAGCCATTGAGAGCCATGCACCGGATGCGCTCGGAGAGCTTGGTCATATGCATCCCGAATTCCATTTGCCGCACCATTCATCAGTAAGGATGACATCAGCGGCTTAAGTTCTTCGAAGTGCGCGTGACCTTCAGACTCGAATTGGGCGATTTCCTGTTGAGCAAAACGCGATTCGACAGCCTGGGTTACTGCTTGATTAAAATCTTGTGCTGGTGCCGTCGCTTGCGGGACTGCCACCTGCTGTTGGGCGGGTGCCTGATTGCCTGTCGCAATTGCGTACATGGCATTCAAGTTGATTCCGTAGGAATTGAGTAGTTGCAATGCATGCGTGGCACGCTGCTGATCGTTACCATAGCGCAAACCATGTTCTGCTGCAAGTACATTTTGCACGGCAATATGCGGTTCTACGCCAAGTTGTGCCATGGTTTGACGAAATGGCGCAATAGCCTGCTCAAAAACATCTGCTTGTTGAGCTTTTGGCCCCAACTGCTCGTGCATGCGCTTAAGTCCTTCTTGGCTTTCGCGCATACGTCGTTCAAATGCTGCTTGTGCCTCTTTTGGAGCACGTGCGACGGCTTCAGCTTCTTCTTTACGCAGACCCATTTGCATCCAGCCAGGCACTTGACCTTGCTGTGCATCTGTCTGCTGAATGGCTTGTTGATCTGTTTGCTCAGTATCAACCAGCTTGTCTTCAGCTTTTTGCTTGAATTGGCCTTTGTCATCGCGAGAAAGAGTCTCTTGAACAAGATGTTCCTCTTCAGAATCTTCTCCGCGTGCTTGAATTTCTGCCCATGTTGCAGCAATGGTGTCATCCATTGTTTGCTCTGGTTCGCTACTGGTGTCGTCGTCCAGGGTCGCCTGATCGATGTCGGCCATGATGTGCTCCGGTGGTTAGTAAATCGTTATGCTGCGCTTTCAAGAGAACGGCGCTGCTCTGGTTTTAAGGCTTGCCATGCGTCGACTGCTGCTGTCTCAATTTGCTTATCAATTTCAGCATCAATACGCTTGCGCGCTTCAGCAGCAACCTTCTGTTCTTGCTCCATGCCTTCCCATGGACGGCAACCATGCTTTGCTAAATCATTGCGGCGAGCGGCCCGTCCCTCGATCCATTCACCAGTGACAGGCGATTCATAAGCAGGGATATCCACTTGTCCGAATGGAGCTGAAAGAATGACTTTCTCAGTTGGCGTAGCGCAGCAAATCGGCGTTTCCATGCATCGTGCAATCGGACGCACATACTCATGTATAGAGCCGCATGCTCGACAACGAGCTTCATAGAGAGGCATTGAAATCTCCTTCGGCGGCGTTAGCCTGATCTGGAGTCATCGTCGTTTGTTTGCCAATTTCAGCTACTTCAACAGCTTGTACACCTTTCATATGCTGAAGAATCAATTGCAATTGAGCTTGCATTGCTGCCTGCCGTTCATCAGCAGATCGGCGCTGAGCCTCTAGCATCATTTCCATTTGCATTTCGCGCTGTTTTAGCATGGAATCAAATCGACCTTGCGCTTCTGCTTGAGCTTGTTGCGCTGCTTGCTGCTGTTGAGCCACCCATACATCGAGTTGTGCCTGTTTCTCAGAAAGACGCTCCTCTGATTGAATCTTCGCCATTTCAAGTTGAGCATTTTGTTGAGCATCAGCTTGTGACTGTTTCTCATCAGACTGCGCCTTGATCTGCGCTACTTGCACACGCGGGTCAGTCTGATCTTGCTTAGGAGGCGGAGCCTGAATTTTGTCGATCGCATCTTCGACGGCATTGCCCATGCGGGCGCGGCGAACGACAGTTAGCATCAGTTCTTTGAGCACATCAACAGGCATAATGCCTTGTTGAACTGCCGGTGCGAAACCATTCATCACTTGAACCACACCACCTAGTACCTGTTCCAGGCCTTGCATATCTGATTCCATGGATGCAGCTACGGTCGAATCAGTCTCGATATCTACCTTGAATGTTCGAAGGGCATCATCACGCATCACGCCGATGATTTCCTGCCAACTTGGGATGGACAGGATTGGCGGCGGCTGTGGTGCTTGTGGTGGCTGCTGGCCCTGCTGTTGTGCCATTGCTGCTTGCTGCTGGTATTGAGCCTGTGCTTGCTGGAATTGCATCTGCGCTTGTTGCTTAGCCATCTGATCCGGGAATTGCAGGCCAGTCATGGTATAGAGTGTCTCAGGCTGGAAACGCTCAGAGATAATCTCTGCCTTGATGCGCAAAATATCGCGGATATAGCGCTGTACTTCTGCTTGTAGGCGACGAACACGCAGACTGCCATTTGTCGCCTTAATCTGTTGTGCAGTTGCGGTTTCACCAGCATCAGTAGCTCCGCGCATAATGTCGGAGATGCCGGTGATTTCGTAAATGATTTGCTTGATTTGATCCCGTTGTTGATACAGTTCACGCAAAACATTAGCGGCCTGATCGATTGGAAGCATCCAGACGGCATTCTGAAGACCGCCGATATCTCGCAGTTCGACAACATTTTGTGCAGCGATCAGATCATTATCTTCACCGCGCATGACTTCCGACAGTTCCGTAATTGTCGCATCATAAACGCCACGAAGTTTTAGACCTCGAATCAATCGCGAAATACGAACTGTAACGAGATTGAGCTCTTCCTCTTGCTGACGATAATAGTCAGGCAGAGGAATGGGAACATTGGATGAAGAATCCAGAATGCCACGTAATGGGCGTGGACTTGGGAAGAAGCCAATAAGCTTTAAAGGATCATCTTGCTTATCCAGCACAGAATTACGATAGCCCGGACTTACAAAAATCACTTTACGAGAATCTTTATCCCAGATTTCCCATACGACCGCAGTCTTAAATAGCTCTCGTACTGCATCGTCACGATGCTTATGGATTTCTTCATCGCTGGCAGCATCCATTGTCATGGAATTGCCTTTTTCAGCGCCGAATTTATCAATCAATTCGTTGCGTGTCATGCGATGACGATATGCAATCCACGGAATCTCATCCCATGTCTTTCCTGGGCCTTCGCGATAGTCATCCCATTGCACGTGTTCAGCAATGACTTGTTCCCAAGCCAATTCTTCGTTTGGCGGAGCGTCATCATCGTTAGCCTGCTTGCCTTGTTCTCGTTCGCCAGGCAGTTCTTGACGGATTTCTGCCGTCTCACGAAGGCTGGGAACATATCGAACACGGGAAATGCCACGGCCAGGCAACAACATATCCATCACGTCACTGACCATGATGGAATTGAAATCGTAAGTATCGAGGGAAAACTCTAGCGCTCGCGTAAGAACATCAGAAACTGCTTTGCCAACAGGATCAGTATCAGCAAAACGGCGACGTACATCGGGTTTAGGCTGACTGTTATAGATAGCTGGTAGCAATGTATCCGTATTGCTCCATAGCATGTTGAAAGGGTTCTTTTTGGAATCTTTCTGCCGATATTTGTCCAGCAATTCGCCACAGCGCTTACGCCAATCTTTTTCACGTTTGTCAGACAAGTCCAGTTCCAAGAGCCAGCGGCGCACCTCCATTTCTGGACTCGTGCCAATCTCCTGCACTGTCTCAATTTGACCCGCGCTAGAGGTGATATCGCTCATGCTAATGCCACCAGATTAGTTGCGGTCGTTCCTGTTGCCAGGATACGGCCCTGATCAGCGGTAAATGGCAGCAATGTACCGGTTGGCACAGCTTTCAAGGTAATTGAGGCCGTAGTGCCATCAGGAGAAATAGCTACATCACCAGTTCCACCGACGTAAATGCCTCTAAAACTCAATAGAGTAGTATCCGATGGCGTTACCGTTTTCCATGATGCGTAGCTCAATGCTAATGTCTGCATGTCAATCTCCGTATTTCTGACGGCGATGCGCCGCGATAATCTGGTCAATGGTCTGATGCTGAGCGAATTTTACTACTTCTTTTGGCTTTGGTAGCATTTCCTGTCGCCAAACGATACAAGCATAGCGGAAACTGTCTGCATAATGTGATGTCCAATCATGCAAAGGACGATCACGGAAGCATTTTTTATCCTGATCCCATTCCCTGCGATATTGGGTTAATGCTTCAATTCCATCGGCACATTTGTCTTTATCGATCCAAATTTGGGGAAATGTCTTACGTGCCGCTTGAATGCCATCTTGAAGACTCAGGTCCGGGGTGATACGCGGCTTCCAATCTAAATCACGGAACTGCTGCTCTACGCTCTTTCCCCTGGCGGCCAATGTCTTCGCTTTAGCATCGTGTGGAAGCCAGATATGCTCAGCGTAGCGATATGGTTTTGCCTTCAATATCTCTGAGTAATGTTCGACATCTTTTCCACTAGCAGCATAGCAATCAATGAATCGCACCTGATTATGCGCCACCTGAAAGAACCAAATTGCCGTATCGTCGTCATAGCCCAAATCGAATGCAACATGAACTTTGAGATTTTCGTCCCAAAGATTGCTAGTCATTCGCCCTTCGTCTTCTACCCTTCGTAGCTCACCACCGTAATAAGCGCCCATGATCGCAGCCTCAAAGCTGCACATGAATTCTTGATCAAATAGCGCATGGCCCTGTTCTATGCCAAATTCAGCCTCATAGTTCTGTCTTTCTTCTTCTAATTGTTGCGTAGTAAATACACCGGACTGATCAGCTCTGATAACTTGAGCAAATGCTTTCGGATTTTGCTTAGCAGCGAGGAAAGTTTTATGTGCGTGATTTTTACCGCGTGGCGTAGTAATGAATAGCTGCCAACCATTATTTTCGGTCAGGATTGGGCGCAGATATGCCCTAGCAGCAGGATTAGCCAATGCCCATTCGGAATAAACGATGCCAGCAGGAGCGGAGCCGACTGCTGAATTGAAGTTATCTGATCCGAGAACTTGCCAAGATGATCCATTGATGAATTCAATCATCATTTCTTGATTGCGCGTCGTCTTACGAATCTCAAGCGGAAATGCTTCATCAATACGGCGTCGGCCAGTATGCGGATTAACGGCATTCCAAATAGCCTTACGAGCTTGCTCAGCCTGAGGGAGCATATGCCAATAGTTAGCCACGCGCTCAAATGCAGCTACAGCAGCTCGGTGAAGGCAGATTTCGTCTTTACCTGAGCGACGATGCCAGATTAGCTCAGCATGCTTTCCGCCATTCTCAAGATACTCCCAAGCTGGAAGCTGATAGCTGCGTGGCTTCCAGTTATTTGGAAGTCTGATTGTCGGCATCGCCAAATCGTACAAGTTGGACAGTCAATGCAGCGCCATCAGCGCCAGTGTGCTCAAGTGCCTGTTTTTCTCCCCACTTCTTCGGATTCCATTTAGCAAGCAATTTCAGCCTAGTTTCGATACGTAACTTGGATCGTTGTACATGATCGCCATTTAATTTCCAGCCTGTTGATTCGCCCTGTGCATCGAATTGTTCCATCCAGTCATTAGTCGCATTATCCGCAATATCCATGCATTCCTGGGCAATGGCATCTTCGCCGAGTTCTCTGGCGCGCGCGAAGCGTGTGGCGAAATCTTTCTCTTCCATCATCCAGTCATATACTGTTCTCCAGGCCGGCTGTCCATCATCTCGACAAATCTGACGCAGTGGCTCACCTAATGCGATGCGCTCAAGGATTGCTGCTGCTCGTTCTTCAGTATATGTAGATTTTGGTCCGCGCTTCTTTGGCGGCTCAGATGGCTTTTCGGGGACTTTCTTGCGGGACATTTCATCACCTATGCTGTTGGGCTAAGTGATGAAATTGTAGCAGAGTATTGCGCTAATTTGCAGATTGTTGGTCGATTATGCTCTACGGAATAGCAGACCTTCCCATGATCCGCTCAGGATTACGCCTGCTGCACTCGTATATCCGCAACGTAAGCCGAAATCGTTTTTCTCAGGAACGGGAATCATTGTCTTTGGGTCAAGACTTTTGCTGACAATATCCGTTGTGCTTAGCGCACGAGGTAGGCGGATAGGATTGCTAGCTAGTGGGCCTTTGAAATAAAAGAGAACATCTGCGCCTTTGCTCGATCCACCACCACCAGCAGAACTATTGATCTGTATGTCGATGTCGAAGATCAGAAGCGTGCAGTTTACTGGTACGGTGTATTGCGATTGTTTGCTGATTGCTGGTGAAAGGTCAGGAACTGTAGAAATTGGGATAATGGCTCTTACAGTACCACCGCCTGCATCTCTTACATTAATCTGCCCTGCATTGCGCTGACCGCTACCCGTTGCGCCGAGAGAGACTGAATTGATTCGGTAGAATTGCTGCGTTAGTGCGACTGGAGTCGTACCATTAGTGGGTTTTGTCTCGGATATCTCGTTGAAATTGATATCTAGGCCGCTGACTGTTACGCTTTGTGCGCCAGTTCCTGCAGCAGTGTCATTCGCAGCATTAACCCCGACAGAGAGAAATTCCAGGCTAGTTGCGCCGGTCATCCATGGATAAATACCGGCATTGGGCCAGATGTCATTCGCTGCTACTCCAGATCCGGCAATCGTTACCTGACCTAGACCTGTTACACGTCTAACGAATGTTCCATATAGCCCTAATGATGCTTCAATAGGCTCGTACATATTGGCACCTCCTGATGAGATACCAACAGTCTATCATGGACAAACTATCGCTTAGTTTGTTTCTTTGCTGCTTCGCGCTTAGTCGAATATGCGATTGCAACAGCTTGCTTAACTGGCTTTCCCGCTTTTACTTCGGCTTTCACGTTACTTTTGAAGGCAGCAGGAGATGTTGATTTCTTGAGCGGCATATCACTTTCCTTTCAAAAAAATCCCGCTCTAGCGCATATGTCCAGAGCGGGCGAACTAGGAGGGTGAAGCAGGGTGAAACAAAGGAAACTTTCACTCTATGGGATTCGAACCCATGGCAAGAACATATTCCCCTCACAATTTTGAGGTAGATGCTACTTCCCTGCACCCTTATATCCAACTTCCCAAGGGAGCCTTCAACCACTCAGCCAAGAGTAAAATCTGGCCGGACTTCCACCGGCTTTGTCTGTATAGCGGTACTCGCTCTCTTACACGACATTGGCCATCGCTAAGCCATTATAGATCAGAAATGTCTCTGAATCTATATTAGCCTTCAATTTGATCAAGAGTGATGATTACTTGCTTGTCTTCGATGGCTCGGGCGATGGCAGCGTTGGCGACAGCAGTTAGTTTTAGGCTCGATGGCCCATTTTCCCATGCGGTAATCAATTCGTCGTCGTTCATCTTTGTCTTCGGATATTCAGGTTCCGGCTTGATGCGAAGTTCATCATTATCCCAATTAGGTTGACCAAGAACATCCCTCCAATTACCTGTACTGTTCTTAAATTGGATTTGTTTTCCGTCGGCCCATCGTTTTATTAATTCTGCATGCTTATGTGGTTTCATTTGTACTCTTCCTTGAGCATCAACATAATCAGGCCAGACAACATAAAGGCAGCTGTGGCACATGTCATGCGCGACCAATAACTCCATCCGGCGATGTTAAAATCTGCCTCTATGAATGTCCATATGAGGTAGCAAAACGGCATAGCCGTAAGAGATTGCAAAAGATATTGTGCATTCTTCTTCATTTCTTCTCCCTTTCTGCCATCATTGCATCAGCAAAGAAATATGCCCATCGAGCGCGCCATGAACGATATGACTCCGGAACTGCTTGCTGACCTAAGGTTCTTGTGTTTCCCCTCGAATCTGGCGGGTGTATTGTCACTGTTGGCTCTGACTTGATCTCTCGGCAGAAATCGTTAGGAATATCAGGCGCATGGGCTGCAAAATAATCCCTCAGTGTCATCCCTAGCACCGGATCACTTCTCCATACTCCACCGTCTTTAGGATGAGGGAATGCAGATTGTTGTTTGTCTTCGCTCATGCTACCTCCTTGATAGGCTTTTCTTCTTCTACTTCATCAGTATCCGGCAGTCCTGAAATTGGACGAAGAAATACATCACTAACTGGCCGGCTCTTCTCAATCAGATATTCTCCTGTCATATATCTCACTGGAATACCGTTCGGCGAACTAACTATCCAGACAGGAGCACCATTTTTCAGAAGGTCAGTAAATTCGTGTGGTTCTGCCAATCTCTCGACTTTGACAATCATGCCAATCATTTCCAACGTCCATCTGGCGTTGATGATAATCGCCAAATCACCTGGTTTCACGTTCATATATCACCCAATGGAAGCAATAGCCATGCGCTCACCCATGATGCGCTCAATGATAGCCTTATGCTGTGGTCGTGGCGCCAAGGGCCGCATAATCGGTTTCTCAGCCTGTTCTGCGGCAAGCTGGGATGGCGATGGAATGTAAAAGCGACGGCACTTGCCCAGCGGCTCTTTGCGGATGATCTTATCGCGTTCCATGTTCTCCAGCACCAGGCGCAGAGCTGGCAGACCAATGCCAAGCTTTCGACTCATCATCATGTCAGAGTAGCCAGCAGATTCTTTCGTCAGCAGTCGCATGACTTCCTGGCGTGCAAATGCTTCTGTGTATTCCTTCGTCATTTCACATCCTCGCTAATAATCTTGCATTCAATAATCTTATCTCGCAATACAGTTTTCCCATATCGCTGACAGTCTTTAAACGTTGAATTGTTTGTAGATACATTAGATGCAAAGGCTCCAACTGCTGCGCCAATTCCCATTAGCACTATTAAAAACATAATCACAACAAATTCGTCATCCATTTCTTTCTCCTAGTTAAGCTGCTTTAGTTCGTCCTTCTTG
>Ga0207711_10001572_pt1 | contig 21103 bp, 19 predicted proteins | sample KBSS34metaG_FD_184401 | JGI IMG/M metagenome (GOLD analysis project Ga0207711, IMG submission 184401) | Switchgrass rhizosphere microbial communities from Kellogg Biological Station, Michigan, USA - KBS S3-4 metaG (SPAdes) (version 2) | ecosystem: Host-associated > Plants > Roots > Rhizosphere...
GCCTGCATCAGCAGTTTGCGAGGCTGGCCGTTGAAGTCGGCGTCCACAAGCACAGGGACCTCATTCGCATCCCAATCGTGAGTGTCGTGGGGCGAGGCCTGGAAGCCCCACACCAGCTTTCCAGTGTCAGGCCTCAATGCAACGATGCTGCAGGTCCACGGATTGTTACCCGGCCGGATGGCGCCATTGAGAACCGGCGTGGGATTTCCCGTGCCGACATAGATGAGATCCAGGTCGGGATCATAGGTTCCGGTGGTCCACATCTGACCGCCGGTTGCTCCGCCGCTCTTCGGCTCGGTAGCGCCCGGGGGAGGCGTGCTGTAAAAAATCCACTGCGTCTTGCCGGTATCCGCATCCACCGATTTCAACTGCCCCGGCAAATTATCGAAATCGCCGGAGACGCCGACCAGGACGTGATTCCCGACAATGAGAGGAGCGTTCGTCGACCAGTAGCCCTTAGCGGAATCGGCGATCACGACGTCCCACTTGACCTTGCCGTCTTTCGTATTCAGGGCGATCAGATGGCAGTCCGGAGTGGTCAGGTAAACCGTGTCCTTGTAAACGGCGGCGCCGCGATGGCCGATGTGGAATGCGTTGTTGGCGGCAGACTGGTAGTGCCACAGTTCCTTCGCCGTGCGTGCGTCGACAGCCCAGATGTTGTCCGGGGTGGTCACGTAGAGGATGCCATTCGCCAGAATCGGCGAAGCCTTGATCGCCTGAGTCTGTCCCGTCTGGAAACGCCAAACCTGTTGCAGCTTTCCGACGTTCTCCGCAGTAATTTCGGCGAGGTTACTGTGACGCCTGCCGGAATAATCGCCGTGAAAGGTGAGCCAACTGTCGGCTGGGGGGTTGAGAAATGCCTTGGGATCGACCCCCTGAGCGAAAGCTGCCGTGCTGAAAATCGCGATACTCCAGAGTGCGAGCTTCATTTCAGCGTGTCCACATAGGCGAATACGTTGTGCATGTCGTTGTCGGTGTATTTTCCCAATTGGTCGAAGTGCGCCGACATCGGATCGTCGATCTTAAACTTCACCGCGCTTTTTTCGTACGTCTGCCGGGCGCCTGAAGAATCGAGTATCACAAGCGTGAACTCGTCCTCGCTGGTCAACGGCGCAACGACGGTTTGGCCCGAAGCGAGCGTCACAGTGACTTTTGGACGTGCCGGAGCAGGACGGCCAGTGGGGTAGAGCATCCGCTGCAGTAACGTTAGTCCCTGATAGCGGGTAGCCACGCCGGCCAGATCGCCGGTTGGGGAATGACAGCTCGAGCAGCCTCCCGCTCCATTGAAATAGCGTCGGCCAGCCTGGGCGTCTCCGGTCGTTAGGTTCGCGATCTCCACGGATCGGCGTCCGCCGGCCAGCGCTTCGAGCTTGGTTTTCTGAGAGTGAATGAACGCGACGATCGCGTCCCGGTCCGTGTCGCTCAGGTTAAAGGCGGGCATACCCTGATCCGGGCGTCCGGCGCGAATCAATGGTCCGATCCTGTCGCCACGCGTGTCTTGGGCGACCAGTTCGGAGCGAGTGAGGTCTGGCCCAGTCTCGCCTCCGGCGGCATCACGGCCGTGGCAAAAGCCGCATTGCGCGGTGAATCGCAGCTCGCCGGCTTGAATCTGTTCGATCGGATACGTCTGTGGGGTCACCGTCTGTGGCCGAGGCCGCGAGGCCGGGCTCTGCGCAGGATCGCGACCCGCGGGCGCTTGCGCCATAACAACGCCGGCGACCGCCAGAGTTGCCACGGAGATCCAGATGATTTCCTTCATCCTCTCAGCAATACTGTCGAAATCCACCGCGGAATGCAAATCGACGTTACCGAGGGCTGTCGCCTCCTTCCAACTTTCGATAAAATTCATCAGGCACGGCAGCGCGCCGGGCAGAAGGAGATCGCAACCATGACGGCAACGAGGCTCGCTTTGTTTGTAATCGCGCTGAGTGTGCCGCTCGCGACATCCCATGCCCAGTGGCTGAATCATCCTACGCCGGGTATCCCACGTACCGCCAACGGCAAGCCGAATCTCGCGGCACCCGCGCCGCGTGCGTCCGACGGTCATCCCGATCTATCGGGTCTGTGGAACAAAATCTCACCCAAGTATTCCCGCAATATCGCGGCGGATCTGAAACCGGGCGAGATTCAGCCTTGGGCCGAGGCGCTGGTTCAGCAGCGCAAGGAAGATCTTGGCAAGGACTATATGAATGTCCTGTGCGTGCCGCTGGGTCCTGCATATAGTACGGACGCGGACAGCACCGGTGCCGAGATGATGAAGATTGTCCAGACTCCAAGCCTTATTCTTATCCTCAACCCCGACCTGACCTATCGCCAGATCTTCCTGGACGGCCGCGCGCTGGAGCCGGCGCCCAATCCCGCCTGGATGGGATATTCGGTCGGGCATTGGGATGGAGATACCCTGGTTGTCGAGAGTTTCGGATTCAACGACCGAACTTGGCTGGATCACGACGGCCATCCGCACACCGAAGCCCTGCGCATGACGGAACGGTACCGGCGTCGTGACTTCGGCAACCTGGAACTGGATGTGACGCTTTCAGACCCGGCGGTGTATGCCAAGTCCTGGACCGTCAAAGTACGCGCGGAATTGGCCGCCGATACTGAACTGATCGAGTGGGTGTGCAACGAGAAAGGCAGCGAGCTTCAGCACTGGGTGGGCAAGGCTTCCGACGAAAAGAAATCCGCGGTCAAAGTCGCGCCCGAGCTTTTGACCACGTATGTGGGCATCTACGAGGAGCAGCCACCGCTCTGGAGACTGGTCCCTCGGGTTGTGGAGATTACGCTCTCGGGCGATACCCTCTTCGCAGACATGGACGGCAGGGGCAAGACGCCGTTGGTGGCGCAATCCCAAACGTCGTTCTCCGGCTTGTACGGCCTGGGTGTCGACTTCAATAGCGACGCGGTCGAAGCGGCGCAGCTCTTCGTCAAGCATGTATCCGGCGATTACCGCTTCACCCGCAAAAAGTAGTGTTGGTCGCCCTGCACGCTCCTAGAGCGGCGCATTCACGGGGAAGTGCGAATGAACCGTGGTCTTATAAGCGCTACGTGCCATCGATTCATCGGCATGAGACAGCCCGATTGCAGCACTTCATTCAAGCTGGTGTTCGCGAATGAATTGATCTGTCCGATGGCGGGATCGCCCCGCCGTTGTCTCCATAGAGATTCACACTTCCAGTCACGGCGAGAGTGGCATTGGGATTCACAAACGTGAAGCTGGTGATCCATTGTTGGTTGGCCGACCCGCTATCCACAAGTTGTGGGAAATACGAATAGCATTGGCTTCAAAGCCATGATTTCCTCGGCCGAACCTGGATTAGGAAAGCTTGCGCACTATAGACTTCGGGATCCACGATTCAAAGCAGCAGAAGAATAAGGTTCGTTTCCAAGGTGGTACAGAGGCGGCATACGCAAACGAGTAGTATTGGCTCTATGCCGTTCTAGTACCCTGCTTACTCTTCTCCTATAGGGCTTCGACGGATTTCCGCCGATGATTGCAACTTGAGGGCGAGAACGTAGCCACCCACAGGCCCGGTATGGACGCCCGAGCCGACCGGTGCCGGTCCCGCCCTCATAAACTCACAGCCTGATCCCCAGCGCTACAGTATTACTGATGAAGATCCTGCTGTGCCTCTCCCTGCTGGCGTTCGCCGGAACCCACACGATCGCCGCCACCGTGACCACGCTTATCGGCACCGGCAAAGGCGGATTCTCCGACACGGAGGTCAATAATCCCTACGGTCTAGCCATCGGTCCAGACGGCGCACTGTACTTCTGCGATCTCGAAAACTCTCGCATCCGCCGCATGGATCTCGCCACCAAGCGCGTGACCACCATCGCTGGGAACGGACAGAAGGGTTACAAAGGCGACGGCGGCCCGGCAGTCGACGCATCGCTCAACATGCCGCATGAGCTGTTGTTCGATGCCAGGGGCGACTTGTATATCGCCGAACGTGACAATCACGTCATCCGGAAGGTCGACACGAAGACCGGCGTGATTTCCACCGCGGCGGGCACCGGAATGCGGGGATTCGCAGGCGACGGAGGACCGGCAACCAAGGCGCAGCTTAATCAGCCGCATAGCATCGTCCTCGATCGCGATGGTTCCATTCTGATCTGTGACATCGGGAATCATCGGATTCGCCGGCTGCATCTGGATAGCGGGATCATCGAGACCTATGCCGGCACGGGCGAGACCAAAGAGACTCCGGAAGGTGCGCCGGTGAAAGGAACGCCGGTGACCGGGCCGCGCACCATCGTGCGGGCGGCGAACGGCGATCTATACCTGGCGCTGCGCGAGGGGAACGCCATTTATCGCATTGACGCGCGGACGCAGACGTATCATCGGCTGGCAGGTACCGGTGAGTTGGGGTTCACCGGCGACGGCGGTCCGGCCCTTCAAGCCAAGTTCGGAGGCTCTGCCACGGGAGGCGTGGCGCGTCTTGCGGGTCCCAAGGGCCTCGCGCTGGGGTCGGATAACAATCTCTATGTGGCAGACACCGAGAGCCATGCGATCCGCAAGATCGATCTCAAGACTGGGATCATCTCCACCGTGCTCGGCACCGGCCAGATCGGCGACGGGCCGGAATCCGATCCGTTGAAGTGCAAGCTGAACCGCCCGCACTCGGTGTTGTTCGCCAACGGCGTTCTGTATGTGGGGGACAGCGAGGCAAATCGTATCCGCATTCTGCGTTAGCTCTTTTTGCCTATAACGTGAACTGCTGCGTCCCATTCCCGGGTTTCACCAGAGATTTGGAAGCCGCCCCCGAACGTACGCGCCACGATGTATAGCGGACGTCCCTTGGACTGTTCGTAGAGCTTTGCCACATACTCGCCCAGAATCCCGATACTGATCAGCAGCGCGCTTCCGATCAGCGCAACCAGTACCGTTAGGGAGGTCCAGCCTGGAACCGTGTACCAGCCCAGGAAACGAGCCAGCGTCGCCCGGATTCCTTCCTCGATTCCCAGCATGCCCACCATCGCGCCAAAGATCATGCTGAGGCGCAAGGGCAAGGTCGAGAATGACGTGGCAGCGGTCCAGGAAAAGGCCAGCATCTTTGCCAGGGAATACTTGGTGACCCCCGCGACACGTCCTTCCCTGCGGTAGGCGACCGCGGTCTGCGGAAATCCCACCCAGGCCACCATGCCGCGCAGGAACCTGTGCGTTTCTCGCATCTGGTTCAGAGCATCCAGGCAAGGACGCGAGATCAGCCGGAAATCGCCGACGTCCGGCGGCAGGTGCCGGTAGACTAGGCCGCGCATAATTCGATAGAACGCCCAAGCGGTGAAACGCTTATACGAGGATTCCCCGGCACGCGACTCTCGCTGGCCGTACACCACGTCGTAACCCTCGCGATAGCGGTCGATCATTTCGTGGATCACGACCAAAGGATCCTGTAAGTCGGCATCCAGAAGTACCACAGCATCGCCAGTTGCATGATCCAGTCCGGCAGTGGCCGCGATCTGATGGCCGAAATTTCGAGACAAGTGCAGCACTTTGACGCGAGCGTCGGACGCCGCCCAGTCCGCCAATAGCGCCAGCGTCCGATCCGAGCTGCCGTCGTTCACCAGTACCAGCTCGATTTCGCCCCATAACGTGCAAACAAAGCGGTCGACTGCGTCGCGAAGCGGCGCGATCATGGCTTCCTCGTTGTACATCGGGATCACCAGCGACAGGCGGCCGGGCTGGGCACGTCGGGAAAGAAGATGGCTCGTGCTGGGAGGTGTTTGCTCCAAGGGGTCAGGTCCAGAATACGTTCCGATCTTGTACGCGGCTCACCGGATTCACCGGCAGCCCGTCACCCTGGACTAGTTCACGACATGGCCACGGCATGGCATAGTTCAAGAGATGCCCCCCGTGACTCCTTCCTTCGATCCTGGATTGACGCAGCAATACACCGGGCCGCTGCTTCGCGCGATTAACAAAGACGGCTCCTTCAATGTCCGCCGGCGTGGATTACGCGGTTTTGGCAGCGTCTACATGCACCTGGTCAACCTGTCTTGGCCCCGTTTTTGGGGCTTGGTGGCGCTGGCGTACCTGACGGCGAATATCGTCTTCGCCTCGCTCTACACGCTGCTTGGACCCAGCGCCTTGCGCGCCGCCGAAACGGACATCGGCCTGGGCGCATTTGGCAAAGCCTTCTTTTTCAGCGTCCACACGCTCACCACGGTGGGCTACGGAGATCTCTATCCTCTGGGCTTGGCTGCCAACGTAGTGGCCTCGACCGAGGCAGCCGTGGGGCTGATGGGCTTCGCCCTTGCTACGGGACTCCTGTTCGCTCGGTTTTCGCGTCCAAACGCTCGGCTGGTTTTTAGCGATCGAATGGTGGTCGCGCCCTACCGCGACGGCTACAGCCTGCAATTCCGGATCGCTAACCGTCGTACCAGTGTTCTCACCGACGTCTTGGCCGACATGATGCTGATGACGGTGGAGCAGGATGCGAAAGGACAGCTTCGCCGGAATTTTGTGGAGCTGAAATTGGAACGGGAGAAGATCTTCTTCCTCGCGCTCACCTGGACGGTGGTTCACCCCATTGATGAATCCAGCCCCCTGAAGGGAATGACTGCCGCGGATCTGGAGCGCTTACAAGCGGAAGTGCTGATCTTGATCCGAGGATACGACGACTCGTTCACCCAGGTCGTGAACACGCGCTATTCCTATCGCTGGGAAGAGGTCGAGTGGTCGGCACGCTTCGCGCCCGCGTTCGAAGTATCTCCCGCCGGGCACCTGGTGCTCGATCTGGACCGGATCAGCGCCACTACCCCGGTTCAGCAATTGTAGGGGCGAGGCACGCCTCGCCCTACTTCTTCATCACCACTGCGTAGTATTTGTCGAAGAACGCCAGCCGGGGCGCTTCGATCTGCGGTCCGAATTGGACCGTGTCGCCGAACACCATCGCCTGGCCGTCGTTTTTAGCGTTGTAGGCCTGCCACTGAGGAAGCCCCTTGCCGTTGGGGTCGCCGGTGGCGATGAAGTTCACCCAGTAGGACGACATCATGTCCGCCAGCTTATGATCACCGACCTGCCACGAATCATTCGTCGGCGGATTGTTGAACATGTACGGCAGCTCAGCCGTGTGCGTCGCGCCGCGCGCCCCGTTTCCGGGAGGCACATGCGTGAAGTAGTAGAGGTACGCCTTCTTGCCGCGTTTCACGGTCAATTGCGCCCAGGTCCGCTGGTGCCAGCCGGTTTCATCGCGGCTGCGCATCAAGCCTGAAGCTACGGCTTCGGCGTCGGTGTTGGCTGGATAGAGCTTCAGGAAGTCATCGGCCAGATCGACATAGGTCTGCCGGGCGCGAGTCTTGGCTGCGTCTGCCGTCGCCGGGGGACCGCCGAAGAACGTTCCCTCGTCCTGATTCGACCCGACCAGCAAGTCTACATCGTTCTGCTTGCCTTTCATGAAGGTCAGCGACTGATCCTCGGGAATCAGCCAGCCGTCGACGATCAGGCCCGCCTGAACGCCCGGCGCATTCTGAGCGACTTCCTGGGTCGACATCGCGCGCAGCTCGGCGATGGTATGCGTGCCTACGGAGCGCTTACCCGCCTCTTCCGCTTGCTCGAGCGTCCGCATCTTCGCGATGCTCAGGCCCATCCACGCGCCACTCTGCCCGATGGCGCGTTGAAACAGTCCTTTGCCCTCGGGCGATCCAACCATGGACGAAACCATGATCGCTCCGGCCGATTCGCCAGCGATGGTTACCTTTCGAGGATCGCCGCCGAAGGCCGCGATGTTCTTCTGCACCCATCGGAGGACCGCAGCCTGGTCCATCATGCCATAGTTGCCGGACGCGTTGTGGCCGGATTCCTTGGTCAAATCGGGATGCGCCAGGAAGCCGAAGATGCCTAGCCGGTAGTTGTATGTCACGACCACGATGCCCTTCTTGGCCATCGCTTCGCCGTCGTAGCGCCCCTCTGCTCCCGATCCGCCGGTGAACCCTCCACCGTAGGTCCAGACCATCACAGGCAGCCGGTCGCCCGCGGCTTTGGCCGGGGTCCAGACGTTTACGTACAGACAATCTTCACTTGGAGCTGGTCCTGCGGGAGCCGCAGCTTTAGCAGGCGCGGGACCCTTGTCTCCACCGCCGCCTTTGTCTCCAGCAGGTCCTTTCCCCTTCCCGCCGCCACGACCGGCTCCGCCACCCGTGGTGCAGTTCGAACTGAACTGTTCGGCTTTGCGGACTCCGTCCCAGTGCGCCGCGGGTTGCGGGGCGCGCCAACGCAGATCGGCGAGCGGTGGCGCGGCGAACGGGATGCCTTTGAACGACCGGACACCAGCGTCGTCCGCCGGATTTCCGGAAACGGATCCACTGTCCAGATGGACGGGATCGGGAATCGCCGCCGGAATGGTGCCGGTAAGGATGAATGCAAATGACAGGATACAGAGAACTCTATTCGTGTGAATGGGTTTCATGCCAATAGTCCCTTCGGGTGAGTATGTCAATGCGCCGGGAGGTTGTCAACGTGCTGTTTGGCGAAGGGCCAGGAAATCGCCGTAGTCGCGGATGTATTCCGAGGCGTCGTAATATTCCGATGCCAGGACCAAAAGAACCGCGTCGCGCGTGAATTTGTATTGGGTAGCCCACACCAAGGGGGGAATGTAGACGCCCTTAGCCGGTGAATCGAGCACCACCTCATGCCGGCTGGAGCCGTCGTCGATGACCACGTTGCACCGTCCCGCGACACACACCAGGAACTGCTGCAGTGTGCGATGCGCGTGTTCCCCCCGAACGTACTCGCTGGGGACGTCGAACACCAGGAAATAGCGCTGTACTTCGAACGGCACCTGGCGATGGACTTCGCCGAAGCTTAGGCTGCCGCGCAGATCCTTCGCTCCTGGAATGCGGAATACGATGGCCTCGCCCAGTGCCGCCGAGTCGCGGACGTCGGCCATCAGATGGGCTGCAGGCGTTTCGGGAGTAGCATCCACGTATCCGATAATGCGAGCCGGATTACCCGCGAGTTTCGAATGCGGCGGAGCATCGTGCGTCACGACCGCGCCTGCGCCGACCATCGCCATTTCGCCGATCACGATTCCAGGAGCCAGCGTTGCATTGGCGCCGATCGAAGCGCCGCGCTTGATCACCGTCCGCGGATACTCCGCCAGGTGGTGTTTGCTGCGCGGGAAACGATCGTTGGTAAACGTGGCGTTCGGGCCGATGAATACGTCGTCCTCCACCCGCAGGCCGTCCCACAGCTGGACCCCGCACTTGATCGTGACCCGGTCGCCGACGATCACGTCGTTTTCGATGAACGTGTGGTCGCAGATAGTGCAATCCCGTCCGATGCGGGCGCCGGGAAGGATGTGCGCATAGGCCCACACGAGCGTGCCTTCGCCGATGTGTCCGGATTCCACCAAGGCGCTCGGGTGGAATCTCGCAGGTCCCATTACAGGGTGCATATAGTAGCAGTTGGCGTGGCGCGCTTTTTTCTCCGTTCCATCACCCGGCGCCCCTGTGTCTACAATTAAAGAAGTCCCCCAAGAATGCAGACGATTCTGGTCATCGACGACGACGACAGCCTTCGCGACACGATTGGCTTAATGCTTGAAAATGAGAGCTTTAAGCCGATATTGGTGGCCGATGGGACCACTGGACTGGAACAGGCGGTTGCGCTCCGGCCCAACCTGATTCTGGTGGATCTCCGCATGCCCGGGCTAAGCGGCGTGGAAGTGTGCAAGCGCCTCCGGGCGGCGGGGATGAAGACGCCGGTCATCGTCCTGAGTGCGATGGGCGACGAAATCGACAAGGTTCTGCTCCTTGAAATCGGCGCCGACGACTACGTGGTCAAGCCTTTCGGAACGCGCGAGCTTCTGGCGCGCATACGAGCTCTCCTGCGGCGGACGACGCAAGGATCAGACCTGGTGCTTTCCTTTTCCGATGTCGAAGTGGATCTGGACCAGCGCATGGTCCGGCGCAGCGGCGCGGAAACTCGCATGACCCGGGCCGAATTCAATCTGCTTGCATTCTTTCTTCAGAATCCCGGGCGGGCGCTGTCGCGCGATGTGATTCTCAACTCAGTGTGGGGCTATGAATCGTTCCCCAACACTCGAACCGTGGACGCGCACGTGGTCCGGCTGCGGCAGAAACTCGAGCCTAATCCCGAAATCCCCCGCCATTTCCTGACCATGCACGGCGTGGGATATCGCTTCCTCCCATGACCATATTGCTGGTGGATGACTCCGAGGACTGCATCGCCACCCTGGACTTGGCGCTGCAAACACTCCCCGGCGTCGTGCTCCGCCCATTCTTATCGGCGGAAGCCGCGCTGTCGGCCCTACAGAGTGATACAGTCTCCGCTGTGATTACCGATGTGCATCTTCCCGAAATGACCGGCCTGGAACTGGTGGCGCGGATTCGGGAAGATCCGCGTTTTCGCTTGCTGCCGATCCTGGTGGTGAGCGCCGATGCCGATCCCTCGACGCCGGCCCGCGCGCTCGGCTTGGGGGCCAACGCGTATTTCGCCAAGCCCTTCTCGCCTAGCGCCATACGCAAAAAACTGGAGGAGCTCGTACATGCGTAAGCTCTCGTGCGTGTTGCTCGTGGCCTTTGCCGCGAGGTCTCTCAGCGCCCAGCAAGCGCCGGAACTGAAAGCGGTAGTCGACCGTCTCGACCGCCTGGAAGCCCAGAACCGCGAGCTGATGGCGGAAATCCGGGCACTGCGGCAGCAGCTCGCGGCCGCGCAACCCTCAGCCGAAGTAGCTCCCCAGACAGCCGAGGCTGAATCTCCACCGCAGCCGGTGGCGGAACGAGTGGAAGTCACCGAGCGACGCATCGCCGACCTGGATCAATCCAAGATCTCCAGCGAGCATCGCTTGCCTGTCACCCTCACCGGAATGTTGTTGTTCAATAGTTTCCTGAATGGCAAGGGCGCCGGGGGAGCGGATAACCCGACTGTGCTGCCTCCCAACGGCGCTCAAGCTTCCGGAGGCGCGACTTTCCGCCAGAGTGTGATCGGTCTGAAACTCGACGGCCCGGGACTGGTTGGCGGCGGTAAAGTGACGGGTGCGATCTACATGGACTTTTTCGGCGGCGGCACTGGACTCAACCAAACTGTTCGCCTGCGTGTCGCCACCCTGGACGCGACCTGGAAAAACACGACGCTGGGGCTGGCTTTCGACAAACCGATCATCGCGCCGCGTGAACCGGATTCGCTGGCCCAGGTGGGAGTTTCGCCTCTGACTGCGGCGGGGAATTTGTGGCTGTGGCAGCCGCAGGTGCGCGTGGAACAGCGCATTTCGCTGACCGAGCAGGCTGGATTGCGCGCTCAGTTTGGGCTCTACCAGACCGCCGAAAGCGGCACGGGGTTGACGTCGCCCGATCTCGCGCGCGCCCGTCCTGGCTACCAAGGCCGGTTCGAGTTCTGGGCGAAATCGGGGAGCCGCCGGATCGAAATCGCGCCGAGCTTCCACGTCAGCTCCACGCGCGTGCTCGGGCAATCGGTCCCCTCGCGGATCGTTTCAATTGACTGGCTGATTCGTCCGGCGGCACGCGTGGATTTCACCGGGGCTTTTTTTCACGGCGAGAATACCGGCGTGATCGGTGGTCTGCGCCAGGGCGTGAACGTGATTAACGGCCAGGCTCACGCGGTCCACGCCACGGGAGGCTGGGCGCAGTTCACCTTCCGGGCCACACGGCGAGCTTCGTTTAACTTTTATGGGGGTCAGGAGGACGATCGCAATCGGGATCTGAGTCTAGGGGCGGTCGGCAAGAACCAGGGCTACGGCGCGAACATCATTTATCGGCTAGGCTCAAATATTCTGACCAGCTTCGAAGCGTCGCAGATGCGCACCACTTATTTGGGATCGCGTACGGTAATCAATCCGCATTATGATCTGGCCTTCGCATACCTTTTTTAGTCTGCTTCGATATTCGCCCGCACAACGGAGCTCGGCGCGGCGAGAGTCGCGGCTAGTGTTCCTGATGCGGTTAGGCGCGCCGGCCCTGTGCGGGCTGTTTCTAAGCCTGGCAGGCGTGGGGACGCTGGTCGCTGGGTCCGTGTCCGGCCGCGTGGAGCTGCGCGATTCGCGGGACCTGGCCGTGCGCAAGCACATGGATTTCTCCGGGGTTGTCGTATGGCTGGAACCCGTGAATGGCTCACCTGCCCCGCCGCTCGCGGGCGCGACTGCGAAAATGATCCAGAAAGATAAGACCTTCACCCCGCATGTGTTGGCCATCCGGGTGGGCACCAGCGTGGATTTTCCCAATTTCGATCCCATCTTTCACAACGCGTTTTCCAACTACAACGGAAAGAATTTCGATGTGGGGCTGTACCCGCCGGGAACTTCGCAGCGCGTACCCTTCACCCGGCCCGGCATCGTAAGGGTTTTCTGCAACATCCATGCGACCATGAGCGCCGTGATCGTCGTGCTCAATACACCGTACTTCGAAGCCACCCCAAAAAACGGGAATTTCCAGTTGGAGAATATCCCGCCCGGCGAATACACGCTGCGGTTTTTCCATGAGCGGGCCACGCAGGCAACGCTCGACGCCCTCACGCGCCGCGTCACGATTACAGATGGCAGCGTCACCCTGCCGGCGATCGGTATCTCAGAAAGCGGCTATATCGTCATTCCGCACCACAACAAGTACGGTCACGACTATACGGATCCGCCTGACGACGGCGGAATCTACCCGGCCGTTCGCAAATGATCCGGAAATGAAACTCAAGTTACATTCCGTTTCCTTGCTGTGGCGAATTCTTTTCTCCACCTCGATCGCGATCACGGTCTTGTTCGCCGCCATGGGATGGCTCTTGCAGGATCAGTTTGTGCGTATCGCCTCGGCCACCTTGGGAGACGAAGCGCGTGCGAGCTTCCGGGCGTATGAATCGCTGTGGAAGGCCCGCGGGGACCAACTTGCCAGCATCAGCCTGATCCTGAGCCGCTTGCCGAGCGTTCGTTCGGCCTTTGGAACGGGCGACGGAGCCACCATCCGCGACTCGGCCAGCGAGGTATGGGATCAGCTTTCGCGCCCGCAGACGCTGTTTCTGGTGTGCGATCCCAAAGGCGCAGTGATCGCCTCCGTGGCAGGATTTGACGGCAAGGAAAAGACCGCCGCGCAAATGTCCCAGATTGCGGTGGTGCGCTCGGCTGCCCGGGAGTTTCCCCAGCAGGCCCGCGGATTCGTCACGCTGGGCGGACGCTTGTATCAGATCGTGATTACGCCGGTTTACGTGGCCACTACGCAGGATTCAGCGCTGCTGAATGTGCTGGTCGCCGGCATCGCCGTAGATGCGGATCTGGCCCGCGAGCTCAAAACCGCGACCGGCGGAAGCGACTTCGTCTTCCTGGCGCACGGATCGGTGGTGGCCTCGACGCTCGATCCTGCCGCGGAGCGTGCCTTGTCCGCCGAATCCTCTGCGCAGCGCCAGGTCGCGCTTCTCGGCTCGGACTATCTTCAGGTGGCGTTTCCGTTGACCGACGTCGATGGGAATTCAGTGGGCGAACTGCGAATCCTGCGCTCGTTTGAAGGAGCGTTGAGCCAGATCACCGCGGTGCGCTCGAACTTGGCCGTGCTGTGGCTGGGCGCCGTTTTGGCCGGCATCGGCTTGACTTACTTGCTGGCGCGCCGGCTTCTCCGACCGGTGGACGAGTTGGATCGTGCCGCGGCGGAAATCGCCTCTGGAAATTACAATGTGCGCGTTCCGGTGCACGGAGGCGGCGAGATCGGGCGGCTGGCGGAAACCTTCAACAGTATGTGCGCTTCCATCCGCAAAGCCCGCGAGGATCTCATCCGGCAGGAACGGATCGCCACCATCGGGCGGTTGTCAACCTCCATCATCCACGACCTGCGCAATCCGCTGGCGGCGATCTATGGCGGCGCTGAAATGCTGGTGGATACCAAGCTGTCAGGAGCCCAGGTGGAACGTTTGGCCGCGAATATCTATCGGGCGTCGCGGCAGGTGCAGAGTCTGCTGCAAGAGCTCGCGGATGTCACCCAGGGCCGTGGGCACGCCCGCGAAGTTTGCCGCTTGCGCGAGGTGGTCACGGCGGCGTATGAGCCCCTGGCCGCGGTGGCCGAGTCTCGCGGCATCACGGTTCAGATCGACCTCGAAGACGTGGAGTTGCCACTCGACCGCTCCCCCATGGAACGCGTATTCCAAAATCTGCTGAGTAACGCCATCGAAGCCATGCCAAATGGTGGCTCGGTCTGCGTCCGCGCTGACAAGCACGATAGCGAAATCCTGGTCAGCGTCGAGGATAACGGTCCTGGAATTCCGGCTTCTATCGCCGCCCAGCTTTTCGAGCCTTTTGTCACGGCCGGAAAGAAAAATGGTGTGGGCCTAGGACTAGCGCTTTCACGCGAAACCGTGGTCTCTCACGGCGGAGATCTGTGGTCGGACAGCAAGTCTGATGGCGCCCGCTTTGTGCTGAGGCTGCCAGTATGAGTCGCGACTACGCGGCCGATTTCCGCGTCGCGTCACGCGACATCGCTGCAGCCAGCTTGCGCCGTGCGCTTACGATGTAGGCTTTGGCCCCGCTCTTGTTGGTCAGGCCCAACATGCGGCTGACCGTGTTAAGCGGCATTTCCTGCCCATAGTGCAGCATCATCACACGAGCTTCGGTTTCGTCTAATGTGTCCAGGATGAAGCGCCAACTCCGGCGCCGGCTTTGTTCGGTTTCGACCGCGGTGTGCACATCGACCGAAGCAGTATCGGGGAAATCCGCGGGGCTGGCTTTGGCGACCCACACCGGTTCGCAGGAGCGCTTCTGAATCGCGCTTAGACACAGATTGCGGGCGATAACGTACAGCCACGTCGAGAAGCGGCTTTCCCCCCGGTAACTATCCAGATTACGAAATGCGCGCAACAGGATTTCTTGGGCCAAGTCCGAGGCGGATTCCCGATCGTGTGTGAAGCGGTAACACCAGCGGGTAATACGGGTTTGGTGCCGCAGAAACAATTCGGCGGCCGCATCTTGCCGCGCCTGGCTTTCCCAATTGGTCCGCAAGTTCTCCCGATAAATAGCGACAAGGTCTTCGTCCGAAAGGGTTTTCCACTCGCTCGGCTCGGGGAGCGGAGCGGAAAGAGGGGCACTGGGATACGTTGCGAAGGTGATAGCTGGGGCGCTCATACGGCCCCATGCTACGAAGCAACGCTGTGGGAAGTCGTGTACAGGTTGTAAAAGACTTGTAAAATCGACTTTACGCTGGCAACACGAGACGCGCCTCGCAACCCCGGCCGTCCTCGCGATTACGCAGCTCGAGCGATCCACCGTGCGCTTCGGCGATCTGGCGGCTGAGTACCAGGCCGATTCCCGAGCCGCCCGGCTTGGTGGTGAAAAAAGGAACGAACAGGTTCGCGGTGTTGGCGAGGCCGGGACCTTCATCCTCCACGGAAACTTCCAGCCGTGCGCCGTGCCGCTTCCAGGAAACGGCCACCGTTCCACCGGTCTCAAGCGATGCATCCACCGCGTTCCGCAATAGGTTGATGATCACCTGTTCGAGCTGGTCGCGATCGCCCTGAATGGTCATCTCCGGACCAGGCCGCACCAAGGCCGTGAGGCGCTGCTCGAGCGTAGCCGACTGGCGAATCCACATTCCTACTTCCATGGGCGCAGGACGAGGAGGAGGCAATTTAGCCAGCAGCGCATAAGCTCCCAGGAACCGGCTCAGTCCTTCGCTGCGTGCGGCGATGATGGAGAGACCGCGGCGTGCGTCCTCGCGCCAATCCTCGGCCAGGGGCTCGCGGGCTATCAGCGACTCTAAGCTCCCGGCGATGGACTTGATCGGCGCTAGAGAATTGTTGAGCTCGTGGCCCAGCACGCGGACCAGTCTCTGCCACGCCTTCAGTTCTTCTTCACGCAGCGCGCGGGTGAGATCGCTGACCACCAACAGCTGGTGTGGCAGGCCGCCTTCACGGAACATGGAACGCGTCATGGCCCAGCGGCCGGCGCCCGTCGGAAAGGTGCGCTGCACCGTGCGGGTCGGCTCGCCCTCTAGGAAATCGGCCAGGCCGAGGTTCTCGGCACTGGATGTCAGGATGCGTTCGGCCGGCTGCTTCAAGAGCCGCTCTCCCGCGCGATTCACCAGGCGCAGCCTATGTTCGCCGTCGAAAGCGAACACCGCGACGTCGATTTCCTCCATCACTTTGCGCAGCAATGTCGTGGCTTCGAGCGCACCCAGGCGCTGCGCCCGCAAGGTCGCGCTCATGGCATTGACCTGATGCATCACCTCGGCCAGCGCGTCTTCCGCTTCGTAGGCGCCCGTCCCGCGGCCGCGAATCGAGTAGTCGCCTTCGCGCATGGCTTCGAGCAGATTCGCGAGCGTGCGCAGCGGAGACGCCACTCGTTCGCGGATGGATGAAGCACAGGCCCACCAGATGGCCAGGATCAGGACTGTGACGGTCCACTGGACTTTGGGTGTATAGTCCGCGATCCAGAGAAGCACCAGCGCGGCGATGACGGCGGGGAGCCCGGCGCCCAACGCCAGCAGGCGCATGCGCTGTTCGTGCACGGGCCTGAGCTGCTCGGCGAGTTTCATTTGGAAAAAACACCGCTCGATGACTCTCGCGGCCCTGAAGCTCTACCGAGCCGCGACAGTAATGGAGCGGTGTCGGCCATTCACAAGCCGTAACGCTGCAGACGCCGGTACAGCGCGCTGCGGCTCAACCCGAGCCCGTTGGCGGCGTGGCTTACGTTACCGTTGTACCGCGCCAGCGCTTTCTTGATGAGGAACGCTTCCACCTCTTCCAGGCTCATATCATCCAGTTTGGGCGAGCCCTGTGGTCCCGAGCGGAGCGCCAGATCGCTGTTGCGGATCATCGTATCCTGTGCCAGCAGGACGGCCCGCTCGATCACATGGTTCAGCTCGCGGACGTTGCCCTGCCAGGGATTATCGAGCAGAGCTTGCATGGCGGTCTGATCGAAGCCGCGCAGGTCCTTGCGATACCGGCGGGCGTGTACGCCCAGAAAATGCGATGCCAGGGCGGAGATATCCTCGCGCCGCTCGCGCAGCGCCGGCAAGTGGATCTCGACGGTGTTGAGGCGGAACAGCAGATCTTCGCGAAACCGTCCCGCGCCCACTTCTTCCGGAAGCCGGGCATTGGTCGCCGAGATCACGCGTACGTCCACGCGCTTGGTTTTCGAGGATCCCACGCGTTCGATCTCCCCTATTTCGAGCGCGCGCAGCATCTTGGCCTGCAGGTTCAGCGGGACGTTGGCAATCTCATCCAGAAACAACGTGCCACCATCGGCCAGTTCGAAGCGGCCTACACGGTCCATCTTCGCGTCGGTGAAGGCTCCCCGCACGTGACCGAAGAGCTCACTTTCGAAAATGCCTTCCGCCAGGCCGCCGGCGTTGACCGTGACCATGGGCCGCGAAGCTCGTGCGGACACCGCGTGGAGCGTGCGCGCAACCACCTCCTTGCCGGTACCTGCCTCGCCCGTGATCAGGACATTGGCGTCGGAGGGTCCCACGCGTGCGATCAGTTGCAGCACGGGCTGCATGGTCGGCGATTCCGCGATCAACGCCGGACCGCCGTCGGTGCGCAGCAACCGGTTTTCGGCTTCCAGGCGCTGTCCACGCTTTAGCGCATTGCTGAGTTCAATCTGGGTGCGCAGGATCGCGAGCAGGCGTGCATTGTCCCAGGGTTTCTGTACGAAATCGCGCGCCCCACGACGCATGGCTTCGACGGCGAGGTCCACGCTACCCCAGGCCGTCATTACTACAACTGTCGTCGAAGGGTCGTTAGAATGAATACGTGAAAGGAGATCCAGCCCCTCCTGTCCGCTGGTGGTGTCGCGGGTGTAGTTCAGGTCCATCAGGACGACGTCGAAATCGCTGGTCTCAAGCGCGGCCATGATGCCGGCGGGGGAGTTCGCGGATTCGATTCCGAACCCCTCACCCTTCAAAAGCAGGCGCAGGGCTTCCAGCACGTCCGCCTGGTCGTCGGCGATGAGAACCCGTCCGTGGTTTGCCAAGTATCCTCGATCGATAAAACGCTTGCTAAAACCTAATTCTACTGAAGCTTAGGCTGTGGCAATTCAGCCACCTATTCTATCTGACTAAAAACAAGGATGATCTGGTTGGTGAGACTGTCCGTTTATGGGATTCCCTGAGCGAAACTAAGTCGTCTTTAGCGGTTCGGACCGGCCCCAGGACTCGATTGGCCCCCGCCAGGGCCAAAGGTGCCACTGGGAGCGAAGGTGTTGGGCGTGGTGTTTTGACCCGGCCCGCCGGGTCCTTGTCCGTTGGGCGGAATGCCACCGGCAGGATTTCCTGCGCCGGGAATTGTATTCGCGGTGGGGCTGAACACAAACTCCCACATTTCATACTGGCCCTGATCTTTGTAGATCTTGATGCTGGGACCCTTGTGGGTGCTGGCGATGCCGGCAATCGCACCAATCTGGTTGCTGCCGGTGGCTGCCGAGGTCGGTCCGGTAACCTGGCGCGGCGTGGTGAGCAGCTGGTTGATGGCGGTTAACGCCGCGCTGGGCGAACCCTGCACTGGACCCGATGCAGTTGGAGGTTGCGGCGTAAACGGCTGTGGAATTCCTTGGGTCTGACCGGGGAAGCCTTGCGGTTGTCCGGGAGTGCCTTGGCTCGAAACAGAGGGGTTTGGCACTAGTTGCCCATTCGCGTCAATCTGGAATCCTGGCGGCACACCCGGTATTCCGCCTGGTAATCCTCCCGGGGCCTGTCCGGGGAATGGGGCCGATGGGCCTTGTGCCGTCGTACGTCCACCTTGGCCAGGAATTGGCGGTGGCTGGATTTGTCCTGCACCTGGGTTTACGCCGGTGTTTAGCCCGGGGTTAAGTCCGGGGTTTAGTCCGGGGTTTAGTCCGGGGTTTAGTCCTGTGTTCAGTGTCGGGTTTGGAGCGGGGTTCGGCTGACCGGGCTGTCCAACGGGAGTCAGCGTGATGGGAGGAAGGCCGCCAGGCTGATTCACTCCCCCGGGTTGCAAGGTGATAGGTGGCAAGGCCCCTTGCCCCTGCTGCGGTTGCAGCGTGATGGGGGGAAGCGCCGTGTTCACCGGTTGCCCTGTCGAGGGATCTTGCCCGCCGATGGTCTGCCCAAATCCGGGAGGCGTGATGGGGCGATCGCTGGGGCGCTGCAACACGGCCGCGTTCACCTGCGGCGGTTCGTTGGTGGCGATCGTGTTGTTCGCGTTGTTCGTGCTGCTATTGGTCGAATTGCTAGCCGACTGCCCCTGGGCATCTGTAGGAGGTTTCTGTACCAGGGAATCCGTAAGAAATCCGCCATTGGTGTGAATGATTCTCCACTCGGCTTTACCCGTGAAGGGATCTACGAAGCGCCGCCGCAGAAAGCGTTTTTCTTGTTTCTCCAGATCGTCGAGGCTGGTGGGGTAGCGCCGGTTGTTAGCCAGGTAATACAGCTGAATGGCGCGCGTATACTGTTCGCCGCGGTCGATCAGGAGCTGTTCTTTTTCGCGCTCGCTTTCGAAGGCCACACGCGGCAATTGCTGATAGAGCATCAACGCGATGAGGGCGGCCATCAGAAATATCATCAGCAGGGCATAGCCTTGCTGCGATTCGCGCCGTCTTCTCGTTACGCTCTTCATTGTGCTTCTTCGGCCAGCGGCAGCGTCTGCTGATTCTTGGCGACTGTGTCCTCCACTACCGCCGAGTTTACTCCGATCCGGATGATCTTGTAACGATTCCGGATGGTTTCGTTTTCGCCGGCCTGGACGATGTCTTCGCCGTCCAGAAAGAAAGCTCTCCGCACGTTGGATCGCAGAGCCCCAGAGTAGCCATAGAACTTCAGCGGAATGGGCGGCGGCGGCGGAGGTCCTTTCACCAGTTCGGCTGCTTTTAGCTCGGCGGCCGTGGGCGGCGGCTTCGGCACGATAGGCGGCTGCTTGGGAGGCGGTGGAGGCGGTGGCGGAGGCGGTGTATAAAACTCAAACAAACTGCGGGAACCGCCTTCGACGGATACATTTCGGAGTTTGGCCAGCCGGTCCAACTGCAGCGTGGGATCGATGCCACTTACATCCAGGCCGTCCGGTGGTTTCAGCGAAGGCCGGAAATCGTCGCCGGAAGCGGAAATGCGCCCGCCGCGCGTCGCGGTTCTCGGACCGTAGGAAGATGTCGTGGTGCGTACCACCTTAGAGGATGGCGAAGGAACCGGTGCGGCCGGCCTGCTTACCGGAGTCGCAGCCGTATTTGTGCCGGCAGGTGGGTCCGGCCGGCTCATCCAGTAATACGTTCCGCCCGCCGCCACTAGCAATACCAGCAGGATCGCCAGCTTCTTGGGCTCCGCGCCAACGCCTGTGGGAGCCAGTTTCATCGTAAGTCCTCGGTACGAGTGGCAGTCTGAACCGTCTCCGCAGGCGCCGAATCATCCCTTATGAAAGCATCGATCTTCAGGCTCACGGTCAGAATATTCGAGCCCTGCTGGGGAGCCGCGCTCATCGATTCGATGATCAGCAACTGTTGGGAATGGTCCAGCTCGTTAATGAAGCTCAGCAGATTGCGATAAGTTCCCTCATAGTTGACCGTGACGGTTCTCATGCTGAGCGAATCCGAACCCTCGATGTACTCGGTCGTCTGGGCGCCGTCGCGCTCTTTGATCTGGGCCTTGCTGGCGGCCGCGGAGAGGACGGAGAGTAATGTGGAATCCGCGGTCCGGCGGCTCAAGAAGTAATCGTTCAGAAAATCGTCGCCTGCCCCGCGCGCCTTTTCGATGGCGGTGACATTAAGCCGGCTGCGCTCGAGCAGCGCGCGCTTCTGCATGATTTGCGATTGCAGAGTGGCTAGCTCGCGCTCCAGATCGTCGGCCGAACCCCCGGGAGGGAAAAGGACGAGTCCTACCGCGATCAGGTTAAGCGCCAGCAGCGCACCCAGGACGATACGGATTTTCCGCGTGAGATCGCGCGCGTGGCTCCTGGCCGCCGCCCCCTGGCTTTTAGAGTTTCTGGGCATAGCTCACCGTAATCCGAAAACGCCACAACGGGTCGTTCTGCGTGGGAGGCGACTGGCGTGAAAGGTTCGTTGGTCCGAACAATGAAGAGTCCTGCAGCCGCTTCAGAAACTCGATTACCGGCCCCTGACTCTGCGCACCCACTTCCATATCGAGCGTCACTTCGTTGCGCGAATTGATCTGCGGGAGGCGCACCTGAATCAGCCGTACGTTATCGGGCTTCACGCCT
>Ga0207711_10001575_pt1 | contig 21061 bp, 28 predicted proteins | sample KBSS34metaG_FD_184401 | JGI IMG/M metagenome (GOLD analysis project Ga0207711, IMG submission 184401) | Switchgrass rhizosphere microbial communities from Kellogg Biological Station, Michigan, USA - KBS S3-4 metaG (SPAdes) (version 2) | ecosystem: Host-associated > Plants > Roots > Rhizosphere...
CACGTTCCATGTCGGGTTCGGCACGCCCGGTGTCTGGGGCGCGGGCGGAAGGGGTGCAAACGCCCCGGCGTGGCTCGTCAACTCGCTCGGCGGCGTTAAGCCCGGTTCGGTGGGCACCACGCTTACCGCGACTCCGGGGGCTCCGGCTGCTCCGGCTGCTTCTGATCCGATGGCGGCGGGCTTGAAGATGATACAGCAAGGTATCGGTGGCAACGTCAATACCTCCGAGGAACAGGCTCCGGTTCAATCCGTTGGTGCCCCTATTTCGGCGGGCTCCGGAGGCGCAGATTTGAGCGCCGGGGCTTCTGCCCTAATGGCTACTCTACTGGATAGTCGCCGAAAGCGGTATGGTCTTAGTCTAACAGGACAACAGTGATGGCCTTTAACATTGGCGCGCTGATGCAGACATTGATGAGCGGGGGCAAACTAACCCCCGATGCGATAAAGGCTGCGTCTGGTGCTGTTCCTCCGGTTGGTGCTGTTCCTACCGATGGCGGCGCTCCTCCAGCTGCTCCTCCGGCGCAACCACAGGCTTATCAGTCGCCTCCAGACCTTGTGGCGATGTACACAAAGCTGATGGAGCAGAGCCAGCGAACGGCAGCTTTCCAGCGCGGCGCGACGATGATTGCTGCTGGTCTTTCGCCGTATCAGGACAACCGTGATGCTTTGCTTGCAACCATCGGCAAGGGTGGCGCTGGTTCCGGCGCGGGTGGAATGAGCATGGACAATCTCATTGCTCTGCAGAAGATGCAGCAGGAACAAACGGATCGTGCTGCTCGTGCGTCGCAGCTTCCAGCGTTGGGCAAGCAATACGGCCTTGACCCCGCTACCCTTGAGTATCTGGATCGCACGGGCGGGCTTGATACTGTTATTCAGGAGATGGCGAAGCCGCACACGCAAGTGGTTCAGTCCGGCCGTCAAGGACAGATGCTTATCGACACGCGCGACGGACACATTATTCACCAAATTTCCCCAGACAACCCGCCTGAAACGGAGTTCATCGACGCGGGCGATGGAAATCACATACTCGTAGACAAGGTTAGTAAGGTGCCGGTTGGCAGTAAGGATGGTAAGCCCATCGTGTTTACGGGACCAACCCTCGCCGAAAAGAAGCTACAACTGGATATTAAGAACGCTCCGGCTGATCAGGCTCTGAAAGAGCGGGCTCAGAAGGTTTCGGAGGGTGGCCTTTCGGTCCAAGAGGGCGAACTGAAGATTAAGCAGGATGAGGCGGCGGCTAAGGCTGCGTCCAAGAAGCTTCGTGAGCAGTATCTGCCACTCATTCAGAAGCAGTTTGGTATCACCGAAGCAGCCGCTACTTATCTCAATGAGACGGACGCTCTCGACGAATTCGTTAAGGAGGCTTCTAAGCCGAACAATGAGGTTGTGACGGCGGCAGACGGCACCCAGATGTTAATTGATAAGGATACCGGTGCTCTGGTTAAGACCCTTTCGCCGAAGAAAGTGCCTGATACGATATATGTTGAACAGGCAGACGGCAGCAAGGTGCTGGTTGAAAAGGACTCCGGAAAGCGCATCGACAATGGGCAGATACTCGCTACGACCGCGCCGAAAGACCCGCTGGAGAAAGAGAAGGCTATCACGGAACTTGTAAATGCCGATCGCGCGAAGCGTGGCCTCAAGCCTCTGTCCCCAGCCCAGCTGGTAAAGATAGGTGCTTTCGGTGGTACCTCTATTTCGGTGGGTGCTGGCGGAGCTGGTGGAGTTGGTGGCAAGGTTCAAGAAGGCTATGAAGTAGTTACCGATCCCGACACTCTGGAACCATTACGCAACCCGGATGGGACTGTTATTACTCGCAAGATCGGCGGCGAAACCGGTCCTGCTGCTCTAGATGAAGCCAAAACCAAGGCTGAAACCGCCAAGACTGCGGCCGACACTCTGGCTGTCCAACAGAAGACGGGTGATGACGAGGTTAAGGCTGCGCTGGCGGAGTCGAAGAAAGAAAACACCGGCGTCAATAAGCGCGTTAAGTTTAGGATTATCAACCGCGCTGTCGATGATGCCATTCGAGCCATCGACGAAAATAAACACTCGTGGCTAGGTGTTACCGGTTGGGGCGCGGCTCTTAACTGGAAGCCGGGCGGTTCACAGCGCACGTTGGCAAACAATCTAGGCGTCATCAACTCGTCCACTTCCATTGAGTCTCTCAATGAAATGCGGCAGGCTTCAGATACCGGTGGCGCTCTGGGCAACGTCACTGATTCTGATGCCTTGTTGCTAAAGCGGGCCTTAGGTTCGCTGGACCAGTGGGACAATGATCAGGTTCTTCGACGCAACTTGGTACAATATAAGGCAGCCCGCGAGTTAATGGTGAACGGTGTCTACGATCCAAAATCACCAGACGCAAAGAGCAACGGGTATCGTATTCCTACCTACGATGAAATTGACGCGGCGATGGAAGAGGCGGTGTCCGATACTGGTGAACCAACGGGCACCTACAAGGGCCTCAAGGTTCGCCCCGTTAAGCCGGGAGAGAAGTAATGGCCGAAGAACCCAAGTATTGGCGTTGGGAGATGCCGAACGGGGACACGTACGACGCCCCCGGCGAAACTCAGGCCGAGTCCTACGACGCGCTCCAAGCTCAGATAGCGGGTATCGTTCGCCAGCAGCATCTGCATCTGCCGCTCGGGCAAAGGCTGCTCAGTTCCGTAGACTCCGCGGGGCGCATTCTGGCTGACTCTGCTTTCGGTCTTGGCGACCGATTCGCTTCGGCGATGCCCGGTTCCAAAGGCTATGAGGCTGAAAAATATGAGACCGAAAAGAGAAGGATGGAAGTCGGCGGTGGAACGGAAATGGACGTGCTCGGGGCGATCGGCACGGCTCCGCTGCTTCCCACCGCTGTTCCAAGGGTTACCAAGTGGCTCGGTGGACCGAAAGATGTCAAGTTCATTGCCGGGTTGATAACATCCGCCTTGGAGAACGCTGGTTACGGCGCGGCCGATGCTGCAATGCATGGCGATGATGTGCAACAGGGCGCGGCTGTTGGCGGTGCTTTCGGCGCGGGCGGTCACGCAATAGCCCAAGCCATCGGTGCTATTCCGGGAGCGGCAAGGTGGCTGGATGAACAGCTAGGTGGTAGAATGTCGCGAGGCGCTAAGAGCGCCGCCGATGCCATTGGGCTGAAAGGCCCGAGGGTTCGCCCCGTCGATCCGGGTGCTCCGACTCCGTCCAATGTTGAGAAAGCTGGAGTAAAGATCGGGGAAGAAGCGAACATGCCTGCAATGGCGGTCCCCGAAGAGAGGCCGGGGCCGCTCGACGTCATTCCGTTACCGCCTCCTGCAGCCCCTCCTGCTGCCCCTCCCGTAGCCCCGCCTCCGCCCGCTGGTCCGCTGGCTCAGGGCGCTCCGGCTATGCCGCCCGTCGCGCCTCCTGTGGCTCCTGCGGCCGTTCCGGCAGGCCCTCTGGTCGCACCGAAAGCCGAGCCAAAACGGCTAACCGACGCGAAGGCCGGTTTGGTACGGTCCCAGAAGGCTCTGGCTGACGTGGATGCAGAGCTTGCAAACCCGAATCTGGGGCTTGCCCGCAGAAATTCGCTCGCCCACCAGAAGACGGCCCTTACCAATTCAATAGACAGGCATACCAAAACTATCGACAAACTTTCGGCGGCTCCTTCGGCTCCTACGGCGGCTCTAGTTGCCCCCGTCGCTCCGGTTGCCGAAGCGGCTCCTCCTGCTGCTCCACCCGTCGCTCCGGCTGGTCCGCTGGCTGCGGAACCGGCTGTTCAGACGTTGGCATCCCTGCAAGCCCAGCGCGAGGTAATTGACCGCCAGCTTTCGGCGGGCAATGCAACAGCATCGCAGAGGCAGCGCCTAGGGGCTACGTTGAAGGAACTGGATGACAGGATCGCTAATTTCGCTGACCCCGCGCCGAAAGGCGTGCTGGCCGATCCGGGGCCAAGGGCAGAAGGAACCGCCGGTACTCCGGAAGAGCAGGCCATCGCCCAGAAGAAATACGACGACGCGGATGCGAGGCTTGCAAGGGCGCATCAGCGGTTCCTTGCCGATAAGAATCCGAAGACGGCGGCGGCTCTGGAACAAGCGGATAAAGACGCCAAGCTGGCGCACGCGGCAAATCTGCGAGCAAAGGGTATTGTTCAGGGCAAAGCTACTGCCGCACCTTTGGACATTGTTCCCCGAAAGGCGGCGGCGGGTACCGTTGAACCGAACCAGCCACAACTAAATAAAGCCAAGCCTGGAACCAAGACCCCGAACCCCAAGGCCACTATCATCGAAGGTACGGCGGGTGCGAAGACCGGCAAATCCAAGGCAGAACGCGAGAAAGAGCGCGCTCAGCAAAAGCGACAAGCCACCCCGGAGGAATTGCGTGCGATAGCGGAGGGTAGGGTAGAGGAAGCCATTAAGCGGGCGCAAGTCCACGCGGCGGGACCCAATAGTCACGGTTTCGATAAAGCGATAGGTACTCAGGTAGAGGGTCTGCTAAACGACCGGCGCGTGGTAGAGCATCTTTCGTCCGAAGAGTTGGACGCGCTCCAGAGGATTAATAAGGGCGACCCCGCCATGAAGGGGGCTCGATTTGCTGGGCACTTGGCTTCACTTCCCAGCGTTATATCGTCCGGTATCGGCGGTATGTCCCTCGCCTATGCCATGAATCCGTTGGTAGGGTTGGCGACGTTCCCCGGCATCCCGGCACTTGGCATGTACGGTCGCAGCGTGGCAGACCGTGGCGCAAAGAAGCTGACCAACGAAATGATGGACCTGATCAAGAAACGAACCCCCGCCGCTCCAGCCGTGGACCCTAAAAACGTTACCAACTTATACAAGATTCTCCGAAATCTAGGACTCTAACGCCCAATGTGCTTCATCACGGCGTCGAACACCGACTGCTTCTGCTGGAGGGCCTGAACTATTCGGCGATCGAGGCTGGAACCCACCAAGTCCACGTAGAGGCAGGAATCAGCCCCCTGCCCTATTCGGTGCATCCGGTCTTCCAGCTGGGACCTTGTGTCGAGGGACCACGTATTTTCGGCGAACACCATCGTGGAGCATTGCTCCGTCGGGGTGTTCCGGCCCAGCAGGGTATGTCCGTAACGCCCAGCCGTGGTCTGAATTAGGATGACGCGGCACTCCGGGTCATTGTTGAAGTGATACCGCGCCCCGGTGAGTTCGGCGTCACTCATGCCGCCCCGAATAATGGCCGGGTCGTACTTCGACAGCGCGTTGAGCAGTGCGGCTCCGGCATAACGGTGGTGATACACAACGATTAGTTTGCCCACTATCTCGTCGTCCAGCATGTCTTTGATGGCGTTAATTCGGGGGTTTGCCTCGGGCTCCACCAACTCGTGGACTTCGCCGAGTTCGTCGATCAGGAAGCCGAACTGTATCTGGGCCAGCTTGGTGTATTTCGTGATCGCCATGTCCACGGAGACGTTGTCGCCGTTTTCGAGCCACGTGACGAAATCCCGCTCCATCGTGCGGTATTGCTGGTGCTGGCGTTGGCCCATTTCAACGTCGCGGATGGTATACACTTTCGGCGGTAAGTCCGTCCACTGATCCTTCGTCGCCCGAAACACGTGCGGATCGACTAGCTCCGCCAGTTGTTTTTCATTTTGGACGCCGATCACCTTCTTGTTCAGGTAACCACCCATCCGGCAGAACATGCCCCGAAACGCGTAGAAGTTGTAGCCGTTAAGCTTCCCGATGACTCGCATCTGGCCCCACAAATCGTGGGGGCCTTGCGTCATAGGCTTGCCGCTAAGGATGCGGGCATACCGAAAACCGGAGGCCAGCGATATCGCGGCCTTGGTTTGGTCTGCCTTGTTATTTTTCAGCTGGATGCTCTCGTCGAAAACGACCATACATTTTCGGCCCGCGATGAACCGCCGAATAAACTCCTGAGTTCCTACTCGCCGTATCGCCTCGTAGTTTACGATCAAGACCGGTGGCTTCTTGAACGAACGCTTGAGAAATACGTTGTTGTCCGCGCCGCTCTCGTATACCCACGGATCGACGTTAATTTCCTGCTTCTCTATTTCGCTGACCCACCCGCCCTTGAACGAGTTGGGACAAACCACCACCAGCCGCGTTACCTTATCCTCGTGGACTAGGGAGTCAAACTCGGAAAGCGCCGTAAGCGTCTTCCCGAGCCCCATTTCCATCCAGTAGGCAAAGCCCGGCTTGTCATACGCTGCTTTCAGTGCCGCTTTTTGTACTTCCAAAAGTTGGGTCAATTGTAGTTCCCCTCATTGCGCATATCTCGTCGGACCACTGTAACCACCGCTTGTATTGGTCGGGGTAGACGTTCCTTACCTTGTTTAGAAGCTCTGTCAAATACTCGTCGATATACTGGTTTCCAAGCATGGTTTCCATAACCAAGAATCGGTACATCTCCATTAAGTCGGCCAGCTTCACGATGAGCCCCAGCGATCCGTGGGCATTGTACCACAGGCGGGCGCGGTTGTCAAGGTACTTTTCGCTGAGGATCGTTTTGGCGGGGGAGGGAATGTCTCCCGTTATGGCTTCGTCATCGTCGTGATGGAGCGCCAGCTGGGAGATTCGGTCCAGCCGGTCGGTGTCGCGAATATTGAACCACTGCTGCGCAATCTGGCGGGCGATCCGTTCCACGTTGAAGCAGTGCTCCGCCACGCTCTGCTTCTGGATCGTCGGGACCACCACCCAACGGGGAACCACCGAAAGGCGCATGTCTAGTTCGCTGAAGATTGGGTTCACAATATCCTCCACTGCGATGCGTGGGGGCCGAACCCGGCGATGAAGCCGTGGTCTTTAGAAACTAGCGCCCGCGCTTCCATCAAGTTGTCCATAAGTTCAGCCTGATTGGCGTCGTTCAGGTAGTTCATAAAGTTGACCGCCACCCAATCCGGATCGTTCGCGTAGACGGCGTCGATGTATTGCCTCATCGAAAAGGTGGCCACCCGGCGAACCCGCTGCGTAACCGTGGTGAGTTCCGGATCGATCCCGAGTTCGTCCCATGATGTTTCGGTCTGGTCTTCGTACCAATCGCCGCTGGAGTACGTCCCTAGGTTCCCGACCCGTATGGGGTATGTCCGAACACACATGTAGGTCTTCGCCACGTGTCGCGGCGGAATGCGGGCGTCGGCGATGCCTTGCATAACCGTGCACTCGCGGCTGGTTACATGGGGATAGAACTCGGAGTTGATGCCGAGCGAGAACCCCTGCGACACTTCCATGAAATAGGCGTTACTGTCCGGTTTGGGGCGAACATGTGATATCACCACGTTTTTCGGCGTGGGGCCAAGGCTATTCTTAGCGATGGCCTCTGGTTCGCGATATATCTTGTGGGCGAGCGCCGCACCGGTTCCGCTCTGCGTTGAGGCGATATCCCGGATGCTGCCCTTCAACTCCTCCTGCATCGCTTCCTTGGTGATCACCGCTGCGTTCGGATGAACGTGTATCGGAATGCTGGGATACGTGTTGGCTTCGAAGAACAGTTGGTCCCGGTTAATCACCGCCCCGGCCGACAGGAACACCGGGATCGTGTAACCCATAAGATGGGCCTGGACAGCGAAAGTGGGCAGCTGCTTGAGTATGATCTTGCCGTGCCCCCAATAGCTAGTGTGGCCACTGTTAGGCCCCGCGCTGGTGATTACCCCTTGGAAGTCCTTTATGGCCCCGCTTTCGACGGCCTCGCGTGCTAGGAATGAGGCAAGCGCTCCCTTCCCCGTGGAGCCGAATTGTCCATCGACGAGGACGTGGACGCCGGTTTTTTCAAACAGATTCATTGGTTTTGCCCGGATGTGGTGCTGTTGTTGTTGGGTGAAGCATGGCGGCAAGTGCGGTGTAACCCGCCTCGTCGACATAGTTGTCGAAGCTATAACTGTGGGCGGCTCGTGCGATTTTGAGCAGCGACATCATAACCGCCACGTCGTGGGGATGAATCGCCCATACTTTGTTGTCCCATCTGTGCTTTAGGTATATGTTCCACAGTTCGGCGATCATGGTGAACGACTTAGCGGTGTCGCCGTGTTTCTTGGTTCCCTCCTCGATTGCGTTGATGGCTTGCTCCAACACTTGCCTTGCTGTCTTAGGATCGCTCAATGCCTTCTTCCTCCTTGATTGCCCGTCGTATGAAATCGCCCACCCTTTCGCCGGGTGTGGATTCTAAGCAAGACAACAACTGCACTTTCATGTCGGGTGGTGCGATATACATTCGATCTGCTTTACAACCAATCATGAAAGTGATACAATGTGGTGGGCGGTAGAGCCGCTGCAGTTCGATGAACTGGCGCGGGCGTGGAATAAGCAGGTTGCCCTTGATAATCTTCGCCTCGATCCACATCGCGGGGCACAGCTTCGGTATGAGGAACATGTCCGGCTGGCCCACCGAAAATCTGTCCTCTATTCGGCGAGCGTATCCTCCTTCCTTGCGAATATCCCTGATTATGTGATCCTTGAATTCGGATTCTAACATCACAGGTCCTTTTGTTTCTTGGCCCACCAGTCTGTTACTGTAAATACGCGCAGCCCGTCGGCGTCTGGTTCCGACATCTTAACGAGCTGGCTTTTCGGGACCCACACCTGTTCCGGTCCCATTGTGGGGAATACGAGGTGTGCTTTCGCTGTGGAAACCTCGATCCTTCCCTCGAATGATACAGTTTCGTCGCCCTCACGATACGGCATTTTTGCGCCTCTCCACCACTTTGGCCAGTTTGCTCTGGACCCGTTCGTCCAGCTTTTTGCCTTCAATACCAAAGCATGCGGCGATCAGTTCGAGATACACTCGAACATCGGCGATTTCGTCCTTAATCTCCTCCGCGTATAACATGTCATTGCCCTCGCGCCAGCGCTTTTTGATGAAATTGGCGAGTTCGCCTGCTTCACCGCACAGACACAGCGAAAGGTAGCGCTCATCGGCGGATGAGAACGGCGCAAACAATCCCTTTGTCATTTCCGCGTGCATCTTGAGTATGTCGATCATATCACACCCGTGCCTCCGTGTCAAGTTAGTCTTCGTACTTATCTAGTTTACTGCCATAACTGGCTCGAGCCCAATCAGGCCCGCTTCCGAGCCCAAATGGTATGGGAACTATCAGTTTCATCTCTTCGGCCACATTTTCGATGACCTTTATCAGTTCGACGGGGCTGTGGTCTGGGGTTCGTTGCCACAGCATGGAGTCGTGAATAGAGAGCAACATCTGCACCTTGTCGGGGTGCGCGTCTTCGTATTGGTTGGCGCGGAGAATGCACGTCTTTATATGGTCGCCGCCGTTGTTCTGAATCAGGCGGCTCACGCCCCGATAGGCATACTTCGGATCATCACAATAAGCGCGACGGCCCAGCATGGTTTTGATGTATCCGCGCCGCCGAAAAACAGACATGACCGTCTGCTGCATTTCCTTGATCTTGGGGAAGGCATCGGTGAGGAACGCGCCGTGCGCTTCACGTGCTCGCTCTGTGTCCCAACGCATATGACCCGCCAGCGTCGGAACCGACATCATCGTCAGCATTCCCATCCCGAGCCGCTTGGCTACCTCTCGGTCAAGCCCCAGCACTTCGCTGGCCCGGTCGTGCATATCCATTGTGCCGTTTCGGTATCCCTCGACGAGGGCCGGTTCTTCGGAGTAGTGAGTAAACAGGCGGGGTTCCTGCTGCTTGGCGTCGGCCTCTTCGATCAGCATCCCCTCGTCCGGAATTACTAATCTTCGGACCACTCGGCCAATATCGATGTTTCGCTTTGGGAACGCTTGTAGATTCGGCTCCGAACAGGACAGCCTTGCTCCGGCAACACCATAGTCATCCGACTTTGACTGATTGAGTATTGGGTAAACGCGCCCGCCGAAATTGTGTGTATCCACGAGAGGTTTAATGAACGAGTCACGGGCTTTCTCCAGTCTTCGTACGGCGAGGATAGACTGGCCAATATCGTTAGATTCAAGCCATTTTTCCCGGAACGACACCGCTTTCTGTTCGGTGAGAGCGAAGTCAGCATCCTGATAACCGTTGGCACGATACAATCCCTCCACATCTTTCGGCGACCGGGCGTTGAACCCTAGTGGAAACTGTGTCTGCGCCTTTTCGATGGCGGCCTTTATGTCGACGGCAATCCGTTCGGAGTACTCGGCGTCGATCCGCAACCCCCGGCTGTGCATTCGCGCGAGGTAGGGGATAAGGTCGCATTCCAGCCGCCAGACCCGCCGTAAATCGTCGCGATCGATGATGGGCTGCTGAACCTGCCGTAGTTGTAAGGTGGTGGTCCCGTCACCGGTAGCATAATCCACGACGACAGGATCGTCTCCAGCCATCTTCGAAAAGTGCTGCATCTGCTTCCGGTCGGCGAGCCCACCGAACTTGGCTGCGATGGCGGCATATAGTTCTGCTCCCTTTTTCGCTGTTACCCCGTGTCGGGCAGCACATTCTTCGAGCCCGTAACCAACGGTGAGGTCGTTGATTATGGACTCGTTGATCATTGTGTCCTCTACTGGTCCGGCTATAACCACCCCGTGGCGAGCAGCAACCCGTAAATCGAACCCAATATTGTGGCCCACAGCAGGAAAATTATTAAGAAAGCGACTATAAAAGGCACTATAGAGGGCCTTTTCGAATTCCTCGGCGTTGGGGATGTTCCCGCCGCCCCCGTGTCTAACAGGCACATAAATGGAATGTTCTTCATCGGTGATTACCCATCCGCAGACCTTGTCCTTGACGGTTAGCCCCGTCGTTTCGGTGTCGAAGGCTATCAGCTTCGATTGTCGGACGATCTTGAGCGCTAGTTCTGGGTCAATCATTTGGTGCATCTCCAACTTCTGCCCTTGTAAACTGTGCGCATGTTGTGCTTGATGCAAAGCGCCTTTCCGTTATCTGCAACTGGCACCTCTTTCGGCGCTGCCGTCGCGGGCACGGAACCGGGAGGGGGCGGGATCAGCTGGAACAGGGTGGCTTGGGATGTTGGTAACTTCGGTTCCTCGTCATAGTTGAGGCAACTGGTGTAAGCCCGGAGCCAAACGTACTTCATCAGCATTTCGGCGGCCTGAGCCGCATAAGGGCGGCAGTATTCCATGGACGCACCGAAAGCGGGGGTGCTCAACGTCATGACGGTGACAACTATCCATTTTCTCATGATTATTTCCTTCGATGGGGACGGGGCCGATCGCCATGGGCAACAACCGGCCCCGCCTTCCAGGCGCTACAATATGCGGACGCGCCTAGAACTTGCTAGCCATTTCCGGGTTGCCGGGGCTCCGCTCGGGGCGGTTATCCTCGGAGACGTCGGATGCCTCCTCATTTGCCTGCCACGCGGCCTCGCGGAATCGCTCGTACATTTTGGCGGTGATGCCCGCCTCATGTCCGTCGGCGAACCCCACCCCGGTGTAAGTGTAGTTGTAGTATGGCCCCTCGGCTCCCTTTGCCATCACGATGCCGATTTTGTACATCTGCACGTAATGGGCGATGGGCTTGGAGTCGATCTTCGACAGTAGTTGCTGCATCGGCTTGATGCTGCTCCTCGTGTTAATGATCACCGACGGGCTCAACTCGGGGAACTCCGGCAGGAACCACAGCATGTTGTATGTGAGCGCCGCAGCCGGGGTCGATTGCGAGTCGCCGGGAACGCTGGAGCCAAACTGGTCCAGCCCGCTTTCGGCGACCGTCTCCTTGGTGTAGTAAGTCACCGACTGCGAGCTGCCTTTCGGCTTGACGGTGAACTCAGCGTTGGGCGGGTCCCAATGGATGCCGTCCATCGCGCGGGCGAGAATGCCCCGGTCATCGTTGCGGGGTGCCCACAAGATGTAGGATTTCTTGATGACGATCGGAATCGCCAACAGCTCGGCTCCTAGGTTCTGGCTAGCGATGGTATGCCAGAACGTGCCGACCTTGGCGTTGTCGAACGTGGTAAGCTCCGGCGAAAGCGCCTGCAGGAGCTTGATGCGGGGTATTACGAGATCGGTCTGGTCAATGTTGCCGATCTTTGCCTTGGCGAATTGACGAAGATGATCAGGAACGTTACTGTTGTCTCGCTTTGCGAGGGCCTGTGCCATTTCGGCTCCCTGCTTGGTCTGGAAGTCTACCATTTGTCCTTGTCCTTCATTAGCCATTCTTTGATGCGGATAGCTGGGTCGTATTTGGGCGGTATTAAAGCCACTATTACGAATCCAGCCACTAACCACCACGCTGACATTGCGTTATGCCTTCGTTATGCTCGTGTAAGTCATGATGCCTGTTTTGAATATGTCCGCTGGCAGTTCCACTCCTTTCGTGGTGCTCAGGTCCTTCGCATAAGCGGCTAGTGTTTGCGAATTGACCGTCTCGATGATAAGCCCCGCAGCGTTGTTGTTGCGGAGGTACTCAAACCCAGCATCCTTGTTGAGCATGGTGCAAGACCAGCGATTCCCCAAGGATACTCGGCCGACACCTTCGATGGTGATTGTCTTGATTTTGTGCGCCCGCATTACTTCGGGCACCTGCTCGCGGCTCAGCTGCTTTTCCATCTCGTCGAGGGCTTCGCGAGCCTCCTTGATCTCCTCGGTGAGCTTGCGGACCTTGTCGTAGTGCTTGATTACTTCAACGTGGTCATTTGTCGCCACCACTTCGGCGGTGTCTTGCCGTATCATGGACACGAGCTTCAACACGCCGCCACACACTCGCATTGCGTAATCGTAGGTTTCTTGCTTCACTTCACGCTCCCATGCTGGACACCGCCATTGTATCACACGGCGGCGTCCCTGTCAAGTACCCCTTATGTGCGTGGCGAGCCATCCGGGTTGCGGGTGATGGCTATGTTTACCCACATCGCAACTTCCCGGAACTTCCGAAGGATGTAAGTTTTGTCTGGCCCCTCGGGCAAGTGCGCATCTACAAAACTAGCGTATTCCGCGGCAACCCCGCGCATAATGGTCATCTTGGTAAGCTGTTCATCGGTGGGATTCAGATACTTAAACGTTTCTGCGTGCATCATATCCTCCAAAAAATTTGGGGCGTCCCCGATTCTACACGGAGACGCCCCTGCCGATCCTAGCTTAGTATCCGAGGGGGGCTCAATACTGGCTAGTTACGGCCTCACCCGTCGCTGCACCCTGCTTCGCCGCCGCAGCGGCTCCACTCAGTGTCGGCTTCGGCAGTGAGAGGGTAGCCTCGGAACCGTCCAAGGCGATGAGCTTGCCGTCCTTACGAACGATGGTAGCGAGCATGTTGCGAAGGGTCATGCGAGCGCGACCCTGTGCGCCATGCCGCTTTTCGGCGACCTGCCCGGCGTAATGGTCCACCTTTTCGGTGGGCAGACCGTTTTTCTTGCACAGATCCCAGAACTTGGCAAAGTCGAACGTGCCCTTCTCGGAGCACTGCGCGTTGATGAACTCGGCGAGGGAGTCGACGCCGCCTTTCTTGTACTTCCCGGCGTAGCGAGCCGGAACGATCGACTTGGTCTTCTTCTCCTCGGCCGGGGCCGGGGCGGTTTCGGTGACCGGTGCGGGCTCCTGAACCTCGGGCTCGGTCTGCGTTGCTTTCTTAACCATCACTAAACTCCTGTTGGGTTGGTAGGTGCGACGTCTGCATCATAGCATGTCGCCACGTACCCTGTCAAGTTGTCTTCTATACGCGTCGGAATAAAGCCCTGTTTAGCCCCCGCCACCCTTTCGGTGAGGCAAGCGTCGTATCATTGTCGCCCTTGTCCTCGTCGGTAAATATGAACTTGGGCTCCATCGTCACCGAAATAGCGAGGCCAAACATCTCAGTTAGAGTGGCGATCTTGTACTTGAACCGCAGCATGTTCCGCCCATTTTCGGTGTGCGCTTCGAGGACGCTGGCCTCCCGGAATTCGGCCATTACTCGCGCACCTTGAACAGGGAGCATGCCCATGTCGCGGCACACTTCGCCAACGCGCTTGTTGAGGTCCGACACGGTGAACGGCATCGATATGTCGGAGTCCTCCATTATGCGGCCGTCTTCTATGATGAACTTCGCCACGCGCCTTGCGTAACTCATGTTCGACGCGACGATGTCGTTGTCGGTGGCCGCTGAATTTTCGGTGTTCTCTATCGCGTGCCGATCCGTCTCGAAATCCATAAAGTAGCGCATGTAATGTTCCCGCGCGTCTTTGCGGGCGAGCAATTCATTGAACCTGTCGAAGAATGGCTTGAGGGTTACCGTCCATCGCCGAAAATCAGCGGCGGTCATCCTCTTGTGTTCTCTATCGTACGCTTTCATGTAGAACAGGGCACGGTCTTGTATGTTGGCCTGCCCCAAGTTCATATCAATGTGGTTGCTGGCGAAAATGACGCGGGAAAAGATGCGGTAGTTTCGCGCCGATTGGAACTTCTCCGCGCCGCCGATACTGACGTTGCGGATTAGCTTCTTGATTTCTTCGGTGCTAGCTTCGGAGTGGAACTTGGCCTCGTCTATGAAGACGACCATCTTGCCTATGAACGGCTCGATGGCAAAGGCTCCTTCCAGTAATTTCGGCGAGGCCGTGCCCCATAAGCTCTGGAATATGGACATCAGAAAAGTGTTGCCGAAGAATGATTTGCCGACACCTTGACCCCCCACGATAACAGGCGCAACTTGCTGCTTGACGCCGGGGTGCTGAATGGTCCATGCTAACCATTGCTTTATCCATAACGCCTGAGCCTCGTTGTCTCGGGTCAAGTAGCATAACAATTGGTCAAGATTGCTTACACACAGTTGCATCAAGTCCGAGTCGATGGGGTTTGCGGGGGCGATTGACCAACCTTTCCAGGTGTTGAAGGCGGTATTAACAACCCTCTCGTCCTCGCTATCGTCGCTAATTTGCTCACCAATACGGTCAATTCTGAATATGCCGCCGGGGGCAAGTTCGGGGTACAAATCTCGTGTGTTAACCCTTTTCCTAATAGTTGAAATCTCAAAGAGCTTAAAGGCTGGTCGGGGTTTTCCCCCAACTCGTACAAAATCCCCTCTATGCCTTCGATCCAATTCGGCGCCGGAGTGCGCATATTGGGCAAAAGCTTGGAATCGCTCTCGATCGATATAGAGATCGTCAGTTTCATCGTATATGTACCTTTCGGCGAGCTTGGTGAGAATTGACACGTCGGCACCGGGCATCAGAACAGCCCGGAGCGCGTTCACTACATCGTCGCCGAAAAGCTGGGACATAGTCGGCCAGCCGGGAATCTTCGCGTCGGGATTTCGCTCGAGCTTGCCGCACGCATCGCGGTATGTGCGAACCCGCATGTAAGGCTCGTCGTCGCCCAGCGATTTGCAGATGAACTCTATCAGACTTTCGGCGATGCTGTCGGAATCGACGGGGCAGAATACGTCGTCTGCGATCGCCTCGTGGTTGTTTAGCCCGTTGCTTTCGGCGACCACGCGTGCGAGCCACCCGCTTATTTTTTGGGCGGTGACTTGTCTAGATCCCTCAACCCAATGTGGTTGGAACAAGTACAGGGCTGTTCCGAAAGCGATGGCTCGGATAATAGTGTTAAACTCGGTCCTTCGAGGCGTCGTAACCGCCACATCTCCAACGGAATGGGCAACAACGGATCCGCCTTGGTACCAGACGGAAATGTCATAAGTGTCAGCCTTGACTTTGTTGACATATATCGATCCCGGCATTACGGTTTGTTTGGCTTCACGGACTAGGTTTGCTTGTTGCGTGCTTGTTGCGAGGGAGCGCAGCTCTACTTTGTGGCGCACGCCCCCGATCCGGAATTCGCTGGGTTCGAATTGCTTTAGCTGGTTAAAGTTGGAGGCTTCGGACTCGCCAAGCTGGACGAGCAAATGAGAAGGAGCCCCCACCGAAAGCCGTCCGAACTGGAACCGCGTATCGACCCCAAGATGGTTAAGTGCGGCAACGATGCATTGGTTATATGCGGGGTTGCTCGAATCAATGTCAATATCCACCCATCCGAACTGTAAGTTAAATCCGACATTGAGTATTTGGTGGTCTGGGTCATCGATCCAACTCTGGAGGTTTGTGTCGCGGTACCCTCGCGCGAACCAATCGTTCTCGTACGGTGTCTTGCCGCTCTGTTTTAAGAAAACGGCACCAACTTGAATAAAGTTGTTGTTAATTTGGTATGTTATTGAGCGCTGTTCTCTGAGTAGTTTCTCATCGGCGGACTCGAATGAGAAGCCGCCTGTGACAGCTGATAACATGATTTCCCCTCGACGATAGCACCAGTATAGCAGTACGCGCGGGCGGTGTCAAGATTGAATGCAAACACGCAACATGGTTCATACGCGGGCCACGGGATGCCATACGCCAGCGGCGCGGCTGGGTGGCGGGCCTGTGGGTGGCGGGCACCGTACGACCCATACGCTCGGGGCAGCGGACCGTACGCACGGGGCAGCTGCGGGCCTATGCACCGCGCGCCCACGCGGGGGTGAGAAAGGGACTTGACAGCTGCCACTCGGCGTGGTATACTGCGGGAGTCCTACAACCCCGGAGGTTCACAATGCCAGCTAAGACTAAGAATATTGGGTTCACTGAAGACCAGTTGCTAACGCTACGCGCCGTCTGGCAGTATTTCCTTGAAGACGAAGAGGGAATGGCCAACATCGCCGGAGCGCTGGGTTATGACGACGAAGCTCGCGGATTGGATGAAAACGGCGACTACGAAAAGGAAGACGGTGAATCCAAGGACCCACTCGTACGGGTTGTCAATGAGATTGGTTTGCTGGTCATGACGGATTAAGTCGGGTATCTCCTTCCCGACATGTGCGGCCCCGGCGTTTTCTGGTCATTTCGCCGGGGCCGTTTTCTTATTTATCCGCGAAGTACGCGACGTTCTCCCCACGGTAAATCATCGTAAAGCCGCTGGGGATATCCCGCACCTTTTCGGCGCGGGGCCACATTCTCTCAGCCTCGCCTAACTCAACGCTGCGGCGCTTCGAGAATTCCATCGCCGACTCGTTGGCGATTCGCGTAATGAACATCTGCATCATGATCATTCCCCTTTCGGCGGGATCTGAATGGTAGGAAACTTGGCCTCAAGTTTGCTGGTTATGTGTCGCTGGCAGAAGGCGCGCTTCGAGCCGAACCACACAAACTCGGCGAATACCTTGGGGTAGTTGGTGGCGCTGGCTTGCTGTATGTTCCGTACCGTCCTCCTTGTTACGCCGAAATGCTCGGCAATCTCATCGAAATCCACCCCACAAAGAACCAGAGCGAACACCTGGCATTTTTCAAATAGGGTCAGTTTCGCTACTTTGTTGTTGATAGGGCTCTGGAACGATGAGTTCATCCGAGTACTCCGAAAGATGAGCGTGCCAGCCGATATCGAGAATGGCTGCGGCCAGTTCCAGTAATGCGAGCGTCTTGCCTTGGGTTTGGAGTTCTTCGATGAAACGCTCCGTGGATGGGGTTGGGCTCTTGTACGATTCGTCCAACGCGGCCTTCAGTATGTTGGCCCGCGCCTGAACCCAGTTGAAGAGCCGGATTCTGTCGGAATGTTCGATCAATGGGTCATCCCTTCGCATTTGGTGCCATCCCAAGTGCCGCAATAAGATATGCCGCACTCAACGCACTGGTAATGCGGGTGGCTCTGTGTTTGGATCATCGTGATGATGAACACGTTGCCCTTGCATCGCCCACACTCAGCGATTCCTCCGGGAATAACGTTCCCATCCACGTCTTCCAGTGTGGTTGGTCGCATCGTCATCATTGGTCATTCTCCTATATGTCGAACACTTGCTCTTTGGCCGCTTCGTAGCAGGACTTGCTGGTCATTCGTGACTCCTCGCCATTGTGGAGCCACTGTTCCGGCACCTGCCCGTCGCGATCCTGATAGTACCATCCCGCGCCCACGTTGTCAAGTCCCGCTTCTCTCCACGCAATGATAATGCGGTGAGGCCCGCTGGTGTTCTCATTGCTGACGTTGTGGACGCCCTTGTATTTGGTGGCGTTGCGGATAGGCCGAAATTCGGACACTGGAATGAAGGTCTCCATCACCTTCTTGAGCTTGTTGAGCCCGTTTTCGGTGATGTATTGGCGCTGGAATGCCTCCTTGCCCAGCTTGATTTCCTCGGCCTTCACGTCCTTGTAGTGCGACGACCGGGGGTTGTAAATGTGTGTGACTGTTCTCCTATCCAGCCCGTACGCTTCGGCAAGCGCCGTGCGCGGAACACCCGTCCGGTAAAGGGCGAGTATCTCGCAGCGCTGATCGAAGTCCAGCTTGTGGGCGAACTTGCCCTGTCTGCCAAACTTCATGGTCTTGATGCTTGATAGAATGTCCTCGTAGCTCATGTTCGCTCCTGTAGAAGAGCGGCCCCCGTGTTCGGGGGCCGCGTGGGGGTCACCGAATGCGGGGGGCGGGTGCTTGCTCCTTCACCTGCCTCTCGATTTGGACGTCTCCGCCCTTGCTCCATCCCTCGCGGTAAGCGGGGGTGCTCCGCCGCTGCTCTTCGGCGGTGGGCTTCCGCTTGCGCGTGGTCTGCGTCTTCCAGTATTGGTCGGAGGCTTCCTTGTTCATTCTCTCCTGTTCTGCGGCGAGCTTGCGCGCTTCCTCGGGGTGCTCTTCCGCCCACTTGCGGAACTTGCGCAGCTCCTCTTCGGCGGCGGCTTCGGCCGCCACCTGTCTTGCCTCGCGTTCTACCCGGTACCTTGCGGCCGTTCCGGGCTCCCACCCATTGATGAAGTCGGCGTTCAGGTCCTCCTCCGTGTTGATCACATCCTGAAGGACCACCGCGTTACGCGTATCGATGCCCGCCGAAAGGTTGCGTGCCCGTTCCTGTGCGATCCGCTCCTTCTCGGCGGCTAGGTGCTCCCACCGCTTGGTCCACAGCCGGTTCGTGAGTCTTCCGGCCAGCCCCTCGCGGTAGGCGATTGCCTCCTTGATGAAGACCGACTTTCCGGGGCGGTTCTCCTTGACCCACCTTCTCGCCAGCCTTTCGGTGACCCCCTCGAGGTATTCTGCCATGACGCGGGCACCGATTACGTTGGCCTTCGAGCCGATCAGCTGGTGTTCGTATGTCCCGCCAGCCTTGTTGCCTTGAATGTACGAGTATCGGCAAAAGTTCAGCGTGGCGGTTGCGAACCACAACGCTCTCTGCCATTTGTACAGCCCGCCGCCCATCTTTACATCCTCGCGGGCGTCGAACGTCTTGGCCTGCTGATTCACAGTGGCCATGTCAAGGTTGTAAGCCTCAAGCAGGTCCTGTGCCTTCTGCGCGGCGCTTGCCGCCTCTGCTTCGTTAGTGTTGTTGCCAGCCAGCGCAAGGAGCTTTCGCACCTTTGCGATGACTGCCTCGATGTCTTGTCCCATGATTGCTCCTTTACTCGTACTTGATCGTGACTTCCACGATCTTGCCGACTTCCAAGTTTCCGACGGCGCTCTTGCGCAGGTAGCAAGCGCCCTGCACTTCGATGGTCTTCTCGCCGTTGGCATCGATTTCGTAGAGCTTGACTGCTCCGGGGGTGTGGTCAAGCACTTTGAGCTTGTAGGTCTTCGTCGGCATCTGCTTCTCCTATCGCGGCGGGTGCGCCGCGTGCCCACTCTACCACGGGGCACGCGGCGTGTCAAGTTGGCCTTCTCTATTCTGCAGGCGGAGTGCTTAGCCGCCTGTGCATTTCTTTCATCGCCTCGGACATATTCTCATATGGGCCGAGCACAGGACCATCGAAAGTGCGAAGAAATACTCGCTTCGAGCCGTCGCGGACGAACACTAAGTTCGCCACGCGAAGCTGTCCAATCCAGAACACGATTCCTCCGTCCTGCCGTTTCGATGTCATTACCCACTTTGCCATGGCTAGAACGGAATGTCGTCGTCGAGCGCTTCGCGGGTGGTTCTATGATTCTGCGCCGGGGCCTGCTGGTTTGGCTGCCGCTCGCGCGGCTCGAACAGCATGATCTTCACGACGCCTTCCTTGTCGGGGACCGGGTAAGCGTCGAGGTAGATCGTAATCAGTCCGTTCTGGTCATTCTGGAACGCCGAGCCTACGCGAACCCAGTAGCTTCCGGTCCCATCGCTTTTCGGCCGGGGCGTCGAAGCATCAAATCTCTTGTTGGCCACTATTCGTCCTCCTTCTCGGGTGGGAACTTCTCTTTCCACTCTTCGGGGCTGATCCCCGAAACGAGGAACTCGCGTTCGTCCGCCGAAAGGAGGGGGAACGCCTGTTGCACCATTCGGGGGTCCTCGCCGCTCAGGTATAATTCTAGCGCCTCGATTGTTGTCCCCGCTATGCACATTGTGTACAGCTTCTGGCTTAGCATCGACCGGCGCTGTACGAACACCGTGTCGTGCTTCCCCTGTATCAACTTCGCATCACCTACGTGGATTATCTTCATTCACACTTCTCCATATTATCCAGAGTGCCATCACTTCTGGTGATCTCATCAGTTCCTGCATCTCGTCGTGGGTGGGTTTTCGGAGTTCGCTCGCCCCGAGAAATAGGCTGAACTTGCCGCACTTTATGCAGAGGGTTGCGTCCCCCGCTTCCGGCTTGGCGCTGTCACCGAAAGGGTCGGTAGCTGCGTCAAGCCGTGTCTTGCACCACGGGCAGCGAACCGGCTTCCTTAGTTCGTGGCTCATTTCACCATCTCCCTCGCGTCTTTCAACTCGTTGATGATCGCTTCGAGATCCCATCCGGTGAATCGGCGCAACAACCATTCCACTGCGTCGGTGGGGTCCTTCGTCGATCCTGATAGAAGCATCCGCAATACAAGCCACCCTGTTGCGGACGGAGCTCTTCTACGGCTTGAGGACGATTGAGACGTGCGTGATCAACCAGCCGGCCACGACCACGAGAAGCGCCAGCAACGCCCCGACAACGTACATGGCACCCCGAACGAATGTGATCTGGTGGCGCACATCGTCTATCTTGCCGCCATGAGAGGCCACATCTTCGATCAACCGTTCGACCTGCGCACTGAGCGCTTCTAACTCGAGTTCTGCCTTGGTCTTTTTCGGTAGGGGCTGCTTCTTCATCGCGGTCTCCTGTTTTGGGTGGGCGAGGCGCGCCCCGAATGAGGCGCGCCCCTGCTTCGTCACGCTGCGATCTTGGCGGGCTTGCGGCGGGTTGCCATCCACTCCTCGCTCATCTTGTACTCGGGCTCGGCCCCTTCGAGGGGCGTCTTCACGACGCCGCCCGCCGCGAAGACCTTTCCGGCCAGCACGTTCCGCCCCGTCATGCGAACGGG
>Ga0207711_10001576_pt1 | contig 21057 bp, 21 predicted proteins | sample KBSS34metaG_FD_184401 | JGI IMG/M metagenome (GOLD analysis project Ga0207711, IMG submission 184401) | Switchgrass rhizosphere microbial communities from Kellogg Biological Station, Michigan, USA - KBS S3-4 metaG (SPAdes) (version 2) | ecosystem: Host-associated > Plants > Roots > Rhizosphere...
GGTCCGCAGATCCTTGTACGCGAGGGCCTGAAATTCCTGATTGGTCTCGTCTGCGAAATAAACCCAGTAGACCTGAAACCCAAATACGCCGGCCGCCAATAGAACGAAGACGACCTGCCAGGCACGAATGCTGCGGTTGGCTATAGTTTGTGTGAGTTTCCGGGCTACTTCGCGTGGCAGATCGGCCTCAAAGATAAAACGCGGGCGGGCGAAATTATCAAGGAAAGACAACAGTAGAAAACCTATGAGTATGCCGACAGCAATGATATAGACAATCGTGAGACCGGCCGGCGTCCGTTCAAGGACCTGACCTCCAAAGAGATTCTCCGGTTTGTATTTCTGCCAATCGATCTGGGCAAGCAGGAACAAAAGATTCATTTGCCGGGCTCCTTCTCGTGTTCCGAGAAATCGAAATCGATACGGTTTTCAGTTGGTTTTGCAGCGAGATCACTAAAAGTGAGTTCCTTTTCACTGGTCGGCGTTTCGATCGCTTTAAGCACAACGTCGTTCGACGCGATGGTCTTTTGCATTGGAGCCTCGTCGGATCGTTTTGCGAATTCAATCGGGTCTATGGTCTTTTCCAGAGCCGCATCTGAGGAAAACGCCTCCGTCGGAGTCTCAGTACGTTTGCTTGTAAATTCAAGTCCGTTTATTGAAACGGTGTCCGCTTGAGTGGGATTCGCGGTCTTGTCCGGAATCTGTTTTGGGACGTGTTGGAACGTAACTTCTACGGTACCGAAATTCACCTTATCGCCTTCATTCAAAGGTTCTGCTTTTCCATAAGCGATACGGCGACCATTAATAAAAGTTCCGTTGGTCGAACCAGTGTCCGCAAGGACCAGACGTCCTTCTGCGTTCAGAACCAGGGAAGCGTGAATTTTCGAAACGCTGGCGTCGTCGATAGCGATATCGTTCTCCTTGGTACGGCCGATACCTTTTCGCTTGTCCTGAGCAAATTCGACGGAGAGGACCTTAGGCTTACCTTTCTCCGTGAAACGCAGGACATATTTCTCGGCCGCAAGCATCGACCCTACATCCTCACCAGCCTTTTCCGCGGCGCCAGGAACGATCACGTGCACCGCATCGGCCTCGTCCTCATCAAGTATCTTGTCAAAACTGACGAACAGCTTAACTCCCTGCGTGAAATAATCGGGACGGACCTCGATAGACAATGGCTGGTAGGTGTAGTAACGCTTGTCGTTTATGTGATCGATGACCGCGGTAAGCATCTCGTTTTCGAGCTTTCTGAGAGATTCATCTGAATCGGTCGAAAACTTGTCCCACTGCATCTTCAGTTGGATGTTGTGCGGGATGAAATACCCTCTGCCATCGGTGTTTTCCGCCTCCGCATCGAGAAGTGCCTTCAGCCGTTCGATCAGTTCGCTTGTCGCCAGGCTACTAGAAGGCTTCCAACCTCGGCCGGTTAACCGGTCAAATATGTCTCCGATCTTGGTTAAAACTCCGCGAACGAGCCAATCCGGCGTGATGCTTTTCTTTGACGGAGGCTGTTTTTCGGGCATGAGACTCTCGAGGCCGCTGTGCCTTCTGGCGAATAACGGAATCTTAGCCGAAATTCGGGCTAATTGAAAGATTACAAAAGCGTTGCCTTTTAGTGTTTAACTATGTAAAATAGTTTTGGAAGCTGTTAAGCATTCCTCGTATTCTTTATTTGGGTCTGTATAAGACCAATTTAGAATATGCCATCCTACTGACCACCCTGACGACCTCTGTAGTGGCATCCGTAACAATTTATGAAGCAGAGAGCAATGTCCTCTGAAGCGGGCTTTTCATTGATCGAGCTCATGACGGTTGCCTTCGTGATCCTCGTCCTGGGCGGCATCTCGCTTTTTTATTTGACAGGGCACCAGAAGGCATATAAACCCGATGACGAATCGCTGTTGGTTACTGACATTCTACAGGAGGCCCGACAGCGTTCCCTGACAGAGCGCCGTACGATGCGGGTCGAGATCAATTTGTCCAATAATACCGCCAGGTTGATCGACGAGAACCAGAATGCCACGACGCCCGACGACGATGTCGTTCTAAAGTCCGTGAATCTGTTCAACAGCGCCGAGGTTAAGGTGGGTCCGATGCCGCAAAATATCGGGTATAACCCGCCCGAGCCGTTGCCCGCTCCCTTAGCAGTCTTTAAACCAAGTGTTTATCCGTCGAGTATCTCGCAAAACGTCTGCACGCTCCGGTTCCGAAGCGACGGCACGGTTGTCGATGCAGGAAACAATGCGACGGGGACAGGAGCTGTTATGACCGGTGCGACGATCCCGGTCTGGTCGCCAAAAGGAACGACTAGTGAGTCGACCATAGCTCGGGCGATCACTGTGATCGGATCGACGGGAACGATTAGGCTCTGGGAGTTTGATACGAACTTGACCGGAACCAATAAATGGAAAGATTCACGCCGGTATGGTACATACGGCGGTTCAGCGACACCTACGCCGACACCGTAGAATATCGATGATAAATTCTCAAGATCGAGGAAAACCATGAGAATCGTAAAGAAAAATGAGCAGGGCTTTTCGTACATCGATGTGATGATCGCGATCGTGATCCTCATGGTCGGCATACTTGCCATGCTTTCGGCTCTTACTGCCAATTTGATCCGCTCGTTCCAATCGGAAAAACGCGTGGTTGCAAAACAGCTCGCCCTTTCGACCGTCGAATCCGTCATATCCGCGAAGGAAATGAACCGCGTGGGCGTGATACAAGGTTTTGATTCGTTAAGAAATTCCGATCAGCCCGCAATTATCGACACTTCGACCGGCAACCAGATCTTTGGGATCTTCTTGCCCGGATTCAATCCGATCAGAGACGAAGATGGCTGGGATGGCGTTGCCGGAACGGTAGACGATGCGTGCGCAGTGGGCGGCCCGTGCGCTGTTGCTGGCCGCACGACCAATACCAGCACAGTGAAGGACGGTTATATGCGACGGATCATCATTACTGACATTGATGACCCGGAACGTCCGACCGCTTCAGGCTATCCGATCGCTAGGCGACGCGTCGAGGTTCACATTCGGTATTTTGCAAATCAGATAGCGATGGAGGAAGTTGCGTCCACCATTCTTACGAATTACGGAACCAGCCAGTAGCAAGAGGTAATTTACATGACTACCGATTCGAACAACAAAAAGGTGAAATTGCCTCGGTCTTTAATGGGCGGCGAAAAAGGTTTCTCGCTTATCGAATTACTGATCGCGATGGTGATATTCCTGCTCGTTACGGGGACGATCTACGGACTCCTTGAGGTCGGCCGAGCAAATCGCGACCGCTCCAGCCGTCGTTCAGACATTTTGAAGAACGCCCGCGTTTCGATCTCCCTGATCGGACGCGATGCGTTGAATGCAGGGTTGGGCTTCAATAAGAATGGGGCTCGAGTGCCTGACGGGTTCCTCGCGACGATGTTTAGCATTCCCGCTGACGGCGACACCAACCGGGACCTGTTGTCCTCGATAATGGTCGGCGACGGTATCTTTACGAACAATCTCTCAGCTAACCCGGCGACACGAACGGACGAGGTTATCTTTTGCTATCGGGACCTGGATTTCAATCCGGATCCAAATCCGCCGGCAGGAGTCCTCGCCACTGGACAGGTGATCCCGCTGGCGAACGCGACGCCGCAAGGCGGCAACCCGGCGTCAGCAGAACTTGTTGCCGACACAGTTAAATTTCCTACAGGGGTTACGGCGGCGAAGCAATACGACCTCTACTTGATCGAGAACGACACGGTCCAGGCGGCGATCATGGCAACGAACATAAATGGGACTACAAAGGTGGACGCGGCTCCGGGCGATCCTCTCGGCATGAATCAGCCGCTGAATGTAATAGGAGCGGGGGGCAGTCTCTTAAGAAAGTGTTCGGGAAGCAGCGATACGGACTGCATGGTTTATCTCAACACGACACTGACCCGCTTTTTCATGGTCGGTTACAGAGTACAGCCCGATGGAACGCTGGTTCGCATCGTTTACGGAAACAATCGCGCCGGCGGAGCAACCCAGCAAATACAGGTACAACCGCTTGCTTATAACATCGAGGACCTTCAGCTCAGATACGTGCTCGACGACGGTACCGTGACGGATAACCCCGTTGCCGGGGCCGATGAAATTCTCGGAACGGCCGACGACGACGAGAGAGCGGTGAATAGAGTTCGTCAGATCATGGTTACGATTAAGGTCCAGTCGACCGAAGCTGACGACCAGACTCGAAAGCCGGAAACTATCACTCTCAACGCGACATTTAGTACGAGGAACATGGAATACGACGCAGGATGATCTGCCAAGGCGGAAACGAAGATGAAAAACCGAATTAAAGAATCATTTCGATCTACAGCGTTGCGATTTAAAGAGTTCAAATCGCCCGATCTGAATAGCGAAGAAGGATCGGCGATGGTGATCGCACTGCTCATAATGATACTCCTTATGGGCTTTGTCGCTTTGGCTGTGACCAGAACGACCAGCGAGACGATGGCCTCTGGAAACGACGCGACCGAATCGCGAACATTCGACGCTGCTAACGCCAGTCTCGAGATCATGACGCGAAATTTCGACAAGATCTTTGATATCAAGTTGAACCCAGATCCCGTTGATCTTACCCGTGTTCAATCACAGGAGCCTCCGGGATTTCCGGAATACAGCTTCACCGCAAACGCCACGCAAGGCGGACAAGCGGTCAGACTTACGCGCGGATCACAGTCGGTAGTGATGAAAGGCGGGGCATTTCAGGGATTGAACGCCTATCAGACAGAATGGCAGTTAGACACCACGGCCACACATATTGCAACGGGCGTTCAGGTAGCACTTCGCAGAAAATTCCTTAACAACGAGATCCCGATCTTCCAATTCGGTATTTTTTACGATGACGACATGGAGTTCCACCCGGGTCCGATCTTCAACTTTGGCGGCCGTGTACACTCGAACGGAAACATCTTCCTTTCTGCCGGTTCGGGGCTTTATTTCTCCTCCAAAGTAACCGCGCACAACAATATCTTTACCGACGTAGGTAAGAACGGTAAGCCTTACAGCACCTGGGGTGACCAGGTGTATATCCGCGACGGATCAGGTGTTCCTACTCGTCTGGATCATACGATGGGCAGTGTCCTAACGGCGCCCGTGAACGGTTCGGCCGTGCCGAACTATGCTGCTCCTTTACCCCCGGCACCGACGGCTTACGTCAACGCAAACTGGAGCACCGGCTTGAATTATGCAGGAAGGTTCGACGGAAATCTTCTCGCAAATCAGCAGGAGCTGAAACTTCCTTTGAAGATCAACGCACAGATCAATGGACGCGCTGTCGATCTGGTCGAGCTAGTCAAACGAGGCAAGAATGTAGACACGACGACCGGACGCGGAGACCTTTGGGACGATGGGACGGGAACAGTTGCGGCTCCAAATCTCACGCCGGTTACGGCAACAACCAAAGATGACCCGATCACCGCGGGTGAGCGTTACTATAACAAAACAGGTATTCGTATCTCGCTGGCTGATCAGCAAAAGGAACTACCGGGCTGCGTGACTTCCACCGGAACCGCGGTTGCAGGCTGCGGGATTCGCCTCGACGGTGCTCCGAGCGGCGACGGAACTGATCCGAGCGGACCAACCGTAGCACGCGGCTATCAGCCCGTAACAATGTCGAACGGCTATGCGGCCACCGAGCTTAACGGCGAGCGTTTTTATGTGCCGGGTCGCCAAAACTGGATCAAGATCGAAACGGTCCAGTACAATGCGACTACACAGACCTACGACACACAGGACATTACAGCCGACATTCTTAGCCTGGGTTTGACTGAGCGTCCTCAAGATCTTGGACTCAACAAGTTTCAGGTTATCCAGAACAATTACAACACCAACCCCTTAAATCCTGATAGCCTGTCAGTGATCAAACTCCAGAGATTTTACATGAAGGGAAATTGGCTTTCGGCGACAAACACCGGAGCGGTCGGAAACACCGCTTCGCTTATTGCACCTAACAACTTCATGTCGAATAACGCTAATTTGTGGACGGCCAACGTAACGTACAATTATGTCGAGCCGGCAACGGTCGCGAGCGGAAACTGCAACAACACAGGCAATACTGCCATAAAAGTGAACGGCGGTGTGTTTCCGAATGGTGTGACTGTACCGGTGTCCTGGGCGGATGCTTCGCACAGTACGCCTGACCGCCTCCATTGGAGAAATGCTGTGGTTGGAGCAGCCGCCACGGTGGAGTGTGTCGTACCGTTTCCGATCATGATGTTTGACACACGCGAGGGACTTTATAACGAGACGGCCACAGTCTTTAACAGAGACGGAGCTTACAAGGCAGCCAATGGTGTCTATAACGTTCCCTGGAACGGCGTCATGAGCATGGTCGATATCGACATCGCGAATCTAAAGGCCGTTCTGAGCGGCAATCTCGACGGAAAGTTTCCTGCTTCGGGTACTGCTTTCTCAGCTGCGAATAGCCGTGCTTTGAGGTCATCGGATATCCCAGCAGCAAATGGCTGGGTCGTCTACGTCTCAGATCGCCGGGGCGACCGCGACTTTGACGGCGAATATGATATGGAAGATATATTCGGCGGCAACGACGGTATTCTCCAACTTGGCGAAGACATCAATCATAGTAACTCGCTCCAGGCCGACTATCTTTGTACGGTAGGTGTTGGCGGCATTCTGGGAGCCCAGGAGGCAGTAAAATACTCAGCGACCGGGTTGTTCTCGAATCCTGCCTGTTCCGGCTTTGCGTGGGGATCGTATGTTTCGCCCGATGTCGCATCGTCGTTCGATCATCCTTTTTATCGACGGGGAATCCGCTTGATCAACGGTTCGGACCTGCCCGGCGGATATGACACCACAACCCCGTCCAATACCAAAGGCTTCACTGTTGCGTCGGAAAATGGCGTTTATGTTCAGGGTAATTACAACGCTGTCGGCGATGTGACCGCTGTGGGAAGCCCTTCGGACCCCGTTGATTACGCGCCGCAGGGAGCACGTGACGTGCCGGCCTCGGTCGCAGCGGACGCGGTCACGGTGCTTTCCAATGCCTGGAACGATGGGAACAGTTTCACCGTCCCGTTTGATAGTACCCAGCGTCCTGTCACCTCTCCGGCAGGAACGACGACCACGCGTTTTGCAATGCTCGCGGGCGATTCGATAACTACAATCGATGCTACTCCGAATCAGGGCGGAAACGATACGCGAATGAACGGCGGTGTGCACAACTTCATCCGCTTTCTCGAGCAATGGAACACCCGTCTGAACTACTGCGGATCGTTGATCAACCTCTACAATTCCCATAATAACAACGGGACTTATAAGAACGGTAGCGCAACGGTTTACTCGCCTCCAACCCGTAACTGGGTGTTCGACGCTTCGTTCCTCGACATCAACCGTATCCCGCCGGGAACTCCGTTCTTCCAGCAGATACAAATAACCGGATTCCAAAGAATCAACAATTAATAGGCCTTTCAGGTGGCTTATTGCTCTACGGGTCGGCGATTTCCAGCCGGCCCTTTTTTTGGCAATGAAATACCCGCACACCTGGAACACGTGAGACATATCGAATAGGCGTATCATTATGAAACGTCCGGAACCGTGATTCCTCTCCACGCACATACCATTCCGCATTTTTGAACTTTGGCAATATAATGTCGTATTGAGGAATGGGTGCGGTAAACTGAAGTCTGCCGGACTTTGTGATTGATGCGTGAACTCTCATTGGATAATTGCCGGCTGGATAAGCGGTACGACGTTTTGCGGCATCTCGGGAAAGGGAGTTATGCAGAGATTTACCTCGCGCGCGACATTCTCGCTTCGCCGCGATCTCCTCACAACCTTGTTGTTATCAAAGCTTTAAACGTTTTTCTTCAGGACGACCTCGATGCTGATCTTGAACGTACCCTGGTTGAGAACTTCCAGAATGAAGCTATCGCCCTGGATCGCGTGCGCCATCCAAATATTGTATCTAGGCTAGGCCATGGCACTGCAAGAGATCTGCGCGGTGTTGTATTTCATTACCTTGTTTTGGAGTATCTTTCGGGCGGCGATCTTCTAAAAGTGGTAAAGCAGGAGCCTCTTGAACCGCGACAAGCATTCAAGCATCTGGAGCAGGTGTGCGCCGGGCTGAAACACGCCCACGAGCGCGGAGTAATTCACAGAGACATCAAACCGCAGAATCTTCTGGTCGCGAATGATGGACAAACTGTAAAGATAACGGATTTTGGCGTTGCTCGCTTTTCACATGCCGATTCGCCGATAACGCGGGTCGGTACGAATGTTTATGCTCCGCCCGAGCACAGTCCGGTCTTCTTTGACGGAGCGGGCGTGATGACCGTTGCCAAGCTGACGCCGGCAGCCGACATATACTCACTGGCAAAATCAGCGTACATGCTGGTTACAGCTGAGTCTCCTCGATTTTTCATCAACCAGACTATCACCGATCTGCCGGCGGATTCGCGAAATTTTGATTGGTCGGATGGATTCTTAACAGTCATTAAGAAGGCCACCCAAAGCGACCCGGCCATGCGGCAACAAAACGTTGACGAATTCTGGACGGACCTTGCTGGTGTCAGACGGACGCTGGAGGAGGAAGAGTTTCCAACTTCGATCCGATCAGCAAAAGATGTCTCTCCTCAGGCTCACGTATCGGCCGGATACTCTCCGATCGCTCCGATGGAGCCGAAATTCAATACTTCGAGGGATCTTCAAAACCGGTTTCCCGCACTGGCGGTTGATCCAAGAAAGACCATTAGTACTCAATCCGACCTCGCTCAGTTTGATTTGGAATCAGCCGAGCCGACAGGACCCGGCGTTAGGATGCCTGCAGTGCAGGGAAGTCGGATCGAGTTAACCGTCACCGAAGCGCCAAAAAAGCGCCGAAGGTTCCTTGCGAAAGTTGCCGCATTTATTGTGTTCATTTGCATCTTTGGCGGAATTCTTTACGGAACGCATTCCTATCTGAAGAACTCAGGCCTGCTGCCGGGTATCAAGACGATGAAGCAGCAGACCGCCACTGCTAACTCGGACATTAATCTGCGGCCCGCTCCGAATATAAATAACGATCCGATTGGGTTGGTGACAAAAAACTCAAAGGTCCGGATTGTCAATTCGCAGAATAACTGGTATCAAGTTGATGTGGTTGAGCAGGGGCGGCCCAACGCGAATCAGGCAGCGCTTGGCCGCGGCTGGCTCAACGGAAAATATCTCGATCTCGATTAGGAATCAAGAGGAACAATAATTGAGCGTACTCGACAAAGTTAGACGCTGGATAGATGGCGAAACCGCCGAACTCGTTCTCGAAGAGGCTGCGCGCAACGCTCAGGTAAAACCTCGAAGCCCAGCGGAGGAGTTTATCGTAAAGATCGCTCGCGCCGTTGAAGAAGTGATGCAGCGTGAGCTAGTTCCGCTGCCGCAGGGGACCACGATCATTCCGAGCGAATATGCGATCTTCTTAAGCAACGACGATGATAAGGATTGGCAAGGCGTGAAACGAAAAGGGCTGGAGCAAGGCCTTTATCACATACTTGCGGAACGAGCGAGGGAGATCGCCGGAAAGAAAAAACTCGAAACAAAATCATTTGTGATCGAGCTGCGGGTTGACGGAACCTTGGATAAAGGCGAGGTACGCGTCCAGCACAGTTGGGAGGATTCATCGGGCAATAAAACGGGAGTTCTTGCACGACCCAAACCTGCACCGGAACAAAGTTCGAACTACCAGCCGCCGGCCCAGAATCCTTTCAATCAACCGCAGACCAACAACATTCAACCCGTTCCCCAAACACCGAATTTTGTTCAGAACCAGACGCTTAGCTCGATGTCCCCGCCCCAGCCGGTTCCGCACGGTTCTGTTCAACAAGTGATGCCGCAGCAGCGGGCAGAAGATCAGGAGATCATGACGCATGTCCAGAAGCGGCAGGCCTCCGAACTATATCGGCTTGAGATCTGGCGAAACGGTATTCGCCAAAACGTAGTCCCCATATACCAAAAAGAAGTCGTGATAGGCCGTGGATCGAAATCCAAGCCTGTGGACATTTCTCTTGCGGGTGATGTCGAGATAAGCCGCCGGCACGTAATTCTGATCACGGACGGAGGCGGGAATTACTGGGTGGTAAACGAAGGAAGAAATCCCGCGATGATCAACAACTACGAGCTTGCTCCCGGACAGCGCGTAACTCTTTCACCTGGTACAAACCTCGCCGTCTGCAGTTATGTACTTCGTATTCAACCAAAATGATCAAAGGGGAATCCCCGCTTTTCGATCAAACTTATTAAGTCGTCGACCGTCTGGGTGGATCGCTCGAGTATTTCTTTAGTGTAGCCGTACTTAACTGTCCGCTCCGCGAATTCATCAAGATCGAGAACTTCGTAATTAAGTCCCGAATCCGCAAGGACGTCGATGTCCAGATCAATATAATCTAACACTCCATCCCGCAGCACAGCCGGAGTCGCGAAGTTGCAATAGAAACTTCGCAGCCTACCTTCGGGTTCATGGAATCTGAAAACGTTGTACCATCGATCTGGCCAATAGAACTCGTAGGAGACAGTGCCGCGTCTGATAAAGCCCAGTTTTTTGTGATCTACATCAAAATCGAAGATTCCCTTTGCGACAATGACTCCGTCGCGGTTTTCAATTAATTCGGCAGACCAGCTCTTACCGATCCGTCCATCGAACTTTCGGGAGTTTATTACAATCTCCATGTTCACACCGTAAAAAGCTGGAAGTTATTTCAGATCAAGATCAAAAAAGTGCGGTAGGCTACTGACGCTCTGTCCGGACGATCAGGACTGAACAATGAGCATGATGTACGACCGAGTCGGAAACCGAGCCCAACAGAAGTCTTTCCCAACGATTGTATCCGTGCGAGCCGACAATGATAACATCGGCGCGCATCTCCTCCGCGGTCTCGACAATGCGGCTTTCGGGAGTTCCGAATAAAACCTCTGTTAACACGTTTGCCTCAATGTCAGGGAAATAACTTTTTATCCGGGAACCGGTTTCATCGAGGACTTTTAATGCATTGTCTTTCGCGATCTTTTCAAGCTCGGTTGTATCCGGCAGATAACCGCCGTAAATGTCGATGGGAAGCGGCACCTGCAGATCGATGATCGAGATCACCTTGATTTCGTCCTGGGGCCCGATGGCAAACACCTTTATCGCCTCGGAAGCAGCAACGCCGCTAATGCTACCGTCAGTTGCCAACAAGATCTTCATAAATTCCTCCTTGTGGAGAGCCGATCCTTACAAATCTTAATTCAAACCAAGACGCAAACTAAAGAAAGCACCAGCTATTTGTTCAGGTAATTTCCCAATAGTTTTACAAGAAGCTGGGGAAGTATCAGTCTTTCAGTTTCAGTAAGGTCGGACAAGATGTGATCTTCAATTTCAAGCCACTTTCTCTCGACCTCCGGCCTTACTGCTCGGCCGGCATCGGTCAAAAAAATGCGAGTTGACCGCGCGTCTTCCTCGTAACGTGCCCTCGAGACCAGGCCGCTTTCAACCATTCCCGTTAGGGTTTTGTTAACTGTGGGCGCGGCAAGATTCAGTGCCTCTGCCAGATCGATCTGCCTAAGCCCGTCCTGCTCCCACAATGCAAAAAGCACGAACACCTGCCCTCCGTGCAGGCCAAGATCATCCATCGCTCTTTCCAATAGATTCTTATGCGCTATTGCCAATTTCGCGAGAAGAAATGACGAACTCTCCTTAAAGTCCATAGGGTGTTAACTTAAGCAGGCTAAGTGTTTATAGAAACACTTAGCTCGCTAATTAGCCAGCATTAGCCGGCTAATATGCTACGATTAGCCGGCTAAGCGTTAATCTTAAACGGAAGACCGACGAAACGCAAAACTGTTATAGAATCTATGTTATGGATGAAATTGAAAGACTTAAGTCAGGCCGCAACTTGCTGCTCAAGCTGCATAAATCCCTGGTTGACCACGAACGAAGCAATTACGAGGGCTTCAATGGGCCGACAACGGCGACTGACTTTTTGAATCTTTTACTGAATGACGATGATTTTGAATGGCTGCGGCGTTTCTCCACATTGATCGTGGATATCGACGAGATGTTTGCTCAGAAGGAAGGTTACGCCGGCGATGCAGTTACGGCGCATATTAGCCGTATGCGAAATCTCTTAGCCATGGAGGGCGAAGATGATTATTTTCATGACAAATATAAGTGGGCGTTGCAGAACGATTCGGATGTAGCCGCACTTCATGCAGAGATAAAAAAGACCCTGGAATGAAAACGCGGACCGCAAAAGGCCCGCGTTTTTTCCTGGTTTTTAAAGAATTTAATCCCTACCGCTCTTTTTCCAATCTGAAAGAAATCCCTCTAAGCCTTTGTCGGTCAAAGGATGCTTCACAAGTTGCTGGATGACCTTGAAGGGAATTGTCGCGACATCCGCGCCTGCCAGTGCACAATCAACAATGTGCATAGGATGACGGATCGAAGCTGCCAGCACTTCAGTTCCAAAACCGTAGTTGTCATAGATCGTCACGATATCCTGGATCAACTGCATTCCGTTTGTGGCTACGTCATCAAGCCGTCCGATAAAGGGCGAAATGTATTTTGCCCCGGCTTTTGCAGCCAGCAAAGCCTGCGCCGCGGAAAAGCAAAGGGTAACGTTTACTCCCGTCCCTTCTTCCGTGAGAATTCGCGTGGCCTTTAAGCCATCAAGCGTCAGCGGGCATTTAACTACAACATTGGAAGCGATCTTGGCATATTCACGGCCCTGCTCGAGCATTCCCGCTGTATCGAGCGCGGTTACCTCCGCTGAGACATCACCCTTTACCATCGAGCAGATCTTCGCAATGTGTTCTTTGAAATCCACATTACCTTCCTTGGCGACCAGCGACGGATTTGTTGTCACGCCATCGATCAGGCCGAGCTCGTTCGCTTCCTTGATCTCATCCAAATTTGCTGTATCAATAAAAAATTTCATGTTCTCTCCATTGCACAAGCCCGTTAATAGAGCGGCTCATGAGTTTATCTTCTTGGTACCAAAAACAATATCAGGTTAATAGCGAGAATAACTAAACTAAGAATTCCAAAGATCTTTCGGTCACTCCGGCGAACCACGAACAGGCTTATGGCCGTACCGCTTACTAAAAGTACCAGCCACATAAGGAAGTTCGCCGAAAAAATATAGTCTAGGATCGACGACACATACTGCTTTTCCAGGTATAGCCACTGCCACCAATTGTGTGCTAATGCGATCGCGATGGAAGCATACTCAAAAGCCGGCGTCGGTTTCACCGTCGGCTCCTGGCCCAGGATCGCCTTTTTTGCGACAACAGTTTCGGTCTCGACGGTATTGCGTAGCTTGTTTGCGGCCTCACGCACAGGAGCCAAAGGATATGCGATCGTGGGGGGAGCTGTTTTAGCTGCTTTCGATTCAACCGTAACAGCGGTCGCAGAATCGAAGACGGGGGTCAGCCGAGCACCGTCCTCGAGGCAAAAATCCAATGAGTTCTCGAAACTTCGATTGCACTTCGGGCAGCGTTTCATGCTTTCTCGACCGGATTCCGGAGGACGCCGATGCCTTCGATCTCGACCTCGCAAACGTCACCCGGCTCCATTTTAGAAACGCCTGACGGCGTTCCGGTGGCGATAATATCGCCCTCAACTAGCGTCATCTGATTTGAAATATATCGTATCAGAAAATCGACAGGGAAGACCATTTGTGATGTCCGTCCGTCCTGCTTGATCACGCCGTTGACCCTGGCTGTAACCCGAATATCTGATACGTCGAGCTGCGTTTCGATCACCGGTCCGACCGGGCAAAACGTATCGAAGGATTTGCCACGGGTAAACTGAACGTCTTTACGCTGAATATCTCTCGCCGTCACATCATTGAGGCACGTATAGCCTAATACATATCCGAAGGGATCATTATCGTCATGAAGTCTCTTACAAGTGCGTCCGATAATGACAGCGAGTTCGCCTTCATGCTCGACCTGGCTCGACTGCGGGGGAATTACGATCGCTTCGTCCTGGCGTATCAAGGCCGATGGAGCCTTAAGGAAGAGAAGGGGGTCTTTAGGAACTTCGTTCCCAAGTTCCTTTGCGTGCTCGACATAATTGCGGCCGACGCAAACGATTTTTGTTGGCCGGTTTATTGAATCAAATTCGATTTTCATTTTGTGCGATAAACCTTTAGGGGACGATTTCAGATACTACTTCAGAAGGCTCGCTTACATTTCCATTCTTATCCGTTGCTGTAACGTAGTAGTAATATTTTTTACCTGATTCCACCTTATCGTCCTGGAAGGTTGTTACCGTTAGAGGCTTCGGTGTTAACAACGTCCAGGCTTTCTTATCCTGATTCGCGTCTGTCGATCGATAGATCTTGTATCCGGCAATATCATTTTCCGGATTCGCGGGAAAGAACAGGGAAATCGTCGTTGGCGTAGCAGCGATCGTAAGAGCTGCCGGCGGGGATGGAGGAAAGGTGTCGATGGGGCGCAGCTTAACAATGTTGGACTCAAGACTTTCTGTGGGAACGCCCTCAGAGCCCGCTGAGACGGTTCTCACGAAATAGAAGTAGTCGTTATCAAAGTCGAAAAATCCGTCGGAAAACTTCGTTTCTGCGACTGGTGTTTTGTTTAATAGTGTCGCCGCTTCCTTGTCACTCTTTGAACGATAGACGTTATATCCAAGAATATTTGGCGGCTTCGTTCCGTTAATGTTTGCCTCGGGGGGCGTCCAACTCAGATGGATCGCATCTTGTGTAACCTGTGTCTTAAGGTCAGTCGGATTTGCCGCAACATTTGCGGCCGGCTCAACAAGCAGGAAATTGGAGAATGCAGCCTTTTGTCCCGATGAATTCACGAGCCTGACCGCGTATCGCAGGCGAGCGGCTTGGCCCGCAAATTCAAGCTGATCAGAATATGAGATCGTTTTTCGCTCAAAATCAGCATCAGTGATCCTTATCGATGCGATGATCAAACTCCGTGCTGCAAATTCTTCTTCAGACATTGAAAGCGGGGAATTGAGCGGCTCGGCTAAACGATAGATATCCGCGCGGCTTATATTCTGAACACTCTTCGAAGGCGCGTTTTTTGCCGGCATCTTCCACGACAACAAAACGCTTCCTCCGCGCTGAAATCCACTGACCTCAACTCTTTGTAAAACTCTCTCAACAGGAGGCTGCGGAGGACGTCGCTTTCCACAGCTTAAGCTCAGGGCAAAAGAAAGCGTTAAAAGCATTGTCAGTGCTTTAAGTGCTTTTTGCTTAAGATTGATTTTTAAATTGAAATGCTTAAGTAGAAAAGCTTTTAACATTTATTTAATTAGAGGACGTACTGGCGCAGGTTCTGGTCTTTAATCAAAGTGCTTAATCTCTCTTCTACGTATGTCGCATCGATTCGCTGGTGCTTAACCTCGAGTTCGGAGCCCATAAAGCTGATTTCTTCGAGCAGCTTTTCAAGGAGAGTGTGAAGGCGTCGGGCCCCAATGTTTTCGGTCGATCGATTGATCTCTTCCGTCATCTGAGCGATCTTATCAATTGCATCCTCGGTGAACGTGAGCTCAATTCCCTCTGTCTTAAGCAGTGCCTGATATTGCTTAATCAATGAGTTCTTGGGCTGAGTAAGAATGCGTTTAAGGTCATCGATCGTTAAAGATTCTAGCTCTACCCGGATTGGAAATCGTCCTTGAAGTTCCGGGATCAGATCCGATGGTTTCGAAACATGAAAGGCCCCGGCGGCGATAAACAGAATATGTTCAGTGTTTACCATCCCATACCGAGTATTTACATTAGTTCCTTCCACTATCGGAAGCAGATCCCGCTGAACACCTTCACGCGATACATCGGGGTTTCCACCGCCTGACTCGCGGCCGGCGATCTTGTCGATCTCGTCAAGGAAGATAATTCCTGATGATTGGATCTTGTCTATTGCCTTGCGGGTGATCTGGTCCATATCTACCAGGCTTTCCTGCTCGTCCCGGAGCATGTACTCTTTTGCTTCGCCGATCTTCATTTTCTTGCGAACAGTTTTGCTTGGGAAGAGATTGCCGAACATATCCTTGAGATTAACTCCCATCTCCTCCATTCCCTGTCCGCCGACGAAGTCGATCGTAGCAGCCCCGCCCCGCTCCTGCGTGTCAAAGTCAATGAGTCGGTCATCCAGATCTCCACGGCGCAACTGTTCGCGTAATTTTTCGCGGGTGCGGTTTTGAGCTTTTTCAGTGGACTCTCCGGCTTCGCCTTCCGATTGCGTCTGATAATGCAGCCCGGCAGGCGGTAGCAGTATATCAAGAAGCTTTTCCTCAACATTCTCCTTAGCCCGCTGCAGAATCTCTTCAAATGCCGCTTGCTTGGTCATGTCAATCGCGACGTCAGCGAGTTCGCGGATCATGCTTTCAACATCGCGGCCTACATAGCCGACCTCAGTGAATTTAGATGCTTCTATCTTGATAAAGGGAGAGTTAGCGAGGCGAGCCAAGCGGCGAGCTATCTCTGTCTTTCCGACGCCTGTTGTCCCGATCATCAGAATGTTTTTTGGCAGGACGTCTTCGGCGATCTCGGGCGGAAGCTTTTGCCGGCGAATGCGATTGCGAAGCGCAACCGCGACCGCCTTTTTAGCATCCAGCTGACCAACGACGTACTTATCTAACTCCGCGACGATCTCGCGAGGTGTCAGATCGTCGAGAATCGGTTTGGCCGTTGCGGCTGATGTTTCTCCACCCAAATAGATTGCCATGGATGTATTAAAGCTCCTCGACGACGATATCGGAATTGGTATAGATACAAATCTCGCCTGCGATCCGTAGTGCTTCTTCAGAGATCTCCCGTGCGGTCATTTGCGTATGTTTGACCAAAGCTCTCGCCGCCGCCAGCGCGTACATACTTCCCGAACCAACCGCCAAAAGTCCTTCGTCAGACGAGATCACATCGCCTTTCCCTGAGATAAGAAAAGCGTCTTTGCTGTCGGCCACGATGAGCAGAGCCTCCAGGTTGCGAAGGTATTTGTCGGTTCTCCAATCCTTGCTTAGTTCTATCGCAGCTCGTTCCAGCTGTCCCTGAAATTGTTCAAGCTTAGTCTCGAATCTGCTGAGAAGTGAGAATGCATCTGCCGTCGAACCCGCAAAGCCTGCCAGGATATTGCCGTGTGCGAGCCGACGAACCTTCCTGGCATTTCCTTTGATCACAGTTTCACCTAGCGTGACTTGTCCATCGCCTGCCATCGCCGTCTTTCCCTCGCGAGTAACAAGCAGCACGGTTGTCGAGCGGATTCGCTCCGAGTTTTCACCTGAACGCATAAAAACAAGATGATAAAGGTTTAATTTCAAATGCTCAAATTGACATTTCGACGCTATATATCTGAACATAAAATGTTTTATGAGCAGACGTCCACGTATTGGTCTCACCATGCGCCTAGAGTTCGCAACTCGCAGGTTTTATCTGGGCCGCGATTATTCCGAAGCTGTCGAAGCGGCCGGCGGTGTGCCGGTTCACCTAAGTCTTTTTCCCGAGGGAGACTACATTCAATCCGCAGTTGAAGGGCTTGATGGAATTCTGCTTCCCGGGTGCGATTCAGACATGGATCCGCATTTGTATGGCGAGGAGCCGCACCAAAAACTCGGCCCTGTCGTTCCGGAAAAAGACAAAACGGATTTGATGGTATTGGCCGAAGCAGAGCGGCTGAATTTGCCTGTGCTCGCAATTTGCTATGGGATGCAGTCACTGAATGTATCGCGCGGCGGTACGCTGATCCAGGACATAGAATCCCAGGTTGAAAACTGTATAAAGCATGACCAGGGTGTTCCACGTGATAGACACTCTCACGGAGTCGAAATCGAGGAAGGCAGTTTTCTCTCAGGCCTTCCTTCTTTTGAAGAGTCATCTGGAACACTTCGAGTGAACTCTCATCATCATCAAGCCGTAAAAGCTGTAGGAGAGAATTTGCGTGCGACCAGTTGGGCAAAGGACGGGGTTATCGAAAGCATCGAAGATATACGGTCCGACCGATTTGTGGTTGGGGTTCAGTGGCATCCGGAACTTGCTTGGTCTCAAGATCGATTGTCCCAGAGCATTTTTGGTGCGTTCGTGAACTACTGCAAGAGTCGGAACGGCGACCGTTAATGTTTTATGTGAGATCGGTAAAGCCTTTATCGGGTAACGTTTACATGGCGGACTCTAGAGTTTGAACTTGGGAAAGACAATCACTCTAAAGTTGTTCATTAAGTCACCTAAAGTAAAACATTTGAAAGGATGCAACTCAATTCAAGCCATAGTTTATAATCAAGTTTTTAAGGTTTTATCTCGCGGTAGGCGAGCTGACAGTTAAAGTCATTTTGCAGGGTATTTTTATTATTAGAAATGGATAATCCAGTACTATTAGGCATCATTTCATGGATAGTGCCGGGAGCCGGTCACTTGATCCAGAAGCGTTGGGGACGCGGAGCTATTATTGCCGGTGTCATTTGGACCATGTTCATCGTCGCGATTCTAGGAGGCGGAGCATACTATCCCGGTTTTGATTTTAAGGACGGAGCTCTGCTGTACCTCCTGAATATATTTGCCAGATGCGGGAATGGCCTGGGAGCAGTTGTGAGTTATGTCATCGCGGCGACCCCGTCGCCGCATGTGGCCGCTTTGGCGACATTCGAATACGCAGGCCGTTTCCTGGAGACGGCCGGACTGCTCAACTATCTGGCCGCTCTTGATGCGGTTGATATAGCACTCGGGAGGAAGAAATGATTCATTTCATTTATCTGATTGCTTTCGCCGCCTTTGTGTCGATCGCTTTCGGCGTACTGACGACGGGCACGCCCAGGGAGCGAATGTGGTATTCGGGAAAAACCTTCCTTCAGTTCATGGTTGTTAGCTTGATACTCGCCTGGCTTCTTTATTTTATCCCTTGGTGATCCGATGTCCCTTTTAGAAACTGAGGGCCTCGTGCTCAAGACCTACAACTTAGCCGAGGCCGATAGGATAGTTGTATTTCTCACTCACGGACATGGCCTTGTGCGAGGTGTGGCAAAGGGAGCAAAACGCCTAAAAAGCAAGTTCGGTAGCAGCCTGGAACCGTACACCGTCGTCAAACTCGCATATATTCAGAAAGAAGGCGTAGAACTAGTTTCCATTCAACACGTCGAACTTGTGCAATCGTATTTTGCATTTGCATCCGAGGCTGGATTTCAGCATCGCTTTGCATACCTGATGGATCTCCTTACCGCGATCATTGCGCCAAATGATCCTAGTGACGACCTTTACCGGATGGTAAAGGCGTGTTTCAATGCAGCCGCGGAAACCCCGGACAGCTTGGATCGGGTCGGCCTCTATTTTGAAGTATGGTTATTGCGGTTGGGCGGTTACTTACCTGACTGGAACCGATGTGAACATTGCCGACGTTTGTTTGATTCGAATGAAGTGGCTTGCCTACAGGTCAATTTCCAGCTGCAGTGTCTTAGCTGCACGAAGGCGAGAACATCAAGTGTAGTCAGTCCAGCGGCTCGAGATTTGTTAGGCAGCATTCAGAAACTCTCTCCGCTTCGTTTCGCTCAATCTGCTTCAAATATTCAAAACGAAATTCACGATCTCTCGCCGATCCTGCGCCGCATTTTTGCAACAGCGACAGGGCGTGATGTAATGGTCGGAAGAGATCGCACGACCGCGAATTAGAGAATGAAGAAGATTACCGGGCTGATTTCCAGATACTTATTACAGTCCATTCTGCCGTACTTTATTTTCTCGTGGCTTCTGCTGACTGTAATTCTTTTTGCCCAACAAGCGACCCGTTACGCCGATATTTTTTTCAGCGTCAATGTTCCGCCGGGGCTGATCTGGCAGCTTACGTTAGCGTTAATACCGAATGTAATTGCATTTACCTGTCCGATGGCAATTCTGGTCGGAACGATCATCGGGCTTTCGAAAATGCAGGGCGACAGCGAACTGATCGCGATTCGCGCTGCCGGCGTCGGTAACATTCAGATCACGATTCCAATTGTAGTACTTGGGATCCTCCTCTCCGTCTTCGCTTTCTTCGTAAATCTAAAAGGAGTGCCGTTCGCTGCCCGGATGGTTCGCGGAGCAGCTCTTCAAACAGCCATCAAGAAACTCGAGTCACCAATCGAACCGGGAGTTTTCAATACGGAGATCGCGGGCTATACGATCTATGTAAAGGGTGGCGACCTTCAAAACGGAACCTGGAAAAACATATTTATCTACAACGAAGACGACGCAAACGGATTGGTGCGTCTGATAACGTCATCCAACGGCCGCCTTGATGTAACCGGTGAGGCTTCAGAACTCGTACTTGAGAATGCTACGGTATCGAGCTTTCCAAAGCAGTCGGGCGAGGGAAAGTTCATTTCCGAAAACATCGGCGACGTACGATTGGCCATAAAAACGAAACGGGCTGAATTAATTGAAAAGTTAAGCTCGTCCGAACACACGCCGGAAGAACTTGGCCTTGACGAACTTTCTCAATACGCTCAGTCGAAAGAGGGCAGTGATCGGATCGAAGCGCAAATATTATGGCAGCGGAGGATAATCCTCTCGATCACGCCGCTGTTATTCTGTTTGCTCGGTTCGGCAATGATACTGAGGTTCAATCGGGGAGGCCGTGGATTCGGGATCTTTCTCGCTTTAGTGGGTTTGATCGGGTATTACTTGTTTGCATTTCTCGGAGAACAACTCGCTAGAACATCTCGGATCTCTGTTTTGACCGGCGGATTGATCCCAATAACGGTTAGCTCTCTTGTGATCCTTTGGTTCAGTCTGGGGCGCAGGGTCGATTTCTGGACTAGTTGGATCGATAAGATAAAGAGACTCGGACAGCATTTCAGTCGAGCATCGGGGCGGATACAAACCAAAAGCCTATTTGCGGATTTCACTGCCGGTCTGCGGGACCTCGATTTGATCATTAATCTTCTTAAGTATTTTTTCCTAACGCTCGCTTTTCTCACGGCAGTGTTCGTGATTTTTACAGCTTTCGAGCTCTGGAAATTTGCCGGAACAACAGAGGGTGGCGTGCGGCTGCTTTTTGAGTATCTATTCTTCCTGCTGCCTTTTATCTATCTTCAACTTGCTCCGTCTGCGGCTATGATCGCGGTGCTAGCCAC
>Ga0207711_10001577_pt1 | contig 21052 bp, 17 predicted proteins | sample KBSS34metaG_FD_184401 | JGI IMG/M metagenome (GOLD analysis project Ga0207711, IMG submission 184401) | Switchgrass rhizosphere microbial communities from Kellogg Biological Station, Michigan, USA - KBS S3-4 metaG (SPAdes) (version 2) | ecosystem: Host-associated > Plants > Roots > Rhizosphere...
CCTGCCGTACACGAGGTGGTTCCAGTACGACCCGGACCTGCAGAGCTCTGCGCCGATCCAGCAGGCGATGATCCGCGAGCTCGAGGCCTCGGGGAGCCGCTCCGCCGTCGTCTGGCGCTCCGAGAGTTACTACTTCGATCCGCCGCCTCCGAGGGCCGCGGTTCGGTCGCGCTTCGACGCGTACGTCGACCGCGTCTACGGCAACGTCGTCGCGCGCTTCGGGAGCTACGAGGTCCGGACGAGGGACTAGACGCTCAGGAGCCGGCTTCGCCGGGCGCCGGCGCGGGACCGCCGCCGTCGAGCACGCGGACGATCGCCTCGGGATACACCCGGTGCTCCTCCTCCAGGATGCGCGCCGAGAGCGTGCCGACCGTATCGCCCGGACGGATCGGGACGCGGCGCTGGAGGATCACCGGGCCGGTGTCCGTGCCCTCGTCGACGAGGTGCACGGTGCAGCCCGACTCGAGCTCTCCGGCCTCGAGCGCGCGGCGCTGGACGTTGAGACCCGGGAACTTCGGCAAGAGCGACGGATGGATGTTGAGGATCCGTCCGCGATGGCGCGCGATGAAGTCCGGCGACAGCAGCCGCATGTAGCCCGCGAGGCAGATCAGGTCGGGATGCGCCGCGTCCAGGATCGCGAGGATCTCCCGCTCGTGCTCCCGGCGAGGTCGCGGGCCGCGCGGAACGGGGAAGGCCGGCAGCCCGCGCTCGACGGCGCGGAGCAGACCCGGCGCGTCGGGGACGTCGGAGATCACGGCGACGATCTCGGCGTCCGGGATGCGTCCGTCCGCGATCGCGTCGGCGATCGCCTCGAAGTTCGAGCCGCGGCCCGAGAGCAGGACGGCAAGTCGTCGCCGCGTCATGGCGCCCCTCCCGCGGGAGCCGCCCGGCGGTAGAGGCTCCCGCCCGGCGAAGTCGCGACGAGACGATTGTGGGTCTCGATCCACTCCGCGAGCCGGACCCCGAAACCCTGCCCGAACGGCGCGACGCCGTATTCCCAGTTCGTGCGCCGGAAGACGACGATGAGATCCGGCGGATCCTTCTCGAATTTCCGGATGAGCTCGCTTTCGGCGCCGGCGTCCAGCCATCCCGGCATCATCGTCACGAACGGAGAGACGCTGCGCGCTCGAAAGAGCGCGTCGACGGCGTTGACCTCCGGCACGACGAGGACGCGCTCGCCCGGGCGGAGCTCCCGGCCCGCGCGCTCGTAGAGATCCGCCCGGCCCCGATCCGCCCAGATGCGCCCCCGGGGCGTGTCGATCGGACGATGGCCGGGCGAGCGGAGGCTGATGATGCCGATCGCGGCGCCCAGACTCACGACCGGCAGGAGCACGACCGCCCAGACGCGCCGCGTGAGGCGCGAGGCGGAGTCTCCGCCGCCGGGCTCGCCCGCCGGCGGCCAGACCTCCGGGAGGAACACGAAGAGGAACAGGAGCAGCGCGAGCGCGCCGGGGACGTGCGAGACGCCGGCGTACGGATTGGCGATGTCGCCGGAGAAGGCGCTGCGTGCGCCGACGAGACCCGCGAACACGCCGAAGGCGACGAGGAAGTCGCGGTGAGCGCGCCGGCGGTCGGCGAAGGCCCAGACCGCGACGGTGAAGCCCAGGATCATCCAGAGGTGGAGGAAGCCGAGGTTGCGCCGGAGCAGGCCTCCATCGCGGAGGTCCCAGGCGAGCAGCGCCGCGAAGACTACGACGACCGGCACCCAGCGGCGAGGCCGCCGGTCTCGCGCGAGGAGCAGGCCGATCAGCGCGAAGAGGCTGGCGGCGAGCCCGAGACCGCGCACGGAATCGAGGAGGCGCGCCGGCAGTCCGGGAGCGATCCCGGCGATCAGCCGGAAGAGCCGATTCCAGGAGGGCGGCGGTGCGGCGAGCGGCCAGAAGTGGCTGTCGCGCCGCAGGGACTCGAGCGGCGCGCTCGTCAACACGAACAGCACGCCGGCCGCGGCGACCGCGGCGAAGCCCGCGAGGCACCGCGGGAGCCAGGTCCGCTGCCCGCGAGGGTGCGCCAGGGCCGACACCGCGAGCGCGGCGGCGGCCGAGAGCCCGATTTCCTGCTTGGAACAGAACGCGAGACCGCAGAGGAGGCCGGCGACCCAGCCGCGCCAGCCGCGCGCCTCGCCTTCTTCGGGTGAACGGATGACGAGGAGCGCTCCCAGCGCGAAGCACAACGCGTGGACGGCCGCGGGCGAATAGGGATAGACGAGCCGTCCGAGGCCCGGCGCGAAGAGGCCGACGCCCAGCAGGATCGCGGCGAGGACGAGCCGCTCGAGAGCCGAGAGAAACGGGCGCGCCAGGCGCAGCAAGAGCAACGCGGCGACGACCGCCGGAATCCAGCTCAGGAGGAGGATCGCCGTCGCCGAGAAGCCGAAGGGCCGCGCGAGCCAGGACACGAGGTACGGCGAGAGCGGGCCGTACTGCAGATAGAGGTCGCGGTAGAGCCGCTCACCCGAGGCCAGGCGCTCGGGCAGCGACCACCAGATGCCGGGATCGCTCGTCGGAGAGAGCCATCGGCCGCCCGCCCAGATCCCCGCCGCGGTGCTCACCAGGACGAGCGCGATCTCGGGGACCCACTCGAGGAGGCGCCTCATCCAATCCAGTTCCAGGTGAAGTAGAGGACCGCGAAGAGTCCCAGCACGACCGCGAGGAACGCCTCGACCGCGCGCGCCGCCGACGGCCGGCGGCGCAGCAGGGCTCCGGCCGTCAGGAAGACGGGAAACGCGGCGAGCGCGAGCCGCGAGAAGGAGAAGAGCGAGGTCCAGAGCGGCAGCAGCGTGGCGGCCAGGCCGTACACCGCGATCGGCAGCGGCAGGTAGCGGAACGCGAGGAGACCCAGTGCGACGAAGAGGACGGCGGCGGTCAGCTCCACGTACGAATGGCGGGTCGCCATGAGCGACCAGGGCCCGCCGGCGAGCTCGTGGACGATGGCCGGCGGCCAGCCCATCCCGCCGCGCCAGGTGGCCTGGCGGTGGAACGGCGCGAACGGATCGCCGAAGGCGGCGCCGCAGTAGGCAAGGAACGCCGCCATGCCGAGGATCGGCAGGAATCCGGCGAGGAGTCCCCAGCTCCCCGCGGACTTCGCCGACGAGGGATTCGCCCGCCGCGTCTTCCACCACTGGAGCCAGAGCGCCGGCGCGAGCAGCACGCCCGTCGGACGGGTCAGCGCCGAGAGAAACCCGAAGACTCCCGCCGCGCCGAGGCGCCCGTCGAGCGCGAGGGCCAGACACGCGAGCGAGAGCGCGAGCCCGAGCGAGTCCGAGTACGGCGCCGAGAGGAAGAACGCCGGCGGGTACAGGAGGAGCAGCGTTCCGGCGGCGACCGCCGCCTCGTCCCCGACGAGCTTCCGCGCCATCCGCACGAGGAGCCCCAGCGACAGGAGCAGCGACGCGTTGGCGATCAGGAGCCCGGCCCGAAGCGGCGACCCGACGAGCCAGCCCACGACGCGCATCAGGAGCGGCATGAGCGGGTAGAAGCCGGTCGCGGGCGGCTCGCCCGAGCGGCCGGGCAGGTCGTCGACGCCGTAGCGGCCGGCGTAGCCGAGCTCCGCGATGCGCGCGTACCAGAGCGCGTCCCACCGCGCCCACACCGCGATCCCCGACGGCTCCGCGTGCTTCGACTGCGGGGGGACGGCCTGGTCCGCGGCCACCGGCGGCTCGCGCCAGCGGTCCCCCGCGGCCACGGGCACGGCGAAGGCGGAGTTGTGGTCGCGGTTGTAGGAGTTGAGCGGGAAGTACCGCAGGGCGACCAGCGCGATCAGGACCAGGGCGACCCGGGACCCGACGAAGACCGCGGCGACGGCGCGGAAGCCCTCGACCCGCCGTCCCCCGAGATCCATCGGCCTCGCTCTCGCCGTCGCCTACGTCGCTTCGGGCTCGACGACGACGCGGCGGCTTCCCTTCCCCCGCACGTTGCCGACCGCGTTCCAGTTCACGTTCGCGTCCCGCCAGAGCTGCGCGACCCGCCCGAGGTCCGCGGGCGCGACGAAGACGACCATGCCGACCCCCATGTTGAAGACGCGGTGCATCTCCTCGAACGACACGCGCCCCTCGCGGGCGATGACCTCGAAGACCGGCGGCACGGCCCAGGAGCCCGACTTGATCACGACGTCGAGCCCCTCCGGCAGCACGCGCGGGATGTTGTCGTAGAAGCCGCCGCCCGTGAGGTGCGCCATGCCGTGGACGAGGCCGGCGTCGAGAAGAGTCTCCATCGGGCGCAGGTAGGAGAGGTGCGGGTCGAGCAGCACGTCGCCGACCGCGCGGCCGCCGAGCTCCGCGACGCGCTCCGTGGGCTTGAGCCCCATCGTCTCGAAGAACACCTTGCGCGCGAGCGTGTAGCCGTTGGTCTGGAGCCCGACCGACGGCAGGCCCACCACGACGTCGCCCTCGGCGATGCGGGAGCCGTCGAGGATCCGGTCGCGGTCCACGACGCCGACGATGGTGCCGGCGACGTCGTACTCGCCGGCCGCGTAGAAGCCCGGCATCTCCGCGGTCTCGCCGCCGAGGAGCGCGGTCCCGTTCTCGCGGCAGGCGCGGGCGATCCCCTCGATGATGCTCCCGATCACGCCCGACTCGACCTTGCCCGTCGCGATGTAGTCCAGGAAGAAGAGCGGCCGCGCGCCCTGCACCAGGATGTCGTTCACGCAGTGGTTGACGAGATCGCCTCCGCAGGTGTCGTGGCGGTCCATCGCGATCGCGATCTTGAGCTTGGTCCCGACGCCGTCCGTCGAGCCCACGAGGACGGGCTCCTTGTAGGCGGAGAAGTCGGGCCGGAAGAGTCCGCCGAAGCCGCCGACGTCTCCCAGGACGGCCGGCGTGAACGTGGAGCGGATGGCCGTCCTGGCGCGCGCCAGCGCGGCGGCCTTCGCGTCGATGTCGACGCCCGCGTCGGCGTATCGGGAGTCCTTCAAGCGTCGCGATTATAAGGGGGCGATCGCGGCGTTTCCGCGCCGCCGCGCCCTCGGGTCACAGCCACCGCTTGCGCAGCGCCCAGAGATACCAGCGCAGGTAGTGCGGCAGCCACGAGAACAGGCGGAAGCGGCTCTCTCCCTCGGTGCGGTCGCGCCAGATCGCCGGGACCTCCTCCACGCGCCCGCCGCCGAAGTGGGCCTTCACGGTGAGCTCGATGGCGAGGGCGAACCCGGCCGCGCTCTCGATCGGCGTCCGCCGGAGGAAATCGCGGCGGTACGCCTTGAAGCTGTTGGTGGGGTCGCGCGTCGGCAGCCCGGACAGCGCGTGCAGCGACAGCCCCGCGGCGCGGCTCAGGAACGACTTCAGCGGCGGTCCGCCGATCTGTCGGCCGCCCGGCATGTAGCGGCTGCCGCACACGACGTCGGCGCCCCCCTCGACCCGCGACACCATCTCCTCGAGGCGCGAGAAGTCGTCCGAGAGATCGGCCATCGTCACGACGACGACCGGCGCGGCGGCCGCGCGCATCCCCGCCTCGATCGCGAACCGCACGCCCCGGCCCAGGGAGTTCAGGACCGGCCGCACCACGGCCGGGCGATCCGACGGCGCGAGGCGCTCGAGCGCGGGCAGCGTGTCGTCCTCCGGGAAGTCGTGGCAGATCAGGAGCTCGTACCCGGGCGGCGCCTGCGTCCGGACGGCCCGGCAGAGCTCTCCGATGTTCTTCCCCTCGTTGTAGACCGGGACGACGAGGGAATAGCGAAGCGCCGAGCCTCGCTCGTCCCCGCTCAGAGGCGTCCCTCCGCGATCTCCCGCCGGATCCAGGGGATGACCTCGTCGAGCGTCTGATCGAGCGTGGTCGTCGCCTCGAAGCCCAGGACGCGGCGGGCCTTGGAGACGTCGGGGACACGCCGCTGCACGTCGTGCGGATACGGCGCGTCGCTCTCGAAGCGGAGCGGCTTCGAGCCGTGGATCTTGCGCCAGATCTGCTCCGCGAGCTCACGGACGGAAGTCGGCGTCGCCGTCGAGAGGTTGAAGTCCTCGTTGCGCGCGGCGGGATGGAACATGGCCGTCACGATCCCGCGCGCGAGGTCGCCGCCGTACGTGTAGCAGCGGACCTGGTCCCCCGAGCCGAGGATGCGGAGCGGATCCTGGCCCTTCAGGACCTTCTGGACGAGGTCGGGCACGACGTGGCTCATCGCGAGCTTCACGTTGCCGCTCGGGATCTCGCGCCCGCCGAGCGCGCGGGTCTCCCCGACTCCGACGCAGTTGAACGGCCGGCAGATCGTGTACGGCAGCCCGTACTGCTCCCACGCGCCGCGCGCGAAGTACTCGCACGCGAGCTTCTGGAACCCGTACGTGCTGGTGGGGGGCGGCGCCTCGGCCAGGTGGGACTCGGGCGTCGGGAAGACGGTCGCGTTCTCGAAGACCATGCTGCTCGACAGCACCGTCATCTTGACGAGACGGCCCTCGCGCGCCGCGGCGATTCCCGCGTCGAAGCTCGCCGCGATGATCCGCTCGTTCTCCGCCAGAAGGTCGTAGGCGTACTCGTGGAAGTACGAGATCCCGCCGATGCGGGCGGCGCAGGCCACGAAGTGGTCGCACTCCCGCGCGAGCCGCGTCAGGAGCGCCACGTCCCGGGCGTCGCCCTCGACGAACGTGTAGCCGGAATCGTCCTGATAGCTCTTCTCGACCGGGCCGTACTTCGAGTAGTTGTCGACGCCTACGACCGAGTGGCCCTGGTCGAGCAGCTCCTGGACCAGGTATCCGGCGATGAATCCGGCGGAGCCGGTGACGAGGACTCTCACGGCCGGCGGTTCAGGGCGCCGGCTTCGCGCTGGAGGCGCAGTTCCAGACGTCGTAGAGGACCTTGCCCTCCGGAACCCGCAGCCCGCGGTACGCGCGGTGCGGCGTCGCGAGGAAGAGCACGTCGGCCTCGGCGAGGACGCGCTCGACGGGCACGAGCGTCGGGTCCGGGACGTAGGGGTCGGTACAGAGGACCCTGCGGGTCTCGAGCTTCAGGAGGTTCTTCAGCTTGTAGCTCAGGGAGTCGCGCGGGTCGTCGCTCTCGGCCTTGAACGCCATCCCGAGGACGCCCGCGACCTTCTGCGAGAGGTCCCCGTCGGCGCGCGCGAGCTCGACGAGGCGGGCCGGAAGACCCTCGTTGATCAGCATCGCCGAGTGCCCCAGCGGGAACGAGTCGCGGCTGAACGCGGCGAGCTGCATCGTGTCCTTGAGCAGGCACGGCCCCGCGGCGAACCCGGGGCCCGGCAAGAACGCCATCCGCGGGTAGTTGTGCCGGCAGCCGTGGAGGATGCGGTCGAAGTCGAGCCCGTGCTGCTTGGCGATCGTGTAGAACTGATTGGCGATCGCGAACTGGATGTAGCGCGTCGCGTTCGTCATGAGCTTGCAGAGCTCCGCCTCCATGGGCGTCATCTCGATGAACTCCTGGACGAAGCGGCCGAAGAGCTCGCGGACGGCCCGGAGCGTCGCGGGGTCGAACGCGCTCACGATCTGCGGCAGCTGGCGGATCTCTCGGAGGCTGTGGCCCTGCGCGACGCGTTCGGGGCAGAAGGCCACCGGGATGTCGAGCCCGCGCGCGGCGAGGTTCTTCTGGATGTGCTCGCTGATGCCGGGGAAGATCGTGCTGCGCAGGATGAGGATCTGCCCGTCGCGCAGGTAGCCCGCGCACGCCTCGATGGCGCGGTCCATCCCGGTGAAGCTCGGCGTCAGGTGCTGGTCGACCGGGGTGCCGATCACGAGCACGAGGAACCGGCAGTCCCTCATGTGATCGGGGGACGGCGTGACCTCGAGCCGTCCGCCGTCGAGCACCTTGCGCAGGAGCTCGGGCGCGCCCTCCTCCGCGAACGGCATCACGCCGCGGCGGATCGTCTCGACGGTCTGTGCGTTGGTGTCGTAGATGACGGTCTTGAACCCGGAGTCGGCGAAGGTCATCGCGAGCGGCAGGCCGACGTGGCCGCCTCCTCCGATCACGCACACGTCCCGCGGAAAGACCGACGCGCTTGTCATCGCGCCAGTGTAAAACAACTCGGATTCACGGCCGAGGCGCCCGCGGAAGGAAGAGCGAGAGCTCGGGATGCGCGGCCTCGCGCCCCGCGTGACCCGCCGGATCGCCGACGCGCGCCGAAACGCAGTTCGCATCGATCCACGCCGTGACGCCGCGTCCGTAGTCCGACCCGAAGAGCCCGCGCGCGTACTCTCCGGTCGGACGCAGCCAGCGGACGATCGCCGGGCGTGTCCGCTCGAGCCCCGCGAGGACCGCGGGCTCGCTCGCGTCGGTGAGGTAGCCCGGGAGATAGAGCTTCTGACGCAGCGGATTGGTCCGGCCCGAGAGGAAGTTCAGGACCTCGCCCTCGGGAAACACGGCGAGGCCCGCGCCCGGCGGCGCGTCCCGGCGGACCGCCTCGGCGATCTCCTCGATCCGCCGGGCGAGCTCGGGCCGCGCGGAGAGCATCCCCCCCGTTCCCCGGATCGCGACGCGGCCGGAGGACTCCGACGCGTACCCCGCGATCCGGCCCGCGAAGGCGAAGACGACCAGCGCACCGGCAGACGCCGCGAACGCCGCGGAGAGCCGCCCGCGCGCCGCCGGCGACGCTTCGCGCGCGGCCGACCGCGCGAGCAGCGCACCGGCGCACGCGAACGTGAAGAGGAGCGGCGGCGCGACATACGGCGCGTCGTCGAGGAAGAAGACCCGACGGTGCAACGCGAGGAGGCCCATCCAGCCGAGCCCGGCCAGGGCCGCTCCTCCGGGCTTGCCCGGGCCGTCCCGCCACCCGGCGATCAGGCCGGCGAGGCAGATCAGCGGGGCGGCGCCGAAGAGGACCGGGCCGGGCACCGCGCCCATCGCCGCGCACAGCGCCGCGACGGCCAGCGCCGCCCCGAGCCCGAGGACGCGCCGGCGAAACGCCTCGCGCTGCGGCGGCGTCTCGCCGCGTCCGAGCGCGACGAGCGCGATCGCGGCGGCGATCCCGAGCCAGACCGCCGCCGAATAGAAGAGGCTCCAGATTCCGGTCCGCCAGGACCGCAGCCCCGCGAGCCCCACGTGTCCGCGCGTCTCCTCGGGAATGTTCCACAGGAAGACGGGCTGGTCCGCGAGCCCCGCCCAGCCGACGCGGAGGAGGAAGAAGCCCCAGGCGCCGCCGAAGACGAGCACGAAGCCCGCCGCCGCCACGGCGAGGTCGCGGAAGGCCTTCCCGCCCGGGCGGCCGGCGCGAAGGAGCACGAGGACCACGGCGGAGAACGCCGCGAGCCCCCACTCGGTCCGACAGAGGCCGGAGAGCGCCGCGAGCGCGCCCGCGGCGAAAGGTCCCCACGCATTCCGGGCTCTGCTCGCGACACCGCGTTCTTGGGCCGCCCCACTCGCGGCCACGATTCCGAGGAGTGCGAACGTCGCGGCGTGCCAGATCCGGAAGCCCATCCCGAGGAGCGCTCCGCCCGCGTTCGGCATGAAGACGAGCGCGGGGATCGCGAGCGCGGTCCAGAGCAGCGCCTGTTCGCGAGCGCCGGTCTCCGCGCCGGCGGCGCGCCGCAGCGCGAGGAACAGCGCGGCGAGGGCCGCGGCCGCGCCGACCGCGCCCGCCGCCACGAGCGTCGTGAAGCTCGAGCCGAGGACGGCGAAAAACGCGGCGTGGAGATAGGGCGTGAACGGCCCGAACCAGTACGCGACGTCGCGGTAAAGCAGCGCGCCGCGCGACAGGGCGTCGGGCACGATCCACTCCCGGCCGGAGTCGATCAGCGGATCCGACCAGAGGCCGCGCGAGACGAGGAAGAGGACGACCGAAGCCGCGGCGACGACAAGGAGAAGCGCCGCGGAACGGATCCTCAAGCCGCGACCGTGGGATGCGGGCTCATGGGCTGGCCGGTTCGCCGTTCTTGTAGATCGCGTCGATGGCGCGGACGTTCTTGACGTCGCGCAGCGGGTCGGCGGTGAGGATCAGGAGGTCCGCCCGCTTGCCGGTCTGGAGCGTGCCGCGATCGGCGTCGAGGCCGAGCGAACGCGCCGCGGTCTGGCTCGCGGCGCGGATCACCTCGAGCGGGGGGACCCCGGCGCGCGCGAGGCAGTCCATCTCGATCGACACGCCGAGGCCGGCGAACGCCCACATGTCCGTGCCGAGCGCGACAGGCACGCCGGCGGCGCGGAGCCGCCGGACGTTGTCCGCCAGCACGGGGAGCCTCCGGCGGATGAACTCGTAGTTCGGATAGCGCTCGCGGTACGTCTCGGCGTAGTCCACGGCGCGGTAGCGCGTCGCGACGTCGGAGGGCAGGCGCCGCAGCGCCATCGGGTCCGAGAGGACGCGCTCCACGAAGTCGCGCGTGTCGGCGAGGAACTCGAAGATGTCGAGCGTCGTGAGATAGAAGACCGGGCGCGCCTTCATCGCGGCGATCGTGGCGTCGTCGAGGGGGTCGATCACCGAGTGCGCGAGCGCCGTGGCCCCGGCCGCGATGGCCGCCTTCGCGTCCTCGAGGTTCGGCGCGTGGACGGTGGCGCGCATCCCCTGGGCCCGCGCCTCGCCAATGAGCGCGTCGAGCACGGCCGGCGACACCTTCACGAGCGCCGGCTTCGGCGAGCGGCACCACGCCATGTCGTCGAGCATGATCTTGATCTCGGCGGATCCGAGCGCCTTCGCCTTGCGGACCGAGGCGCGGGCCGCCTCGGGCGTGGCCGGATAGCGGTCGAGGTTTGCGTCGGGCGGCTCGCCCTGGTCCCACCAGCCGCCCTTCGCCGTGAAGATCGGCGCCGCGGGCGAGACGTCGGGGACGTCGGAGCGCGTCCGCGCATCCGCGGCCGTCTTCTGCGAAGCGGCCGCGTCCTCCGCCATCAGCCGGACCGACGTCACGCCCCACGACAGCATGGTCTTCAGGTCGTCGTCGGACTCGGCGTGGACGTGCGCGTCGATCAGGCCGGGGACGATCCACTTGCCCTCGGCGGCGACGACCTTCGTCCCGGGCGGCAACGCGGCGAGCGCCTTCGGCGTGGCCGCGCCGACCGACGCGACCCGCCCGTCCGTCACGACGATCAGGGAGTTCTCCCGCGCGGGAGCGCCGGTCCCGTCGATGAGGGTCGCGCCCCGGAAGGCGATCGTGGTAGCGAGCAGAAGCGTTCCGCTCACGCGAGGTTTCGCGCTACGTCGCGTCGAGCGCGTGTTCCTTCTCGCGCTCCTCTTCCTCGATCTCGACGGGGTAGATCCCCGTGAAGCAGGCCGTACAGGTCGCCTGCTGCGGGCGCCCGAACGCCGCGAGCATGCCCTCGACCGAGAGGTAGCCCAGGCTGTCGGCCTCGATGAAGTGTTGGATCTCCTCGACCGACTGGTTCGCGGCGATCAGCTCGCCGCGCGTCGGCGTGTCGATCCCGTAGTGGCAGGTGTTCATCGTCGGCGGCGAGGAGACGCGCACGTGCACCTCGCGCGCCCCGGCCTCGCGGAGCATCCGGACGATCTTGCGCGAGGTCGTGCCCCGGACGATCGAGTCGTCGACGAGCACGATGCGCTTGCCTTCCACGATCTCGCGGACCGGGTTGAGCTTGACCTTGACGCCGAAGTGGCGGATCGCCTGCTTGGGCTCGATGAACGTGCGCCCGACGTAGTGATTGCGGACGAGGCCGAGCGCGAACGGGATGCCGCTTTCCTCGGCGTAGCCCAGGGCCGCGTACATGCCCGAGTCGGGCACGGGGACGACGACGTCGGCCTTCGCCGGGTGCTCCCTCGCGAGCTTCCGCCCGAAGCCCTGCCGCGAGGCCGCCACGCTCCGGCCGAAGACCATGGAGTCCGGCCGGGCGAAGTAGACGTGCTCGAACACGCACGGCGTCGAGATCGGGAAGGCGAAGCGGTGCGAGGTGACCGTCCCGTCGAGCGAGAGCTTCACGATCTCCCCCGGCTCGACGTCCCGCTCGTAGCGCGCGCCGATCAGGTCGAACGCGCACGTCTCCGAGGCGACGACGGGCGAGCCCTCGCGCACGCCCAGCGACAGCGGGCGGACCCCGTTGGGGTCGCGCGCCGCGAAGATCCCTTCCTGCGACAGGATCACGATCGAGTAGGCCCCGCGGACCTCCAGGAGGGCCTCCGCGATGGCGCCCGCCAGCGTCGGCGACTTGGACCGGGCGATCAGGTGAAGGATGACCTCCGAGTCGGACGTCGTCGTGAAGAGGGCCCCGCTCGCCTCCAGGGACGAGCGGATCTCCCGCGCGTTCACGAGGTTGCCGTTGTGGCCCAGCGCCAGGGGGCCGCGCCCGGTGGCGAAGACGATGGGCTGGGCGTTGATCAGTAGGGAGGCGCCGGCCGTCGAGTAGCGGACGTGGCCGATCGCGGTCTTCCCGGGCAGGCGCGAGAGGCGGGACTCGTCGAAGACGTCGGCGACGTAGCCCATCTCCCTCTCGACGTGGATCTTGCCCCCGTGGAGCGAGGCGATGCCGGCCGACTCCTGGCCCCTATGCTGCAGGGCGTAGAGGCCCAGGTAGGCGAGATTGGCGGCGTCTTCCGAGTCGCTGACGCCGAAGACGCCGCACTCATCGGAATACCCGGCGCGCTCGACCATGGAAGCTCATCTTAACATTCCAGTCACGCGACTTAATCCCATGCATCGGCCTCCCGCCGGGACGTAATCCGCATCCGCTCCGACTCGTCCAATTCTCCGAGGTGCTCATGCGATTCCCGGTGTCCCGCTCCCGCTCCCGCTCTCGCCTCGCCCGCCTGGCGATCGTCGTCGGCGGGCTCGCGATCGCCTCGCTGATCGTCGCCGCGCTGACGGCGGCGCGCACGGACGCGCTGACTCCGCGCGAGCAGGCGCTCCACGTCTTGAACCGCCTGTCGTTCGGACCGCGTCCCGGCGACGTCGACCGCGTCGTCCGGAGCGGCGTCTCCTCCTACATCGAGGAACAGCTCCATCCCGAGCGCATCCCGGACGGCCGCGTCGAGGCGCGGCTCTCGGCATCGAACTACCCGGCGCTGGCGATGTCGAACGCGCAGATCATCGCCAACTTCGAGGTCCCGCTGCTCGAGGCGCGCCGGAAGATCAAGGCCGAGCGGGCGGCGAACGCCAAGGCCGACGACGGCGAGGCGACCGACGCCGAGGTCGCGAAGGCGCGCGAGCTGATCCCGCCCGAGCAGCGGCCGAAGCGGATCCTGGAGGAGCTCACCGCCGCGCGGATCCTGCGCGCATCCGAGTCCGAACGGCAGCTCAACGAGGTCATGGTCGACTTCTGGATGAACCACTTCAACGTCTACGCCAACAAGGGCCAGGACCGCTTCGCCATCGTCTCCTTCGAGCGCGACACGGTCCGCCCGCACATCTGGGGCACCTTCGAGCAGCTGCTGCAGGCCACGGCCAAGTCGCCGGCGATGCTCTTCTACCTGGACAACGCCCGCTCGGTGGCCGACGAAGATCACCGGCCCTTCCAGCGCTCCCGCGCGGCGAGCGCGGCGGGGACCGCAGGAGCCCCTCGAGGTCTCAACGAGAACTACGCGCGCGAGCTGATGGAGCTGCATACCCTCGGCGTCGACGGCGGCTACACCCAGAAGGACGTCACCGAGCTCGCCCGGATCCTGACGGGCTGGTCCATCGGGCTTCCCCGGAGAGAGGGCGCGCAGGCGGCGGCGGGCGGATACGGCTTCGGCCGTGGCCGCGGAGCGATGATGCGCCCGGCCGAGGCCCCGGGGGAGTTCGTCTTCCGCGCGGCCGCGCACGACGCCGGGACGAAGACGCTTCTCGGGGTCTCGTTCGCGCCGCTCGGCATCGCCGAGGGCGAGCGGGCCATCTCGATGCTCGCGCACCACCCCGCGACGGCTCATCACATCGCCCATCAGCTCTGCCAGCGCCTCGTGGCCGACGATCCGCCGAAGGAGCTCGTGGATCGGGTCGCCCGGCGCTTCCTCGCCAACGGCGGCGACCTGCGCGACACGGTCCGCGCGATCGTCACGTCCCCAGAGTTCTTCGACCCACGGTACTACCGCTCCAAGATCAAGTCGCCGTTCGAGTACGTCGTCTCCGCGCTGCGCGCGGTGGGCGGCGCGACGGACGGCCGGGCGATCGCCTCGAAGATCGCCGACATGGGCGAGCCGCTCTACCTCTGCCAGCCGCCGACCGGCTACTCCGACACCGCGGACGCGTGGGTGTCCTCGGGCTCGCTTCTCGCGCGCCTCAACTTCGCGCTCGCGCTGGCGCAGGGCCGCCTCCCCGGGACGACCGCCGACCCCGGCATCGTCAAGCTCGCGGGCGCGTCGCCGGGACGGGGCGTCGACTCCGCGGCGCACTGGCTGATCGGAACCGACATCTCCGAGGACACGCTCACGACCATTACCCAGCGGGTCGCCGACGGAGGCGAGGGCGCCGAGCCGTCGACGCTCGTCGCCGGACTTCTCCTCGGCAGCCCGGAATTCCAGAGGCAGTAGACATGGCCCCCTTCGACCGCCGCCTGTTCCTGAAGTCTTCGGGTCTCTCGATCATCGCCGGAGGCCTGCTTCCCAACGTCTTCGTCCGCATGGCGCAGGCGAGCACGCTCCCGGGCAACTCCTCGAAGCGCGTCCTCGTCGCGGTCTTTCAGCGCGGCGCCGTGGACGGGTTGAACCTCCTCGTGCCGTACGGCGAGAAGGTCTACTACGACGCCCGCCCGTCGATCGCCGTCCCCCGGCCGGGCTCGGGAGCCGCCAATTCGGCGCTCGACCTCGACGGCTTCTTCGGACTGCACCCGTCCCTCGCGCCGCTGATCCCCCACTTCCGCGACCGCTCCGCGGCGTTCGTCCATGCGGTCGGCAGCCCCGACGCGACGCGCTCGCACTTCGACGCGCAGGACTTCATGGAGTCGGGCACGCCGGGCTCGAAGTCCACGCCGGACGGGTTCCTCGCGCGCGCGCTCGGCGCGCCGAAGACCGGAAGCGCCGGCTCGCCTCTGCGCGCGGTGGCGATGACGCCCGGGATGCCGCGCATCCTGTCGGGCTCCTCCGCGATCGCGATGACGAGCCTGGCGGGATTCGGGATCCGCGCGGGCCAGGCCTCCGAGCCGCTGTCCGAGTCCTTCGAGTCGATGTACGAGGGCGCCGTGGCCGGGACGCTCCAGGCGACCGCGCGCGAGTCCTTCGAGGCCGTGCACCTCGTGCGCTCCGCGGACCCGGCGAACATCCCCGTGGCGAACGGCGCCGCCTATCCGCGCGGACCCCTCGGGAACGCACTCCGACAGATTGCCCAGCTCATCAAGTCCGACGTGGGGCTCGAGGTCGCGTTCACCGACGTGGGCGGCTGGGACACCCACGCCGCGGAGGGCGGCGGCAACGGCCAGCTCGCCAACCGGCTGCGCGACTTCGGACAGGCGATCGCGGCGTTCGCCCAGGACCTGGGCTCGCGCATGGCCGACGTCACGCTCGTGACGATGTCGGAGTTCGGCCGGACCGTCCGCGAGAACGGCAACCGCGGCACGGACCACGGCCACGCCAACGTCATGATGCTGCTCGGCGGCGGCGTCGCGGGCGGCAAGGTCTACGGCAAGTGGCCGGGCCTCGACTCCTCTCACCTCTACGAGAACCGCGACCTCGCGGTGACGACCGACTTCCGCGACGTCTTCGCGGAGGTCCTCGCGAAGCGCCTGCGCGTGACGGCGCTCGACCGAGTCTTCCCGGGCTACGAGTGCGCCGAGGGCAAGCGCCTCGGCGTGATCGCCTAGGACGGCCGACGGACGCGATGCGGGTCGACGATTGGGGCCGCACGCCTCCCGCCGATCGGGTCCTTCCCGAGTCGGGCCAGTTCGTCAACTTCAGCCGCCGCCGGACCCGCTTAGCGATCGCGGCTACCCTGTACCGCTTCCTCGAACGCGTGCGCTTCGTGGTGCCGGTGACGCGCGAGAAGCCGCGTCACCGCAGCCCGTCGACCAGGTAGAGGTCGTCGAGCAGCCGGACGTAGGCGTACACGTAGGACCCGCCGTCCGCCGAGAGAAGCAGCCGGGGGATCCCGTAGACGCCGACGGGATCGGGCGGCAGGATCGCCTTCCAGTGCTCGCGCCGTCCGGTCGCCAGGTCCAGGCGGTCGACCGCGCACGCGGCGCCGTCGCCCCGCGCGAGCACGTAGAGCGAGCGGCCCTCGGGCGAGAAGCGCACGGGCGAGTCTCCGGCGGCCGCTCCGGGGATGGGCTCGGGCTCGCCGCCGCCGCCGCCGTCGACCGGGTACGAAACGAGCGCGCCCCTCGCATCGACCGCCGCGACCCGGAGGCCGTCCGGCGAGACGGCCCACTCCGCGCCCACGTTCTCGGGAGTGATGGCGCGCGGCGCCCCGCCGTCGGCCGGCTGCACGTAGAGCCGCAGCGCGCGCCCCGGCTCGTTGGCGGAGAGGACGAGGCGCTCGCCTCCCGGGAGGAAGGCCGCGCGGAGCACGGCGTCGAAGGCCCCGGTCGGAATCCCTCGCGGCGTGCCCGCGCCGGTCGGCAGCAGCACGAGCTGCGCGGGCTCCGACTGCGGCGTCGACAGCGCCCACCGGCCGTCGGGCGAGAGCGCGAGCGCATGGCCCTCGCCCAGCCGGACCGCGGGCGACTCGTCGGTCGCGCGCAGGTAGACGGCATACGAGGCGCCGCCGCCCTCGCCCGTCTCGTCGAAGAGAACCGTCGTGCCGTCCGCGGTCAGGTCCACGGGCCGGGACCAGTCGTGCCAGGAGAGGTCGCGCTCCGTCTTGTCTCCGGGCGAGACGCCCGCGATGCCCTCGCGCGCGTGCTCCTGGGCCAGGAGGACCCGCCCGTCGCGCGACACGTCGTGCAGCGTGAGCGCGCCCGGGACGCGGAGCACCAGGCGTCGCCGGCCGGAGAGCGAGACCGCATGGAGCGCGCGCGAGCCGCCGACGGAGGCCGCGGTGAACCAGACTTCCCCGCCGTCGGGTGACCACGCGAGGCCGCGCACCGTCGTCCATCCCTGGGACAGGATGCGCGGCACGCCGCCGGCGCCGACGACCGCGACGGAGCCGGCGTCGCTTCCCCGCATCGGATGCTCCAGGAAGGCGACGAGATCGCCGCGCGGCGAGACGCGCGGATGGCTCAGGTAACCCGACGCCGTCTCGTACAGCACGCGGCCGATCGGGAACTCCAGGCGGCTCCTCCCGTCGGCCGTCCGCAGAACGGCGAGGCCGGCGCCGTCCGGCGCGTAGTCGGCGGCCTGCACGCCCTCCATCACCTCCCGCGTCGCGCCGCCGTTGAGGGTCGTGCGCGCGAGAGTTCCCGTCGTCGTGAACGCGCCGGAGGGCCTCGCGTCGAGCGAGACCGCGATCTCTCCCGACGGCGACAGCGCGAGCAGGCTCGCGGGCGGGAGCGGTACCGCCGAGGACTCGGGCGTCTCGGGCCGCGCGCTGTAGACGCGGATGGGGCCGCCGCTCCAGGCGGCGGCGTAGGCCACGGAGCGGGCGTCGGGACCAAACCGTCCCGACCACACCGTGCCGTCCCGGAACGTGAGCCGCTGGAAGGAGGGAGAGCCTCGCGCGGGAACGTTGGCGCCCAGGAAGTACGCCGCCGCGACGAGCCCGGCGACCGCGACGGCGACGGAGCCCGAGAGGCGCAGGCGCGGACGCCGCGGGGCCGCCACGGAGGACCGCGGGCCCTCTCCGGACCGGTCGATCTGCGAGAGGTGATCGCGCACGTTCTGGAGATCGCGCGCCAGGTCCCGCGTCGCGGCGTAGCGCTCCTCCGGGGCCTTCGACAGGCACCGCGCGACGATCCATCGCAGGGGCATCGGGACCTGCGAGTCCACGGCGGCGAGCGGCTCCGGCTCCTCGCGGATGATCGCCGTCAGGGTCTCGGCGCGCGTCGCGCGGTGGAAGGCGCGTTTCCCGCTGACCATCTCGTAGACGACCGCGCCGAATGCGAACTGATCCGACGGGAAGTCCACGCGCTGCCCGCTCGCCTGCTCCGGCGACATGTAACCCGCCGTGCCGACGATCGGGCGCTCACGGTTCTCCTCGGTGAGCGTCGCGTCGCACCGACTCTCCCCCGCGCCGGTCTCTCCGTGGTCGAACTTCGCCAGGCCGAAGTCGAGGATCTTGGCGAATCCCTCCCGGCTCACCATCACGTTCTCGGGCTTGAGGTCGCGGTGGACGATGCCGGCCTCGTGGGCGCGCGCGAGCGCGTCCGCGAGCTGGGCGGCGAGGCCCACCGCCTTGCGGGCCGGCAGCGCTCCGGCGTAGAGCAGCTCGCGGAGCGTCCGTCCCTCGACGAGCTCCATCACGAGAAACGGGCCCTCGCGGGTCTCGCCGATCTCGTGGATCGTGACGATGTTGGGGTGGTTGAGCGCGGAGGCGGCGCGCGCCTCGTCCTCGAAGCGCGCGAGCCGTCCGGGATCCGCGCGGAACGGCACGGGCAGCGCCTTGATCGCGACTTCGCGCTGGAGCCGCGTGTCGCGCGCCCTCCAGACGACGCCCATTCCGCCCGCGCCGAGCGGCGCGAGCAGCTCGTAGGGGCCCAGCCGGGATCCAGCCGACAGCGTCATGCGTTCGAACGCTTTGCGGTCCGCGTTCGACGCGGACCATCAGCAGCATACGGATCCGCCGAGGACCGGTTCCGATGATCCTGACGACCGCGCGAATCCCGAGGATCGCAGCGCGCTTTCCGGGGACGGAGCGGCGCCGGAGTCCTGGCGCGCCGCCCCTACATCTGCGTCTGCGTCGATCCGCCCGCCGCGTAGCGCCGGAACACGAGCGCCGCGGGGCCGACGCGGATCGCGTCGCCGTCGCGCAGCGCCACCGATCCCGAGAGGCGCGCGCCCCGCAGCCACGTGCCGTTCTTGCTGCCCAGGTCCTCGAGCGCGGCGTCGCCGCCCACGATCACGATCCGCGCGTGATGGCGGGAGACCGTCGCGTCGTCGATGGGGATCGCGCAGTCGGGATCGCGGCCGAGCACGTTTTCGCCGGCCGCGAGCGGCACCTCGCGCGCTCCCCACACGATGCGAAAAACGGCGTCCTCGTCCGCCGGCGCGACGCCTCCGTCCGAGAAGGCATAGCCGAAACCGTGCACCGTGCGCAGGTGGCGCGGCTCTCGCGCGTCCTCGCGGACGGCGCGCCGGATTTCGGTGACGAGGCCCGCGAGACTCGCTTCGGAGACGAAGGCCCCGGGCCACAGGCGCTCGATCAGCTCGTCCTTCGAGAGCGCGCGCGGCCGCGCTTCGATGAGCAGCCGCAGCAGCTCGAATCCCTTGGGCGAGAGGTGGATTCCCTCGGCGCCGCGCCGCACCTCGCGCCGCACTCCGTCGAACGTGTGCTCGCCGAATTGGATGCCCATGAGCACCTCGCGTCTCTCAAGAAAAAGTCAGCAAATTCGAATTCGGTTCTCAAGACCCGGGAGGCTCGCGTGCGCGACCGTCTTCGCGACAGATAGCGGAGGAGCCGCCCCGGGAATTCCCGGTCTCGCGCGCTCCCCCGCGGGAGCGGTTCGATGGAAGCGCCGCGACTCCTCGTCGGACGCCTCGCCCTTTGCGTTCGCCCGGTCCTCGTCTTCCTCGTGCTCGCTCGCGTCTCCGCCGCCGAGACGAGCCGCACCGCGCCGGCCGGCTTCCACTCGATCGTGCCGGTCTTCTCGATCGACCGGCGGCTCCTCCACGACCTGACTCCCGCGCTCGAGGAGGCCGCGCGCAAGCTCTCGGACAGCCGGTGCCAGGAGATCCTGGAGGACTTCTCGGATTCTGCCGGGCGTCCGCTCGGGCAGAATCTCGCCGCGACCGGACAGGCGATGCCCGGCTACCTCGGCTGGGTGCTCTTCTACGACGGCGGCGCCTCGGCGCCGTGCTCGGATCGCCAGATCGTGGCGTGGACGAATCCCGGCAGCCGCGCCGTCCACGTCTGCGGCGAGCAGTTCGCGGCACTGGCGCGCGGCCGTACCGGCGACGCGGCGAACATCCTCATCCACGAGGCCCTCCACACGCTGGGTCTCGGCGAGGGACCGCCGGACGCCCGCGAGATCACCGCGCGCGTCCAGTCGCGCTGCGGGCGCTGACGCGCTAGACGCTCTCGATTTCCCGGCCCAGGAACGACACGACCGCCTCGGAGAACTCGCGGGGCACCTCGCGTTGAGGCAGGTGGCCCGCGTCGGACAGAATCACGAGGCGCGCTCCGGGCATCCGGGCAGCGAGCGCCTCCGCGTGGCGGACCGGAAGCAGGCGGTCCTCACGGCCCCAGACGATGAGCGTCGGCACGCGCACGCGCGTCTCCAGGCCGGCGTAGCGGCGCGGATCGGCCCGAATCGCCGCGAGCGCGGCGCGCCGCGTGCCCGGAATCGTCAAGGGAAGCCAGGCGTCGTCGACACGCTCCTCGGCGACGTTCTCTGCGCGCGCGTAGATCTTGTGACGGAGGCCGAACGCGACCGAGCGGCGCGTCGACAGTCCCAGAGCGAGCTCGCCAAGCAGCGGGGCGCGCAGAATGTGCACCGGCCACGGGATGGTCGAGGAGGCGGTTGCGGGCGCCACGAGCACGAGCGCGGCGACGCGCTCGGGATGCTCCGCCGCGAGCCACATGGCCGTCGTGCCGCCGAGAGAGTTTCCGATCAGGACGAACCGGCCGATTCCGCGCGCGTCGAGGAACCCGAGCACCGCCGCGGCCTCGCCCGCGACGGTGTAGTCGAACGGCCAGGGCCGGTCGGAGTAGCCGAATCCCGGGAGGTCCACCGCGATGGCCTGCCGTCCGGGCGCGACCGTGCCGAGGACTTCCTTCCAGCTGGCGGAGGCCGCCAGATGGCCATGAACGAAAACGACGGTGGGATCGTCGCGGCCCTCGATCTCGCGCGAGCGCCATCGCACACCGTTCACGACCGTGTCGCGCTCTCCGGAACCGAGCGGAGGAATGCGTCCGTTCTCAGTCAAGCGGCGTCGATTATCCCGATAGACTCCCGGCCGTGCCCACGTGGAAATTGACGATCGAGTACGACGGCACGCGCTATCGCGGCTGGCAGTCCCAGAAGAACACGGACAAGACCGTGCAGGCCGTCCTGCTGCACGCGGCGCGGGAGGTCCTGGGCGAGGACGCGAGCCTGGGCGGAGCGGGGCGGACCGACGCCGGCGTCCATGCGCTCGCCCAGGTCGCGCACCTCAAGGCGCGGCGCGCGATGCCGGCGGCCGACCTGGCGTGGAAGCTGAACGACGTCCTACCCTTCGACGTCAACGTGGTGGCCGCCGAGCCCGCGGCGCCCCG